>Ga0114939_10001393_pt1 | contig 19102 bp, 14 predicted proteins | sample AshMeaCrysSpring_FD_87196 | JGI IMG/M metagenome (GOLD analysis project Ga0114939, IMG submission 87196) | Groundwater microbial communities from Big Spring, Nevada to study Microbial Dark Matter (Phase II) - Ash Meadows Crystal Spring | ecosystem: Environmental > Aquatic > Deep subsurface >...
ACCGGCGGCGCCGGCAGCCCGGACGCGACGTTCATCACATCGTCGGCGTAGTCACGCATGGTGACGCGCCACCGATGCTCGGCCCCACCGCTTCGCCCGTGGGCGCGCAGGCTCAGCCCATGGGCCGACCAGCCGGCGTCGGCGGCCCGGTCGAGCCAGGACTCCGCCCAGATCCACGCCGCGCCGGCCAGTCCATGGACGAACAGCAGCGCAGGCCGGTCGGGTCGCGGCTGGGCCGGCTCGCGGCTCAGCACTTCGATCGCTACGTCCCGAGAGCCCGCCGGCGCCGGCAGCAGTGGTGACCCGAGTGCGAGCCTCACGTCGTGCAGCCTAGTGAGCCGATATGACGGAGCCGTCGAGCCATGGCACCGTGGGGTCTGTGCTCGGCAGGCCGCGTCGCGGGGGCGACGGGTTCATCCTCTGCGCCTGCGGACGTCGCCACTGGGGACGGTTCGGGGCGGCGGGCCTGCTGGTCCAGCGCGGGACTCAGGTGCTGATGCAACACCGGGCGATGTGGAGCCACGAGGGGGGAACCTGGGCGGTTCCCGGCGGCGCTCTCGACGTCGGCGAGAGCCCGCTGGACGCGGCGCTGCGCGAAGCCGCGGAGGAGGCCGGGGTATCCGCCTCAGCAGTCCGGCCGCGGCATTCGTGGACGATCGACCACGGCACCTGGGCCTACACCACGGTGATCACCGAAGCGGTCGGGTCCATCGACCCACAACGGCTGGACGGCGAGAGCGAGGAGCTGCGCTGGGTGGCGGTCACCGACGTGACCACGTTGCCGCTGCACTCGGGGTTCGCCGCCGGCTGGCGGTCGGTGGCCCCGTTGCTGGCCAGGCATGAGGTGATCGTCGTCGACGTCGCGAACGTCGTCGGCTCTGTCCCGGACGGCTGGTGGCGCGACCGGGCAGGTGCGAGCCAGCGGCTGGTCGACGCCCTGTGCCGGCTCGCCGCGTCCGGACTGATCGCCGGGACGGGCGTGCTCAGTGACGTGCCCGGACGCAGTCGCGGCTGGCCGGACTGGGTCGCGGTGGTCGAGGGCGCGGCCCGCGGGGTCAGCGCCGGGAACGGGGCGGTGCGGGTGGTGGCCGCCCCCGGGTCGGGGGACGACACGATCGTGTCCGTGGTGGATGAGCAGGTTCGGCGGGGCCGCGAGGTCACCGTGGTCACCGCCGATCGTGCCCTGCGGGCCCGGGTGAGCGAGCTGGGCGCCCGGGTGGCGGGGCCGCGGGCGCTGACGTCCCTGCTGGGCTGACCCCGCCGCGACGTCAGCCGGTGCCGGCCTGCCGTTCCTGCGCGGCTGCGACACTGCGCCGCAGCGCCTCCATCAGGTCGACCACCTCGGCCGGCTCACCCTCCTTCGTCGGGGGCGTCACGACCTCCCGTCCCTCGACCTTCGACGCGACAAGTTCCTCCAGGGCTGCGCGGTACTCGTCGGTGAACTCCTCCGGGGCGAACTCGCGGGTCATCGCGTCGATGTAGGACGAGGCCATCGCCAGCTCAGGCTCCTTGACGGCGACGTCGCGTACCTCGCTGGGCAGCTCGGGGCTGCGCACCTCGTCCGGCCAGAGCATCGTCTGCACGACCAGGGCGTCGCCGGACGGACGCAGCACGGCCAGGCGTTCCCGGGTGCGCAGCGCCAGCTTGACCACGGCGACCCGCCCGCTGCGCGCCAGAGCCTCCCGGAGCAGCACGTACGGCTTGGCGTCGCCGGCGGGCACCGCGTAGTAGGGGCGCGAGTAGGCCGCCGGGTCGATCTCGTCCGCGTCGACGAACTGCAGCACGTCGACGGCCTTGCTGGACGCGACGGGCAGATCACCGAGGTCGTCGTCGGTGAGCACCACCATGTCGCCGTCGGGCAGCTCGTAACCCTTGGCGATGTCGGCGTAGGCGACCTCCTGCCCGTCGGCCTCGGCGACCCGGCGGTACCGGATGCGGGAGCCGTCGCTGCGGCGCACCTGCCGGAAGGAGACGTCGCGTTCCTCGGTGGCGCTGACCAGGCGCACCGGGATGGACACGAGCCCGAACGAGATGGTGCCCTTCCAGACCGTCTGCATCCGCCACCTCCCGACGGCATCGCGCCCGAGGACGCACCGGGGCGGGTCCCGGCGTGCTCGATCATGCCCCGCAGGGGTGTCCGACGCCACGTCCTTGACAGCAGGCTGCGGCGTGGCACGCGGGGAGTGTCGGAGGGCTGTGCGAGCGTCGTGCGCATGGACATCGACGGGGTGTGGTGGGCGACGTGCTCGGTCTGTGGCGACGCCGGTGACCTGGTGCCGGTTCCGGCGGACGACAGGTCGGACGAGGGTGAGGTGATGTGCGCGCGGTGCGGCCAGGCCCGGCTGCTGGCGATGGCCGCGCCGGCGAGCACGGCCCGCTCGGCCTGACCCGTCGGACGTCCGGCGATGGCCCTAGGCGCCGCGGACTCCCCCGCGCGTCCTATCCCCGTGCAACCCCTCGGACGGGCCGCCGAGCCGCGTCACGCTCGTCCAGCCAGGCCTCGAGCCGGGGCATGGCGTCGTCGTAGCCCTTGGTCGCCACCTCGGCGACCCGCTCGAAGTCGAGCAGGCCCACACCCCGCATGTCCATGTCGAGCAGCAGGTCCGCCGCGCCCTGCGCGATGACCGCGTCCCGATGGTCCAGCGACCCGGTGATCATCGAGCGCATGAGCACCGCGACCAGCCCGGGGTAGCGGGGGCTGTGCCCCACCGTGGCCTTCATCGCCTGCCAGCCCGACACCGACAGCCCGTAGTCCGCCTTCGCGCGGGGCCCCTTCGCGGGCGCGACGTCGACGGCGATGATCTCGGCGGTGGGGTGCAGCCGGCGCATCAGGTCCACCGGCAAGTTGTTGGTCACCCCGCCGTCGACCAGCAGGTCGTCGCCGAACGGCACGGGTGGGAACGCCCCGGGGATGGCCACCGACGCGCGCACGGCGGTGGCGACGTCACCGCTGCGATGGACCTGGCTGTGCCCCTGGGTGAGGTTGGTGGACACGCAGAAGTACGGCAGCCACAGGTCCTCGATGGCCCAGCCGTCGAAGCGCTGCCGGATCGCGGCCGAGGCTCGCTCCCCCTTCAGCAGCGACACCAGCGGCAGCGTGTAGTCCAGCACGTTGTGGAACAGCCGTTCGGCCTCGGCCTGCACCTCGTCGGGCGAGGCTGCCTGCGCGATGCCGGCCCCCAACGGCGCGCCGATCGACGTCGCACCGACGGCGTCCACCGGGATGCCCAGCGCGTGCATGGCTCGGTAGACCCCGATGGCGGCGAAGCCGCGGGCTCCCCCACCGCCCAGCACCAGGCCCACTGGACGTCCGGCCAGCGTGCGAGCCAGCCGGGCCAGATCGCTGAGCGACCCGTCCCGCACGTGAAGCACGTGATCGACGGCAAACCTGCCCATGACCTCCGCCGTTCCGCGCGGCCGGTCGGCGTCGGCGGGGTGCACGAGCACCAGCACCCGCAGTGCCCGCGGACCGGCCTGGTCGATGAGCCCGGCGATGCGGGACTGCTCCGCCTCGCCGGGGTCAGCCTTGGTGACGAGCGTGAGCACGTCGGCCTGCCGCAGCACCCGCCGGGTCCAGGCGGTCGGCGCGCGGTCCGGCTCCAGCAGCAGGTAGCTGTTCTCGTCCTGCACGGTGGCCAGGTAGGTCAGCAGCCGGATCTCGCCGGGGTCCCCATCGGACGCCTGCGCGATGCCAGGGCGGTCCAGGGTGGCGTCCACCTGCGTGCTCCCCAGGTGCGCGGTGCGCCCGACCGCGGCCAGCTGCTCGGCAAGGCGCTCGGTGAACGTCGGGTCGGCGCCAGCGATGTGCGCCACCGCAATGGTTCGGTCGAGCTGACGCCGCGGCGGGCTCACCCCACCAGCAAGTCCGAGAACGACCGGCGCCAGCGCACGTGGATGCGCGACGAGCAGGTCAGCGAAGGCAGCGGCACCGACCTCCAGCACGACGGCGTCCCGGACCGCCTCCACGCTGACCTGGCGCTGCCCGCCGGCAAGGCCCTCCTCACCGACGACCGATCCGGCCGCGAGGTAGCCCGTGGAACGGGAATCGTCGGTCGCGGAGACGCGGCGCAGCCGTCCGCTGACGACGACGTAGGCGCAGCGGGCATCCTCGCCGGCGCTGAACAGCCGCTCGCCGGCGTCCAGGCGTCGCCAGACCCCGCGCTCGAGGATCGCAGCGACCGCGTCGGTGTCCCCGCTCGGCAGCAGCCGGCGCAGCACCTCCCGGATGCGGGTGTCGTGGATCCGGCGTGCCGCCTCGGCACGCACCGAGGAGGCCAGCGCCGGGTCTTCCGCCAGCAGGCTCTCCAACGCCTCGGCGGTCACTGGCCGCACGACCGACGGCTCGACGGCGCGGATGGTGGCGGTGCGCTCACCTCCGACGAGCGCCACGAACTCGCCCACGAGCTCCCCCGGCAGCGCAGTTGACAGCCGCGACCCGTCGACGGCGAGCACGTCCAACCGCCCGGACTCGACCCAGTACGCGTCGCCGCCCTGCTCGCCGATGCTCACGAGGTCCTCGCCTGGGGCGACCTCCCGTCGCGGGGCGTCGCCGACACCGTGGCGGGCCAGCGCCGCGGCCAGCGCGCTGCTGGTGTCGGCGCCTGCGGTCACGAGCCGCGACCCTACCGGCGGCGTGGCCGTCCGCACTGATCGCCGGGCGCGAGGCCATGATCCGCGGCACCCGGACACGCCCCGGGTCGGTGTCGACGCGCCCACCGACATGCCCGGCGGGCTGACGATCACGCCGGGATAGGCAAGAGTTGGTCCGTGCCAGATCTGCGCCGCTACGTCCCCGGCACCGCGCTGGCGTGGCCGGCCGACGGCGCAACCGAACCCCGGCCGCTGCACCGGCATGTGGACGGAACGCTGGTGTTCGTCGACGTGTCCGGCTTCACCGCGCTGTCCGAGCGGCTGGCCCAGCGCGGCAAGGTGGGCGCCGAGCAGCTCACCGACGTGCTCAACGTCGTGTTCGGCACGATGCTCGGGCTGGCCGCAGCGCGCGGCGGCACGCTGCTGAAGTTCGGCGGGGACGCGCTGTTCCTGCTGTTCACCGGGCCCGACCACCCGGTGCAGGCCTGCTGCGCGGCGGTGGAGATGCGCTCCGCGCTGGCCCAGACCGCGAAGTACCCGAGCCCCGCCGGGCGGCTGCGGCTGCGCATGTCGGTGGGGGTCCACACCGGCGAGGTCGACCTGTTCCTGGTCGGGCGCTCGCACCGCGAGCTGGTGATCGTCGGGCCCGCCACGACGGCCGTCGCCGAGCTGGAGGCGACCGCCAGCGCCGGGCAGATCCTGGTCGGGCCGCGCACCGCTGCCGCGCTCCCCCGCACCGCGCTGGGCGACGGGCTCGGCCCGGGCTGCCTGCTGCGCTGGCGCCGCCCACACGCCGAGATGCCCGAGCCGTACCTGCGTCCCGACGGCGGCCACGCCGACCTGTTCGTGCCGACCGCCCTGCGGCAGTTCCTCAGCGCCGCGGAGCCGGAGTCCGAGCACCGCACGGTCGGGGTGTCGTTCGTCCGCTACACCGGCATCGACGGGCTGCTCGACCGGGAGGGCCACCAGCCCACCGCGCAGGCGCTGCACGCGCTGGTGTCGGCCGCGCAGGACGCCGCCGACGCCGAGGGGGTCACGTTCCTGGCCACCGACCTGGCCGAGGACGGCGGCAAGGTGATCATGGTCGCCGGCTTCCCGACGACGGCCGAGGACGACCAGGGTCGGCTGCTGCGGGCCACCCGCTCGATCGTGAGCCGCGGCCGGGACGAGGCCTGGCCGATAGCGGTGCGCGCGGGGGTCAACCGCGGCCACGTCTTCGCCGGCGCCATCGGCTCGTTCGAGCGGGCCACGCTCACCGTCATGGGCGACACGGTCAACCTGGCTGCCCGCGTCATGGCCAAGGCCGATCCCGGCCAGGTGCTGGCCACCCCGGCCACGCTCGACGCCGCCCAGACGCTGTTCGCGACCGAGCCCGTCGAGCCGTTCATGGTCAAGGGCAAGTCCCGGCCCGTGACGGCGTACGTCGTCGGCGAGGAGTCGGGAAGGCGTCCCCCGCGGGGGCTAGGCACCCTGCCGTTCCTCGGTCGGGACCAGGAGGTGCGGCTGATCGCCGACGTGTACACCGGCCTCGCGGACGGCCGGGGCGGCGTCGTCGCGGTCACCGGCGAGACAGGCATCGGCAAGACCCGGCTGCTGCGAGAGGTGCTGGCCGCGCATGACCGCGTGCCGTCCGTTCAGGCGCGTGCTGAGCCGTACGGCGCCGCCACCCCCTACCGGCCGCTTCGCGACCCGCTGCGCAGGCTGCTCGGGCTCGACCATGCCGATGGGTCCGAGCTGTCGACGTGGCTCGCCGACACCGTCCCGCTGTTCGCCCCGGACCTCGGGCCGTGGCTGCCGCTGCTCGGCGATGTCCTGGCGATCCCGGTCGCCGACACCGACGCCACCCGCGATCTCGACCCTCAGTTCCGCCCGGACCGGACCGCCGACGCGCTCATCCGGCTCATCGAGGTGCTTGCCGGCGGCCCTATGGTCATCGCTCTGGACGACGCCCACTACGCCGACGACGCGACCGCGGCGCTGCTGTCCCGGCTCGAGCGGGAGACCGAGAGCCGCCCGTGGCTGATCCTCGCCGCCCGCCGCGATGACGAGGGCGGGTACCGACCCACGGGCGGGCAGGTGGTGCCGCTGGGTCCGCTGACCGACGAGGCCGCTCAGGCGCTGGTCATCGAGGGGACGGCGGCGGCACCGCTGCGCCCGCACGACCTGGACGCGGTGGTCAGCCGCGTGGCCGGCAACCCGCTGTTCCTGGAGGAGACGCTGCGTGGCCTGCGGGACCATGGCGACATCGACGCCTTGCCGTCCTCGCTGGAAGGCATGGTCGCCGCCCAGATCGACGCGCTCTCCCCGCTGGCCCGCCGAGTCGTGCGCCGCGCGTCCGTCCTCGGTCGATCCTTCCGAGTCGGCGTCCTGCGGGACCTGTTCGGCGATGAAGACGTGGCGCTCGAAGACGCCACCCAGAAGGAACTGGCCGACATCCTCGAACCCGACGGCAAGGGGCGGCTGCGCTTCCGGCATGCACTTCTGCGCGACGCGGCCTACGACAGCCTGCCGTTCCAGCGCCGCCGCGAGTTCCATGTGCTTGCGGCAAAGTCGACGCTCAAGCGAGCGGGAGATCGCCCCGGGGAGTACGCCGACAACCTCGCCTTGCACTACTCCATGGGAGGGGATCACGAGCAGGCCTGGCGGTGGGCGCTCGTTGCCGCCGATCAGGCGCGGGCCGCCTATGCGAATGCCGACGCCGCGGCCCAGTACCGGCGCGCGCTGTCGGCCGCCCGCCAGCTGACTCACATGAATCAGCCGGACCTCGTGTCAACGTGGGAGGCTCTGGGCGACGTCCTACTCCCCCTGGGCCAGTACGCCGAGGCCATTCGAGCCTACGGTGCCGCGGGCCGCGCCGCAGCGGCAGATGACCTCAGAAGAGCGGGGTTGCTGGTCAAGCGGGCTCGCGCCCAGGAACGCGCTCAGCGGTACTCGACTGCTTACCGCGACCTGACCGCGGCACGCAACGTCGCCTTGGCGGCCGACGACCGCTCAGGCCCGCAACTGCTCGCACAGATCGCCGCCACGAAGGCCTACCTGCTGACTTTTCAGGACCGATTCGTCGAGGCGCGCATCGAAGCCGAGCGGGCCATCGACCTCGCGGCTGTGAGCGGCTCGGACGAGGCCTTGGCCCGCGCCTGCGTCGCTCTCGACACCGCCCTCGCCCTCCTCGGGCTGGCCAGTGACGGCAGCAATCTCGAACGTGCGTTGGCCATCTACCGACGACTCGGCGACCTTGACGGCCAGTCCACGACCCTGAGCAACCTTGGCGCAATCGCGTACTGGGCCGGCGACTGGACGACGGCCGAGCATCGGTACGGGGAGGCGGCAACGATCGCTGACCGAATCGGCGACGTGTCCGGTGCCGCGATCTCGCGAGGGAACCTTGCCGAACTGCTTGTCAACCAAGGACGTCTCGAGGAAGCCCAGCCGCTGCTTGACGCTGCACTGCGAACGTTGCGTTCGACTGGGTTGGATGCGGATGCCGGGTTCGTGGAGTCGTTGGTCGCCCGATCCCTGACCATGCAGGGCGATTTCGGCCGGGCTGATGTGATTCTGGAACAGGTTCGTCACCAGATGCTCGCCATCGGTCAGCCCGATGTTGCGCACAGTGCAGCGATCGCTCAGGCGGAGAACGCGCTGCAAGCCGGAAGGGCAAGCGCAGCCCTAGACCTGCTCGATGACGCCGACACGCACGCGCGCGACAGCGGCTCGGTGCTGACCCCGGCGGCCACGGTTATTCGCGCCCAAGCACTCCGGGCCCTGGGACGCACAGCTGCGGCCATAGACGCCGCGGATGCAGGTCTGGCCGAGGCCAGAGCTCAAGGTCTAGTCCTCGAGCGAGCCCTGCTGACGGCGATCCGTGCCCGCGTCGACTCGACATTGGCCGCTCAGGAGCTGAGTGACTACACGGCCGAGGCCGAGTCACAGCTGAAGGCTCTGGGAGTGAGCGAGGAGCGAATCCAACACCTGCTCGGGCGCTGACTGCGCATCCCGCGTCGGTGACCGGCGGCCTCAACGCATCCGGGGGTCGGACTTCCCGTAGAGCTTCTCTGTGACCTGCATCTGATCGCTGCCCACCAGCAGAGTCGACTGGCTCGCCACGCACCAGCCATCCTCGAGGGTGGTCGAGGGGATTTGGTCCCCGGGAAGCAGCGGGTCGAGCGTCGTCCCGGCGCAGAACACCATGTCGTTGAAGCCGCGGCCGTCGAAGTAGTCGATCTCGGTCACCCGTCCCGGATAGGTACTCGGCTCGGGCTCCCAGGTCAGGTCGAGGGTGAACTCGGCGAACGTCTGCGTCCCCAGGTCCTTGGCGAAGGTGACCTCGTCGTCGACACGGCTCAGCGCGAAGGCGATCGGCACGCACTCGAGTGAGTCTGGGTCGACTCGGGTCAGCGTCACATCGTTCTCACGGTAGACGTTCGCGCCCGTGCCCTCGCAGTCGAGCACCCCGTCGTACTCGACGATCTCGAACACGCTCGCTTTGGTGTTGAGGAGTGTCCCCAGCGTGTCCTCAGTGGTGAGTGCGGGGCTCTCGACGCCGCCTTCGATGCTCACCGCACCTTGCGCGGCGCTGAACACCACCTCGTCGGCGCCGCCGCTGGGTGCCGAGATACGTACCCGAGTGTTGTCGTTGCTGCCGGAGTCCGGGCCGCAGTCGGCCCGGGTGCTCAGCGTGTACTTCTCGGTGGCGAGTACCACCCCCTTGTAATTCCAGGTCACCCTGAGCGAGCACGCGAACTTGGACTCCACATCGACCTCGGCACGCGAGATGGCTTTACCAGCCAGGTCCGTCCCGAGCTTGACCGACAGCGACTGGGTACCGGTGATCTGCCCGCAGTTGGTGCCGCCGTTCTTCGCCCTGGTCCCCAGGCCGTCAGTGATCAGGCCGACGTCGCCGCCGGTCGGGATCAGCGATACCAGGCCTCCGGACGTCGGGCTGACCTGGCACTTGTTCGTCGACGACTGGGTGATCTGCTGGGTCTTGGACGCGAGGCGCGGGGCTTCCGTGGTGCGGTACTCGAAGCGATCCGGGCTGCCGAGGTCGAGCAAGAGGTAGCCGTCGACCGCGAGTCCGGCCGTCGTGACCGTAGGAGCCGCAGTCGCCTGGTTGGAGATGCTGACTACCGCGCCCACCAGGGCGATGGTTGCGGCTGCAGCGGATGCGAGGACTCGGCGCATGGCGACTCCTGTCTAGGGCCCAAAGTCATCCAATCCTCGTCCGATGTTCCTGATTCGTCAACGGTCGTGCCGGGACGAAACATGATGTTCATGAACGGACCAGGGCGTAGCAGGCCACGGCGGAGGCGGCCGCGACGTTGAGGGAGTCGACGTCGTCGGCTATGGGGATGTGGACCGCCTCGTCGGCGGCCTGCAGCCAGTGCCGGGACAGGCCGTGGCCCTCGGAGCCGAAGAGCAGGGCCACCTTCTCACTGAGCGTGACCCGAGCGATGTCGACCGCGTCGGGAGCGGGGGTCAGCGCCAGCACCTGGAAGCCCAGCGAGCGCAGCAGGTCGGGGCCTGCGTACCAGTCGTCCAGCCGGGTCCACGGCACCAGGAACACCGCGCCCATCGACACCTTGATCGAGCGGCGGTACAGCGGGTCGGCGCACCGCGGGCTGAGCAGTACGGCGTCCATGCCGAAGGCGGCGGCGTTTCGGACGATGGCCCCGACGTTGGTGTGGTCGACGATGTCCTCGAGCACCAGCACCCGGCGGGCCCCGTCCAGCACGTGCTCGACCGAGGGCAGCGGCCAGCGTGCCAGGCACGCCAGCGCGCCGCGGTGCACGTGGAAACCGCTGACCTGCTCCACCAGCGTCTCGGACGCGACGAAGCAGGGCGCGTCCACCGCGTCCAGCACGTCGGACAGCGAGTCGACCCAGCGCGGGGCCATGAGCAGCGAGCGCACCGAGTAGCCGGCCTCGACCGCCCGGCGGATGACTTTCTCGCCCTCGGCGATGAAAAGGCCGTGCTCGGACTCCAGCCGCCTGCGCAGCGTCACGTCCCGGAGGTTGCGGTAGTCGTCGAGCCGGGGGTCCTCCAGCCAGGTGACCTCGACGAGGTGGATCACTCAGACCATCGCAAGCTCGGCGTTGGCCTCGTCCAGCGCGGTGAACTCCAGCACGATCTCGGTGACGCCGTAGCGGGTCTTCATCTCCAGCTTGCCGGGCCCGCGCGTGAACACCGCGATCATCGCGTGGTTCTCCCCGAGCACGTCGGCGGTGAAGCCGCGGATGCCGTGCGCGGCGGCGTACTGGATCGTGCGGGCATGCAGCGCCTGCCCCAGGCCCTGTCGCTGGTAGTCGGTGTCGACCAGGTACGCGACCTCGGCCAGCCGGGTGGATGGGTCGAGGTAGTACGAGGACGTGCCGATGATGCGCTCGTGCTCCTCCTCGCCGATGACCGCGGCGAAGGCCATCTCCTGGTCGTAGGTGACGCTGGTCAGGTGCTCGGCCATCTGCCGGGTCAGCGTCGACAGATTGCGGAAGAACCGGGTGCGCACGTCCTCGGCCTTGAGCCGGTAGAAAAGGTCCTGCAGGAGCGGCGCGTCGGTGGCCCGGGTAGGCCGGATGAGCACGTCCAGCCCGTTCTTCAGCGTGACGTGGCGTTCCTCCTCCATCGGGTAGGACCGGCGGCTGCGCAGCTTCTGGTCGGACGGGACGAGGCCGAGCTCTTTGGCCTGCGCGAGCAGCACGTCGCGATGGTCGGGGTGGGCGATCTCGATGAGCGCCACGGCCCGCTGCCGGGTGGTCGACCCGTACAGAAAGGCCGGGCCGTACTCGGTGATGATCCAGTGTGCCTCGTAGCGAGGGATGGTCACCGGCTCGTTCGGGCCGAGGACACCCTTGATGCTGGAGTGGCCGTCGGCGTCGGTGGACGGCAGGCACACGATCGCGCGGCCGCCCTCGGATCGGGCCGCGCCGTAGTGGAACATCGGGGTCGACCCCACTCCCCCGTAGGGCTGGCCGTTGCGCGACTCCGCGCACACCTGGCCGGTCAGGTCGACCGTGGACGCCTCGGTGATCGAGACCATGCGGCTCTGCCGCGCGATGATGTTCGGGTCGCTGATCTGCTCGATGGGACGGAAGGTGAACGCCTTGTTGTTGTCGATCGCGTCGTACAGCCGCTGCGTCCCCATGGCGTAGCTGGTCACGACGCGCCCGCGGGACATGGACTTGAACCGGCCGGTGATGACCCCGGACTCCATCAGGTCGATGACCGAGTCGGAGATGACGTCGCTGTGCACGCCGAGGTCGCGGTGCCGGTCCAGCCGGGACAGCACCTCGCTGATGAGCAGCCCGGGTCCGGTGTGCAGGGTGGAGCCGTCCTGGACGAGCCGGGCGACGTACTCGGCCATGGACTTCACGACCGCGGTCATCTCCCGCGTGGGCTCGTAGATGAGCATGCGCGGTTCGACCTCGATGACCGCGTGGAAGACGTCGAACGGCACGAGCGTCTCCCCGCGGGTGCGGGGCATCGCCGGGTTGATCTCGGCGATGACCAGCGGGGTCGACTGGATCATCGCCGTCCCGAGCCCGACGGACGCGCCGAGGCTGCACATCCCGGCCGCATCCGGCTCGGACACCTGCACGACGGCGGCGTTGAAGCTGAGCCGGCCCATCTGCGTCAGCCGAACCACGTCTCGCAGGATCAGCGGGATGTAGTCGACCGTGCCGCTGGACATCAGGGGCAGCAGGTCGTGCGAGAGGTAGAAGGCCCGGTGCCGCAGCACCGCGCGGCGCTCGCGGTCGGGGGCGGCGCGGGTCATGAAGTGGTGCAGCCGGACCCCGGGGTGCTGGTGCGCGGCGTCCTCGAGCGCGGCGAGGAACGTGGTGGGGGTGGCGCATCCGCTGCTGAGGAACACGTAGGCGCCATTGGGCAGCATGGCGACGGCCTGCTCGGCGGTGACGGTCTTGTCCCGCCACCCCGCCGCGGCCAGCGCGGCCTTCAGACCCATGTTCCCAGCCTAGGGGCTCGGTGCGCGCAGCCCGGCCGCCCGGCCTCCCGCTCGCGGCGGGCCCTGGTTCGATGGCGCCATGGACGCAGCTGTGGACCAGGCGTTGGGCGAGGCCGCCGAGCATCTGAGGGTGAGCCACCATCAGGGGGTGGCCACCATCGAGGTGCACCGTCCGGCCAAGCACAACGCGATCTCCTACGCCATGTGGCAGGCGTTCGGACGGCTCATGCCGGTGCTGGCCGACGACGACGACGTCGAGCTCGTGGTGATCCGGGGAACCCCGGGTGGGCCGTTCAGCGCCGGGGCCGACATCGCCGAGTTCACCACGCTGCGCTCGGACCCGGCGGGGGCCGAGCGCTACGGCCTGGCGGTGGAGGCGGGCGAGCAGGCGGTGATCCGGTTCCCGAAGCCCACCGTGGCGCTGGTGGAGGGGTTCGCGATCGGTGGCGGGACGCAGCTGGCGATCGCCTGCGACTTGCGGGTCTGCGGGGAGTCGTCCCGCTTCGGAGTGACACCGGCCAAGCTCGGCATCATCTACGCGCTGCCGTCCACGGCGCGCCTGGTCGAGACGGTCGGGGCCGCCTGGGCCCGCTGGATCCTGCTGACCGGTGAGCTCGTCCCCGCGGAGGTTGCCCTGCGGATCGGGCTCGTGCACGAGGTGGTGCCGGACGATGCGGTGGCCGATCGTGCCTACGGGCTGGCCGCCGCGGTAGCCTCCCGCGCCCAGGTGTCGCTGCGCGGCGGCAAGGCGATGATCGACCGCGCGGTCGCTGGACGTACCGACGAGGACGACGAGGTGCAGGCGATGTACCACGAGTCATGGACGAGCGCCGAGTACGCCGAGGGCGTCGCGGCGTTCCTGGGCAAGCGCACGCCGGACTTCCCCGCGGCCCGCCGTCGCTGACCCGCGCCGACGGCGGCCGAGAAGGATCTTGACATACGAACCGTGATTCGTTAGTCTCGCTTCTGCCAACAGGGGAGTACCCCTCCTGTCCCGACCATCGTCAGCACGGTGCGCAGCACCCGGTGGTCGGCGGTCGTTCGCCACGAGCAACCGCGGGGGAGACCTCGAGGACCCGTCACCGCGACGCCTCGAGGAGACCCCTTCGTGACCACCACGCTCGTTCGTCCCCGGCGGCTCGGCGCCGCCGCAGTCCTGTCCCTGCAGTCGGTACGCGCCTACCCCTGCCTGTCGCTGCTCATGCCGACCACGCCGGGCTCACGACTCAGCGACTCCGACCGCATCATGCTGCAGCGGCTGGCCGGCCAGGCCCGCACCCGGGTGCGCGAGGAGGCGCCTGCGGCCGGCGAGCAGACCCTGCAGCGCTTGGACGAGGCACTCACTGCCATCGTCGACCGTCCCGTCCATTCCGGGCTGGCGCTGTTCGTCAACGCCGACGTGGCCGAGGTGGTCGACCTGCCGATCGGCGTGGAGCCGAGGTGCGTCGTCGACCCCACCTTCGCGACCCGAGACCTCGTCCGTGCCCTGCACCGCACCCCCAGGCACGTGCTGCTGCTGGTGTCCGCGGACGAGGCTCGCCTCTTCGACGGGGTCCTCGGCCAGCTCTCGCCGGTCACCTCGACCGCGTTCCCCCTGCGAGCCGAGGACGCGGGTACGTCGGGCGAGCGGTTCCTGCGACAGGTCGACAAGGCGCTGGGCGGCTACCTGCGGCTGCACCCGGCCCCCGTCGTCATTGCGGCGGCCGAGCCGACGGCATCGACGTTCCGCCGGCTGTCGGCGAACACCCGCCGCCTGGCCGGTGTCATCCCCGGCAACCATCTGCGCACCGCCCTTCCCGAGCTGGCCGACCGTATCCGCCCGCTCATGGAGGGCTACCTGCTCAGCAGGGAGGCCGAGGCCATGGAGCTGCTCGCCACCCGTCGCGGGCAGGACCGCGCGGTGCTGGGCATCGACGCCTGCTGGCGGTCCTCCCGGTGGGAGCGGCCGGAGATGCTCGCCGTCGAGGAGGGGTTCTTCTACCCGGCGTGGCTCAGCGAGGACGGTGACGAGCTCACGCCGACCCGGGACCCGGCCGAGCTGGGTGCCATCGACGACGTCGTGGACGAGCTGATCGAGATGGTGCTCACCCGTGGAGGGTGGGTCGCCCTGGTGCAGGATGGGATCATCCCGGACGGGGCGCACGTCGCCCTTACGCTGCGCTCGTAGCCGGAGGCGAGGGCGATGGCCGCTCTCAGTCCAGCAGCAGCAGGACGAGGGCGAGGATGCCCACGGCCACGACCACGCCGCGCAGCACCGGCACCGGCAGACGGCGGGCCAGCCGAGCCCCGAGCCAACCGCCCACCGACGCGCCGAGTGCGACCAGGAGTGCCGCGACCCAGTCGACCGGCGCGACCAGGGCGAACGCGATGCCGGCCACCAGGTTCGCGGTGCCGGCCAGCACGTTCTTCACCGCGTTGACCTGCTGCAGGCCGAGCGTGGTGCCCAGACCGAGCACCCCGATGAGCAGCACACCCTGCGCCGCGCCGAAGTACGCCCCGTACACCCCGGTCAGACCCACCGCGGCCCACAGCCAGGCAGCGCCGTGCTCGCGAGGTCTGCGGGCCGCGGTGCGCCTGGCCACCGCCGGCTGAGCCAGCACCAGCCCCACGGCCAGCCCGACCAGCACCGGCACCACGGCCTCGAACACCGTCTCGGGGAACGCCAGCAGCAGCACGGTCCCCACGAGCGCCCCGGTGACCGTCGCCGACAGCAGCCGAAGGACCGTGGCGCGCAGCCCGACGAGCTCGCGGCGATAGGCGTAGACGCTGGTCACCGCGCCGGGCACCAGGCCGACGGTGTTGCTGACGTTGGCCGCCAGCGGCGGCAGCCCCACCGCGACCAGGGTGGGGAAGGTGATGAGGCTGCCCGACCCCACGACCGCGTTCAGAGCCCCGGCGCCGAACCCGGCCAGCACGACGAGCACCGCCTCCAGCAGCGTGAGCTCGCCGACCATCACGGCGCGATCCTGTCAGGGGGAGCCGCCGGTATACCGTCAGGGCCGGCCGCCTCAGGGCGGGGCGGCGCTGCGGGCGTCCTCCTGCGCCAGCACCGCGGGCAGGTCGGCGAGCCGGTCCAGGCCGCGCAGCGGCTGCGCCATCCGATGGTTGCCGCGCAGCCGTCCGGCGTTGCGGTGCAGGAACGCCCAGTACCCGGCGGTGAACGGGCACGCCTTCTCCCCCACCCGCACCTTCGGGTCGTAGGCGCAGCCGGCGCAGAAGTCGCTCATCCGGTTGATGTAGGCCCCTCCGGACGCGTACGGCTTGGTGGCCATCAGCCCGCCGTCGGCGTGCTGCGACATGCCCACCACGTTGGGCACCATCACCCAGTCGTAGCCGTCGACGAAGCAGCGGTGGAACCAGTCGGTGAGGGCGTCCGGGTCGTAGCCACGCTGCAGCGCCCAGTTGCCCAGCACCATCAGCCGCGGGATGTGGTGCACCCATCCCTCGTCGCGCACGCCGGCCAGCACGGACGACAGGCAGTGGGCGGTCACCGCGTCGGCGTCGAGATCGGCGAACCACTGCGGGAGCGGCTGGTGCGCTGCCAGCGCGTTGCGCTGCCGGTAGTCCGGACCGGTGTGCCAGTAGACGTGCCACACGTACTCGCGCCAGCCGAGCACCTGCCGGACGAACCCTTCGACGGACGGCAGGTCTGCCTGACCGTCGCGGTAGGCCTGCTCGGCGCGCCGGACGACATCGAGCGGGTCGAGCAGGCCGAGGTTCAGCGGCACCGACAGCAGCGAGTGCGCCATCCACTCATCGTCGGCGAGCATCGCGTCCTCGTAGGGACCGAAGGCTCCCAGGCGAGTGGTGACGAAGTGCTCGAGCGCCGCGGTCGCCTCGGTGTGCGTGACGGCGAAGCGGCGCGGGCGGGCGGCAGCCTCGCCGGAGCCCACGAAGGCGATGCCCTCCTCGCGCTCCCAACGGTCGAGGGTGCCGCGCACCTCGGCGTCGATGTCGTCCTCGACGGGCCACCACGGCTCGGGCAGCGCGACCGCGTCGGCCAGCCGTCGCACCCGCCGCGGCGGCGGCCGGCGGTTGTCGGCGTCGAAGTTCCAGCGCCCACCGACCGGCGAGCCGTCCGGCTCGACCAGCACACCGAGGCTGCGGCGCACGTCGCGGTAGTAGTCCTCGAGCAGCAGGCGTCTGCGTCCGGACGCCCACGAGGCGAACTCGTCGCGGGTCATCGCCCAGCCACGCTCGGTCAGCACCTGGAACCCGTCCAGGCTGCGGACGAACCGCTCGGCGGCCCAGGTCGTCGGCGCGCACACCTGCAGCGGCTCCTCCACCTCGGCGAGCGCCTCGCGGTAGGTCTCGGCCCGGACGAGCCGGACCCGCTCGCCGAGCTCGGCGGCCCGGTGCCGCAGCGCCGACAGCACGAGATGGGCCTTGCGGCGGTGGAAGCGTCGGCGGCGGAACACCGCCCGGGACTCCACGAGCAGCACCGGCTGCTCGCCGTCGACGAAGTGCGGGCCGAGCTGATCGGCGAACAGCCAGCGGCGCATTTCTTACCCGCTTAGATGCTGCTGGAGCGTCCCGGCTCGGCCTCGACGACCTCGACGGCCTGCAGCTCGGCCTCCACGACCTCGGCAGCCTCCGCACTGGCGGCATCGGCCGCCTGCTGGGCGAGCAGCTGCTGACGACGGACGTCCTCGGGAAGCTCGCCGACGTCCGCCAGGCCACCGGCCGCAGCGTGGCCGAGCCCACCGGCGAGGTTGCCGAGCCCCTCGAGGGCCTTGCCGAGCTCGCTGGGGACCACCCACACCTTGTTGGCGTCGCCCTCAGCGATCTTCGGCAGCATCTGCAGGTACTGGTAGGAGAGCAGCTTCTGGTCGGGGTTGCCGCGGTGGATGGCGTGGAACACCGTCTGGATGGCCTGCGACTCACCGTCGGCCTTGAGGATCGCCGACTGCTTCTCGGCCTCGGCGGCCAGGATCGCCGCCGCCTTCTGCCCCTCCGCGGACAGGATCGCGGCCTGCTTCTGACCCTCAGCCGTGAGGATCTGCGACTGTCGCACACCCTCGGCATTGAGGATGACCGCGCGCTTGTCGCGGTCGGCGCGCATCTGCTTCTCCATCGCGTCCTTGATGGACGGCGGCGGGTCGATGGCCTTGAGCTCGACCCGGTTGACCCGGATGCCCCACTTGCCGGTGGCCTCGTCCAGCACGCTGCGCAATGCGGAGTTGATCTCCTCGCGGCTGGTGAGCGTCTTCTCCAGATCCATACCGCCGATGACGTTGCGCAGCGTGGTGACGGTGAGCTGCTCGATGCCGGCGATGTAGTTGGCGATCTCGTACGTGGCGGCCTTGGCGTCGGTCACCTGGTAGTAGATGACGGTGTCGATGGAGACGACCAGGTTGTCCTGGGTGATGACCGGCTGCGGCGGGAACGACACCACCTGCTCGCGCAGGTCCAGCAGCGGGAGCACCCGGTCGACGAACGGGACGACGATCGTCAGCCCCGGGTTGAGGGTGCGCTGGTAGCGGCCGAGCCGCTCCACGATGCCTGCGCGGGCCTGCGGGACGATGCGCACCGAGCGCAGCAGCGTCACGAAGATCAGCAGGGCGAACAGGAACGCCAGGAACAGGCTGACAGCGGTTCCGATGGTCATGTGTCTCGTCTCCTCCTGTCGACTACGTCCGGCGGCTGCGTCCGGCCTGCCGGGCCCTGGCTAGATCCCGGCCCGGAAGACGACCGCGGTCGCGCCGTCGATCTGCACGACCTGGACCTTCTCCCCCGGCTCGATCACCTCGTGCTCGTCGAAGGACCGTGCCGACCAGATCTCGCCGGCCAGCTTGACCTGGCCCTGGTGAGCGTCGACGCGCTGGGTGACCAGCGCGTCGCGGCCGACCAGAGCGGCCACCCCGGTGCGGGCCTCGATCGGGGTGCGCAGGTGACGCTGTGCGATGGGGCGCACCACGCCGAGCAGCGCGGCGGTCGCGACGACCGCGACGACGGCCTGCAGCAGCAGCGGTGCCCCGAGAGCGGCTGCCAGCGCACCGGCCGCAGCCCCGCCGGCCAGCATGAGGAACACCAGGTCGAGCGTGGTGGTCTCCACGATGCCGAGGACGACCGCGAGAATGAGCCATCCCGCCCAGGCGTTGTCACCCAGCCAGTCGAGAAGGCCGTCCACATCAGCCAGGCTAGACCGGGTTCGGCGCCGGGGCAGGACGTGACGCCCAGGCGATCCAGCGTCCGTCGCGGCGCTCCACCTGCAGCGGGACGCCGAAGCAGGCGGTCAGCAACGGCCCGGTCAGGGTCTGCCCGACCGGCCCCTGCGCCACGACCCGTCCGTGCCGTAGCAGCAGGGCGTGGGTGATGCCGGATGGGATCTCCTCGACGTGGTGGGTGACGAGCACCATCGTCGGCGCGGTGGGGTCGGCGGCCAGCCCGTCGAGGGTGGCCACGAGCTGCTCGCGGGCGCCGAGGTCGAGTCCGGCGGCCGGCTCGTCCAGCAGCAGCAGCTCGGGGTCGGTCATCAGGGCGCGGGCGATCTGGGCGCGCTTGCGCTCCCCCTCCGACAGGGTGCCGAAGGTGCGCTCGGCCAGATGCGCGATG
>Ga0114939_10001398_pt1 | contig 19049 bp, 15 predicted proteins | sample AshMeaCrysSpring_FD_87196 | JGI IMG/M metagenome (GOLD analysis project Ga0114939, IMG submission 87196) | Groundwater microbial communities from Big Spring, Nevada to study Microbial Dark Matter (Phase II) - Ash Meadows Crystal Spring | ecosystem: Environmental > Aquatic > Deep subsurface >...
GCCGTAATGCAGCTTCTCGATCAGGACGACCTGCGGCCGTTCATAGCGCAGGCCTTTTCTCAAGTCGCTGCCCGTCAGGGGCGAGGTCTTGGCTTCACGGAAAGCCGCCAGACGCGAGTTGGCGCCTGGGGGGCGGCCGTTTCTCGACGGCGAGTATTTGCCCGCCGCACCGGTTTTGCCCGAAGGAGCCGAAGCCGGCTCGACATTGCCGCAGACCGGGCAGCCTCTTCCGGTCAGCCTGGAGCCGATGCTGTCCTGCCATTCATGGCCTTGGCTGCAGATCCACCACATCGTTTCGGGATGACTCACCGGGACGTCCCGGGCTCTTAGGTTCGGATTGCGGGTCGGGTGCCATTCTTTGAGCAGTTCGCCTTTCACGTCAGCCAAGCGCCGGTCGTCTCCGTGGCCCAGTTCGCGGCAATACGTGCACTGCATTCCCTGGGCGCGTTCGCGGATCGAAGCCTGCCACCAGTGCCCCTTCTCGCAAAGCCACCAGGCGACTTCCTCGGATTCCGGCGTTACATCCCTCGGGTTTAAACGGCCGTTTTTGGTGGGGTGCCATTCTCTGGCCAAGTCCGGTCTCAAGGCGAACAGACTGTTGGATTCCGATGGCGGTGACATGGCGATGGATCCTCGCTTGACAGGGGCCTGCCAAAAACCAATCTACCCGACAATTAGTATGCCATTGGGAAAGTCAAGGGCCCTCCCGGGCATCGGGTCGTCCCCATGGCGGCAGGGCAGAGGGCCCCCGCGAAAACCTTCTCGGAACGATGCGCCGGTCTATCGCGTCGCGCAACTGCCGGCTTTTCGGAACTCGGCAATCTCCGCGCCGATTTTTTCAGCGGCCGCACGCGGATCGCGGGCGTCCCGGATCGGCCGGCCGATCACGAGGTAGTCGGCACCGGCGGCCAGGGCGGCGGCGGGTGTGGCCGAGCGCCGCTGGTCGTCCGCGGCGCTGCCCGCCCATGCCGGTCGAATTCCCGGGGTTACCGCCAGGAAGTCGCGGCCCATGGCCGCCTTCACCGCCCGGACTTCGAGACCGGAGCAGACGATTCCCCGGCATCCGGCGTCTTTGGCCATCTGCGCACGCCGGAGCACCAGCTCCGCCAGACCCCCGCCGCGAGCCGCATGAAAGCCGGATCGGGCCAGGTCCGCCGCCGAGACGCTGGTCAGGACCGTTATGCCCAGCACCCCCACTTTTCCGGCGCTCGCGGCGACGGCGGCCTCCAGCATGCGCGGGTTTTCACCGCAGTGCACGGTGGTCAGCTTGACGTCCAGCTCCGCGATTCCGGCCATGGCGCCCGCGACCGTCGCGGGGATATCGTGCAGCTTGAGGTCCAGAAACACGCCGGCATTTGCCTGCGACGCGATGAAGCCCACGATCGGCGGCCCGCAGCGCACGAAAAGCTCAAGCCCCACCTTGAACATTCCCACGCAATCGCCGAGGACCTCCACCCAGCGCTTGGCGTCGTCCTCGGAGGCGACATCCAGGGGGAAGATGATATGATCTTTGGGGGCAGTCATGTGACTCGGATTTCGAATTTTGCTGCGGCCAATCCGTTTCGGGATTGAGGCCGCCACCGACTATATTTCTCCGTAATGCTGCTTCACCCATTCCTGGTATTCGCCGCTGCGCACGCGATCGACCCAGGCGCGGTGGTCCAGATACCATCGGATCGTCTTGCGCAGACCGCTTTCAATGGACTCGAGGGGGCGCCAGTCGAGTTCCCGTTCGATGCGGGAGCAGTCGATCGCGTAGCGCAGGTCATGGCCCGGCCGGTCCTTGACGAAGGTGATCAGGTCCCGACGCGGTCGCCGGGCTGGGTTCGGAAGGATTTCATCGATCAAATCGCAGATGCGGGTGACCATGTCGATGTTGGCCATTTCGCAGCGGCCCCCGACGTTGTAGACGCGCCCGCGCCGGCCCTTGCGCATCACCTGCCACACGGCACGGCAGTGGTCGGCCACGTAGAGCCAGTCGCGGACGTTCAGCCCCCGGCCGTAAACGGGAAGCGGCTTGCCTTCCACGGCATGCAGGATCATGAGCGGAATGAGCTTCTCCGGGAACTGATAGGGCCCGTAGTTGTTGGAACAGTTGGAGATCGTGACCGGCAGGCCGTAGGTTTCGCCATACGCCCGCACCAGGTGATCGGAACCGGCCTTGGAGGCCGAATACGGGCTGTTCGGCCGGTAGGCGGTCTCTTCGGTGAAGACGCCCTCGCGTCCCAGCGACCCGTAGACCTCGTCCGTGCTGACGTGGTGAAACAGCTCGAGGCGCTCCGCCTGCTCGCGCGCCACCTCCAGGAGCGTGAAGGTCCCTGCGACGTTGGTCCGGATGAACGCGTCCGGCGCGGCGATCGAACGGTCGACGTGGGATTCGGCGGCAAAATGGCAGACGGCGGTAACGGTGTGGCGGCGAAAAGCGTCGCGCACCGCGTCGCGGTCGCAGATGTCCGCCCGGACGAACCGGTAACGCTCCGGAAACCGCTCCTGGATGTCGGCCAGGCTTTCCGGATTGCCGGCGTAGGTGAGCTTGTCGAGGTTCACCACCCGACCGGTGAAGTCGCACTCCGTGAGAAGATGGCGAATGAAGTTCGAGCCGATGAAGCCGCAGCCGCCGGTCACCAGGATGACCTGAAGCGCTCGTGGTTGGGTTTCGGTTTCCATGATTAAAGCATTTTAGATGAATTGACGGCGCGCTTCAACCCTTAAACATGGCTGGGGCCGGGCCGGTGGCCCGAAAAAAGGGATTGAATCCGGAATACAGCCATGCTATCGGTTCAAATTGCATTTTTCAAACTGCCCATTATGTTGAATGCATCCCGAAGCGTCGGCCTATGCGTCACCATCATGTCAGCGCGGGTAGCTATTTCGTCGGGTCCAAGCAGCCGATGCTGCTGGAGGCCTACCTCGGGACCTGCGTCGGGGTCGCGGTGGTGGATGCCGATGCGGGCGTGGGCGGGCTGGCCCATTTTCTGCTCCCCCAGCCGGTTTCGCTGCAGAGCGTTTTTCAGCCCGAGAAGTACGCCGCGAGCGGCATGCCGATCTTTCTCAAGGCCCTGCATGCCGCCGGCGCCCGCAGCGAGAGCCTCAAGGCGACGATTGCGGGCGGAGCCATGATCGGTCCGGTGGAGGATCTGGACATCAAATTGGATATCGGCGGCCGCACCGCGGAAACGGTCGAAAGCATTTTGAGCGCCGCCGGCATCCCGATCGAAACGGCCGAAACCGGCGGGTTCCTGTCATGCTGCCTCCAGCTGGACATGCAAAAGTGGGGCTGCCGCATTCAGCCCTGCGGGGCCGAGCGGATGGATGCCCCGCAGGCGCCCCGCCTCCCGTCCCCGGCAGAAATCGAGCAGGCCGCCGAGAGACTGCAGCCGGTTCCTCAGGCGGCGCTCAAGATCATGCGGCTGATCGAAGAGGGCGACTACGACATCCGCATGCTGGCGGCGGAGCTGCGCAAGGATCAGGTGCTGAGCGCCCGCACACTGCAGCTGTCCAATTCCGTGATGTTCTCCCTCCGCCAGCGGATCGATTCCATCGACCAGGCCCTGATGCACCTGGGAGTGAACCTGGTGATGAAATTCGTCATCGCCGCGGCGGTGGAGGGGTTTTTCGCCCAGGCCGGTTCGGGGTACTCGCTCTGCAAGGGCGGTCTCTACCACCACGCGGTCGGGGCTGCGGTGATCGCAGAGAAGCTCGCGGGGCTGACGCAGGCCGCCAAGCCCGGCCTGGCCTATGCGGCCGGGCTGCTGCACGACATCGGCAAGGTGGTCCTGGACCAGTTCTTCAGCGCCGCCTTTCCGCTCTTCTACCGCCGGCTGATCGAGGATCGCACGGCCGATTTCATTTCGGCCGAACAGGCGCTCTTCGGCACGACCCACACGGCGGTGGGGTTTCATCTGGCCCAGCGCTGGTCCTTCCCGGATTCTCTGGCGGAGGCCATCCGCTGTCATCATGACCCGGCGGGGAGCGACCGCTACCGCGGCCTGAACGGCCTGGTGTTTCTGGCCAATCGGATCATGTCCCGTTTCCGGGCCGGCTTGGAAATCGGGCATCCGGCCATCCGGTCAATGGCGCCTCATCTGGCGGCCCTCGGGCTGTCGCCGGACCAGCTGCCGCAACTCGTTGACATGATTCCCGTCGAAGTGTTCGAGGCCTCCCCCTCGGCGGCCATCACGCGCGGAGGATGACCTCAGGCGCCCGAGCCTCCGGCCGAATGTTCAGCCCATGGCAAAGAACCGAACCACTCCGGAAGAACCGATCCAGGACCTGCTGCGCAAACTCCCGGCCGTCGACCGCCTGATCGAGCTCGCCAGGGCCGAGGCGTGCTTCGAGCTGATCCCGCACTCCGTGGTGGTGAGCTGCATCCGCGCGGTCCTCGACACCGACCGCCGCCGCATCCGCGCCGGTCAGGGTTCGCCCGGCGGCCAGGAGCTCGCCGAGCGCGCCGTTCTGGAGCGCGTGAAGGCGGCCGTCGCCGCGGCCATGCAGCCCAGGCTGCGGCGGGTGGTCAACGCCACGGGGGTGGTGATCCACACCAACCTGGGCCGCTCCCTGCTGGCGGAAGAGGCGGTCGCGAATCTGGCGGCCGTGGCCGGCCGCTACTCGAACCTCGAATACGATCTGGCCGAAGGGAGGCGCGGCTCGCGGTACATGGCGGTGCGCGACCTGCTGTGCGAGATCACCGGCGCCGAAGACGCCATGGTGGTCAACAACAACGCCGGCGCCGTGCTGCTCAGCCTGGAGACCCTGGCGCGCGGCCGACAGGTGATCGTGTCGCGCGGGGACCTGGTCGAAATCGGCGGGTCTTTCCGCATCCCGGACGTCATGACCAAGAGCGGGGCGGTGCTCAAGGAGGTCGGCACCACCAACCGCACCCACCTGCGGGACTACGAGGATGCGATCGATTCGGGCGTGGCGCTGCTGCTCAAGGTGCACTGGAGCAACTACAGCATCGTCGGGTTCACCGCCCAGGTGGCGCTGAAGGAGCTCGTCGCGCTGGGGGCCCGGCACGGCCTGCCGGTGATGGAGGATCTCGGCAGCGGCACCTTCATCGATTTTTCAAAACACGGGCTGCCGAAGGAGCCGACCGTTCAGGACTCGGTCGCCAGCGGCGCCGATGTCGTCACCTTCAGCGGGGACAAGCTGCTGGGCGGCCCCCAGGCCGGCGTCATCGTGGGCCGGGCCGGCATGATCGAACGCATCCGCAAAAACCCCATCAACCGGGCGCTGCGCATCGACAAGCTGACCCTGGCGGCCCTTGAAACCACGCTGCGCCTCTACCGCGACGAGAAGCGCGCCTTGGCGGCGATCCCCACCCTGCGCATGCTCACCGAAAAAGAGGCGGCGATCGAGCCGCGCGCCCGCGAGCTCGCGCAGCGGCTGGCGGAGGTGGAAGATGCGCGGCTCGCCTGCGAACTCGTGCAGCGCCCATCCAAGGCCGGCGGCGGCGCGCTGCCGCTGCTGGAGCTGCCGAGCTGCTGCCTGCAGGTCCGGGTGCGCGGCATGTCCGCCAACGGCCTCGAGAGCGCGCTGCGGGGCGGCGACCCGCCGATCATCGCCCGCATCGAAGACGATGCCTGTGTCCTGGACCTGCGCACCGTTCAGCCGGAAGAGGTGGCGATCATCGCCGGGGCGCTGTCCAATCTGCTCCAACGGGCGTGAGACATGGCTCAACGCAAGAAGCGCAAGATGACCCGCGGGGAAGAGGCCAGCCGGCACTTCCTGCGCTCGCAGGCCGAACGCGGGACGGTCGACGAGCCGCCGGATGTGGGCGCCGAGCGGGTCTGGCAGGCCCTGGCGGCGGGCTTTCCGGACCTGCGCAGCGGGTTCGATTTCCAGCAGGCGGCGCTGCAGCAGGCCGGCGAGCGGCCGTTCTGCGCGCTCTGGCTGCGGCCCGACGACTCGCTGGAAAGCTGGCTGCTGGCGCCCGGCCCGGCGGTGCTGGCGGAGGTCGCGGCCTGTCTGGATGAGGCCTGCCGGGGCGCCGACGGCCTGTGGGGCGTTGCGGACTCGGGCATGCTGGTCGGGATCTGTCCGTCCTGGACGGCGGACCAGGGGCTGGCCGCGGCCCAGCGCCTGCAGCGGCAGGTGCGCGAGCGCACCGGCCGCACCGTGACCATCGGCGTGGCCGCCCACCCGACCCTGGATTACCCGCCGCAGGAGGCCCTGGAAAACGCCCGCAAAGCCGCCGACCACGCCGCCTTCTTCGGGCCGGACAGCCGGGTGGTCTTCGACGCGGTCAGCCTCAACATCAGCGGCGACAAATACTTCGAGCGCGGCGAGGTCCGCACCGCCATCCACGAATTCCAGCAGGCCCTGCGCCTGGACCCGCGCAACGGCAATGTCCTCAACAGCCTCGGGGTCTGCCACGGGGTGCTGGGCGATCACGAGGCGGCGATCGAGGCCTTCGGACGGGCGATGGCCGTGGATGCCGGCGATTACATGGCGATTTACAACACCGGGCTGATCTGCGGCCTCCAGGGCCGGCGCGAAGCGGCCCTGGAGCACTTCCGGAGGGCGGCGGCGCTGCACGGCGATGTGTTCGAAATCCTGTTCCAATCCGGCAAGCTGCAGCTGGAGCTGGGCGATGCCCCCGCCGCGCGGGTCCTGCTGGAGCGCGCCGCCCGGCTGCGGCCGCGGTCCGGCAACGCGCAGCGGCTGCTCGGCGATTGCTACACCCGGCTGGAACTGCCCGAGAAGGCCATCGTCGCCTATCAAAAAGCCGTCAAGGCCAACCCGTCGGACTCGCTGGCGCTTTCGGCGCTGGGGGGGCTTTTCGTGGAAAAGGGCGAAAACCCGGAGATCGCGCTGGTGTTCTGCCAGGAGAGCGTGCGGCTCGCCCCGAACAACCCCCTGTTCCGCCAGCGGCTGGGACGTCTTTACGTCAAGCTCGACCGCCTGGAAGCGGCGCTGGGCGAATTCGAGCAGGCCGAACGGCTCGGCCAGCCGGACAGTGCCGAAGACATCCGCAGCATCCGAGAGCGTCTGGGGCCAATCGGTTGAGGTTCTTTACGATCCAACGCATTGAAATCCGTTTCGAGCCGCATTATTCAAATTACGTATGCGGATGCGGCTTGTTCGGCTTGAGGAGGTCGGTCACGATGCCTATCTACGAATATCACTGCGACAGGTGCGGGAGGGAGTTCGAGTGCCTCGTCTTCGGCAACGAAAAGCCGACATGCACGGGCTGCTCCAGCAAAAAGGTCCGCAAACGCATGTCCGCCTGCGGCTTCGTCAGCAAGGGCGGCGGGGGGCAGACCGTGAAGAAGGCGGCCGGCGCCTCCGGCTGCGCCAGCTGCCACGCCGGAAGCTGCGCGGGATGCAAGCACTGATGGCGCCACCCGTCGTCATCGGCACCCGCGGAAGCAAGCTCGCCCTGTGGCAGGCCGAATGGGTGCGCGCCGCCCTCGGGCAGCGGTTTCCCGGCGTCGACTTCGAGCTCGCGATCATCAAGACCGAGGGCGACAAGATCCTGGACGTGCCGCTCGCCAAGGTCGGCGGCAAGGGCCTCTTCGTCAAGGAGATCGAGGAGGCCCTGCTGCAGGGCCGGGCGGACCTCGCGGTCCACAGCATGAAGGACATGCCCTCGGAGGTCCCGGCGCGGCTCGCCATCGGGGCCGTGCCGGAGCGCGAAAGCCCCGCCGATGCGCTCATCGCGCGGAACGGCCTCACCCTGGGGGAGATCCCGGCCGGAGGCGTCGTCGGAACCAGCAGCCTCCGGCGCGCGGCCCAGCTCAGGCACCTGCGGCCGGACCTCGAGATCGTTCCGCTGCGCGGCAACGTGGAGACCCGCGTGCGCAAGCTCGAGTCGGAAACGCTCGCAGCCGTGGTCCTGGCCGCCGCCGGCCTCAAGCGCCTGGGGCTGGAGCACCGCGTCAGCGAATACCTGAACGAGGAGCGCATGCTTCCGGCCGTCGGCCAGGGCGCGCTGTGCATCGAGGTCCGGGAGGGGGATGCCCGCATCGGCCCCATGGTCGCCGCGCTGGACCATCCCGCCACCCGCACGGTGGTGAGCGGCGAGCGCGCCTTCCTGAAGCGGCTGCAGGGCGGCTGCCAGGTGCCGATCGCCGGCCACGGACGCCTGGACGGCGCTCAGTTCACCTTGACGGGACTGGTGGCCGATCTCGACGGCAGCACCGTGATCAAACACCGCCTGGAGGGGCCGGCCGCCGCGGCCGAGCGGATCGGCATCGAGCTCGCCGAAACCCTCCTCGATCGGGGGGCGGAGGAAATTTTGAGGAACCTCAGCGACGCGTCCGTGTGACATGAAACCACCGATCGTCTATCTCGTCGGAGCAGGTCCGGGCGACCCCGGCCTGATCACCGTCAAAGGCCGGGAGTGCATCGCGGCGGCCGACGTGGTCATCTACGACTATCTGGCGGCCCCATCCCTGCTCACGCACGCGGCCGCGGCCGCGGAGCTGATCTACGTCGGCAAGAAGGGCGGCGAGCACACCCTGCCGCAGGAGGACATCAACGCCCTGATCGTCGCCAAGGCCCGCGAACACAAGATCGTGACCCGTTTGAAGGGCGGGGACCCCTTCGTGTTCGGCCGCGGCGGGGAGGAGGCCGAGGTCCTGGCGGAGGCGGGCATCCCCTTCGAAGTCGTCCCGGGCGTGACATCGGCGGTCGCGGCCACGGCCTACGCCGGCATCCCTTTGAGCCACCGCCGGCTGACCGCGACCATCGCTTTCGTCACCGGCCACGAGGACCCGGCCAAGGAGGAATCCTCCATCGACTGGGCCGCGCTGGCCAAGGGGATCGGCACGCTGGTCTTTTTCATGGGGGTCAAGAACCTGCCGCGCATCGTGAGCGAACTCACCCGCCACGGCCGTTCGCCGCAGACCCCGGCGGCGCTCGTGCGCTGGGGGACGACCCCCGAACAGGTCACGGTCAGCGGCACGCTGGCCGACATCGTCGAACGGGTGCGGCAGGCCGGGCTGAAGGCGCCCGCCATCATCGTGGTGGGCGAGGTGGTCGGCCTGCGGGAGCGCCTGCAGTGGTTCGAGCGGCGGCCGCTCTTCGGCAAGCGGGTGGTGGTCACGCGCACGCGCGATCAGGCGAGCGACCTCGTCGGTGCGCTGACCGGGCTCGGGGCGGAGTGCATCGAGTGCCCCACGATCCGGATCGCGCCGCCCGACGACGCCGGGCCGCTCGACCGGGCCGTCGCGGAGCTGAAGCGCTTCGACTGGATCGTGTTCACGAGCGTCAACGGCGTCAGCCGGTTTTTCGAACGGCTGTTCGACTCGGGCCGCGACGTGCGCGCCCTCGGGCACCTGCGCACGGCCGCCATCGGTCCGGCCACCGCCGGTCGCCTGAAGGCGTTCGGACTGGCGAGCGATCTCGTGCCGGAGGACTACCGGGCCGAGGCGGTCGTCGCGGCCTTTCGCGGTCGGGACGTGCGCGGCCAATCGATCCTGCTGCCCCGCGCGCAGGAAGCCCGGCGGGTCCTGCCGGAGGAGCTGGCCGCCATGGGCGCCCTCGTCACCGAGGTGCCGGCCTACAAGACCGAGCCGGCCTCCGGCGAGGGCGGCCAGCTCCTCGAACGGCTGCAGGCGCGCAGCGTGGATCTGATCACCTTCACCAGTTCCTCCACCGTGAAAAACTTCAAGGCGCTTCTGCCGAAGGCCCGGTTCTCCGAGCTGACGGCCGGTATCGCCGCCGCCTGCATCGGACCGATCACGGCCGACACCGCCCGGCAACTGGGGTTCGACGTGCGCATCGAGGCCCGCACGTACACCATCCCGGGCCTCTGCGATGCCATTCTCGCTCATTACGGCGGCCCGCCGCCGCCCGAAGGCGTGGTCGTCCGTTGAAACCGGCAACCGACTGGGTCAGAGCCAGGCAGATTGCGGGCGGCCCGCCGCCGCCCCGGCGCGCACGGCGGAGAAAGGCGTTCGATGAATATCGCGAAAATCGAAAATGAGGACGTTGTTTGCCTGAAGATCGATGGCCGTCTCGATGCGAAGACCGCCGCCGACGCCGAGGCGACGGTGAAGGGCCTCCTGAAGGAGGGCCGCCGGAAGCTGCTCTTCGACTTGAGCCAGATGGATTACATCAGCAGCGCCGGCCTGCGCGTGATTCTGATGGCGGTCAAGGAGCTGCGCTCAAAGCAGGGCAAGGTGGTGCTCTGCCGCCTGACGCCGTACGTCAAAGAGATCTTCGACGTCAGCAATTTCGCTTCCATCATTCCGATCGCCGACTCGGTCGAAACAGGACTCCAGCAGATGCGCTAGCCTGCGCGCGCCGCGCGCGGCCGCCGGTTGAAGCGGGCCTGCGGCGGCGCCCGTGCCGCGACCCATCCGGAAAACCTCATGGAAAACGGTCTTCGCAACGAACTGATCGATGCCTGCCACCGCCGCCTGAACTATCTGCGAATCTCGGTCACCGACCGCTGCAACCTGCGCTGCGCTTATTGCCTGCCCTGCGAGGATGTGCCCCGCCTGTCCCATGAGGAGGTGCTGCGCTACGAGGAGATCCTGCGGATCGTGCGGGTGGGCGTGGGGCTGGGGATCTCCAAGGTGCGGGTGACGGGCGGCGAGCCCCTGGTGCGCAAGGGGGTCGTGGGTTTCCTGGCGGAGCTCGCGCGGATTCCGGAGATCAAGGACCTGTCCCTCACCACCAACGGGGTGCGCCTCAAGGAGCACCTGAACGCGCTGCAGGCCGCCGGCGTCGGGCGCATCAACATCAGCCTGGACACGCTGCGGCCGGAGCGCTACCGACGCATCACCGGCGTCGATGCCTTCGACGCGGTCTGGGAAGGAATTCTTGCCGCGCATGCGCGCGGGTTCTGGCCGATCAAGCTCAACGTGGTCGCGCTGGCCGGCGTGAACGACGATGAGCTGGTGGATTTGGCGCGGCTTTCGCTGGAACACCCGTTTCACGTGCGGTTCATCGAGTTCATGCCCATCGGGTCCTCCCGCATCGGGAAGCGCCCTCCGCTGCTGGTGCCGGAAATAGAGGAGCGCATCGGCGCGCTCGGAAAGCTGGTGCCGGTCGAGCGTACGGAGATGGACGGTCCGGCCCACCGCTACCGGTTCGATGGCGCCCCGGGCGAGATCGGCTTCATTCCGGCGATCAGCCATCAGTTTTGCCGCCGGTGCAACCGACTGCGGCTGACCGCCAGCGGCCAGCTGCGGCCCTGCCTGCTTTCCGACCGGCAGGAGGACCTCAAGGGGCCGCTGCGCCGCGGGTGCAGCGATGCCGATCTGGCCGAGGTCTTCTTCAGCGCCACCCGCCACAAGCCGTCGGACCACAACCTGGCGGTGGGGGAGCCGGCGCATGTGTGCTGTCAGATGCGCTCGATCGGCGGCTGACGCGCCGGCCGCGCCCGAGGGCCAATATCCGCGTTGCGCTTCAGGCCGCGGTCGCTGCGGCGTACTGCAGTACGCCTCGCGCCGCGACCTTCGCGCGCCTTGATCTTGGCCCTCGGGCGCGGCCGGCGAGGCCGCCTCAAAAGAGACGGATGGCGATGACGCATCCGAACCTCACTTGAACCCTCGGACCCTTGAACCCTTCCGTTTAAGGAGGCAACCAATGGACATCCAAACCGTCAAAATCGAGAACCCGAACCAGCTGAACCTGATCCTGGGGCAGTCGCACTTCATCAAGACCGTCGAGGACATGCACGAAGCCATCGTCTCCACGGTGCCGGGGGCCCGCTTCGGGCTGGCTTTCTGCGAAGCCTCGGACGTCTGCCTGGTGCGGCATTCGGGGACCGACCCGGAACTGGTCGAACTGGCCAAGAACAACGCGTTCGTGCTGGCGGCCGGGCACAGCTTCATCGTCTTCATGCGGGACATGTACCCGATCAACATCCTGAACACCGTCAAGAACCTGCCGGAGGTCTGCCGCATTTTCTGCGCGACCGCCAACCCGGTCGAGGTGGTGATCGCTCAGACCGGCCAAGGCCGGGGGATCCTAGGCGTGATCGACGGGTTTGCGTCCAAGGGGATCGAAGCCCAGCCGGACATCCAGAAGCGCAAGGAGCTGCTGCGCAAGATCGGCTACAAGCACTGACGCTCCCGCCGCTCCGCCGGCCTTGGCGCTTCACCGACCGGCCGATCGGTGCCGGCCGGCGATCGGCGGGGTCCCGCCGCCGCTTCAGGGTTGACACGGCGGGGGCAGGCGTTAGTATCTGAAATTATGAAAAAGCGATTCATTCTGGCGTTGCTGGCGGTGTCGGTGCCGGTGGCGATCCTCGGCGGCATCAAAGGGCTGCAGATCGACCGCATGATCGCCCACGGCAAGCAGTTCGTGCCGCCTCCGGAGACCGTGACCACGGCGGCGGCGAGCCTGCAGGATTGGGAGTCCGTCCTGACGGCGGTCGGTTCGCTGAGCGCGGTGCAGGGGGTCACCGTGACCGCCGAGCTGACCGGCAAGGTCGTTCAGATCGACTTCAAACCGGGCTCCTTCGCCAAGGCGGGGGAGCTGCTCGTAAAGCAGGATACGTCCTCGGAGGAAGCCCAGCTGCGGGCGGCCGAGGCCACCGTGGCGCTTGCCAAGTTGAACCTCGAGCGCCTGGGCAAGCTGCTCTCCGAGCGGACCATCTCCCAGTCGCAGTTCGACAACGCCGAGGCGAGCTACAAGCAGGCCGCCGCGCAGGCGGACAACATCCGCGCCATGATCGCCAAGAAGAGCATTCGCGCGCCTTTCGCCGGCCGGCTGGGCATCCGGCTGGTCAACCTCGGCCAGGTCCTCAACGAAGGCCAGCCGATCGTCTCGCTGCAGTCGCTCGACCCGATCTTCGTCGACTTCGCGCTGCCCCAGCAGCAACTGCCGCTCGTGCAGCCGGGGCTGCGCGTGCGCGTGAGCGCCGATGCCCTGCCCGGAAAAACGGTGGAGGGCAGAATCACGGCCATCAACCCCCAGGTCGACGCCGCGACCCGCAACCTCCGCGTGCAGGCGACCGTGGCCAACCCCCAGGAGCTCCTGCGGCCCGGCATGTTTGTGAACGTCGCCGTGGTGCTGCCCGCGCGGCAGGCCGTGATCGCCATTCCGGCCACGGCGGTGCTTTACGCGCCCTACAGCGATTCGGTGTTCATCGTGGAGGACCGGCCCGCCGAAACCGACGGTGCGCCGGCCAAGGTCGTGCGCCAGCAGTTCGCGCAGCTGGGGGAGAAGCGCGGGGATTACATCGCCGTCCTCTCCGGTCTGAAAGCCGGCGACACCGTGGTCAGCACGGGCGTCTTCAAGCTGCGCAACGGCCAGAGCGTCGCCGTCGACAACCGCCTGGCCCCGGAATTCAGGCTCGACCCCACGCCCGAAGAGAATTAGCCGTGCTCTGAACCCCGAACCCTGAAATCCGTTCTTCTGCCCAACGCGCGAACCTTTTAACCCGGAACCCGTATTGATCGCATGAAATTCACCGATCTTTTCATTCGCCGCCCGGTTCTCGCGGTCGTGGTCAACCTGGTGATCATCATCGCGGGGCTGCAGGCGATCCGCGGGCTCAACGTGCGCCAGTACCCGCGCAGCGAGAACGCGGTGGTCACGGTGTCGACGGTTTACGTGGGCGCGAGCGCCGAGCTCGTGCGCGGCTTCATCACCACGCCCCTGGAACGGGCGATCGCCGCCGCGGACGGCATCGACTACATCCAGTCCAAAAGCGCCCAGGGGCTTTCCACCATCAGCGTCCGGCTCAAGCTCAACTACGACCCCATCAAGGCGCTTTCCGAGATCGGGGCCAAGGTGGACCAGGTGCGCGGCGATCTCCCGCCGGAAGCCGAGGTGCCGACCCTCAACGTCGAATCGGCGGACAGCCAGTTCGCCTCGGCCTACCTGAGCTTCACCTCCGACACCCTTAAGCAGAACCAGATCACCGACTACCTCATCCGGGTGGTCCAGCCGCGGCTGTCCTCGCTCGAGGGCGTGCAGCGCGCCGACATCCTCGGCGCCCGCACCTTCGCCATGCGCATCTGGCTGAAGCCCGAGCGCATGGCCGCCTTCAACATCAGCCCGGTGCAGGTGCGCCAGGCGCTGGCCGCCAACAACTTCCTCACCGCGGTCGGCCAGACCAAGGGCTCGCTCGTCCAGGTCAACCTGACGGCCAACACCGACCTGCGCTCGGTGGAGGAGTTCAAGCGCCTGGTGATCCGGCAGCAGGACGGGGCCATCGTGCGCCTGGAGGACATCGCCAGCGTGGTGCTGGGGGCGGAGGACTACGACGAGGAGGTGCGTTTCTCAGGTCAGACGGCGGTGTTCATGGGGGTCTGGCCCCTGCCCAACGCCAACTCCATCGACGTCATCAAACGGGTGAGCGCCGAAATGGAGGCGGTGCGCAGCCGGCTGCCGGCGGGCATGGATGCGCGCGTCGCCTACGACGCCACCGATTACATCAACAACGCCATCCGCGAAGTGCTGCGCACGCTGAGCGAAACCCTGGTCATCGTCGTGGTCATCATCTTCCTGTTCCTGGGGTCTTTGCGCAGCGTGCTGGTGCCGGTGGTGGCCATCCCCTTGTCGCTCGTCGGCGCGGTGTTCCTCATGCAGGCCTTCGGGTTCACCATCAACCTGCTGACGCTGCTGGCGATCGTGCTCTCCGTCGGGCTGGTGGTGGACGACGCCATCGTGGTGGTCGAAAACGTCGAGCGCCACCTGGGCGAGGGCAAGTCCCCGCTGGATGCGGCCCTGATCGGCGCGCGCGAGCTGGTCGGCCCGATCATCGCCATGACGGTCACCCTGGCGGCGGTCTATGCACCGATCGGCCTGCAGGGCGGTCTGACGGGCTCGCTCTTTCGCGAATTCGCCTTCACGCTGGCGGGCGCGGTCATGATCTCCGGCGTGGTCGCGCTCACGCTGTCGCCGGTGATGTCCTCGCGCTTGCTCACGCCGGGGCAGTCCGAGCGCGGCTTCGCCGGGAAGATCACCCGCGACTTCAAGCGCTTCACGGCCTTCTACGGGCGCTGGCTCGACCGCACGCTCGACGCGCGGCCGGCGGTCTACCTGGTGTGGATCGTGGTCAGCCTGCTGACCGTGCCGATGTTCGCCATGTCGCCGCGCGAGCTGGCCCCGAACGAAGACCAGGGGGTGATCTTCGGCATCCTGGACGCGTCGGCCAATTCGACCCTGGATCAGACCAGCCGGTACGCGGCGGCGGTGAACCGCATCTACCAGGGCATCCCGGAGACCGATTTCACCTTCCAGCTGACCCGGCCGAGCTCCGGTTTCTCCGGCATGGTGGCCAAGCCCTGGACCGAGCGCGACCGCAGCGTCTTCGCCATCCTGCCGGAGGTCCAGCGGAAGCTGCAGGCCGTTCCCGGCATCCGGATCTTCCCGGTGCTGCCGCCCGCCCTTCCGGGCGGCGGACAGTTCCCGGTCGAGTTCGTGCTGGCGTCCACGGCCGAGACCGCCGAGATCCTGGGCTTCGCGCAGCAGATCCAGCTCAAGGCCATGCAGAGCGGGCTGTTCGCCTTTCCGCCGCTCATCGACGTCAAGATCGACCAGCCGCAGTCCGAGCTCGTCGTCGACCGGGACAAGGTGGCCGAGCTCGGCCTGGACCTGCAGCAGGTCGGCTCCGACATGGCGGCCATGGTGGGCGGGAATTTCGTGAACCGCTTCGACATCGGCGGCCGCAGCTACAAGGTCATCCCGCAGATTCAGCGCGCCGACCGGCTGAACCCGGACCAGCTCAAGAACATCTACGTCACCGGGCCGGCCGGCCAGCTGGTGCCGCTCAGCACGGTGGCCACGATCCGCAACTCGACGGTGCCGCGCTCGCTCAACCGTTTCCAGCAGCTGAACGCCGTCATCATCAGCGGGGTGGCCGTGCGGCCGCTCGACGAGGCCCTGCGCTTTCTCGAGGACGAGGCGGCCAAGATCCTGCCGCGGGGCTACATCCTGGACTACACCGGCGAGTCCCGGCAGCTGCGCGCCGAGGGGAACCAGTTCCTGCCGACCTTCGGCCTGGCGATCGTCATGATCTTCCTGGTGCTGGCGGCCCAGTTCAACAGCTTCCGCGACCCGTTCGTCATCCTGGCCGGATCCGTGCCGCTCGCGATGTTCGGCGCGCTCATCTTCACCTTTCTCAAAATGCCCGATCCCAACGTGAGCTTCTGGACCCAGGGCTGGACGACGACCCTGAACATCTACTCGCAGGTCGGCCTGGTGACGCTCGTCGGGCTGGTGGCCAAGAACGGGATCCTGATCGTCGAGTTCGCCAACCAGCTTCAGGAGCAGGGCCGCACCAAGCGGGAGGCCGTGCGCGAGGCCGCCATGACCCGGCTGCGGCCGATCCTCATGACCTCCGCGGCCACCGTCGCCGGCCACTTCCCCCTGGTGCTGGTCACCGGCCCCGGCGCGGCGGCGCGCAACTCCATCGGCCTGGTGCTGGTCGGCGGCATGACCATCGGCACCTTCTTCACGCTCTTCGTGATCCCATCGATCTACATGCTGATTGCTCAGAAAAAGCATAAAGAAACCGGGAAAATAACTTTGGAATCACTCGAAAATACGCTTGCAGGCTCTCAGCCGTCCGGCCGTCCGGCCTGAGCTCGATGCGGGATGGCGGGTACTCGATGCGGGATGCCGGATACTGGATAAAAGATCCTTGAGCTCAAAGGTGAGAGGAATGGAGGAATGAGCGTAACGCAGCAGTTGGGCGTTTATCAACAGCCGGTCAGGCCTGGCGGATCTCGCGTTCGCTGATGCCCATGAGATAGAGCAGGCCGTCGAGCCCGACGTTGGAGATGGCCCGGTCGGCGTTGGCGCGGACGATGGGCTTGGCGTGGAAGGCGACCCCGAGGCCGGCGGTGTGCAGCATGGGCAGGTCGTTGGCGCCGTCGCCCACGGCGATGGTCTGCTCCAGGCTGAGGTTCTCCACCATGGCCAGGGTCTTGAGGATCTCGGCTTTCTTTGGGCCGTCGATGATGTCGCCCTTGAGGTTTCCCGTCAGGCGGCCGTCGACGATCTCGAGCTGGTTGGCGAACACGTAGTCCAATGCAAGCCGGCTCTGAAAATACTTCCCGAAGTAATCGAAGCCCCCCGAGATGACCCCCAGCTTGTAGCCCAGGCCCTTGAGGGTGGCGGTCACCCGCTCGGCCCCGTCGGTCAGCGTCAGGCCCGCGGCGACCTCGGCCAGCACGTCCTCCGCAAGCCCTTTCAGGAGCGCCACCCGGCGGGTGAGGCTTTGCTTGAAGTCCATCTCCCCGTTCATGGCCGCCTCGGTGATCTTGGCCACCTCATCGCCGACCCCGGCCCGCTCGGCCAGGAGGTTGATCACCTCGGCCTGCACCAGGGTGGAGTCCATGTCGAAAACCACCAGCCGGCGGTTCTGGCTGTAGAGGTTGTCGACGTGGAAGGAGATGTCCACGCCGGCCTCTTCCGAGATCCGCAGCAGCCGGCCGCGCAGCGCGTCGGCATCGGCCAGGCGGCCGGAGACGCTCATCTGGATGCAGGCCTTGGGGCTGGTCTGGGGGTTGGCCAGCGAGACCCGGCCGGAGAGGCGCGTGATGACTTCGATGTTCAGGCCGTTCGCGGCCATGGCCTGCGCCACCTGGGCGATCTGGCCGGCGGTGATCTTGCGGCCCAGCATGGTGATGATGCGCCGCTCCTTGCCCTGCTGGTTGACCCAGGCCTCGTAGCGCTCCTCCTCGATGGGCGTGAACTGGGCGCTGATGCCCAGCTTGTGGGCGGCGAAGAGGATGTCCTTGAGCACCGACGAGGAGCGGTGCTCGTCCGGGATTTCGATCAGGATGCCGAGCGACAGGAAGTCGTGGATCACGGCCTGGCCCATGTCCAGGATGGTGATGCCGTAGGTGGCCAGGATCTCGGTCAGCCGCGCCGTGAGCCCGGGCTTGTCTTTGCCGGTGATGTTGATCAGAACGATTTCGCGCATGTTCCAAAGGCCCCAAGGGTCCGGGATCGGAGTGCAACGCTCCCCAGGCAGTATCGGGCGCGCCATGTCGAAATCCCTCCGGACCCCCTTTCAAAAGGGGGAGCGGCAGAAAGGGGAGCAGCGCAGCAGCGTTCATTCTCTCCCCCTTTGACAAAAGGGGGCAGGGGGGATTTTTACCCGAGACGCAACCAGACGACCGCCGCCCCTGCCCGGCCATGGGTGCCACAGACGGCCTTTTTATAGGTACTTGACCACGAGGTCAAATGAAATAAAAGCTGAACCATGGGGATTTGATTCAATGCCCCAATGGTGTATGATTTGAAAAAATTCTCGCGTTGGAGGGATACTATGGCTATCGACGATCGAGTAGAGATCAACCCTAATGTAATGATGGGGAAGCCAGTAATCCGAGGAACCCGCATACCGGTTGAGCTCATTTTACGCAAGCTTAGCGAAAAAGCCACAGAAGCGGATCTTTTGCAGGCATACCCCCAACTAGTTGCCGAGGATATTCAAGCCGCCATTCGATACGCGGCGGATACAATCGCCCACGAGGAGACCGTGATCATTTCCAGAAAAGCTTCTTAAGGGACTTGCGTCATGCGTTTTCTCGTTGATGAGAGTTGCGACGTTGCGCTGGGCAATGCCCTAATCCATGCTGGGCATGATGCACTGGAGGTCAGAAAGGAAAGGCCTGGTGCTGACGATGAGTGGGTAGTGAATTTGGCTGTTTCCGAGAACCTTATCCTCTTGACGGAAGACAAGGATTTCGGTTGGCTGATTTATGCGCATGGACATAAGGCTATAGGGGTAATTTTTCTACGATATCCCGTTGTAGAGCGCTATCAAATTGCGCACGATCTGGTAGAGTTGGTCAAACAGCAAAATGAGAAACTCATCGGATGCTTTGTAACGATTACACCGAAACGGATTCGCATCGCTCGATTGCCTCAGAAGCAGAATTCCTGAAAGAATAATCCCACCCAATTATTCCGATTTCCATGTCACCGCGATCCAGAGATCGTCAAGCACGTTTGCATCAAAGTATAGCCTCAGCAGCCCGATGGGCTTGGCGGGCAAACCGATGTTCGACAGGCTCCCAATCAGCAGATGGCCCAGCGATGGGTCATTCACGAGTTCATCTTTCGTTGCGGACGTATCGGTTGGGTCGGCCGTGTCGGCCACCTCTATGCGGCTCGGCAGCGGATCC
>Ga0114939_10001400_pt1 | contig 19036 bp, 13 predicted proteins | sample AshMeaCrysSpring_FD_87196 | JGI IMG/M metagenome (GOLD analysis project Ga0114939, IMG submission 87196) | Groundwater microbial communities from Big Spring, Nevada to study Microbial Dark Matter (Phase II) - Ash Meadows Crystal Spring | ecosystem: Environmental > Aquatic > Deep subsurface >...
TCCCAGAAGCAATGACGAAAAAAGGTTTTGGTATCGCAGGTGTTGGCGCAGGTGTTGGCGCAGGTATTTGTGCGATATGGTTGGCAACAAGGAGAAAATCCATTTTTTGGGAAACAACTAAATTCAACATCTTATGCATTTAGGAAGGATGACTGTCTTCTTTTGCTATTCTGATAATGGTCTTAAAAAACCAAGTTGAAACACCAAAAGTTTAGCTGGATAAACTTTACTTCTGGTAATAAAATAAATTATGAAATGTATCATATTATAATCATATAACTAGAGATTGTATATATTACAAAATTGTTAAATCACGATCGCCTGCCTGATGATGATTTCTAATGAGAGCCACCACCAAAAAGCGTTCGAGGCACTCATGAAGCAAAGCGATCGCCTGTGCCAGTTGCGTAAGTCCTGAAATAGCTATATTTAAGCGATTGTACCAGTATAGTTACAAGATTTTGTATTGTATTATCGCCAAAGTGACTAGAAAAGGGACTGGGTATTCGGGACTGGGGAGTGGGAAGACACGGAGATTCTCCGCGTCACCGCGTCACCGTTTCCCCGCGTCCTTGTCCTCCTTGTTCTCCTAGTCCCCGTTGTCTCAAAATAAGAAGCAGAGAGCGAGTATAAATATGGAACGCGGTCTTTTGTGGTTGCCTCTGCTAGGAATGTTTTTCTGGTTAGTTTGGCAAGGGTCGAAGGAATATCAAAAGGTTGAGGCTTATCGTACTTGGGCGGAGCAGTTTGAGCGGGCTAAGTATGATATTTTATCAGTCTTGGCGCAAAAGGGTGATGAGATAACTTGGGGTAAGCCGACTCCCCAAGGTCCGGTGAAGCTAGAATCTTTTTCTTTAAAAGATGTTCAAAAAATCTGTCTTTTGGTAGATGATAAACCAGCAGAAATGATTCATCCTCCCAAAAAAGGCAGGAATATTGCTTTGGAATTTGTGTTTGCGGAAGCTGGGAAGTCTTTGCGTGTACCGTTTACAGAAATTCCTTTAGCTGCAGAGTGGGGTCAGTATTTGCAGCGACAATTACCACAGGGGGATGGGGAACAAAATCCATAGTTATTAGTCATTAGTAGTTAGTCATTAGTCATTAGTTACATTCATTATTTAGTAGTAGGGTTGGTAGTTATTGCTCACCCTACTATATTTTTGTTTTTATTAACCTGTAGAGATGTGATAGGGGAGCGTTTCTGTCACCCGATATTTTCTGGAATATTATATTGGACTTTTTATATACTTCTTCGTAGTTAGGTTTTTTTGAGAGCTATTCGGGAATTTTATGAATCGTGTTTGTAGACAAATGTGTCAAGGATGAAATAATTTATCATTGCATGATGAGTTCGGTTTATCATGAAAAAAGTTATTGCTGTTTTTGGTTTTGTTTGGCTTCTGCAAGCCTGCACTATACCAGTAAATGGTTCTTCCCAAGCGATTAATGTGGTTGCTAAGGGTAACGCAGCAAACTGTCCCAAATCTACGGTAGTTTCTTTACCAGTCACAAAGGAAAATGAAGACTTTCTTTCCCGGTTTGACTATCACATTCGTAACATTAAAGCTAATGGAGATACGATAAAATTTCAAGCTTTAAACCAAGATTTTGTTTACTGTCGTGGTAACAATACTTGGATAGTGCAGCCAGGAACGCTTACCAAAGAATTTCAACCGCAAAATTATCAGCAATCTACCAAAGAGTTGGTGAATCCCAGTTATAAAAATATCGAATTTCAGGGAAAAGTTTATAAATATCGTATTGTCCAAGAGCCGAAATTTACAACAGGTAAAGATGGCTCTATCACCAGACCATCAATTTCCAATCCATCGAAAGACAAGGTAGTATTTGAGTTAATTTCTCCTAATAGTAAACAAGTTCAAAAGCAAACTCTTTATACTCGCCAAGATTTGCAGAAGAAGAATTTAGGCAGTGAAATTGGTGTTCCGAGTATTAGTGCTGCTGTAACTCACGGAAATCGCATCTATTGGTCAATATCTTTTGAACAAGGAGAAGGTTTTAGTGGTGTTGCTACAGTCATTAATTATCAACCATCAACTAATAAATTTAATGTGATTCAACCAGAGAAATTAGGAGCGCAAAAAATTAATGATTTAGTCATTACAGGGGAGTCTAATAATCCTACATTGTGGATGGGTACACAATATAGTGGTGAAGGTAATCCCTACATTCCTGCAAATGGATTGGTGGCGTACAATAACGGTAATTTGCGAGCCTATACTGTTCACAATAGCCCTTTAGTTGGAGCCATTACTGACAAAATTAGGTTAGAAAATGATAGTCTTTGGGTTGGTACAGGTAATGGTGTTTGTCAAGTAAAATGGCAAGCTGCAGATAATCACCAAAACTGGAATTGTTGGCGGTTTGCTGCCAGGACTAAATTACTATCCCCAGGATTACCACTATACAATTCTTCGGTAAATCAAACCCCATCTGCAACCCTATCACCGGCAAACAATGGAGAAGATGTAGAGGTTTTGTGGTGGAGTTTTGTAAATTTCAAAACTCGTAAAGGACGTTATGAAGTAAGATACCCTCAAGGCTTTACTGTTACCTTGAATGAAGGTGCATCAAAGGAAAAATTACCCTGGCGTTTTCTACCTCCTGGTAAATCTTCTGTTAACTGGAAGGGTTGGGAATGGCATTGGAATGGTGAGCATTTTATTCGTGGTTTTGATGAAGTTGCGAGTAATTATTTTGGTCTTGGTCCAACAGGTATTGGTGACAACAAAGTGACTGGAGATAGTCCGAGAAATCTCAATGCTATACGTGGTGATTTAGATTTACTCCAACTTTCTCCCACATCTACTAGTGTGAGGTATTATTCTGGTTGGTTAGATGAAGCGAGAATTAAACCTTATTTAACTGTTGTACCGCAAGAGCGTCCAAAGAAGGTGAAACCGAATCCTTTGGAAAGATTTGTTAAGTAATGGGAATAAATGGAACCACAGATGAACACTTCGGAACACATATGAATTATTGATGTTGATTTGTGGTTTTTTATTCCTGATATCTTCCACCGAGTTATAAAATTGGGAGATATGGCAATCCTATCTAGGAAAGTGAATGTGGAAATCCTCAGATTCCCGACTTCTTAAACAAATCGGGAATCTAATTTATCACCAATGATACGCGGACTGCTCATGACTAATGACTAAAGTGCATAAAATCGGTGTGACGAACCTAGTAAATCAACACAAAGGTTCAATACAAGTAAATTCTTCCTATGCACAGAATACTGGTAAAAACCCTCCTCGGATTAAGTACCCTTGGTTTCGCAGCAGGTTGTATACTTTTAGCACAGGGTGCAAATGCTACGACCTACGGACGACGCAACCCCACTGATGTGATTCCCCCCGACTGGGTAGGGAGATGGAACTGCAACCTAGACGGTCGCAATGCTCTGTTGGAACTCAACTTAGCAGATACCACAGTTTGTAGTGGAAACGTCTGTAGTACAACTGCTGGAACTAGAATTGCTGGTCGGATTAGTGATAATGGTGGTGCTTGGGTACCTATAGAACAAAGAGCTTTTACTGGTGGTGATATTTCCAGTTCCCGCAGAGACCATATGTTACCGTTACGGTACAACAATAGAGATAATTGGATGCTGATGATGCATACTTGGAACCGCAATTTTGCTAGCGGTTACACGACATGGAATGGAATTCCTTTTGGGTTACAGTGTCGTAAATCCTAACAATTCTGGGTTATTAATTATGTATAGCAATCCAGGCAGGAGTTATAAACAAAAATATATCGGAATTATTGAATAAGTCCGATATCTAAGCCTCCTAGTGTGTGCAAATCAGCGGAGGATTGCTATGTAGGGAATTATCAGGTGTACATCCAGGGAGCATAACTAAAATAGACCTCTTGCATTCATTAAATTAAATCGGCGTTTATCGGTTATAGACTGCGGTTAATTATTTAATTTTTCTGACTTTTACCAGCAGTATAATCTTCAGTTTCCAATCCAAAATCCAAAATTGTCTTATTATGTCACCCATCGGTCTTGCTACCAGTCGCTCAATGCAAACCTCAGAAGCCGGTATAGGTAAACTGTGGCTGCTATTGATGGGAGTAAATAATTATCAGGATGAGCGGCTTCCTTCACTACGTTACTCAGCAGGAGATTGTCAGGGATTAGCAGAAGCATTAAGCGATGCAACCCAGGGATTTGCTCAGACATATGTGAGAATTCATCACGATTTTACTCCCCAAATTCCTAATTTGATAAATGTTCGTTTCAGTCTCCAAGAAATTGCTAATCAAGCTAAACATCAAGACACTGTTTTATTATATTTTTCCGGACATGGAATGTTAGATCCAAACACCAGTGAAGCATTTTTGTGTTTGGTAGATACGCAAAAAGATAACTTATCAAATACAGGATTATCCATCACAGAACTTTTGAAATTGTTAGGTAATTGTCAGGCACATCAGCAGTTGGTTTGGCTGGATGCTTGTCATAGTGGAAGGATGACTTTACGCAACGCCACACAATTAGAAGTATTGCCCAATCCTACACCCCAATTAGTGGAAGTTTTGCAACAAAAAGCTGCTAAAAGTAAAGGTTTTTACGCTTTGCTTTCCTGCGACCACGACCAGCAATCTTGGGAATTTCCTGAACTGGGACATGGGGTATTTACTTGCTTTTTAATGCGGGGGTTACGTGGTGATGCTGTTGACTCTCAAGGATTGATTTCTGCTGATAGTTTATATCGCTATGTTTACCACCAAACTCTACAATATATCGATAAAACAAACCAACAATTACGACTGATTAACCAGCAAAAAGTCGCTAGGGGAGAAACTCAACTTTATCCCGAATATCCCCTGCAAACTCCCAAGCGCATAGTCGAAGGAGTGGGGGAATTAATTATCGGAAAAACCCCGACTGGTTTACGCACTACCCACGAAAGGATAGCATTGGTTATCGAAGGAAATACCAACCCTAATACTCTGGCTTTTAGTAAAATTCTCCGGGGTAATGGTAATTTTGATTTGGAATATTTACCACGACCAACTAAAACAACTCTCAAAGATATTCAAGCAACAATTCAAAAACATTTAGGTATTAATCTAGAGAGCCAAAATTTTGCGTCTCCAGTGGGTGAAGAATCAGGAACCATATTATTGTACCTCAGAGGCAAAATTGAACAAACCGCCACAGGGGAAGCAGTATTCCTATTAGGAGAAAATCTCAGATTAAGTCGCTCTTGGTTAAGACAACAGTTACGTCAATCTACTATAGCGCAACAGATTATTATCTTAGATTGTCCCCTGGTTAATTCCCTAGAAGCATGGGTGGAAGACTTACAAATGGGACGGGACAAAGGACAATGTATTATTGCTGCTGCTTCCCTCAGTGATAATCCAGAGAGGTTTTCTCAGGCTTTGGTGGACTCACTCCAAACAGCAAACCAAGTTTCAGGTATGTCTGTAGCTGGTTGGATAACCCAATTACAAGTATCTCTCGCTGGTGCTTTTCCATTGCACATCTGGCTCTCTGGGGCACGGGGTGTGATTGAAGTTATACCACCTGTCTCAGTAGCACGGCATCAGGAAAACACCAATCTTGATTTAGGAATTTGTCCTTACCGGGGACTGCGAGCCTTTGGGGCAGAAGATTATCAGTATTTCTACGGTAGAGAAACGTTAACACAGCAACTTGTTAATCAGGTATGGCAAAAGTCATTTCTGGCAGTCATAGGAGCCTCTGGCAGCGGGAAGTCTTCCCTAGTCCAAGCTGGGTTAATCGCTCAGTTACGACGTGGTAAACAAATACCTGGTAGCGAAAAATGGTTGATGAGTACGCTACAACCAGGAGCTACTCCCTTGGAAGCGATCGCACGACGACTTGGTAGTTTGGGACAGGGGGAACAGGGAAATATGTCTCCCAACTCCTCCCCGTCTGTTGACCTGATTCTCGAAGGACATCTATATCAAGGAGTAGAGGGGTTTGTTTACTGGCTGCGAAGCCGACCAGAGCCAATGATAATGTTGGTGGTAGACCAGTTTGAGGAACTATTTACTCTAGCTTCGGTGGAAGACAGGGAGCGTTTTTTAGCACTGGTGCTGGGAGCAGTGGAACATGCACCAGACAAGTTCAAATTAATCATCACTCTCAGGGCAGATTTTATTGCGACTTGTCTGGAAGTTGCACCTCTAGCGCGGCTATTACAGCAATCAAATTTATTGGTTCCCCCAAATCTGACGGAGGATGACTATCATCGTGCGATCGCTCTTCCTGCAGAACAAGTCGGTCTCAAGGTAGCACCTGACTTAATTCAAGTTCTATTGCAGGAATTAAACCATTCCGCTGGAGATTTACCCCTGTTGGAATTTGTTTTAGAACAACTTTGGGAATACCGCAGCGCTGGGGAATTAACCCTACAGGCATATCAACAGCAACTGGGTGGTATTAAAGGCGCACTGGAACGTTCTTGTCAAGGAGTTTACGAAAGTTTGAGCCAGTCAGAACAAGACTGTGCGCGGTGGATTTTTATCTCTCTGACCCAATTAGGTGAAGGAACAGAAGATACGCGACGCCGAATATTGAAATCCGACTTGATAGTCCCAAAATATCCAGCCTCCCTAGTCGAGAAAACACTCTCTACCCTCACCGCTGCTAAGTTAGTAGTCATGAACGTGGAACAAGAGGGTGAAACCGCTAGCAGTCGGGGAAACCAGGGGAGTGAAGACAAGGGAGGAATTCCCCATGACCCTAACCCCATAACCCTAACCCCATTTGTCACCGTTGAAGTTGCTCATGAGGTACTAATTCGTCACTGGTCAACCTTGCGTTGGTGGTTGGAGGAAAATCGAGCCAGGTTGCGAGTTCAACGTCAAATTACACAAGCCGCAATGCTGTGGTGCAACAGTGGTAAACAACCCGATTTTTTGTTGCAGGGTGTGCGACTGGCGGAAGCAGAAGATATATATATCAAGTACACTGATGAACTATCTGCCGAGGTGCAAGAATTTATCGCGGCTTGTCTGGAAGCTAGAGGACGTCAGAAACTGCTGGAAAAACGACGCTTGCGACAAGCCCAAAGAGCGGCAATATTGATGGGTGTTCTGGGAGTCACAGCTTTTGGTTTTGGCTGCTTGGCTTATTTGCAAAGCCACATCGCTAAATTACAGGAGATAGAAACCTTAAATTCTTTGTCGGAAAACTTCCTGTTTTCTAACAAGCAATTAGATGCACTTCTAACTAGTGTCAAAGCAGGGGAACAGTTGCAAAACATGATGTGGTTTGGTAGCGCAACAATACCGCAAGTCCCAAAAACTCTCCAAGACACAACCGCTGCTTCCCTACGTCAAGCACTTGATGAAACCCAAGAACGCAACCGCTTGTTGGGACATACTAATTGGGTAAACAGTGCCATTTTTAGTCCCGATGGTAATTTCATTGCTTCCGCTAGCGGTGACAACACTATCAAACTCTGGCGCCGGGATGGGAAGTTAATTCACACCTTTACAGGTCATCAGGAAACCGTGAATTTCGTCAGCTTCTCCCCCGATGGCAAAACCCTCGTCTCCGCGAGCGATGACAACACCGTCAAACTCTGGAAATTAGACGGAAATCTAATTACAACTTTGCGGGGACACAGTGATAGCGTTAATACGGTTATGTTCTCCCCTCAAGGGGATATGTTTGCCTCCGCTAGTGATGATGACACGGTAAAACTGTGGAGTCGGGAAGGTAAGTTGCTCAACACCTTACAAGGGCACAGCAAAGGCGTAAATAGTGCCGTTTTCTCCCCCAATGGGGTTTTCATCGCTTCTGCTAGTGATGATGGCACAGTGAAGCTCTGGAGTCGCGATGGTAAGCTACTGCGAACTTTACAAGCTCATCAAGATGAGGTGATTGGTGTGAGTTTCTCTCCCGACGGTCAAACCTTGGCTACTAGCAGTCACGACAAGACTATCAAACTCTGGAACCTCAAAACCGGAGCCTTAATCAAAACCCTCACAGGACATACTGGTTGGGTATTAGGATTGAGTTTCTCTCCCGATGGTATAATTATCGCCTCGGCGGGTGCCGACAAAATTATTAATCTCTGGAGTCGGGATGGGACATGGTTGCGAAGTCTACCTGGTCATAGCAATGCTGTCGATACCGTTAGCTTCTCCCCCGACAGCAAAACCCTTGCTTCCGCTAGTGAAGACAGCAGCATTAGACTCTGGCATATAGATGAAATTATCCCCCAAACCCTGCGGGGTCACAGCAGTGATGTGATTAACGTGGCTTTTAGTCCCGATAGTAATATCATCTCTAGCGCTAGTGATGACGGTACGATTAAACTCTGGCGTCAAGACGGTAAATTGCTGAAAACCCTGACTGGTCATACCAGCGCCGTGATTAATGTCAGCTTTAGTCCAGATGGGGAGATTTTGGCTTCCAGTAGTGGCGATCGCACAGTCAAGCTCTGGACAAGAAATGGCAAGTTAATACATACCCTACAGGGACATAACTTCTGGGTGCTAAATGTCAAGTTCAGCCCAGATGGCAAAACCATCTCTAGCGCTAGTGCTGACGGTACAATTAAACTCTGGAGTCGTGACGGTCGTCTTTTACGCACTCTCTCCGATAAAAGTGGTTGGGTAACAGGTTTGAGTTTCAGTCCTGATGGTAAGTCCATCGCTTCTGGTAATACCGACGGCACAGTGAAAATCTGGAGCCTTGAAGGTCGCTTACTTAACACCCTCAAGGGACATACTGGTAGTGTATGGAGTGTGAGTTTCAGCCCCGATGGTCAAACCATCTCTAGCGCTAGTGCTGACCATACAATTAAACTTTGGCGTCGTGATGGTCAGTTGCTCAAGACTCTGACGGGACATAGCGATGAAGTAATCAGTCTTAGTTTCTCTCCCGATGGTCAAACTCTCGTCTCTGGGAGTGCGGATGACACTATCAAGCTGTGGAATATTGCTAATGGTATCTTGCTCACCACCCTCAAAGGTCATCTAGGTGATGTCAGGGGTATTAGTTTCAGTCCGAATGGTAAGATGATTGCTTCTAGTAGTGGTGATGACACTATTAAACTATGGAGGTTAGATGGTATCGAGTTGAAAACGTGGGACTTAAATGCCAATCTCAGACGTGGTTGCAGGGCATTGCACGATTATCTCCTCACTAACCCCAAGGTTACGCCACAACAGAGCCAAATGTGTGTGGGAAGGGACTAGGGACTGGGAATTGTGCATTGTGCATTGTGCATTGTGAATTTTGGATTTGGAATTGTTTATGGTATCTATTGCTTTAACAATTGCCGGTTCTGATAGTGGTGGTGGTGCAGGAATTCAAGCTGATTTACGTACTTTTGCCTTTCATCGCGTCCACGGAACTAGCGCTATTACTTGTGTCACAGCCCAAAATACCGTTGGTGTGACGCGGGTTGACCCTTTACCCCCAGAAGCTGTAGTCGCACAAATTCAAGCCGTAGTCTCAGATATCGGTGTCCAAGCTGCAAAAACTGGAATGTTGCTTAATCAAGCAATTATTACCGCCACAACCGAACAAGTAAAGGTATTAAATATTCCTAATTTGGTCGTCGATCCAGTCATGGTATCCCGCACCGGCGCCCAATTAATTGACGATGATGCTGTGAAAACTTTGCGAGATATACTGATGCCATTGGCAACTATTGTAACTCCGAATCGATATGAAGCTCAGTTGTTAACTGGATTCACGATTAATTCCCTAGATGATATGCGTGCCGCCGCTAGTCAGATTCACCAAATGGGAGCCAAGTCGGTATTAGTCAAGGGAGGAGGTATGCAAGGTAATATGCGCGGTGTAGATATCTGGTTTGATGGCAGCAAATGGGAAACTTTGCAAACAACAACGGTAGATACAAAAAATACCCACGGTACTGGTTGTACCTTAGCTGCAGCGATCGCCGCTAATTTGGCAAATGGCAGTGATATATTAACTGCGGTTCGTCAAGCTAAACAATATGTTACCAAGGCTTTAAATTACTCTTTAGATATTGGCAAAGGTCAGGGTCCAGTGGGACACTTCTTTCCGCTGTTATCGACTTAGGGAAGTGAGAACTAGTCAAAATTTCAAAGAATTCGCAAAATATTTTATACTTCATTTGCCAATCGGAATTGTTCTTGTTCCCCTAGCCTACAGCGGCTTTTTCGACTATTCTTGGGCATAGCCGCCTAGGCTAGGTATAGTCTAACGGTAACTCTGCTGGTGAATTAAAATTTAATTTTTCATGCTAAGCCAAAATGCGAACTAGTACCACTCCCCCTCAAAACTCGTCACCAGGTACACCAAACAACTACTCTGCCTCTGTACCCCTTTCTGTGTACCGCCAACTAGCAGCAGAGTTGCAAGCCGCAGAGGCAATGATCAACTCTCTGAGCCTACAAAACAAACACCTGGCTCAAGAAAATCATGAATTGCGGCAAGAAATTGAAAAAGCTGTTCAGGCTGTGTTGCGGTTGAAAAGGGTAGTGGATACCTATGCTGCTGGTAACTACAACCAACCACCTCATGCTTCGGTAGATACCAAAGCCGACCCTAACCGTCCACCAGCAAACCTACCACGGACAAAACAACGTCCTCCTCGCCAGTCCAACCCTGTTCCCCCAGAATTGCAACGTATACATAATCAACGTTCATCACCCCAAGAGCGTCCCCCTGCTCCCCCACCCGTGGATAAAGCACAAGACTATCCACCCCCAGAAAAATATTTCACTCAACAGGAAGAAAGACGCTATCGTTACCCCAGCCCAAAAGATGTGTCAGCAGAAGTTAATGGTTGGTGGTTAGCCTTAGCAATTTTCTTTATTGTGATTACAGCTTTTGGAGTTGGTTATTTAGCGGTCCGTCCCTTAATACAAAATCAAAACCAAAATCAAAATCGCTCCTAACACTCCGCAGTCAATATCTAGGTGCAGTTCACTACCACTAAATCTATTTATCTGTATGTCAATATTACTACATACATTCCCTCTAATATCATCCGCATCTCAAGTCAGGGAAAATAGCATCAAAATAATCACGGTTAAATCTTTTGCCGAAGATTGCTTTTTTATACTATTTTAACTTCCAGACAAGTGCATCTACTAGCATTAAGTATAAAATCATACATAAAACTTGATGAAGCAGTGTTAAAGTTTCATGCTGCATATCTGCTTAGATAGATAAACGAGGATAGCAAAGGAGACAAAAACTTGAAAAAAGTAGAAGCTATTATCCGACCGTTCAAGCTAGACGAGGTAAAAATTGCCCTAGTCAATGCTGGTATTGTAGGGATGACCGTTTCCGAAGTACGTGGATTTGGACGCCAAAAAGGTCAAACCGAACGCTATCGCGGTTCGGAATATACAGTTGAGTTTCTGCAAAAACTGAAGGTGGAAATCGTCGTCGAAGATGCTCAGGTGGATATGGTGGTAGATAAAATTATCGCCGCTGCCCGCACAGGGGAAATCGGCGACGGTAAAATCTTTATCTCACCGGTAGAACAAGTAGTACGGATTCGTACCGGGGAAAAGAATCTGGAAGCAGTGTAAAAATTTCGGATTTGGGATTTGGGATTTGGGATTAATCACATCTAAAATCTAAAATTCCTAGTTGGGGAATTAACTCAGCAAAAGCTTTTCCCCGATGGCTAATTGAGCGCTTGACATCTGGAGACATTTGTGCAAAGGTCAATTGTTTTTCGGGGACATAAAAAACAGGGTCATAGCCGAAACCACCAGTACCACGGGGTGCATCGAGAATTTCGCCGCGACAGATACCCTCAGCAGTAAGAGCGATCGCACCATCCGGACGGGCGATCGCGATTACACAAACAAACTGTGCTTGCCGATTTGGTGTATTGCCTAATTCATTAAGAACTCTGGTAATACGTTCCAAATCGGTTTTGCCATAACGGGCAGAATATACTCCCGGTGAGCCACCTAGAGCATCCACTGCTAAGCCAGAATCATCGGCAATTGCCCAATTACCCGTAGTTTTTGCTACTTCAGAAGCCTTAAGACAGGCATTAGCAGCAAAAGTATCGCCGGTTTCTTCAATTTCCAATTCTTCTGGTTTCAGGGTTAATTCCCAATCCAAATCACTGAGGTAAGCTTGCATTTCCCGCAGCTTACCTGGATTTCCGGTAGCGACTACTAGTAGTTTGGTCATTAGTCAATGGGTAATAGGTAATGGGTAATGGGTAATAGGTAATGGGTAATGGGTAATGGGTAATGGGGAGAATAACCAATGCTCCATGCCCAATGCCCCATGCCCAATGCCCCATGCCCAATGCCCCATGCCCTACCTATTACCTATTATCAACTTACTAATATTACTCTGCCCACTGTTTCGCCCAAGCTAGGGTTTGATGTACCTGTTTGAGGGTGGGAGCTTCGCAGTACAGCCGCAGAACTGGTTCTGTACCGCTAAAGCGAATCATCAACCAGCTATTGTCAGCTAAGCGGAATTTGTAGCCGTCAATGGTTTGACAGTCAACCACTGCTTGGGAGGCAATTTCGGTTAATGGTTGAGTTTGCAATTGTTCCAACAGCCGCGCTCTGACTTCCATGCTCGCTAGGGGTAAGTCAATCCGGTCATAGGCGGAGAAAAACCCGGTTTTTTCCTGTAAATAGCTGTAATAGGCGCTTAAATCCATTCCCGACTGGACAATGGCTTCCAGGATGTACAGGGCTGACAGCAGGGCGTCCCTTTCAGGGATATGATTACCATAGCCTATACCCCCCGACTCTTCCCCACCCAGCAATACGGGAGTGTCTAACATCCGGTCAGCAATGTACTTATAACCAACGGGGGTTTCAAATACAGCCAGGTTGTGCATAGCAGCAACACGGGGCATTAAGTCAGAACCACTCACGGTTTTAACGAGTTCACCGCTAAAACCACGCCGGACTGCCAAATGGTCAATCAAGATGGGGATTAATATTTGTGAACTCAGGAAATTTCCTTGTCCGTCCACAGCAGCGATGCGATCGCTATCACCATCAAATACCAAACCCACCGCCAAGCTAGATGCATCAGTTCTTTGGTGAGTTCGCATCTCGCGGAACAGACGGGACAAATAGCGTGGGAGAGGTTCTGGGGCGCCACCACCAAATAAGGGGTCGCGTTCGGTGTTGATTTCTTTGACTGCTTCGCCCAATAGCTGCGGTAAACCGCCAGTAGCAGCACCATGCATAACATCAGAAAATACGGTCAGTTTGCCTTTCTCAATAGCATCACGAATTGTGGCAATATCTACTTTAGTTTCTAATTCTTGACAATAGCTAGGCCAGGGGTTAAACATTTCCAGTTTACCAGGCTCCGCTGCTGGTGGCTGTTGTTCAGATAATAGTGCTTCTATCTGTTTGGTAACTTCTGGCGGTACTGACCCACCAAAAGCTCCCTTTACCTTTAATCCTAGATACTTACCAGGATTGTGACTGGCAGTAATTACCAATGCACCCAAGGCATTGAGTTGTTTTGCTGCCCAGCTATAAGCTGGTGTTGGGGCATAAGTTTCACTGAGGAGGACATCAAAACCGGCGGCGGTAACGGTATCGGCGACGGTACGGGCAAAATCTTCCGCCATAAACCGGCGGTCATAACCCACAATAACCGTCCGACTGGTTACAGTATCGCCATAAGTGTCCCATAAGACTTTGGCAGCTACAGGGGCAACTAGGGCTAGGCGTTCAAAGGTAAACTCATCACCAATAACGCCCCGCCAGCCATCTGTCCCAAATTTAATTGAATTAGTGGCAACTGGCATCGAGGTATCCTATATTCCTAACGCTGGATTCTAGCATTTGCAAAAAACGGTAACAAAAGAATCTTCCCTAGGGAAGATGAGCAGAATTTACAAGTGTAAATTCCAGATGTAGACTGAATTGACTCCTCCTTAGTTTCCCTAGAGTGTGAAGTAACAATTAATTTTTACAAAGCTTCAGTAGACAATCAGGAATACTCTCACAAAATCGGGACTGGGGACTGGGGCATTGGGCACCTGGCATGGGGCATTGGGTATTGGGTATTGGTTGGGTTGCGCTGCGCTTAACCCAACCTACACCAGAGGCAAGAAAACACGCCCTAGTCCCCTTTCCCCTATTCCCCTTCCATTCCCTCTACTGACAAAGTGCCTTACCGCGACGATAAATCTCCTGTGCATAGTCTGTCCAAGCTCCTTGTCCCCAATAGCGAAAACAACTGGTTTGCAATAACAAGTTATATAGCAGTGCTTCCTGATAATCAGCGTGCTGGGTTATGGAAGCGTCTTGCTGCACCAATGGGTCGTATTTTTGATGAAAATCAGCGCTGAGTTGATTGATTGGTTGTAAGACATTTTCGTAGCCCTTGACCCAACTTAAATTATTTGTCCAAGAGGCGCCATCCATGTGGAATTGCTGGTCGGTTGCTGCTAGATGTGCGATCGCATCCTCAACTGCTGTCAATGTGGGATTATCTGGGTCTACTCGCTGCCAAATTTTGTGTTGCTGTACTGCTTGACAAGTCGGATAATCATCCGGCTTAACTCCCATATTCTCAATCAGTTCCAAATATTCTGTACCATTGAGCGCAACTATACCTGCATAATTACCACCACCATCGCGCACAGAATGATATACCCGAAACAAATCGCGGGGATATTCATTCATCATCACACCGCCATTTTCACCATCAGCAATTTGCGTGACTAAACTAGGGACACTGAAGTTGGCGATTTGCTGCTTACTCCGTCCTTTCGCTTCAAAATAGGGCTGCATCTGCGCGACTAATTTTGTATCAGAACCCTGAGTTTTAATTAATGCTGTGATGCTAATAGTTTTCCCTTGGGAATTGCGTGCTAGCAACCGATGGGGAATATATTTATCATCGTGGTGTAATGGCTGTCCATCAAGCCGTTCCACGGAATGTTCTTGTACCAGCAGCCAGCGATAGCCGCATTCTTTCAAGGCTTTGATGTATTCAAATAAGGTATCTGGATGATTGGGTAAGTGCATTTCTGGCGGTGAAAAACCTTTCACACGTTTTAAAGCCTCACCGCCAAAAATGGCAGCAAAATGATGTTGCCACCCTTGAATGTGGAGTTTAATATCGGGAATGGGTGTGGAAGGAACTACTGCATGACTCCACATCGTTCCTAGCCATTCCACATAAGGTTGATACTGGGGGTCGCAGGTGATGCGTTGAAGATTATTAAGGATGTCGTCTCGTCCCATTTGCTGCAACCCCCAGAGCAAATTACCGGAATAGTCGAGCATAATCCGAGGATTGCATCCTTGGTTAATTAGTTCCGGGATAAAATCTCCCATGCGGCTGTAGCACCAAGCAAAAGGTTCAGCATTGTGGTTATCACCTGAGTGGGGATGTTCAAACATATACTGGAGATTACTTTGGAGTTCGCCGTTCACACCCGTCGGAATAGTCGGTTGATGCATATGTAGAGCGCAAGCAAACCCCGCAGTAATATTTTCTAAATTGAGATTTGTTTTGCGTAAAAATACAGGTTCTTTGTGATTTACCAGCAACTCAATTTCTGCTTCCCAACCACAAATATTCGGTAATCCTGGCTTTAATTCTGGCAACCTAGGAAAGCTGGATGATGATCTAGTTGCATTCATAAGTAAGCCAATAGGGTTTAGTTAAGGATGATAGTTATTTTGGCATTCTGAAGTGCGCTATAAACAGCGACATTTATTTTCCCTCACCTAACCCTCTCCCAAAAGGAGAGAGATAGAAAGTATTATTTAAGACGTTCCGTGTATTCTATTAGATAAATCCACTGTATTAATTAATATTCAAAACATAACTTAACTAATCAGACGCAAAAAATCGGTATTTACAAGTTAAGTACTAGCTATTTTTTAATTTCATCCCCCAAAAGTACATGTTTAGATATTTTACGAGAAACATTTATTTACTTAAACCCCGCCCTTAAGGGCGGGGTCTTACTTTACCTGTGTGAATATGAATAATCTCCTACGAGATAGCTGATTATGTAAAATTTCAGTAATTTATGGGCAAGTTGCCACTTTCGTGAGCTTGGGTTATAACTTTTTTAGGTTAATTTAAATATGTAAGCAAGTTCATGTAGTCTATTCATTAATTTGTGACTTTCCATCTAATCTCCAAATTTGGAACTTAGCTTCACAATATCCCTAAATGCCATAGTAGCAAGGGGTAATTACAGAAGGTGCATTTAGCTGAAAAAATACTTAGCAATTAAACTGCTATTACTAGCGAAGGAATAGGAGGTCTTACCTAGCAGAACTGCAGACACATTAATTTTGTGGGGTTATTTGTGGGGTTCAATTATCCTCCAAGGGCGCACGCTAAGCGCAAAACGCAGCAACGAGCGATCGCACGAAGACGAGCCTGAAATGTAGCTGAACTAGCCCTATAAGCGGGTTTCCCCGTTAGGGGACTCTAGTAAAGATGCAAAAGTGCAAAAATAACCTATTAAAACTAATGTGGTGAACCACGAGATGGTATATAACTATGTGCTATTTTTTTAGCACAAATTTGTACGTGGTTGATTTGCGTTATTAGGAATGTTACTGGCTATATTATCTGCTTGTTGAGTGTCTTAGTTTCAGTATTAAAAATTAAATATAAAAATAGCATTTATGGATAATCCAAGAGAAATATGACTATTAACACGGTATTTACAACAGACGAACTTACAAAGCAGATTCAGGCTAGCATTCAAGAGCAATTTACAGGTAAGTTAGAGATTCAACATCCCCAACTCCCGCATCTGTGGATTTTACATTTTCGCCAAGGTCATTTCGTTGGATGTGTTAATCCAGTCCATCCAATTCGCAGTTGGTGTCAACAAATATCTGTACACTGTCCAGAACTCCCCCTCTATTCTGGCGCTCCCAGAACAGATAGGCTATTGTATTGGGATTACAACTATTTAGCTGAACTGGTAAGACAAGGTAAAATCCGTCGTCAGCAGATGGAAGCGGTGGTTGCAAACCATATTACAGAGGCCTTATTCGATATCCAGCAATATTCCGAACAACTGTACCGTAGTTCTAACTTATCCCTGACCTATAAGCGGATTCCCGCAGACACCATAGAACCAACAGATTCAACCTTGGTTTTGATTCCCGCTATGAATCCTTGTCAACGCGCAATGCATAGATGGGAAGCTTGGTGTCAAGCAGGTTTGATAGACTATTCACCCAACTTGGCTCCTGTAGTTCGACAGGCTATGATATTGCGACAGCAGACTTCAGCAGCGGTATACCGCAATCTGATTTCTTTAGCGGATGGTAATTGGACTTTAAGGGACTTAGCGCTGAAGTTGAAACAGAAACTGGTGTCTCTGACCCAATCCATCAAGCCATACATCGATCAAGGCTTAATCGAACTGATGGAGGTTGAAGACTTCAAAGAATCCTTTCAGTTAGTGATAAATAACTATCAGCCCTCATCTGGTTCGACTCCCACAACAGTGGTGTCCCATCAACCCAAGAGTCCACTGATTGCATGTATTGATGACAGCCAGAGCGATAGCTTAAAGATGAATAGTATTATCACTCAAGCTGGCTATCGATTTATTCACATCCAAGATCCGGTTAAAGCACTGGTGATATTGCTAGAGAATAAACCTGACCTGATTTTCTTGGATTTAGTGATGCCCGTTGCTAATGGCTATGAAATCTGTACCAAAATTCGCCGTGCTTCAGTTCTGCAGGACATACCTGTGATTATTCTCACCAATAATGATGGCATTATCGACCGGGTGCGGGCAAAAATGGTCGGTGCTTCTGGCTTTTTAGCTAAACCTATTGAGAAAGATTTAGTACTGAACACTGTCAAGCGATATATGACCGTTGGGAATGGGTAATGGGTAATGGGTAATGGGTAATGGGTAATTCTCCCCCTTCCCTTCCGTTCCCTTCCTTTGTCCCCCATTGCCAATTCCCAATTATCTATTCTCCATTCCTGTTACCGATTTCTGATTGGTTCCATTAGCAATTACCTAATTTTATGATTACAGTTCTTTTAGTTGAAGATAGTTTGACAGAAACCGAGATTATCACCCGTTGCTTGAAGCAAGCGGGGCTAGCAGTAGTCACTGCTGTCAGTAGTGAAGAAGCATATATCAAACTTGAGTCACAAAAACCAGATTTGGTGATTCTTGATGTCATCTTACCTGGTCAAAGCGGGTTTGAAATCTGCCGCGATATCAAGACTAATGAACTTACCAAGCGAATTCCAGTAGTGATTTGTTCCACCAAAGACACTGACGCGGACAAACTCTGGGGTTCCATGTTGGGAGCAGATGCTTACATACCTAAGCCAGTAGACCAGCGTCAACTAATCCAAACCATCCAACAATTAACTGCTGCTCATTAGTCAATAGTCATTAGTCATTGGTCATTAGTTATCAATGTCCCATTACCCATTCCCTAACCAATGTTTGTTAATTTAACAGCGACTAGTCTTGATTTATTGACATTAGACGAGCCACTACCAAGTGAAACTTGCCAGTCGCGATTACTTCGTTTTCCCCTTGGTTCCCAGGATGGGTTGCTACCCCTAGAACAGATTGCAGAAATTCTCCGTCTCGATGTAACGGATATTCTCCCAGTTCCAGAAATGCCCAGTTGTGTTTTGGGAATTGTTAATTGGCGGGGACAAATGCTCTGGCTAGTAGACCTCCACAATTTGGTTGGTGGTACACCCTTGTCTTTGAGAATTGGCAAATTCCCAATTGCAATCGTGGTTAAGGTAAATAACCAGTATATCGGTCTTATCGTAGAGAACATTAACGATATCGAATCTCACGATTTACAACAACTAGCACCAGCAACAACCGGCTTATTTCCTCCCAAGCTCCTGCCTTTTGTTCTGGGTTATCTACCGGGAGACGTTGGTACGGTTCTAGATATCACAGCCATTGCACAATGTCCCCTGTGGCAGATACATCGGGGGATTAGGGACTAGGGACGCTTGTACGCTTGGACGCTTGGAAGAACTTCTTTCCCTGTCACCATTACCCATTACCCATTACCA
>Ga0114939_10001401_pt1 | contig 19027 bp, 17 predicted proteins | sample AshMeaCrysSpring_FD_87196 | JGI IMG/M metagenome (GOLD analysis project Ga0114939, IMG submission 87196) | Groundwater microbial communities from Big Spring, Nevada to study Microbial Dark Matter (Phase II) - Ash Meadows Crystal Spring | ecosystem: Environmental > Aquatic > Deep subsurface >...
AATTAGCATACATACTATCTTCATCTAAAAATTGAAGCAGGCAATAAGCCTGCACCAAAACTATCTAGATTCGGAATAAATTAAACATCAGGTAAAGCTTCTACCCGAATAATACCTCCTTGGAATTTCAAGCTGCCATTAGGTTCAGCAACAGCACCACGAGTTGACGCTGATAAGTCTAATTTCAAAACAGCACCACCAACAAAAGGTATTCTATTAGTTGCTGCACCCCTCACTTCAGCCGCACCAGTACCACTACCATCAGTGGAAGCTAAAGCTTGAACTTCTGTGATAACTACACGGGGGCTAGTTGTGGTAACTGTACCACCAGCTTGAGTCAAGTTAGGTTGAACAATTGTTGGCATCACTTTTACTTGTCTGTCAGTGTTTGACCAAACTGCAAATAATTGGTTAACTTTAATTGTTGTGTCAACAGCACGACCGCCTCCAACAATGGGGGCAATCACGTCGAGTGCTGTTTTCCCATTAGTAGTTGTATTTTGGTTAGCTGCATCTGGACCAAAATCTTTATCTGGTACTTGTAAATCACCATCAGTAATATTTAAATCAATATTTTTAAATGTACGAAGATATAAAGATGGCTGAATAGTAACATTAACATTAACTTCTTGGTCAACAGCATGAGCTGGCGTAGCAAAAATTGCACTACCTAAAGCAGCACTAGCAGCAAGGATTGCTAGAAATTTCTTATTCATTTTAAAAAATGTCTCCCTGGTGTAAGTAGAGTCAAAGTTGTAGGTTTGATTAACCCTCGTTTTTTATCTGAGGCTGAATAATTTCAAGTCTTAATCTTTTTGATTAAAGATGCTCTGGCAAGCCCCGAGAGTTTATAAATATCTACATCCATTTAGTTCACTAAATGAGTGTAATTAAATAATGCAATTTTTAAATCGCATTTGTTATTTTTTGGGAACTAACTTTAAATAATTTCCATCAATTCCTTTACAACAATAATTTAACCAGTGTTACTCCTATAATACTTCAGTGAGAATATCGAATTGTAAATTAATCCATGCCAAAATATATCAGTGGTATCACTGAAGTCACGGGTAAAAGCTTTAATTAGTAAAGGCTACAATTGTAAATTTAATAGCCTAATATTCAGTTTAGTTTTAATCATTAAATATTGACCAGAGGATATTGGGTAGAGGGGTAGGGGGTTAAGCAGGGCTGATTCATTCCCTAAAAAGCCTGAAAAATCAAGCGTTAAGAACAATTTTAAATTGGTTATTTTGTTACCAAGGCGCCGATGAAATAGACAATCACACTTATATTTATGTGCTTAAATGTCTATTTCCGAGTTACCCATACTGATGATTTTTATTGTTAACCATCTTGACAAATCCTGTTTGAAAGGGAATGAAACAGCCTTGGGGGTAATGGGATAGGAGAGGCGAGGGAACTCACATCTTGCACCTTTAAGGATAAACAACTAACAGAAAGAATTTGAGTAATAAATATTACTTTAATATTTTCATTTATCCAGTCCTCTTTTAGAGGACTTTAGCTATTAGACAGGGACTTATAGTCCCTGACTGTAGAGCATTTATTTTTGTCTGTAGAAAATAGGTGAATAAAATCCAAGGAAGTAACACTAAATGATAATGTTTGTAGTTGCGCTTCAGCGCTCAAAATCGCGCTGAAGCGCAACTACAAACTGTGTTTGATTTCTACCCATTTACCAATTTCTAACAAATGTTTCAAGCAACTCGTCGTCGCTTAGCGATTTGGTATACGGCAGTGACTGCAGTATTGCTATTGTTATTTGCCTGTGGCGTATATTGGTATGTCCGCAGCACTTTGATTGAAAGAATAGATGATACTTTAAATCATGTCGTGGAAGTTATAGAGCGATCCCTCGTTATTGACACGGTAGATTCGGCTAAAAATCTGTACCGTCTTAACCTAGAAGCTAGTTTCCGAATTAATGCCAATGCTGTGGAAGATGACCATATCGATTTAGAGTGGTTTAGCCCTAATGGTGAATTACTTTGGTCAACTTTCTCTGAACCCCTAGAAATTCCTATCCACGGCAATATCGCGGGGGAAACAGTTCAAGTAAAAAGGGAAATTGACGAATCTTCTCAGCATTCTCCCCTTTCTCCCCCTTCCTCCCCTTTATTACTTCGTCAAGTAACTCAACGAGTAGAAATTGGTCGTCAAGTATTGGGCTATTTACGGGTCAGTCATCCTTGGTTTGAGGTGACAAAACCAATTCGCCAATTAATGATTGATTTAGCCTTGGGTACTATTTTAATGCTTATTTCTGTCGCCGCTAGCGGTTGGTTTCTCTCTGGCAAGGCTATGGAACCGGTAAGAGAATCATATCAACGCCTGAAACAATTTACCGCTGACGCTTCCCACGAGTTAAGAAGCCCTATTGCTTTAATTCAAACAAATGTCCAAGTAGCCTTAGCGGATTTAGAAGTCACAACAGCTGAATCTTCTACGTATTTTCACTATCAAAAGCAATTACAGATTGTTGAACGCTTAACCCAGCGTTTAGGAAAACTTGTTAATGATTTATTATTTCTGGCGCGGCAAGACAGCCGTAGCATTAAAGAAAACTTCTCTCAGTGTCCCTTAGATGCTTTATTAATGGAGGTTGTAGAAGAACAGCAATTATTAGCCAAGCAAAAAAATCTTAATTTAAGCTTAAATTTATTAGAAAGTTCTAATTTAGACACTAATCCCGAATTACAAGAAAACTGGTTTACTTTTACAGGTAATTGGGAGCAATTAGTTAGATTATTTACAAATTTAATTGGCAATGCCTTGCAATATACTCCCTCAGAAGGTGAAGTGGAAGTAGAGTTAAGTAGGTTAGAGGGGGTATATCGGGTCGCAGGTAGACCAATGAGTAATACTCAGTTACAAATAAAAGTCAAAGATACGGGGATTGGTATTCCTTCTGATGATATTCCTAAATTATTTGATAGATTTTATCGCGTTGATAGGGCAAGGACTCAGGCTGCTGGAGGTTCGGGTTTGGGGTTAGCGATCGCCCAAGCAATTGTTGATAATCACCAAGGGATTATTCAAGTGGAAAGCAATTTGGGTAAAGGGACAATTTTCACCGTTATTTTGCCCATAGATTCTCACAATAATTAATCTTGATAATTAATATTTTTCTCAAGATGGGAAATAATTTGTGAGGAATAACCAGTTCAATGCGATCGCCACCTGGAATTACGTTATTGTCACAATTCCGATTCGGTGCGTGACAATAACAGCTATTCCTAAGAGTTAAAAAAAACTGGCACCCGATGGTAAATTTTACATGCCCAAAGAATATAGAGATTGACAACTAGCTGTATTAAGTTACTGCCTGAGTCATCCCAACATACATAGGCTGAAGCGAAATAATGGGAATAGTTTCAAGGGAAGAAACCGTATAAGCAGAAAGTTGTAAGAAATCAGATATAGGGGGAGCCAACAAAATATCAAAGACCACTTCCCTTAGGTCGTTTGATATCTGAGATAATCCAGTCAGAGGAAAACTACGGTTTCCCATTTCTGTTTTTTGCGCCAACACCGAATATTCAAAAAATACGATACTTACGCAAGAGCGCTGTTGTTGATTAATCCGCAACAGAATATGGTCAGTAAGTTCTACTCCCGTTGCCTTTGAGCCAGGTTCAAAGCAAACAGTCAGCGTATCGCTAGCTTCATCATATTTAATACTTGGCTTGCTCCATCGCTTATCAATGTTCATATAGTCAAAAAAGGGAGGAAAAGTGATTAAATAACTTGATTACATCGGAGTCTTGGGTTTGTAAGAGTTTTTAACAGGCACCTCCCAGACCCTTTCTGGGCTATAGGGCCAATGCCATTGCCATAGCTCACATCTTGCACCTTTACGCAAAAAAACTTAGAATAATATAAATACGTGATAAATATTACACTACAAGCAGGATTTTTTAGTCCTCTTTTAGAGGACTTTTAGCTATTAGACAGGGACTTCCAGTCCCTGACGGGTCAAAACTCAGTCACTAAATCTGTCGATACGCCCGTTTCCTTTATTTAGAGGTTATAACAGGTGCAAGATGTGAGATAGGGCGAAGCAAGAGCGCCCCTACAAATTAATTCTTAGCCGACGGAACACCAGGAATAGTTATATCTATAGGCGTCACCTGAGTGGCTAATTGAGAAAGCGGCGGTTTAATAGCAGTTTGATTGCCCACCACCAAGGTTACAAAATTCTCAGGTTTTAAATACTTTTGCGCTACCCGTTTAATATCAGCAGCAGTTGTAGCGGCTACAGCTTTTTGATAACGAAATAAGAAATCTGCTGGATAGCCATAATACTCATAACGCATCAGCCTTGCCAAAGTTTGCCCTGGGTCTTGAAAATTAAAGACAAAGGAATTTAAGGTTGACTCCTTAGCAAAGGCTAATTCCTGGGGAGTCACTTGTTCTGTTTGCATTTTTTTAACTTCAGTTTGTACAGCTTTAACAAATTGGACTGTTGCATCTGACCTAGTTTGTCCGCCTGCTATAAATAAACCGGGATAATCGTGGCGGGGACTCCAAGACCCATAAACGGAGTAAGCTAAACCCTGGCGCGATCGCACTTCATTAAATAAGCGTCCGCCAAAACCGTTTAAAACTCCATTCAATACATCCAAAGCTGGATAATCGGGACTATTAAACTGTCCTCCTAAATGCCCAATCAACACGTTACTTTGAGTCAACTGGGGCTGATTTACAAAAAAGACACCGCCAGTTTTTGCTTGAGATACCGCTGGCAACTTAGGTTTTGCTAGTTTTGGATTTGCCTGCCAGTCTCCAAAATTTGCGCTGATGAGCGATCGCATTTTCTTGGCATCAAAATCCCCAACAATTCCCAAAATTATATTATTGGGATAATAATACTGCTGGTAAAATTTGACCAAATCTTCGCGAGTCACTTTATCAATAGTCCCATACTCTTCTGTCCTAGCGTAGGGACTTGTAGCACCATAGATTAACTTACGAAATTCTCGCGAAGCAATCGAATCAGAATTATCGTTACGACGGGCAATGCCACCCTTAATCTGAGTTTTGGCTAAATCTAATTTGGCTTGGGGAAAAGCTGGTTGACGTAATACCTCGGCAAATAAATTAAATACCTCATCTACATCTTCTGTTAGACTTTCAAAACTAGCGCTACCGGAACCTTCCCCAATATCTGTTTCAACGGAAGCTGCTTTTTGCTCTAGTATTTCATTGAGAGTATCAGCATCATGCTTCCTAGTCCCACCGCTTCTCATTACGGTGCCAAATAAACCAGCTAAACCGACCTTTTCACCAGGCTCAAATCTATCTCCAGTGCGTATAACAGCCGAACCACCAATTAAAGGTAATTCGTGGTTTTCCATTAAATAAACTACCATCCCATTGGGCAAAGTATAGCGCTCAGACTTAGGTAACTTAATCTCTGGTAATGGCGGTAATTTTAACTCTGTATAGTGTTTAGCTTGTCCTGGTGCCGCTAAGGATAACTGAAGTTGTCCAAAACATAGCCAGGAAACAAGGGCAATAACAGCTAAAAAAGAATAGACAACCCTCTTCATTTTCTTTCTTCTAAGTTTTAAGTTCATAATTTTTTGATTCCTTCTCCTCTTCTCTTGGCGCCCTTGGCTCCTAGGAAAGCGGTGGTCTCGCAAATCTTGCCTGCTGTGAGTATCCTCATAGCAAAGTTTGCGCTCTTAGGCGTTTAACTCTCCTTAGACAACAACTTACCAATAGTCCGATTCTCAGCAGTAAAAGCCCCCTGAGCAACTCTTTGAATATCACCAGTCTTAACAGCTTCAATTTGGTCTAACTGTTTAAAAAGGTTTCGCCAAGAACCGGTTTTAACTTGATACTCTAATAATTGCTGAGCCATACCCATATTAGAATCAAGACCTCTAAGTAAATCCGCACGGGCTTGAGTTTTAACCCTTTCTAACTCTGTGGGTTTGACAGCTTCGGTTTTTAACCGATCAATTTCCTTACGAAGGGCTAGAGCCACTTCATCGATATTTCGTCCCGGTGCGCTCAGAGCATAAAAAAGTATCAGATTAGGATATTTATCTCCAGGAAAACCCGTAAACCCTTGGGCACTTAAAGCCACCTGCTGGTCTTCAACAAGATTTTTATACAAACGAGAAGTCCGTCCATCACTTAACAATCTACTAATAATTTCATACACTGCATTATCTGGATGAGTAATAGCTGGACGGTGATAACCCTCTAAATACCAAGGCTGAGATTTAAGAGTTAAAGTAATTTCCCTTGTTTGAGTTTGCTTGGGTTCCGGTGTAATTTTTGCCTGGGGTTTAGTTTTTGCTGGATAACGCCCAAAATAAGTTTGAGCCAATTGTTTCACTTGGGCAGGATTAACATCTCCCACTACAGCTATAGTTATATTACTGGGGACATAATAGGCATCAAAGAATTTCTGCACATCCTCTGGAGACAGATTGCGAATATCTTTGTCATAACCAATTACCGGACGTCTGTAGGGATGTACTTTATAAGCCGTGTCAATAAACTTTTCAATCATTAAGCCGATAGGAGAGTTTTCTACCCGCAAACGTCTCTCCTCCATAATCACATCTCTTTCCTTAAAAAATTCTCGGCGAATTATGGGGTCTAGAAACCTTTCCGACTCTAAAGACATCCACAACTCTAACTTATTAGAAGGGAAGCTATAAAAATAACGAGTAGCTTCAAAGGAAGTATTAGCATTTAAGCCTACACCTCCCGCTTGCTCGACAATTTGACCTAATTCATTTTGCTTGACTAATTTTACTGCTTCTTTCTCCGTTTTCTTAAACTCAGCTTTTATTTTCTCGGCTTCCGCTGTTTTCCCAGCGGCTTTAGCAGCAATTACCTGTTTATCTAACTGCTCCATTTTCACAAGCAAAGGTTTTTCTACTTGGTAATCTTTGGTACCAATGCGAGATGTACCTTTAAAAGCCAAATGTTCTAGAAAGTGTGCCACGCCTGTTTTTCCATCAGGCTCATCAACTCCACCTACATCAGCATAAGTAAGAAAAGAAACTACAGGAGCTTGATGACGTTCTAAAACAAGAAATTTCATCCCATTATCGAGATTAAATTCAGTCAAATTCTTAATTACACCATCCAAATATGGCTGGATAGAATTTTGTTGAGCTGTTTCTTTGACTGGTTGTTTAATTGGTGTCGGTTGGGTTTTTGTTGGTTGGGGTTTAGTTGGTATTGGCTTTGTATTTGTCTGGGCGATCGCGACCCCAGGAGACAAAATCATAAAAATGGTCAAAAGACAACAAACAACAACGAGATTGAAACGACTTAGTAACTTCATAGTGAAAATTAAAGAAAACTTCCAGAATTGAAAAGACGAACAATTACATAACAACGTTAATCTTGTATTAAGTCTTAAAGGCTTCTCCTAATTGACGTTAGATAATAACGCTATATTAAATGTTCCAGTGGAACCACCATCATTATTTATGCGAGTATTTAATTCACCTCCCTCCTCAGAGACTCAGACACGTACCCGCATTTTAGATGCGGCACAGCGTTTATTTGCAAAACAAGGTTTTGATGGTACTACAACCCGCGACTTGGCTCAAGCCGCAGGAGTTGCAGAAGGTACACTATTTCGTCATTTTGCCAACAAAAAAGCTATTTTAGTAGAAGTCGCAACCCAAGGCTGGGTAGAAATCCTCACTGACTTATTAACCGAATTAAGTGAAATGGGTAGCTATAAAGCGATCGCCCAAGTTATGCGCCGTCGGATGTGGAATTTACAAAAAAATGCCGACCTCATGAAAGTTTGTTTTATGGAAGCCCAATTTCACCCCGACCTCCGCGATCGCATTCAAATTGAAGTTATTGATAAAATGACCGATGTCGCCGAAGCCTTTTTTCTTACCGCAATGGAAAGAGGTATATACCGTAAAACAGACCCCAAATTAGTCGCAAAAGTTTTTCTCGGAATGTTCGCCGTCGCAGGCTTTTCCAATAATACCCTGATGGAACCCAACGCTTCCCCTCAAGAAGTTCAACAAATGGCAGAAGGTTTAGCAGATATTTTTCTCAATGGAGTATTAGCCGAAAAAAGCTAGTACCGAATAATTAATAATCAATACTTGTCAAGTATTGATTCCTTCTTATTAATTCTTAATTACACCCCTCCCCTTTCAATACTCGCCCAAGTGATTGTCAGCAAAACAAGATAGATAATAAATGTTTTAACTAAAAACCTTCTAGAAATGTTCCATCAAAACCTCTCTAAAAGACCAAACTCGTATTTATTAAGGCATAATCTTCCACTATAGATTCATCATTAATAATTCATAATTTTTTGAGCTTGTTTACACCAAATTTGCATTTCCTCTACTGGAGGACATAAATCTCGGCGCTGCATAGTGGAAACTTGTAAACGTAATATTTGTTTGTGTAATTGTGCTACAGGAACCATTGCTAATTGGGCTACAGAGCCAATCCCAGCATGTAGTAATAAACCACAATATTGAGTCCCAACATTAGGAATTCTAGCTAAATCAGCTAAAGCCAACCACTTATTAACATATTGAAGATTGATTTGTAATCTATTTGCTAATTCCAACCTTTTTTCAGGTGTTTTTCCATATTCTAAAAGCACTGTGGTAGTAGTAATTCCACAATCTTCTAATCGACTTTGCTCTTCCTTACTTAAGCCAGGTAAGTTTTGAACTTGCCAAGCACAGGACTTAATGGCAACATTTGCCATTTGAGGTTTTATAGACATTATTCTACCTAGAAATAAGTTTTATTTCGATAAGACAACGACATAAAATAACTCTCTATTTAAGAAATTTTTAATAGAGATTTTGAAGTTTGATATAATCATTCTTACTAAACAGGGATAGCCGCAACTGGCACTGCGGCTCATGTTCGCGCGTTGGGCTGTCTTCCCTCCAAAAATATGGGCGCTCTTCTCCCAACTACAAACAAAAACAATGTGACAATAATGACGCGCTCCGCTATCGATCCGCTATCGTAAGTCCTGTTACTAAAGAAAGAATCTAAACCTTAATAGATATACTGAGATGCTTTCTTGCATAAAAAATGACAATATAAGACTCTAAACAAAAGTCTTATAAGTTTTTTGGGTTGTTACTTATCTAACAAATATATCCAACAAATTATTTAACAGCTGTATCAAAAAAATTAGATTCATTGATGAGTTTATTTTAAATCAAAAATAAATCAAATATAAATCTAATACTTTTATTCTACGACATCTAATATTATTTGTAAAACATTAGGAAAATATATGCTAACGATAAACTGGTGCTATAAAATAAAACTCACTCAGAAACAAATTATTACCATTGAAAAGACATTAGAAACTTGTCGAAAAGTCTGGAACTATGCGCTTCAAGAAAGAATTGATTGGTTAATGAGTAAGAAATCATCTGTTAATTCTTGCTCCCTAATTTCAGAATACATTATTCCTATAGATATTCCCTATCCTGATTATCATAAACAAGCTAAATCTTTAACTACAGCAAGAAAAATCTATCCACAACTAAAAACTGTTCATTCCCAAATCTTACAACAAACATTAAGAAGATTTGATACAGTTTTCGAGGACATGCGCTCATCAGGTATGGGTTTTCCTAAATACCGAAAAGTCGGAAGTATAAAAACTTTAGTGTTTCCTCAATTATCTAGTGATTGTTTGAGAGGAAAATGGCTAAAGTTACCGCAAATAGGATGGTTACAACTAATTTTGTCCCGTCCTATACCCGATGCTTTTGAAATCAAGCAAGCCAAAATAATCAAAAAATCTTCTGGTTATTATGTAATTTTAAGTCTTCAGTTAGATGTCAAAATACCCGATTTATCTCCCCAAGGAAATCCATTAGGAATTACATTAGGAGAAAAAAGCGATAATTATTTTATAGTAACTTCTGATGGCGAAAAAATACCACAAACTTCTATCCATGAAAAATTTAATCTGAAAATCAAAAAACTGAAACATCAGTTAAAAAGAAAAAATAAAAATTCCGCTAACTTTTTAAAACTTCAAAAAGAATTAGTAAAAATAGAAGAAAAATATCACAATTCTCTCAGAGAGTTTTATTTAAAATTAGCTCATAATCTTTGTGACAAAGCCGGAATGATTTATATTGAAGATAAAGATGATTATCATCATTTTTTAAATATTCTCTCTTGGATTTGTTGGAAGCGTGGGGTATATTTTGCAAAAGTAAATTCTACTTACTTGTACCAAGTTTGTCCCCAGTGTCACTTGAGTGTAGGAAAAAGTTTATACAAAAAGTCTTTAAGTAATAATATTTTCAGTACTAATGTTTCAAGTAATCATATCTTTCAATGTCCAAGCTGTAACTATCAAACAGATAAAAAAGTCGTCGCAGCACAAGTTGTTTTGCAAAGAGGATTAGAGTTGGGGGTGGTGGGGAGGTAGAGGTGGTTGGAGTTTATCAAACTTAAAAATCTATGTCATCCTTTTATCTACATCACAGATTGTAGGGATTATGGGATTAGACTGATTATAAAACCAGCTATTAACATCCCTCATCTAAAAAATCTGTGTCATCCTTTAATTCACTTAATCCGTGATATGGTTTCCCCAACTCTTCCAGAAACTCTTCGCCACCGCCGGGAAAAATTGTCCAGTATGATTGATTTTCCAGCCATACTGTGGTCTGGGACAAAAAGTCCGCGAAATTTCCCTGCTAATGTTTTTCCCTTTCGCCCTAGCAGTCATTTTCTTTATTTTGCTGGATTACCTTTAGCTAACGCTGCCATTTGTATACAAGCAGGTAAACTAGAATTATTTTTGGACAATCCTAATCCAGCGATCGCCCTTTGGCATGGAGAAACCCCAACAAGGGAAGAAATAGCTTTAATAATAGGTGCCGACGCAGCTTATCCACTAGCAGAATTACCATCAAGGGCAAAAAATTCAGGCACCATTGCTGTCCAAGATGCGGGCACTTGGACTCAACAATCACAAATTCTCGATAGATTAGTAATACCCCAAATTCCTCCCCAAGATATAGATTTGCAACTGGCAAGGGCCATTATTTCCCTACGTTTAACCCACGATGCAGAAGCCATAACAGAATTACGCAAAGCTGCGGATATTACAGTCAAAGCCCATAAAGCAGGAATAAAAGCCACAAAAACGGCAAAATTAGAAGCAGAAGTGAGAGCCGCAATGGAGCAAGTTATTATTGCCCATAATATGAAATGCTCCTACAACAGTATTGTCACAGTGTATGGAGAAGTCTTACATAACGAAGAGTATTATCATCCTTTAAAATCAGGAGATTTATTACTTGCCGACGTTGGCGCCGAAACAGAAATGGGTTGGGCTGGAGATGTAACCCGGACTTGGGCAGTATCTGGAAAATTTTCTCCCACTCAACGCGATATATATAATGTTGTTTTAGCTGCCCATGATGCCTGTATCGCTAAAATAAGTCCTGGTGTAGAGTATGAGGATATTCATCTTTTAGCCTGCACAGTAATTGCTGAGGGGTTAGTAGATTTAGGAATTTTGAAAGGAAATCCAGAAGATTTAGTCGCAATGGATGTACATGCTTTATTTTTCCCTCATGGTATTGGACATTTGTTAGGTTTAGATGTCCATGATATGGAGGACTTAGGAGATTTAGCTGGTTATGAAGAAAATCGAGGGCGGAGTAGCCGTTTTGGTTTAGGTTACTTACGGTTAAATCGTCCTCTAAATTCTGGGATGTTAGTAACTATTGAACCTGGATTTTATCAAGTCCCAGCGATTTTACAAAATTCAACTAATCGAGAAAATTTTCAACCAATGGTCAATTGGGATAGGTTAGAAAAATTCTCTGATGTCCGTGGAATTAGAATTGAGGATGATGTGTTAGTTAATGATGAAGGTTGTGAGGTTTTAACTGCTGCATTACCAACTAGCATTCGTGAAATTGAACAGATTTTTCAAGATTAATTCCAAATTAAATTCTTTCTTGTGGAACAGGCAGGAAAGCCTGTTTGATTTCCCAAAAAGAAACAGGCTTTCCTGCCTGTTCCACAAATACTGATAAAGTCTAATTTTGTCAGATGACTGTTTTACAAAAACTAACAAACTGAATTAATCCTGTATTATAGCGCCCCTTTTCTGTAAATACAGTTTAGTTTCTTGACTTAGACCAATATTAGCCATAAAAAGAGCATTTTCTACCTTAGTATCTGTAAAATCAGTATTAGTTAAATCACTATAATTAAAGGTCGCATTAGTTAAATCAGCTTCTTTAAAAATAGCGTTTTTTAAATTCGCACAACTCAAATTTGTGTGAGTCAGATTCCCTTGACTTAAATTACTATGACTCAGGTTAGCGTTAAATAAATTTGCCTCCCTCAGATTAGAATTAAATAAATTTACATAGCTCAGATTAGCGCTACAAAAACTTGTATGTGTTAAATTTGCATTGCTAAGATTTCCATGACTGAGATTGGAATAATTTAAAAAAGCATAGGAAATATCGGTATTATTGAGGTCTGCCAACGGTAAATTAGCTTTTCGTAGGTCAGCGCCCTTTAGTATGCCATAGCTAAGATTTATACCTGTAAAATTGATGTGATTTAAGGAATAGCTAGTAAATTTATTACTACTACTTTTGAAAATACTTGGAATACCCTTTTCCTGTGCCAGCAAAATGAGGTGAGTATGGCATAGTTGTTTTTTGTCAAACATTTTTCTACTCGCATAATTTGTAAAGTGTATGCTTTGGTTTGATGCTATCTGGCTATTAACAGCTACACAATACAAATTATCAATTCCAGAATCTATAATCACAGATTCAATGGATTAAAGGATTACACTGATTATTCACTTTGATATGATTTTCTTCCCTACCAACCACTTCTCTCTGGGCTATGTCATATCTTAAGCCTTAAGTATAAACAATTATTTTTTAATATAAATAGTATTAAATTTAACTAACCTTTTCTCAGCCCTATGGGCGAGGAATGGGCGCCATTAGACAGGGAATTAATTCCCTGTTGAGTGTGGGCGATAGTCGTAAGATTTTGTTGTAATAATGACATCCATCTTTTAAAGTGCAAGATTTGTGCTATGGGCCTTTATCGCGCAACTTATCCTACTTCTATACCTTCCCCTTTCTCATCATCTTAATTAAATGTGGCTCCTTCCTGTATTAAAAACAACTTTAATTCTTCAGTAATTCCTTCATTAAGCTCAAATTTAGCATTCTCAACTTTAACGCCATGAAGATTTACGTTAGTAAAATTTACACCACACAAATTAGCCCCAGATAAATTACTATGACTTAAGTTTGCCCCTGTCAAATTACTACCACTAAGGTCAGCGTTGGTCAAATTAGCGTAACTTAAATTACTTTTTTTCAGAGTTCCCTCAGTCAGTTTTACAGCTTCCAAATTGGCATAACTTAGGTCTGCATCTTTAAGGAGGATTCTATTCATATAGGCGTTACTAAGATTTGCATAAGTTAGATTTACACCGTTAAGATTTCCATTCCACAAATAAACTTCTCTGAGATTGGCATAACTAAGATTTGCATTTGTCAGGCAAACGCCACTCAAGTTACTTTTAGTAAAGTTACAATTCTTAAAATTACCATTGCTAAGATTGGCGGTACTAAGATTCGCACTAGTTAAATTAGCACTAGTTAAATTAGCGCCATTTAAGTTAACGCCATTTAAATTAATATCACTTAAATTGGCACCATATAAATCGCAATTATTTAGATTGGCTAAAATAAATATATGACTATTTTTATCCTGGTCACTCTTGACAGTTTTATTTGCTGTTTGTACTAAATACTCTTGCTCAAAAGCTTCTAAACCGGAAGAGGTGGAGACAGAGGGTATTTGACTAACCGTAGATTCAGACTGTGATGGAGATGTTAGTCCTTGTGGTTCATACAACACAACTAATACAGTCCCAAAACATAAAATTAATCCGATGGTAAATGCTGAGAATTGACCTATGATAAATAAAGTTATTGCAATAGAAATAATGAAAATAATAGATATTATCTTATGTAATATCAACTTATCTTTATGTTTAGGAGTAATCATAACCACTACCTTTGTTTAACTATAGATTTTAGATAAACGAGTAATATCTTATACCAAATTTTAAATAAAACCAAGTTTTAAAAAATCTTGATTTATAGTTTTTCTAGCGATTTAAAAAGTAAATACCCCATATTTTGGGGTAAGAAGCTTTGCCAGTGGACTCTTTGTACATAACTACAGGGGTAAATATTTCATTTACTGAAAGCATAAGCAGTAATTTTTAGGCATTTATGTGGGGACAGCCAAAACATCCACTTGAATTATGCCAGCGTTGGCATCTTAAAATCGAAAAGTAATCTTGCATCAGCACCGAAAAATATCTGTAAGTAAATTATTTATGTTTGAAGCACTTTCCGACCGCCTAGAATCTACTTGGAAGAAACTGCGGGGACAGAATAAGATATCCCAGTCGAATATTCAAGATGCTTTGCGCGAAGTCCGCCGCGCTTTATTAGAAGCGGATGTTAATCTTCAAGTAGTTAAGGATTTTATTAGCGAAGTAGAAGCCAAAGCACAAGGTGCAGAAGTTCTCACTGGTGTAAATCCCGGACAGCAGTTTATCAAAATTGTTTACGACGAATTAACAACTGTCATGGGAGAAACTAATGTTCCCCTGGCAAAGGCTGAGACTTCTCCTACCATCGTTTTAATGGCAGGCTTACAAGGTACAGGTAAAACCACAGCTACGGCTAAATTAGCTTTACATCTAAAAAAAATAGACCGTAGTTGTATGATGGTCGCCACAGACGTATACCGTCCTGCGGCTATTGACCAACTTATTACCCTGGGTAAGCAAATAAATGTACCTGTTTTTGATATGGGTAGCGATGCTAACCCGGTAGAAATTGCTAGACTTGGTATAGAAAGAGCAAAAGCTGAAGGAATAGATACTGTAATTGTTGATACAGCCGGTCGCTTACAAATTGACCGAGATATGATGGCTGAACTAGCCGGTATCAAAAATACTATTAAACCCCATGAAGTGCTGCTAGTTGTGGACGCCATGACTGGTCAAGAAGCAGCCAATTTAACCCGCACCTTCCATGAGGAAATTGGAATTACTGGTGCGATTTTAACCAAGATGGACGGTGATAGCCGAGGTGGGGCAGCCCTATCAGTCAGAAAAATCTCCGGTCAGCCAATTAAATTTGTAGGTGTTGGAGAAAAAGTTGAAGCCCTACAGCCGTTTTATCCAGAGCGTTTAGCACAACGAATTTTGGGCATGGGTGATGTGTTAACACTGGTAGAAAAAGCCCAGGAAGAATTTGACCTTGCCGATGCCCAGAAAATGCAGGAAAAAATCCTGGAGGCGAAGTTTGATTTTACTGACTTTGTAAAGCAGTTACGCCTATTAAAAAATATGGGTTCCTTGGGAGGGATTATGAAATTAATCCCAGGGATGAACAAAATTTCCGACGACCAACTACGCCAGGGAGAAACACAACTTAAGCGTTGTGAAGCTATGATTGGTTCCATGACATTGGAGGAAAGAAAAAATCCAGACTTACTATCTAGCTCCCCTAACCGTCGCAAACGCATAGCCAAAGGTTCCGGTTACAGAGAAAATGATGTAGCAAAACTGGTTACCGACTTCCAAAGAATGCGTACTATGATGCAGCAAATGGGTAAAGGCGGTATTCCTGGGATGGGAGGAATGTTTGGTGGCAGTATGGGAGACCCCCTAGCTTCTATGGGGAATAGTCCTACTGCTCCTGGTTGGCGCGGTTATACTAGTGGAGGTGACTCCAAAAAGAAACCTAAAAAAGATAAGAAAAAGAAAGGATTTGGCACCTTATAAGGTGTAAATTCATTGTCAATTATGAGTTATGAGGTCTTATAATCATGAAGGTTTTTCATCATTTGTCATTCATAATTCATAATTGAGTTAAGTGCTAAAATTAGCTTTCAGCGAAAAATTTTTGTAAACTAGTACCTAGAAATAGGAGCATCATTGTTCAATCATGATTAAACTGCGCTTAAAGCGATTTGGTAAAAAACGGGAAGCAAGCTACCGTATTATTGCGATTAATAGTCTATCCCGCCGTGATGGTCGTCCCTTAGAAGAATTGGGATTTTATAACCCTAGAACAGATGAAGTGCGGCTAAATATCCCTGGTATAGTAAAGCGACTTCAGCAAGGCGCTCAACCAACCGATACAGTCCGTCACCTCCTGCAAAAAGCCAATGTCTTTGAACAGGTCAGTGCAACATCCGCGTCCTAATATTAGAACCAAAACCGTAACCTCTAGTCCAGATTATCCGGGACTATTGAGGTTCCTTATGCAGCCGTTTCTAGATTCCCCAGAATCTTTTAGTGTTGATTGTGAAATTTCTCGTAGTGTCAACAAAGCTTGGATTAGAGTAGCCTTTGATAGCGCAGATAAAGGAAAAGTCTTTGGTAGAGGTGGACGCAATATTCAAGCGATTCGCACCGTTATTGCAGCAGCAGCAGCGACCATTGGACAATCAGTATATCTAGATATCTATGGTAGTAGTTCTCAAATAAGAGAAGATATGCCAGATGATGAGGAAGATACTGACGAAATGCGATTACCACCCCCCAAACGAAGGGAAAGACCTGGTAACGCCCCACGACCTTTTATTAAGCCTCGTTTTCGTCAAAACTAAATCCACGACACAAAATAAATTACGATTCTGGATTTTAATTTTTGCATTACTTTATTTAAAAATCCTGTAGAAATCTTATGGGATTAATTAAATACTGTAATTTTTACAGCAAATTTCAAATCCAAAATCAACTATTGATAAGTTTTGATAACTCTTATCGAGACTCACTGAAACAAATCAGGGGTTGGTTCTTTTTACGAGCTAACCCCTACTTCCTTGGGAGATAGTAAGCGATCGCTAATGACTAGTATTGAACTGCCTAGTATCGAAAGTGCCATTGCCTTGGCAGGAAATGGGGAAGAAAATCTTAAAATTATTTCCCAGCAAACTGGGGCTAATTTAGTAATGAGAGGTACTGAATTATACGTATCTGGGACTGATAAACAAATAGAACTAACTTGTAAGCTAATAAATTCACTGTCACATTTATGGGCAAACGCCCAAAATGTCTCAGCAACAGATATCGCTACCACTCGCCAAGCATTAGATACCCATAGAGAAGAAGAGCTAAGAGATTTACAAAAAGATATAGTATCTAGGACTCGTAAGGGAGAAGATGTCCGAGCCAAAACATTTAAACAACGCCAGTATGTTCAAGCACTTCGCAAGCAAGATTTAATATTCTGTAGCGGTCCTGCTGGTACTGGAAAAACTTTTTTAGCCGTAGTTGTTGCAGTACAAGCTTTATTAGCCTCAGAGTTTGAGAGAATAATTTTAACTCGTCCAGCTGTAGAGGCTGGGGAAAGATTAGGTTTTTTACCCGGGGACCTACAGCAAAAAGTAAATCCTTATTTGCGCCCTCTTTACGACGCCATCAACGAATTTATCGACCCCGAAAAAATTCCATCATTAATGGAAAGAGGAGTGATAGAGGTGGCACCTTTAGCTTACATGCGGGGGCGAACTCTAAATAATGCCTTTGTAATCGTAGATGAGGCCCAAAATACCACTCCCGCCCAAATGAAGATGGTTTTAACTCGTTTAGGTTTTAAATCTCGGATGGTTGTGACTGGCGATATTACCCAAACTGACCTCCCACAACACCAAGAGTCTGGGTTAACAATGGCATTAAAAATTCTCAAAAATGTAGAGGGAATAGCCTTTTGTGAATTTTCTCAAAAGGATGTAGTTAGGCATCCCTTAGTCCAACGTATTGTTGCCGCCTATGAGAGGTATGAGAGGCAGGGGTGGTAGGGGAGGGTTGGATTCGGTGAAGATAAGTTTTAAATTCGTTTTTTCCGCGCAGGTGTACTTTGTTTGTTAGTCGCGAATATATTCGCCCAATACTTTTCAAACATCCTTTTAGCCATTAGCCTGTCTGACCTTAGCCATTAGCCATTAGCCATTAGCCATTAGCCATTAGCCATTAGCCTGTCTGACCTTAGCATTCCCAGCACTGACGTTATAAAATATCAATTCTAGTAATAACTGCTGAAATATGACTGCAAAACTTCAAGAATTTTTAGAGGCTTGTGAATCTTTAAGTACACTGCGCTTAATCGTAACTAGCAGCGCTGCTGTTTTAGAAGCCAGGGGCAAAATAGAAAAACTTTTTTATGCTGAATTACCCAAGGGGAAGTATGCCAATATGCATACAGAAGGTTTTGAATTTCACTTAAATATGGATCAGATTACTCAGGTGAAATTTGAAACAGGGGAAGCAAAAAGAGGCAATTTTACAACCTATGCCATCAGATTTTTAGATAAAGAAGAGAAAGCTGCTTTAAGCTTATTTTTACAGTGGGGTAAACCAGGCGAATACGAACCAGGCCAAGTTGAAGCTTGGGAGACTTTACGGGGAAAATATGGGGATGTTTGGTTGGTTGCTAATGGCTAATAGCCATTAGCCATTAATCCTACTTCAGCTCCACAAACTCGAAAACATCATATTCTCCGCCTCTGAGAACAGATTCAGTATGCTTTCCTTGTAAACGTTTACCTAAAGTTTCCTCTAGAGTGCCCCAAACAGCACCTAGTGTGTAAGTACATTTACGAGGAGAGCCATCAACTTCACCTGCGGAACAGAGAGTTTCAGTAGTATAGACTTTAATTGTTTTTTCTAATTCGATAATCTGTTTCACAATACATAGACGAGTACCACTGGTCCCCAAAGTTTTATCCAGAATTTGGGTCATATCTTGCAGAGATAAATTTGCTGCACTTAGACCCAATTGTTGAGCTAAATCAGGACTTACGCAACTGGCACACAGAGCGGGCGGGGCTGTGCCCCGCCACGCGGTAATTTAAATTAGACCAAACACATATTAACGTCTGGACGTTTTAGCTGTTCAATTAGATAATTAGA
>Ga0114939_10001402_pt1 | contig 19012 bp, 10 predicted proteins | sample AshMeaCrysSpring_FD_87196 | JGI IMG/M metagenome (GOLD analysis project Ga0114939, IMG submission 87196) | Groundwater microbial communities from Big Spring, Nevada to study Microbial Dark Matter (Phase II) - Ash Meadows Crystal Spring | ecosystem: Environmental > Aquatic > Deep subsurface >...
GTCCTGGAGAAATCGAAGGATATTGTCCGACCTGGACGAAAGTTCCCACGAAAACACAAAATCAAACACCCCCCACCAATGACTTACAAACAACTCTGATCCTTAACTAAACGACATTGAATCTCGATTTGGTAAATAAAACCGTCACCACCGCACAACCTCACATCTATGGCTTTGAAAGCGGTAAAATATTCAATCGCTGGTTCGCTTTCAACTTGTTGGAGGAGGTTGATGCACCCGGAGAGTATTACATAGACAGGGAACAGGGTATCCTCTATTTTTATACGCCTGCCGACGGTGTGAGCAGCATTGAACTTTCGGTTGTGGAAAGGCCATTGGTATCGCTCATGCATACCTCTTATATCATATTCCGCAACATCATTTTTGAAGGCACCCGTGGCATCGGTTTGTATATAGAGGGTGGCACATCCAATAGCATAGAGAACTGCGTTTTCCGCAACCTTGGCCTTGTTGGTATTCTTGTTGGAAAAGGCATAAAATCCTTCGATCAACTACAACATGCCGGCACCGGAACCCCCGAATCAGGCATCATTGGAAGCCTTTACAGCCATCTTTACAACAACATGGTATTCAACCGCGATGCAGGCACCAATCACCTCATAACGGGTTGCCATATTTACAATACGGGCTCAGGCGGCATTATATTGGGTGGTGGCAACAGGCTAAGCCTGGAAAAAGGCAACAATACTGTGATGAACTGTCGTATCCATGACTTTAATCGGCTCGACAGGTCGTACAAGGTTGGGGTAAACATTGATGGCGTAGGCAACATCATACGAAACAACGAAATCTATAACTGCCCGGGCAGCGCCATTTTGCTGCACGGCAACGATCACCTTATTTCAAAAAACATCATTCATCATGCTGTAACTGATGGCGACGACATGGGGGCTATTTATTATGGCAGAGATCCCAGCGAACTGGGCAACAAGGTGAGCAATAACTTCTTCCATCATATTGGCAACGATCACGGCATGATAATGGCGGTATACCACAATGACGGCGCCTGCGGCATGGAAGTAACCGGAAATATATTTTACAAAGCAGGCCTGCGCACTGTAATGATAGGTGGTGGCAACGACAATGTATACCAAAACAATATTTTCATTGATTTGCCCATGGCCTTTCACCTCGACAACAGGTTGCAACACTGGGCGGGCAACCTGATTAAAAAAGGTGAGCTATTTCAAATAAGGCTTGATGCTTTTAATTACCAACATCCTCTTTATTCAATTGCCTATCCCAGCCTGGCAAACTATTTCTTCGATACAGTTGGACTGCCCAAACGCAATTATATTGACAACAACGTTTTTGTAAATGTGAAAATGCTGCACAATGGCAGCTCAACATGGGCCTATATTGGCAAGAGCTATTTTACCTGCGATCAAACGATGTTTGTTGATTTCAGCAACATGAATTTTACCCTGAAAGCCAATGCGGATGTGTATAAGGTGATGCCGGAGTTTAAAAAAATTCCCTTTTCGGAAATAGGACCACACCAAGTATGAGAGCAATAAGCGCAAGGAAAACAGCCGCAGCTGAAAATCAATCCAGAACTCAATGAAAACTTTCATCGCATTTATTGTCGTTTTTACTTTTTCAGCAAATGTTTTTATTGCCGCCCAGCAAGCGGAAACAGAAAATTATGTGCGAAATGAATTTGTCATGCGCAACGGGCTGCCCAACTTTTTTTTAAAAGCCTTACGCGGCGATTCGGTGAAGGTGGCTTACCTGGGTGGAAGCATTACGGCACAGGAGGGTTGGCGTGTATTCTCCTTCAATTGGTTTAAAGAGCAATTTCCAAATGCGGCATTCAAACAGATAAATGCAGCCATTGGTGGCACAGGTTCCGATTTTGGTGTATTCCGTTTACAGGAGAATGTGCTACAGTACAAGCCCGACCTGGTGTTTGTGGAATTCGCGGTAAACGATGGCAATACGCCTTCTTCCAAAATCATTCGCTCAATGGAAGGTATTGTAAGGCAGATTAATGAGGCCAACCCGTACACAGATATTTGCTTTGTGTACACCATCAAAGCCGCCTACCTTGAAACAGAGGAGCAAGGCATGTTGCCCAATTCGGCCATCAATATGGAAAAAGTAGCGGACCATTATGGAATCCCGTCCATCAATTTCGGATTTGAAGTAGCTGATCAGGTAAGTACAATGCAACTCATTATGGCAGCGGATGCAAAGGAAATAGATGGGGCAAAAGTATTCAGCAGGGATGGCGTGCATCCTTATCCCAAAACAGGTCATGTCATTTACCACCAGGTTTGGAAACGATCATTTGAGTCTATGATTGCGGCAAATCCTATTGCGCAGCAAAAGCAGAAACTTTCCAAACCACTTGCTGCCGACTATTTCGCCAATACCAAAATGGTTGATGCAAAAGATGTTCAACTGAGTGAACACTGGACACTAATGAACCTCAAAGAGAAATCAGTATTCTCACCATTCAGCAACTATCTTCAGTTCATTGGAAAGGCTGCCCAATCAGGCGAAACACTAATTGTTCACTTTAAAGGCCGTGCCATTGGCGCTTACGATGCAATGGGCCCCGATGCCGGGCGTGTGGTGGTGGAAATAGACGGGATGGTGAAGGATACCATTTATCGCTTTGACGCGTATTGCACCTACAGGCGAATGAATTACTTCGTTATTGACGGACTTGAAAATAAAAAGCACAAAGTGGCATTCCGTACATTAAGTGAACCTTTTGACAAGGCAGCCATTCTGTCAAAACGAAAATAGGCAATTAAGAACCCGGATGATTACAAAGAAAATAACTGGTATGTAGGAAAGATACTGGTAGATGGCGTTTTACTACACTAGGAACATAGTTTACCCAATAATAAAATAGTCATTATGTACAAAAATATTTTTACGGTCACATATCTCCTGTGTTGTGTTCAATGTGCAAGCGGCCAGTCGTTCCCCCTACTGTCTTCTCCCGACAGTAAATACAGGTTTGAATTCACCCTTTCAAATGACGGTGCCCCAGGTTACAATATTCTGTTTCAGCAACAGCCTATTGTGCTTTCTTCTGCTTTAGGAATAAGCGGATGGGAAAAAGGTTTCGCAATTACTGATATTACATTCACAAAAAAAGATACAGTATGGCAACCGGTATACGGCGAACGCAGCACAGTAAAGGACCACTACGAAGAGATGACCATTACGCTCCTTCGAAATAAGGATGTGCGAAGAAAATTGCAGATGCAGGTAAGGGCTTACAACGAAGGGGTAGCCTTTCGCTACATATTTCCTGAACACCCCGACGGAGGTTATGATCTTAGCATCAGGGAAGAACTGACTGATTTTACCATGCCCGAAGGAACTAAAGCGTGGCACACCGGCAGGGCACAGGGCACTTACAGTTTGGTGCCTTTAAAGGGATGGACTTCCGAAAGTGAACGCCCTTTGGTGCTGGAGGAGCCCAACGGATTATATGTTTGTTTGGCAGAAGCCGAAATGGTAAACTACTCCCGCAGCAAATTTGCACTCAGCCCTGACAAGCCCAATACCATCAGGTGTTCTATCTATGATGTGGTGGATTTCTTCACGCCTTTTGCAACGCCATGGAGGGTAGTGATGGCGGCATCCAAACCAGGCGATCTATTGGCCAACAACCACCTGTTGCTGAACCTGAATCCGCCTTGTGCCATAGCAGATCCATTGTGGATCAAACCCGGTAAGATCATTCGTGAAATTTCGCTGTCGATGAAAGGTTCCAAAGAATTGGTGGACTTTGCAGTGAAGCACCATTTGCAATACATCCATTTTGATGCAGGGTGGTACGGTTATGAATATGTAACAAGTTCTGATGCCAGTAAAGTAAATGTGGACCCTCGCCGCAACCCCAACAGCGATTTGGATTTACAGGAAGTGATTCGCTATGCCAAATCGAAGGGCATTGGTGTTTTTTTGTACGTCAATCAAAGGGCCCTCTATCAACAGCTTGATGAGTTGCTGCCCCTCTATCAAAAATGGGGCGTAAGTGGTATCAAGTTCGGCTTTGTAGAGGTAGGCTCACACAAGTGGACTACCTGGCTGCATGATGCGGTAAAAAAATGCGCGAAGTATAACCTGATGGTGGATATTCACGACGAATACCGGCCAACAGGTTTTAGCAGAACCTACCCGAATTTGTTGACACAGGAAGGAGTACATGGCAACGAAGAAATGCCTGATGCCACCAACAGCACTATTCTGCCCTTCACCCGTTTTATTGCAGGGGCGGCAGATCATACCATTTGTTATTACCACCGTCCAGAATTGAAGAAACGCCTGGAGGAAACTCAAAATGCAAGGATAATGAAAACTACATCAGGGCATCAATTGGCACTTGCCGTAGTTTTTTACAGCCCGCTGCAGTTTTTATATTGGTACGATAAGCCGGAGGACTCGCAGAACGAACCCGAGCTGGAATTCTTTGATCATGTATCCACTGTGTGGGATGACACGAAAGTACTGGATGGCGAAATTGGCAAGTACATCACAATTGCACGCCAAAAGGGTAATGAATGGTTTGTGGGCAGCATCACCAATACCGAATCCCGGAATCTCACCATCCCATTGAATTTTTTGACACCGGGCAAGAAATATGAAGCAAGCATTTATTCCGACGATCCCAATTCAAAAGTGCGTACCAAAGTTTCCATCAAAAGGATAAAGGTGGATGCAAATAGTACGCTGGATGCCAGGTTGACTGCTTCAGGGGGACAAGCAATCTGGCTCAGACCAATATAGTAAGCTATCAGGGCCTTTTTTCAAACGGCTATCTTGCATAATGATCGGCAATCCAACTCGTGGTAAAGAATGCTTATACAAACAACAGCGATCCTATTTGAATAAATGCCTTTTGAAACAAAACAAAAATACCAAATTGCCAACATCATTTCTATTATTCAATGAGGCAAAATGCGAAAGTGATGTTTACTAAGCCGGCGTCTCCAACAATTCGTTCAGATAGGCTTTCAATTCCTTGTCGTTCACAGGATAGGGACATCGCATTTCGGATATATTGCCCTTTTTATCTATTAAAATGAAACGGGGAATTGCAGGAATCTGATACTTTGTTTGGAATAGTTTTCCGGAATAATCAATAATCTGCGTACCCTTAAGTTTTTCTGTGGCAATGAATTTCCTCCATTTTTCCTTGTCCTTTTCGCGATCTACCGAAAGGCCAACAAAAACGATATCGGGGTTGTGCCGATATTCTTCTTCAATTTTTAATAGATAGGGTAATTGCTCACGGCAGGGAGCACACCAGGTAGCCCAAACATCAATAAATACAACCTTGCCTTTAAAATCACTTAAGCGAACAGAACGTCCCGATGTATCAGAAAATGGCATATTGATGACAGGCTTTCCAATAAACTGCGTATCGGCGGCGAAGACATCCACAACCCGGCTATAATTGGCTTTCATTTCATCTGTTACAAACAGGTCTTTGTTTGGGAGGCAATTAAGCTTCACTTCGCGCCAATTAATAGCCAGTTCGTTGGCCATCATTTGCCAGGCAAATAAACAGCTTTTGGCTTGCGGCGCACATAGCTGATCCAACTGGTATGCAAGCTTGGCGCCAACAGGTATTTTTTCCTTTTCGGCATCAGGTTTTAAATTCCACTGAAGCTTTGAGATATAACTTACAAGCAAATTGGCATAGGGAAATGTGTAAACAGCCGAATCGCACAAAATACCACCATCCTTAAACTGTTTAAAGAAGGCAGGCACTTTTTCAGGATTGTATCCTTTAAAAAATGGGCCAGCATAACCTGTTGGATTTTGCATTCTTGCTAAAAACATCAGCGCAGAAAGTCTCAAATCAAATAGACTCAATTTGCCAAATAATTGCCTAAACTCAACGTTACCATGTTTAGTACTGTCTCTAACAAAAGCATCTAACCCGGCACTTACAAAATCATATTCATGCTGAAACTGGTCTGCGGAAATAGCTTTTGGCTGCAGCATCGATGACTGAAGATGCCTGGTTACCGGATAAGCAAAGGCATACCATTTAGCAAGAATTATATTTTCTTCCGATCCTACCTTTACGGTGTAATTAGCCCGAAGTTTAGTGCCAGCAGCACCGCTCACTGTGTTGTATATATAAAGATCAACACTTTCGCCAGGGCACAGAAAAAGGGTAGTCTTCAGGTCAAAAAATTCGAAGGACAGCATGGTGGGTTGGCTAAGCTGTACCGGCACAAGCAGGCAATTGTTGGTGGGGCGTACCGAAACAAGGGTTCTGTTATTCACCTTTTCAAAGGCGGTCAGGGTGATATCGCTGGTAGTAGTAAAGCCATTCAACAGAACACGTACAAAGGCGAGGTGGGAATTTTTCCAAGCAGTTGAAATGGGTATCCACTGCGATGTATCGGCCCTTGGCGAAAGTGCCCCAGATGCCTGTGCGCCAAAGTAGGCTTTGACTGTTTGATTGCATATAAGCGATTTAACCGAATCGGCCGGCACTTTGTCGACGGCAACAGATGCTGTATTGCCGGATCTGTATTTTTCACGATACAGCAATTGGTAATAGCGGCTTAAATTGGACACCCCTTCCAACCTGAAAACTGCATCGCCGCAATAGGACTGCAAATCGGCATAAGCCTGTTTCAGAATCTTGTAGAAAAAAGCATCTGTAGAATTGGCCTGCATGTAATGACCGTTAGAACTGTAAAAATCGATAGGTGCAAATTGCAGGTGGGCGGTTGCAGCTTCGCGGAAAACCTTTTGAAATTCTGGATTGGTTTTACAAATAGCAGTTCCTATGTATGCGGTAAGTTTCGGCTTGTATTGTCCATAAGCAGTGCTGAATTTTTTCACCCTCACTGCAGGGTCCTCATCCTGAAAGGATGCACGGAATTGCTGACGCATTTTTTGCCAACCCAGCAGTATAACATTTTCGGGAGAGGGGCTAACCATTGAACATTCGGGCAACGAAGGCTGCAAAGCATTTTGCTTGAGCTTAATGCTAACTTCCAGTTGAACACCTGGCCTTAGGTAAAACTCAACCTGGTAATGTTCCCTGTGTTTTTCCTTAATACCTTCCAAATCAAAATCTGAGATAAGCAACCGTACAAACTCACCTTCACCAGATACGGGCAGGGCAAACGAAAATCGATTTTCGCTCCGGGTAATAGATGCACCCGCATATTTTTGTTGCACACCCTTTACAGTTCGAAACAGCACAATGGCACAGTTCTTAAACCCGCCTATTTCACCTTCCAGTAGCGATGCAGGCGCCTGCGACAACCCGGAAAACGTTACTATCAGGATAGTCAATAACAAACACCCTATTCTTACACAACGCATAGTCAAAATCATTTAGTTGGACAAGCCTCTATTATCATAAAACACCGTACATGCTCCATGCATTAGTCAGTTTCAGTGCCCGTACAGCAGCACCTTTGAGAAAAGAAGCCGCCTGCAAGCAGGTTGCAGACGGCTAACCATCACCAATAATTTCAGAACACAATAAAAGCTTATCCTTTTAGTTCATCCATATGTTTAATCCTGTCAGCAATATCTTGCAAATGACTCCTGGTGGCGGCGTCCGTTACTTTAGGAAGATACGCTTTAATTTCTGCGGCAATTTTTTTAACATCGCTCTTCAGTATAGAAGTCACGTCATTTTCTGTATACAATGGATCTATCGATCCAAGGATATCAGCCACAGCGCCTATGTAAACCTTCTGCAGGTTTCTCCGGTAAATATCAATGGCACTTGTGCTGCCTTTCAATTCCTTCCAAATGAATTGATGCACCGTGCCTACATACTCCGTAAGGGGTAAGGCAGCCTTCCCATAAGATATTTCATTGGCCACAATACGGTTCATAACACCACCATCAAGCATCGTATTGAGCACCCGCTCCTGTACACTTGAAACAAAATTGGGGAAACGCGGGCTATATACTTTGTCAGTCAGGTCTGTATTCAGAAGCCAGGTGGGCGTAGTAAATAATTCATCATTAAAGAATGCCATTGAACCTAATTGCTTTTCCTTTGGCACCACGCTAAACACAGGCAAAGCTTCGCCTTCAACTCTAATGTCTTTTTCAAAACTACCGATATACTTCATTACATGCCCCATATAGCGATAGTATTGTTGAAATACCTGGCTGTAAGCATCTGTAAGATTTTTATAAACCCCGTCTTCTTCAAATGTCCACTTTGGCAAATCCTTTACAATGCGCTTCAAATTCTTAATTCCATACCTACTCGCCGCAGCAGCATCATCACCCAAATCTTCTGTCTGGCAGCGGGGGTCGAAGCGCTCCGTTTCTCCATTACCAAACCAGAGGCGCTTGTTAGCTGCATTTCTTTTTGCAATTTCCTTCTTCAGCAATTTATTTTCCTCTTCCGCAGATGATCCATTCAGGTATTTGTAGCCAAACTCAATAGCCCACTTATCATATTCGCCGATACGCGGAAAAAGGTTTTCGCGGGTAATTTTATCTTCAGGCTGCGCCACATAGTTAAAACGGGCATAGTCCATGATGCTCGCAGTATGGCCATATTTTGACAGATAGCTATTGCTGCGCAAACTATCCACCGGCGTCTGCGAACTGCTACCGAAATTATGGCGCAAGCCGAGCGTATGACCTACCTCGTGACTCGATACAAAACGAATGAGATTGCCCATCAGTTCTTCATCAAACTTTACCTTACGGGCTTCAGTGTCTACTGCTGCGGTTTGCACCATGTACCAGTTCTTCAGTATGGTCATTACATTATGATACCAACCAATACGGGTTTGGATAATTTCGCCGCTGCGTGGATCCTGCACACTTGGTCCATAGGCATTGGGAATAGTAGATGCCAGGTAGTTTACAAAAGAAAAACGGGCATCATCCATACTCATAGTTGAGTCGTTTTCGGGCCATTCTTTGCCTATAATGGCATTTTTAAATCCGGCCTGTTCAAAGGCCGCCTGCCAGTCGTTGATACCTGCAATCAGGTGCTTGCGCCATTGCTTGGGGGTAGCAGGATCAATATAAATTACGATAGGCTTTGCAGGTTCTACCAATTCACCTTTTTTCCATTTTTCCATATCCCCGGGCTTAGGTTCCAGTCTCCAGCGCTTAACATATTCTTTGGTTTCCACCTTCTGCTGACCATCACTAAACTGGTAAAAATAATTGTCGAAATAACCAACCCGGTCGTCGGAATAACGGCGCTGCATCGGCTTTTCGGGAAGCAAAACAAAGGATGTATTTGTTTCCAGCGAAACAGGTGAACCAGCAGGAAGACCCGATGGTGTACCGGTAGCGCTCTTGCTGATTTTTATTTCAACGTTAATGGGAAAGGCCTTGATAGATTCGATTTCAATATCCTTTACTGTAGTCATATTAACAGCCTTGGCAAGAGGTGCCCCATCCATTACACTGTTGAAAAGGGTTTTCTCCTTCAACATCCTGGTAACTTCAATTACCGAAGATTTATTTCCATAAGCCATTATAGGGAGCTTTATGAAAGTAGGATTCAGGCTGGAATTTGCCACAGCCTTGTAAATCATACTTCCCGAATCAGCCTCATTCACCACAATTTCGTACTTGAGGTTTACGGTCGAGTCTTTCCCTTTCTCGAAGATGATGGTTTTCTCATCGAGTTGCTCACCCGGATACATGCCCATTAAAGCCGATATTTTAGTAAGGCGATTGATGATCAACACCGAACGGTTAAGCAGGCTGTCGGGTATTTCGAAAAGAATGCGATCTTTGAGGCGATGTACGGTAAACATGCCTTTATAGGAACTAAATTCCTTTGTAATTACTTTGTCATACGGCTTGATAGCGGTGCGGGGTACAGTTCCTTTATTGGCGGTATCTGTTGCCACAGCAGTCGAACCTTCTGCTGCCGGCATGGGTATGGGTATCTGCTGTGCGCTTGCATTTATTGAAATGGCAGTAAAGCCAACAATAATTCCAATTACGTATTTTCCCAATAACATATAGTTTTTCATTTAAACTTTATTATAATTATTACCATCCTGTTGAACAGGTCAACCAATTTTAGTGATGGTACTCTTCTGCAGTTTGCGTAATGCTGATTCCGGGTACTTCCTTAGCCAGGGACAACAGGTTGGTGAACCTTGCAGCAGCGTTCACATCCCATTTTACCAACACAGGCATCGTAAATCCCGGGCCCGAAACCTGGTAATCTACCCGCTTAAATTGTGATGCAGCATTAGTTCGCAAGTCAATAATGATGGCGTTTCTGCTTTGCAGGCTCTGGTTCAGCAGCATTGGCATGGCCATTGCCTTAAAGCCGGCATACATTTCAAGTAGTTTATCATCCTTACTGGCATCGGGTATATTAATGCTAATGCACGACCTGGGACTTCCAGCAATGAACTCCTCTTCGTTGGTAATTGAAACAAGGTTTTCCTGCCCGGGATTGCCTAATAGCAACTGTGGCTGACCAAAACAGCTTCCATTAGCATCAGCACCATCCATCGTTAACATTTTAGGCCTGCCCATCACCTGCCCTACTGGGGCGCCCTTGCCGTATCCCGGCAATTTACTTCGCTCCTGTTGTGGCATTTGGCAACTAATAAGCCCCGCCACAAAGACGGCACCTACTGCCATCAAATTAAGATTCATAATCTCTCCTTTTTTATTAAAAAATTTATAACCCTCTTGTTTTCTTGAACTCTAAATCTACAATCTTATCAAAGCCGCCATAAGATGACATGGGCGCCCCCAAGGCGCCATTGTTACCAATGCGGAAGAAGTAAACATTATGCCCTTTTCCATTGGCCGTTTCATCGGTGGCCACGGCAAGTACACGGCCTTCATTGGCCGGCAGCGGGGTAAATGGTGCATTGGTGGAACCCGAATATTCAGACTTAAAAATTTTCATTACTTTAATCACCGTACCCTGTTCAAAATTGTAACCCAGGGTTGCATTTACCGCCGAACTACCCTGGGCTGCATTGGGCTGCTGAATAACACAGCCATGAATCTGGTGGCCGGCCGTGTAATAAAACACACCACCTGGAATGGATAGATGGTTAGGCACGGCAAACATGCTGGCCGCATTAATATCCGGGCACCTGGCAGGATTCAGGTAATAACGGCCGGTGGTTTGGTTATTTACCGCGCTATAGTTGGTGCCTATGGAATATACCTGGAACTGGAAAATAAAGGTGGAATCTTTGGAAGGATTCCTGAAGAAATAATTCCACCAACTGGAGACTCCATTGCTGGCTGCATAGGTAAGCAATTGGGCATTTTCGGCATATAAAAGGTCCTTGCCGATATTATTAAAATCAAACCCCTTGCCCTGCGGACCCAAAGGATGAGGCGACCCTGTACCGAAATAAGCCCCAAAATGCTGGTTTGGAATATCGGGCATGGAAGGCACCAGGGCATTGGCCTGAAGGTCATAATGAACAAAGCACCTGTTCTTTTGGTCGTAAATGGTAACCATGTAATCGGTTAAACCGGCCGCAAAGCCTAAATAAGGACTTGCCTCCCACGAACCAAGAATAGGGGCGGAATACATGAGCGGCGCATTGGTGATGGTAGCAATATTTACCCTTCTGAAATAAAGTTGATTGCTATTGATAACCATTTCGCGCTGGCCCTGGTTAACACACAAGATCCTTTGGTAATTAAATGTGGATGGTGGAACCACGAACATAGTATTCAGATCAACTGAATCTGAAAAATCAGTAAACCGGGTTTGGATGGCACCAAAACCATAAGTGAACATCACACTCTGTTGATTGATGGAACTGGCATAATCAATTACATAAACATTATTTGTGCCAACAGGCAACATTTTCCCATTTGTATTGCTGTACAGGTTATGGTACACATCTGCTCCGGGAGTTGTACCATCGAGCGTAAGGATAATACTAATGTCATTACCGTTGCGTGTTGCCGATTTATCCTGCAGTACCAGCCAACCTTCTCCACCCCACGGTGCGGTTGTTACCGTTAATTTGTAGATCTTGTAAAATGAATTGCCGGTGGATTGGTCAGTTACCTTACATACCATTTGATAAAAGCCAGGTTGCATTTGAACATAAGCCCTTAGATTTTTGGAACTACCCAACTCGTACTGCGGCAAATTGCCCTGAGTTGAACTAGTAGGAATGAGATACCAATTCACAAGCATTTCGCCCGTTGGCTTTGTTTGCGTTATCTCAATATCTATTTTCAACGAATCCTGCTGCCTGATTAAAAAAGAATCAGGATTTGATGTACCTGCGTTGGAATTTACCACCAAAATGGTGGCCATGTTGGGATCGGTATAATCGTAGTTCCCCATATCCTTGCTACAGCTTACCGCCAGCATGACGGCAGAAAGCACCACAATAAGGGAATTAAATTTCACTGAAACACAGACCTTATCCCACAGGCTGAAAAATTCGCATTTCATTTCATAATATTTTGAATTGGTCATCTGTCGAAATTTACATGATCATTGCTGGCACTACCTATAGCCAAACTTTCAATAACAGTAAGGCTCCAGATCAATAAAAGCATTTAATAGTTAGCAGGGCCCACCTGTATATATCTATTACTGGCATCAGGGTCAGTAATCGAGTTACCCACACCCAATGGATTGGAATAATTGCCCGGGTACTTCGTAAGGATATAATTTTTTACTATTTGCAAATAATTATTATACAGGTCGGAGGTAGTGAACCTGCTAATTGGAAATTCGGTTATAGTGCTGTCGGCAACCGGGTTGTACAGCGCCTCCAAAATAATTTTATACTTGGTAACCGTCCAGGTTCCGAATTTGCTATTTTGAACAGCCCAGGCGCCAACCCCATTGCTGAGGTATTCCCAGTTATCAGGTTTCTGAATGTAGCTTACTTTCACTTGCCATTGGGTCTGCGCAGTAATACCCAGTTCAAAGTCTGCATTCGGAATAATGCGAAAGAAGAAATTGATTTTCTTAAATGCCAATGTCGCTGAACGGTACAGGACAACCTTGAGTGATGTTTTGTAAGCATTAGCTGGAACAATCACCGGTTCAATCAGCTTAAAATCTACACCTTCCACCCCTTTTACAAAATTAGTATCGGCAATGGCAGAATCCAGCACAGCAACATCTACCATCCTGTCTTTTGATGAAACCGCCCCACTTACCGTTACGGGTATATAAAGGGTATCTACTGTTTTGGTTGGTCTTTTAGCAAAAGAATAGGTTGAGCTATTTTGTGAGGCACTAGCTGTTTTGGTAGCTACACCAAAATAAACAGATGGCGGCTCATTGAACATAACAATGTCTTCGCGGGTACATGCTGAAAAGCAAAGCAGCAAAGCGCTTAAAACAATCTGGTTAAATATTTTTTTCATTGCCAAATGAATTTTCATTTTTCCGTAACTACCATTGCACCATTACTAACGATATTCCTTTTCAATGTCGGGCAAGGGAAAGGTGTACATACCCGGCGGCGATGCAAGGGGATATCCGCTGGCCGCTTTAAAGTCAAGGCCCAGGCGCTTGTAATAGAAAAAAGTCTGGCCTTCCGTAATGAATTCCTTTTTGTATTCCCGTGTAAGGGCATTTCCCAGGCTATCGGTCGTAATGTTGGTGCTAATAGGACCCAGCCCTCTCGCCCTTCTTACCTGGTTTAGGTAACCTACACCATTTACAACATCACCTATCCTGCCGGCGCATTCCGCAGCTATGTAATACATTTCGGAAACCCGGATAAGTGGTACCACATTCTGCCATTCGTATTTTAAGTTGGCATCCTGAAACAACTTGGAAGGCACCGTGTAGTTGCCAGGCCTGTCGAACCAGGAAGCCAGGCGCCAGTCGGCGGCATCGGCAGCGGGCGTGGCATATACCCTGTTCAAGCCGGCATTGGTAAGGTAAAGTGGAATGCCGGTGCCCGGCGTAAAAATGACCTGTACATTTGTCCTGAGTGTTTTGGCATATAAGGCAAACAAAAGTTCCTGGTAATAGGTCCTGTCGCGCATGCTGTTGGCGCTGGAAGCCACATCGCGGGTTATGAGAGGAAATTTGCCGCTACCGATAACCTGTGCCGCATAGTAAGCTGCGCTATCGGTTTTTCCCTGGTACAAAAACACCCTTGCCATCAAGCCTTTTACAGCCCAATGGTTTAAATGATTTTGCGTATATGCTTTAAAAAGGTTTGAATTGCCACTAACCAATGTGGAGGTATCTGTTTTTGCCAACAACGCACTTGCAATACGCAGGTCAGTCAGGCAAAATTCAAGCGCTTCATTTACCGAAGACAACGGGGTAGCCAATATACCAAAGTTTGTTACATATGGTATGCCAGGTGTGGCGCCGGCCGTACCAGGAGGAAGCCCCCATAAACGAATGACATCAAAATGATGAAATGCCCGCAGAGCAATAGCCTCACCTTTTACCCGCTCAAAATTATCTTCAAAAAATACATTTCTGCGGTCATCAACCTGCTTAATAATATTATTCAGGTTTGAAATATTTACATAGAATGCTTTCCAAATATCCAGGATTTCTGACTGTAAGGTTGGATTGGTATATTCATACACGTAGGCCGGGTTGTACAAATTTGCATTTGGCACCGATGAACTACCAGCTACATCGTAATCATATCCCAACACAGACACCAGACCCAATGTCATGGCGTTAGAATAAAATCCATCAGAAAGGCCAGATGAAGATGCCTTGTCCATGTTCAGGTAAACACCATTAAGAGCATCAATAAAGCCCTGCTCGGTGGTAAACAGTTCCGATTCGGGAACCTTATCCCTCGGCGGCACATCCAACCATTTGCTGCAACCTGAAATGCCTGCAATCGCCAGCAGTGCCAGCACGACAGCAATTTTATTAATGATCCTGGAACCGAATGGCATAACTGCTTTTTATAATGTTTTCCAATTAAAAGTTGGTAGAAAGGCCGAAACTGAAAGTGCGTGCAAAAGGATAGCTTGTACCACGTTCATTTTTCATAGTACCCAGCCTGAATACATTTGCCTGAGTGATGGCAATACGGGGCGTACTCAACCGAAGTTTGCGCACCCATGCCAGGTTTCTGGGAAAGTTATAGGCGAAACTGATACTGGACGCATCCAGGAAATCATTCTTTTGAACAAACCTTGAAGTAGTATTGGTGATACTTCCATCCGTAAGCGCCTTAAATTTAACCATATCACCCGGCTGCTTCCAGCGGTCGTTCAATACCCGCCTGCTTGCATTGTTTATGGCAATATTTACATTCTCCACTTTATCAACAAGCGTTTGATTGTATCCATAGGCGCCATACTGATAGCTGAACACCACATTCAGGGTAAATTGTTTGTACACAAAGTTGTTGGTAAATGAACCGCGAAGGGTTGCGGTTGCATCTGCCAGGGGTACCTTATCGTTGGGATCCCAGATATAGGTTTTGGATCCATCCAACTTCTGGAACATTTCCATACCATTGGCAGGATCAATGCCCAGCGAACGCACAGCCCACAAGGTACTCATGGACTGACCCACCTGATAGCGTGGTAGTGCACGGGTCTGATTTTTTCCATCGGTGCCCGGTTGGTTGAAAATTTCATTGATGGCTTCAATGGCGGGCGATAAACTCTTAATGACCGTTTCGGCATGACCGGCATTAAAGGAAACTGTCCATGAAATATTATTAGTGGTGTTGCGGATAATATTTGCCCCAATAGAAACTTCATACCCTTTGCTTTCTGTGGAGCCAAGATTATCGCTGTAAGAAGAAAAACCGGTAGAAGGCGCCACCGAAAGCGGCAAAATAAGATTGTTTGTTTTATCCAGAAATAGACTTGCCCGTACATTCACCACAGCTTTAAACAAGCTCATGCCAGCGCCTACACTATATTTCTTCGTTTGCTGCCACTTCAGGTTTGGATTGGCATAGCCATTTACCATGGTACCTAACTGAAGCCTGTAATCATCAGTTGTATTGTATTGGTAAACAGAATACGTATAAGGACCAAAATTCTGGTTACCCGTTAAGCCAACATTGGCAAAAAATCGCAAATTACTTATGTACTTATTTGGCTTGAACCATTTTTCTTTATCGGCTTGCCATGCACCGCCAAATGCCCAAAAGGGAGCCGTACGGTTGTTGGAACCAAATTGTGATGAACCACTCTGGTTTACAGTTCCCTCCAGGGTATAGCGCCTTAAATATGTATATGTCGCACTCAAAAAATTGGATACATTTCTTGTTTCAGAATACGCAGAATTTGGCCTTGTAGAAAGATTATAACCATTCAGCATTCCCAGGTCATTCACAAAATCATCGGGCGAGCCGGTAACCTTTCGGCTGATAGAAGATGATTTGGTTTGTTGAGCAGTTAAACCAACAGAGGCATTAAAAGCATGGTTTCCAATTTGATGATTAAAATCCATACTGATTTGACCGTTCAGGGCTGAATTCTGCCCTTCGGTCATGGAGTAACTGCCTACATTGTTTACCGTAGATGAACCCGAACTTACAAAGGATGAATGATCGGCCGGAAAATATTGCTTCGAAGATGGCAACTGCATGGAGTAACCAATGGCTCCACGTACATGAAAAGATTTAGAAATAGAATAGTCTAACAAGAAATTGTTTGAGAAACCATGATATCCACTTTCGTCGGTAACATTCAAGGTAGAATTATACATGATGTTTGCCTGTATCCCTCCGGGAGCGCCCACCAGAAACCCAAGATCAGCAGCAGATGGCTCTAAAATTTTGAGAATATTACCAAGGCTATCGGTAAGTTTATAAAAAGGAAACTGGTTTACATAGCTGCCAAAAGAGCCCCATGAGGTATTGTTGCTCCGGCTGCGGCTGATGGAAAGGTTATTGGATATCTTCAACTTCCTGCCCGCATAACTGATTAAATTGGTTACATTAAGATTTTCCCTGTTAGACTCCTTCATAACTCCAACGGTATTGTTGTAACCAACTGCCAACGAAAACCTCAATGCTGCTCCATTGCCGCCGCTTACCGAAAGGCTGTGTTGCGTGCCAAAACCGTTACGTACAGGCTGGGCCATCCAATCCGTATTAACCCCGGCCAGCACATTTCTGTACCGGTAGTCATACCATTGGCTGAGGCCAATATGGTTGTAATTGCTTTCAGAAGTGTACACACCCTTTATACGCTGCGCCTCCAGCAGTTCGGAGGCATTCATAATATCATAGGAGGTAAGATCGGCTATTGCTGTATTAAAGTTGATGGAGTAATTTACGCGCAATTGCCCACCTGCCGGTTGTTTGGTTTCAACTACAATTACCCCGTTGGCTGCACGTGAACCATAAGCAGCGGTTGCAGCAGCATCCTTCAGCACGGTAATTCTTTCAATCAGGTTGATATCCATATCGTTAATCCGCTGAAGCGTAGTTGGAAAACCATCTAGAATGAGCAGAGGCTGATTGGGGTTAGAAAGATAGGTAGACATTACATCTCCTTCGTATATGGCTTTATTCGCTTCGCCGGTTTGCTGTCCACTTAACCCCGTAGGAAGGTTGTTTTGCCCACGTAGCTGTATCACAGGCAAACTATTGGGATCACTACCTAGTTCATTATTTTCAACAAGCCTTAAAGCAGGCTCTGAGGCCACAAGGGCCAGAATTACGTTGTTCGGATTAATGGTTCTGAGATCGGCACCGGAAATGGTACTGCTAGCCCCGGTAAAAGTAGATACCGGACGCTTGTACAAGCCTACGTTTACCACTACATCTCCCAGGGTGCTTGCCGCCTCCTTCATCACAACACTCATGTCGTAATTTCCCGCGGCCACCTTTACTTCTATTGACTGAAATCCCACATGGGTAAAACGCATAATAGCACCATCAGGCACATTCTTTATTTCAAAACTTCCATTGGCCTTAGTTATAACCGTACTCAGGTTTTTGCACGATACCGTCACATTAGGCATCGGCTTTCCGCTTTCATCCACCACCTTTCCGGTAACCACATGAACAGCAGGCTGAGCCAGTACCTGTATACTAAAAAGGGTTGTAATAAAAACCATGCACAAAATGCATGCCCAACCCATTTTGAGGGCGATACCTTCCTTGTTAATGATATATCGAAAACCCGTGTACATGTTATTTATGTTGATGTTAGAATCTCTTTGCAACGTTTAATGACTGCTGCTATTCAGGCACTGGAAAAGCGTACACCGCACCCGCTATTGGCGCTACTTTGGTCAAGGGCAGGCTGTTTATATCAAGGTTCCGTCTTTTAAAGTAATAGAATACTTGTCCTTCGCCCACAAACTCTTTCATATACTCTTTCTGAATTTCTGCCTGAACGGCCGCCCTGGTAAGGTTGGTTAGGCTGTTTGCAGGAAAATTGCGCGCCTGCCGCACTGCATTCAGCAGCGATGTGGCCGTTACACTATCCTGATTTTCATTAGCCGCCTCGGCAGCTATATAGTACATTTCGGCCATACGGATCATAGGAACCACATTTACAACAGGGGAGGAAAAGTGATACCACTTCCTGGGAAGCATAACCGCATTGGCAGGCGTAGTGGCTCCGCTGATGGTAACAAATTGCGATAACCTTCTCCAGTCGTTCAAACTACCACCCGATGCAACAAAAACAAAGTTTTGCCCATTGGGCGAAAGACCCAACGAAGGCGTAGTATTTAATATGGAACGTTCATTTTGCGACAATTGCGGGGCAGAAACAAACAGCGAAAAAACCATCTCTCTCAAAAACTGGAAATCGGCATTGGTGGTTACCAGTGGAAACTTTCCACCGCTGATTACCTCGTTGGCAGCAGCAGCGGCTTTCACATAGTCGCCTTTATACAATTGAACCCTTGCTTTGAGCGCAATCATGCCCCAATATCCTATCCTGCCGCGGGTGACGATATCTTTGGAAGCCAATGCCGAAGCCATATCCAGATCGTTGCTGCAACGCTGCAGGATTTCATTGGCAGTATGATAGTTTACAGCATTGGCCGTAACCTGATTCATATACGGCAGTACCACAGTATTCAGGTTGGCCACCGGGTTATCCGGCCCAAACATGCGCA
>Ga0114939_10001403_pt1 | contig 18995 bp, 9 predicted proteins | sample AshMeaCrysSpring_FD_87196 | JGI IMG/M metagenome (GOLD analysis project Ga0114939, IMG submission 87196) | Groundwater microbial communities from Big Spring, Nevada to study Microbial Dark Matter (Phase II) - Ash Meadows Crystal Spring | ecosystem: Environmental > Aquatic > Deep subsurface >...
ACCGGGCCCATTCCCCGCATTCCCGCCGGCGACCCGGCCGGCCCGCCCCGCTGACATGAAGCTGCTCGACGGCATCCGCGTCCTCGACCTCACCAACGTCCTCGCCGGGCCCTTCGCCACGGTGCACCTCGCGCTGTGCGGGGCCGACGTGCTCAAGATCGAGCAGCCGGGCAGCGGCGACCTCGCGCGGCAGCTGGGGTGCCGGCCCGAGCTGAACGCGGCCCTCATGGGGACCAGCTTCCTCGCACAGAACGCCAACAAGCGATCGATGACGCTCAACCTGAAGAGCGAGGACGCCCGGGCGATCTTCCGGGCGCTCGCCGCCCGGAGCGACGTCCTCGTCGAGAACTTCCGGCCGGGCGTCATGGAGCGGCTCGGTCTCGGGCACGCCGCGCTCGCGACACTCAATCCGCGGCTGATCTACTGCGCGATCTCGGGGTTCGGGCAGACCGGGCCCGACGCCGCCAAGCCGGCCTACGACCAGATCATCCAGGGCCTCAGCGGCGTGATGGCGGTGAACGGCGACGAGCGGCTCAACCCGCTGCGCTGCGGCTTCCCCGTGTGCGACACGGTGGGCGGGCTCAACGCGGCCTTCGCGATCATGGGCGCGCTCTTCCACCGCGAGCGCACCGGCGAGGGGCAGTTCATCGACGTTGCGATGCTCGACTCGGTGATGCCGCTCATGGGCTGGGTGGCCGCCAACCTGCTCATCGGCGGGCAGCAGCCCGTGCCGATGGGCAACGACAACTTCACCGCCGCGCCCTCGGGCACGTTCTGCACGGCCGACGGCTACATCAACATCGCCGCCAACCAGCAGGACCAGTGGGTCGCCACCTGCCAGGTGCTCGGTGTGCCGGAGCTCGCCGCCGACGCGCGCTTCGCCAAGCGCGACACGCGCAAGGCCAACCGCACGGCGCTGACGCCGCTGCTCGAGGAACGGCTGCGCACGCAGCCGACGGCGCACTGGGTGCAGGCGCTCAACGCGCGCGGCGTGCCGTCTGGCGCGATCGCGAGCCTCGAGGAGGCACTGACCTCCGAGCAGGTGCGCCACCGCCAGTCGCTGACGGAGGTGACCGATCCGGAGCTCGGCCTGCTGCGCCTCTTCAGCCTGACCGCGAAGTTCGAGAAGACACCCGGCGGGATCGAGTCGCCGCCGCCGCGGCTGGGCGCCCACACCGACGCGGTGCTCGGCGAGCTCGGCTACACCGGCGAGCAGATCGCCAGCCTGCGCGAACGCGGCGTCGTGTGAGCCGACGCGGACCCCGGGCCTGAAGGCCCGGGGCTCCGGAGCGCGATCGAGACTCAATACTCAGAACTGATAACTCAAGACTCAAGACTCAAAACTGAAGGCTGAAAGCTGACAACCCCATGACCATCGTCCAGAAGGTGCTCGCGCGCGCGTCCGGCAAGGCGGCCGTCGAGGTCGGCGAGGTGGTCGAGCCCGCCGTCGATCTCGCCATGTCCCACGAGAACGCGGCGCTCGTCCTCAACCAGTTCAACGAGATCTTCAAGGGGATCGACCGTCCGCCGCGCGTGTGGGACCCCTCGCGCATCGCGATCATCTTCGACCACCGCGTGCCGGCCGAGAGCGCCAAGACGGCCACGAACCAGAAACGCGTCCGCAACTTCGTCGAGCAGCAGGGCATCACCAAGTTCCACGATGTGCGCGGCGACGAGGGCGGCATCTGCCACCAGGTGCTGGCGGAGACGGGCTACGACCGCCCCGGCCAGGTGATCGTCGGCACCGACAGCCACACGACCTCGCACGGCGCGCTCGGTGCGTTCGCCTTCGGCGTCGGTGCGACCGAGATGGCCGCCGTCTGGGCCCTCGGCCACGTCCTCAACGTCGAGGTCCCGGCCACCATCAAGGTGGTCGTGTCGGGCCGGCTTCCACCGCACGTCCTCCCGAAGGACGTCATCCTGCACCTCGTCGGCCTCGTCTCGGCCGAGGGCGCCAACTTCCAGGTGATTGAGTTCCACGGCGAGGCGATCCGGACGATGCCCACCTCGGGCCGCCTGACGCTCTGCAACATGGCCGTGGAGGCCGGCGCGACCTCGGGCATCGTGCCCGCCGACGAGGAGACGGTGCGCTTCCTGCGCGAGGAGGCCGGTCTCACGGAGGCCCTCGACCTCGTCGTGCCCGACGCCGACGCGGAGTACGTGCGCGTCATCGAGATCGATGCCTCGGCGCTCGTCCCGCAAGTGGCCTGCCCGCACACGGTGGACAACGTGAAGCCGGTGACGGCGGTGACCGGCCGCAAGGTGGATCAGATCGTCATCGGGTCCTGCACCAACGGCCGGCTCGACGACCTCGAGGTGGCCGCGACGATGCTGGCCGGCCGCACGATCGCGCGCGGCGTGCGCATGCTGGTGTTTCCCGCGTCCTGGCGCATCTACCAGGAGGCGATGCGCCTCGGTTACCTCGAGACGCTGATCGGCGCCGGCGCCGTCGTCCTCAACCCGGGGTGCGGGTGCTGCCTGGGCATCCACCAGGGCGCCCTCGGCGATGGCGAGGTCGCCCTCTCGACGACGAACCGCAACTTCAAGGGCCGCATGGGCAATCCCACGGCCGAGGTCTATCTCTGTTCACCTGCCGTGGCCGCGGCCAGCGCGCTGACGGGAGTGATCACGGACCCGCGCGGGTAGCAGGAGACGCACGATGGCACGCGTGGTACAGGCTCTCGGCGACGACATCTCGACCGATCACATTTATCCCGGCCGTTTCATGGCCACCGTCCTGCCAAGCGAAACCCCGAAGTACGCCTTCGCCGACATGACCGAGTTCAACGCGGCGCTCGTGGGCGGCAGCATCGCGCCCGGCAGCGTGATCGTGGCGGGGCAGAACTTCGGCTGCGGCTCCTCGCGCGAGCAGGCGGCCTCCACCCTCAAGGGCTACGACCTCACGATCGTCGCCCGCGGGTTCGCGCGGATCTTCCTGCAGAACTCGATCAACCTCGGCCTGCGGACCGTCATCTGCCCGGCGATCGAGGCGTCGGTGGGCGACGAGCTGCGGGTGGAGGATGGGCGCGTCGTCAACGTGACGACGGCGCGCGCATTCGACACCGTGCCGCTGCCGGCAGCGCGCCAGGCGATCATCGACGCGGGTGGGCTGATTCCTTACGTGCGGGCGCGGCTCGCGCCGTAGGGCGGCCGTTCAGGGACACCGCGGGTCGGCGCGGTCCTGCGTCGCCGGCGGGGTCCGGGGAGATGCGGCGGGGCGAAAGCCCCGCCCCACGGGCCCGGTTCGTCCGCTAGGGCTCAACGCCCAGCGCCCGCACCAGGAACGCCCACTCGTCGGCCACGTTCTCGATCTGCATCCACGTGGGCTTCCCCGCGCCGTGGCCGGCCCGCGTCTCCACCCGGATCAGGATCGGCCTGGCGCAGCCCTGGGCCTTCTGCAGCCGCGCCGCGTACTTGAAGGAATGCCACGGCACGACGCGGTCGTCACGGTCGGCCGTCGTCACGAGCGTCGGCGGGTAGCAGACGCCGTCCCGGATGTTGTGGTACGGCGAGTACGCGGCCAGCGCCCTGAATTCCTCGGCGTTCTCTGCGATGCCGAAGTCGCTCGACCACTGCCGCGCGTTGGCGCTCGCGGTGTGGTAGCGCAGCATGTCCATGACGCCCACGGCGGGCAGCGCCGCGCCGAAGAGGTCGGGCCGCTGGTTGAGCACGGCGCCGATCAGCAAGCCCCCGTTGCTGCCGCCCTGGATCGCCAGTCGCGCCGGCGAGGTGTAGCGCTCGCGCACGAGGTACTCGGCGGCCGCGATGAAGTCGTCGAACACGTTCTGCTTCTTCAGCTTCGTTCCGGCGAGGTGCCACGCCTCGCCGTACTCGCCGCCGCCGCGCAGGTTGGCCACCGCCAGCACCCCGCCCAGTTCCAGCCACGCGACGCGCGAGGTCGAGTAGGCCGGCGTCTCGGACGCCTTGAAGCCGCCGTAGCCGTAGAGCAGCGTCGGGTTGCTGCCGTCGAGCGCCAGCCCCTTCCTGTGGACGAGGAACATCGGGACGCGCGTGCCGTCCTTGCTCGCGTAGAAGACCTGCTTGGTCTCGAACCGGGCGAGGTCGGCCGGCACCTTCGCCTGCCGGAAGATCTCGGCCTGGCCCGTCGCGACGTCGAACCGGTAGATCGCCACCGGCGAGGTGAAGCTCAGGAACGAGAAGAAGGTCTCGGTCCGGTCGTGGTGTCCGCCGAAGCCACCGACGCTGCCAATGCCAGGCAGCGCCACGTCGCGCGCCGGCGCGCCGGTGCGATCGAACACGCGCACGGCCGCCCGGGCGTCCTTCAGGTACTGCGCGACGAACCGGCCACCGACGTAGCTCGCCTGTTCCAGCGTCTCGTCGGCCTCGGCGACGACCGTCCTCCAGTTCGCTGCCGCCGGTGCCGACAGGTCGATCGCCACGATCCGCGACCGCGGCGCGTCCTTCGTCGTCTGGACGAAGACGGTCGAGCCGTCGTTGCCGAGGTAGCCGTACAGCGCGTCCCAGGCGTCGAGCACGGCGAGGGCCTCGCCCTCGGGCCGCGCCTTCGCCGGGTCCAGCGGAATGACGTGCAGCGCGTTGGTGTCGTACCCGTCGAAGACGGTCACCACCAGGAAGCGCCCGTCCTCGGTGACGACGGCTTCGGGATTACGGGTCGCGTGCCGCAGGTCGTAGACGAGCCGGTCCTCGGCCTGCGCGGTGCCGAGCCGGTGGTGCCACACGGCCACCGGTTTCTGGTCGTCCGCGCGCGCAGCGCCGGCCGCCCTCGGGTAGCGGCTGTAGTAGAAGCCGCGACCATCGCGCGACCACGACACGGTCGTGAACTTCGTGTCGTCGATGAAGTCCGCGGTGTCGTCGCCCGTCGTCACGTCCCGGACCTTCCAGATGCGCCAGTCGGACCCGCCGTCCTGCACCGAGTAGGCGAGGTAGCGGCCATCGGGGCTGGGCACCGCGCTGCCGAGGGCCACCGTGCCGTCCTTCGAGAACGCGTTGGGGTCGATGAGCACGTGCGGCTCGGCGCCCCAGCGGTCCATCACGTACAGGACCGACTGGTTCTGGAGCCCGTCGTTCTTGCGGAAGAAATACCGCCCGCCTTCCTCGAACGGCACCTCGTACCGCTCGTAGTTCCACAGCGCGGTGAGGCGATCGACGAACCGCTTCCGCGCGGGGATTGCCGCCAGGAACGGCTGGGAGAGGGCGTTCTGCGCCTCAACCCAGGCCTTCACCTCGGCCGAGTCGAGCGACTCGAGCCAGCGGTAGGGGTCCGCGATCGAGGTGCCGTGGTAGTCGTCGCGGTGATCCACGACGCGGGACGGCGGGTACGCAGGGCCGGGCTGCGCCAGCGCGGCCACGGCGATGAGGGTGAGCGACACGACGAGGAAGGGGATGAGGCCAACGCGCATGCCTGACGATAGGCCGGAACCGCCTCCGGTTGTCAACGCGCGTCAGGTAGACGTCAGTGACCTGGCGGTGGCTCATGCGTCGTCGCGAAGGTCGTTGACGAGCTTCATGGTGGGGCGCGGTGCACCCGGTGCCCGGCGGGGAAGGAGCGGCACGCCGTTTCTGACGCGCGCCGAGCGTGAGGGTGCCAGCCCCCTGCGGACGAGCTCCGACAGCATCTTGCCGGCGGTGATGCCTCGCGCGGCGGCCAGCTCCTTGGCCGCTTGCAGCACATCCTCGTCGAGATCCAGCGTCGTCCGCATCGGCAGCCGGCATCGCGCATCACGCATCAGATGTCAAAGCGCCGACCGCAGACCCGGCAGGCGGCGGCTCCGAGAGCCTGCTGCGCGCCTGACGGGCCCGGGGTTCTGACGCGGCGTCCCCCGGTGTGGGACGGGTACTGGGGTTTCGCGGTGGGGCTGACGCCCCGCCCTACTGTTGCGACAGCATCACGACGACGAGCACGAGCAGCAGGACGAACAGCGCGGCGAAGAGGATCTTCCAGGGGCTCTTGGGGTACGTGCCGCTCATCTTGCCCGTGTAGCCGTTCACCACCACCTGGTGGGTCTTCGGGCCGTACGTGTAGGTGAGCATCCAGACGGGCACGAGCACGTGCTTGAACGTGCGGCCCGAGTAGGCGGGACGGATGCGCAGGTTGCGATGAGTGTCGCCTGGCACCTCGGCGGCGCACAGCTCCATCAGCCGCGCGTGCATCGCCTCCGCCGATTGCTTCGCCGCCTCGAAGAGCACCACCTGATAGTGCTCGACGACGTAGCCCGAGAGGTAGCCGGTGTCGTACGGCACGAGTTCCTTCGTGGGGAAGGGCTCGACGGCGGTGAGCAGCGACAGCGACAGACCGCGCGTGCCGGGTACCGGTTGGTCGTCGAAGAAGTGGTCGATCTCGCCCGCCGCACGTTCCCACCGCGTGCGCCGGACCTGGCGCACCTGCCGCTTCCCCTGGTTGTCGCGGTACTCCTCGGTGACGTAGTAGTGATGGCCGGCCTCGGCCTCCCACGGGCAGTGCACCTGCGCATCGAAGGTCCAGTACGGGATGTAGAGCCCGTGCAACTGGTCCACGAGCGCGCGCCGCCGCAGTGCGTCGGGCGCGAACCACTGGCTGCCGAACCACGCCCGGATCTGGTCGCGCACGGCGGTGGGCGTGACCACGAACGGCAGCAGGCTCTGCGGGCGAATCGGCGCGCGGATCTCGCTGTAGGGCACGAGTGCGGGCGAGCCGCAGAACTCGCAGTTCTGCCCCACGCGCGCCGGGTCGTACACCATCACGGCCTTGCAGCTCTGGCACTGCACGCTGCGGCGCTCGGTCTGCCAGCCGCGCTGCTCGTCGGGCAGCTCGCGCAGCGCCGTGGCCAGGTCGAGCTCGTGAATCTGGCCCGTGTCCCGTTCGAAGTCGTGGGGCACGACCGTGCCGCAGTAGGGACACACGAGCAACTGCCGGGCGGGATGCCACTCCGCCCGGGCGCCGCACGCCGGGCACGCGTGCTTGTCGAGCGCGGCGATGGACGACATGGCGCCTCAGGCCGCCTTTCGCCTGGTGCCCGGCGAGGCGTCGTGCACGTCCGGGCGCAAGGCGCACGTCATAAGGCGTAAGGCGTTCGTCACTGCGCGAGGTACTCATCGAGCGACGAGCGCTTGATCCGGTAACTCGCGCCGATCTGCTTCGCCTTCAGCTCGCCCGAGCCGATGATGGCGAGCACGTCGCCCTCCGACACGCCGAGGACCTTCGCGACATCCGCCGGCGAGAGCAACTCGATCGTCGCGGGGCCCGCGGCGCCGGGCACGGGCGGCGGCACGACGGTGCCCCCCGCGCCGCCGGCCACGGGCTTCGTCAGCTGGCCCTGCTGCGCCATCATCTGCTGCGCGATGGCGAACCCGACGGCCAGCTCGCTCGCCATGCCGGCCGCGCCGCCCCCGCCAGGCTGCTCCATGCCCTTCGCCATCTGGTACTTCACGAAGTCGTTCAGGTTGCCTACCGCGGCCATGCTCGACCGCTTGTCGATCGACGCCTCGACCTCCGGCGGCACCGACACGTTCTCGACGATGAAGCTGCTGATGTGGAGGCCGTACTTCGCCCCGACGACCGGGTTGATGAGCGGGAGCAGCGCCTCGCCGAGTTCGCCGTAGCGCGTGGCCACGTCGAGCACGGGCACCTTCGAGGAGGCCAGCGCGTCGCTGAACACGCTCACCACGCGCGACCGCATCGCGTCGGCGAACTCGTCCACCCGGAAGTTCTGGTCAGACCCGGCCACTTCCTTCAGGAACAGCTTCGTGTCCACGATCTTGAAGTCGTAGGTTCCGAACGCGCGAGCGCGCACGATGCCGAAGTCGTCGTCTCGCATCATGATGGGGTTGCTCGTGCCCCACTTGTTGCCCGTGAAGAGGCGCGTGTTGACGTAGTACACGTCGGCCTTGAAGGGCGAGTTGAAGCCGTACTTCCACGACTTCAGCCGCGTGAGCACCGGGATGTTGTCGGTGGTGAGCGTGTGCTTGCCCGGCCCGAAGGTGTCGCCGAACTCGCCGAGGTAGAGGAACTGCGCCACCTGCGACTCGCGCACGATCAGCTGCGCCCCGTTCTTGATCGCCTTGTCGTCGTCGGGGAACCGGTATGAGAGCGTGTCGCGCGCGTCGTCGGTCCACTCGATGACGTCGATCAGCTCGCCCTTGATGAAGTCGAAGATGCCCATGGGTGACCTCTCGGGAGTTGGCGCGGAGCGGCTCCGCGGCTGGCCACGTATTCTATCCGGCCCATCACGCCTCAGCGTCCGGCCAGCGCCCACGTTCACCACGACTGAGGCGCAACGGAATGCGGCCTCGGGCGGTCGGCCGACGACGGTCGCCTCGGCGCAGCGACCGGCCGAGCGGACGGCGCGGATCGCCGTCGATGCGGGACGCGGGGGAGCCGTGATCCATCCGAACGGGACCGCGGGGCTGAAGCCCCGCCAAACGTACTCAGAACGCGTGCCCGATGCCGAAGTACCACCGCGCCAGCGGTTCGTTGTCGGGTCGCGGCACCGGGAAGCCCACGTCGAGTCGCACCACGACGACGGGCGTGTTCAGTCGAAGGCCAATCCCCGTCCCGACCTTGAGGTCGGACCAGCTGAACGTGTCGAAGCCCTCGAAGGCGTTGCCCCAGTCCACGAAGGCCACGGCCCCGAGCCACCGGTAGATCGGGAAGCGCACCTCTTCGTTGAGCACCAGCATCACGTTGCCCCCGACGGGCAGGCCCAGGAAGTACCTCGGGCTGAGGCTGTCCTGATCGTAGCCACGCACCGTGGAGCCGCCGCCAACCTTGAAGCGCAGCAGCAGTCCCGCCAGCTCGTCCTCCTTGTCCACGTCGAGCGTGCCGAACCGGAATGCCGACGCGAGGACGATCGGGCCGGCGGGAAGGTAGACGTATTGCTGGACCTGGTAGCGCCCGTAGGCCACGTCGGACACCCAGTTGCCCGGGCCGCCGTCGATGCGCGAGGAGTGGAACTGCCCCCGGTGCGGGTTGAAGAGGTTGTCGCGCGTATCGAGGGTGACGGTCCCGGTCAGTCCGGCGACGCGTGCCGCCAACTCGGCCAGCTCCCGCGCCCCGGTGCTGAAGGCGAGGGTGCGGCCGTCGATGTCGATGCCGTACGACAGTTCGAGTGTCCGCGCCCGGCCCCGCCGCCACCGCTGCTCGGCGATGAGCCGGTTGCTCCGGTCGAGGAAATCGACGCCGTTCGACAACGTCCGGTCCTGGTCGGCCCGCTCCGCCGTCAGCGTGGTGGTGGCGAAGCGTCCGAAGAAGGTCGTCGCTGTTGCGGTGCCGCGCGCCCGGTACTGCGATCGCGAGAGGTAGCCGCCGGCGCCGATCGACACGCCGCGTCCGAACAGGTTGCGCCGCAGGAGATCGAGCGTCACGCCGGGTTCGGCCGAGTAGGTCGACCCGGTTACGTCCTCGATCGTGCCCTGGCCGAACTGCAACCCGTAGCGCAGCCGGTACCGGGGGCGCTCCTCGAGTCGCACGACGGCCCGCACCAGCTCGTCACCTCCGGTGGACCTCCCCAGCGGCTCGACATCGACCAGCACGCTCCGGAAGATGCCCGTGTCGTAGAGGCGCTGCTGCGCGCGATCCAGGGCCACCGAGTCGAGGGCGCCGCCCGTCTCGAGCCGCGTGACGGCGTCCACGAGCCCCGGGCTCGCGTTGGCGCGGTTGTCGAACGCCACCTCGCCGAGCACGCTGCGCCGGCCTTCCCTGACCGACACGGTGAGATCCACCGTACCCGGCCGTTCCGGCGCCCGACTCGGTGCCGCCTCGACATCGGCGTCACGGAAGCCGGCCTGGAAGTAGGCCGTTCTCAGCCGGGACACCGCCTTCGGCAGCGCCGAGGGCAGGTAGACGCTGCCGGGCGGAAGTCCCAACGCGGCGCGGGTTCGATCGTCACCGAGGCGCGCCGCGCCGGTCACGCGCAGGTCGCCGACGCGGAACTGCGGCCCCTCGGACACCTGCACCGGCAGGATCGCTCGTTCACCCTCGAAGCGCGTCGCCAGGACGGTGACATCGGCGTCGAGGAAGCCCTGCCCGCGATACATCCCTTCGAGCAGCGGTTCGACGAGCTCGGGCCGCACCCACATTCGCTCGCGCACGCGGCCGTCGCGCAGCGCGGCCTCGAGCACCTCCGCGGGCAGCTGCGCGTTGCCGGAGAACCGGACCTCGCGCTGGGCGCTGCGTACGCCCGGGCTCACCTCGACCACCGCCTCGCGGCCGTCCTCGCCGATCGGGTGGAACACCACCCGCAGCTCCGGGCGCAGGTAGCCAGCGCGCGCCAGTTCGAGCCGCAAGGGCCGGACGAGCTCGTCCTCGAGGAACTCCTCCAGCACCACGCGGCTCCAGGTCGCCCGCATCGCGTCGACGGTATCCTCCGACGGGGCGTAGCCCCGCACGGCGAGACGCGTCACCGGGCCGGGCGTCACCTGCATCCGGAGGGCAATGCGCCCGTCCGGCTCGGTCGACCGCGTGGGGCGCACGCGGACGAGCAGGTGGTCGCGCGCCCGGAAGGTCCGCAGTACCCGCTCTTCGTCGCGTTGCCACGTCCGGCTGTCGAACCGGCGTCCCGGGCTGGTCTTGAGCTGTTCGCGCACCTCGGCCGCCCCGGCCGGCGACAGGCCCGTCACCTCCACCGACGCGACGCGCGGCGCCGGGGGGCGCGTGGTCGTGTCCGACAGCCTGCTGGCGTGGCCGCCGAACTCGAGCTCCTGCCGCAGCTCGAGCGTCTCGCCGCCCTGTGTGCGGTACGTGAAGCGAACCTCCATGTCGTACCACCCCGGTCGATAGAGGAGCAGCCAGGCCAGGTCGTCGGTTTCGGCGAGGCTCTGCGAATAGACCACCTCGAAGTGCGGGCCGAGGCGCTTGGAGGCGGTGAGCCGTGCGACGGGCTCCAGGTCGGTCGAGGAAAGGTCGGGCTCGGTCTGCTCGATCCGGATCGTGTCGAGCCCGAATGCCCGGCCCACCGAACCGAGCAGCTCGGCGGAGATCGCGCCGGCCACCTGGTAGCTGCCGCGCTGGGTCGAGTCGCGGGCCGACACACCGCCCGTCGTCACGAGCTCGGTGAGATCCGTCTGCCCAAGCGGCGGGTCGGAACTGAGCGAGACCGCCAGTTCCTCTGGCGCCCCGTTGATGCGCATCAGGACCTCGTAGCGGGAGATCCTCGCGACGGCCGTCACGGCCAGCCGCACGTCGACCGGGCTGCCGCGACCCTCGACGAAGTCGAGGTTGCCGTTCTCGATCTCCCAGATGCGACCGGCGAGGAAGATCTCTCCACCCTCCCGCAGCGACGCCCGACCGCGGAGGCGTGGCTCGGCGGCCGTCCCGACGATGCGGAGGTCGGCCGTGGCGGCGAGCCGGAGGTCGTTGCTGTCGAAGACGAGGTCGTCGGCGGTGGCCAGGCCGATGTCGAGGGCCACCTTGCCGGCCAGCGGGCGGGGCGTCGGAGCCTCGGTGGGGAGATCCGGCGACGCCTGGAAGCTCGTGACGAGCGTCGCGAGCGACACGATCGAGTTCTCGACCGTCGTGGACTGCGCCGTGAGGGAGCCGCTCAGGACCGACGCCTCGTCCAGGGTGAGGGTCAGCTCGCCGTCGAGGTCGTGTCGCGTGCCCTCGGGGAGCTCGAGCCCCACGCCGCGCAGGGTGGCGGTGATCCGGCCGCGCAGGCCCTCTTCGCGGGAGGCGATCTCCCCGGCGCCTTCCACCGCGCCGCCGTTGAGGCGTCCCGTGAACCCGGTGATCTGCAGCCGGTCCTCGACGAGGTCCAGCGTGGTCTGGACGTCGAGCAGGGCGATCTGTTGCCGTCGCAACAGCAACGCGCCGTCCTCCACCTCGAGGTGCCCGCCCCAGGCCACCGCGCCCGACTGGCCACGCCCCGTCACCTGGCCGCGCACCACGCCACCGAGCCGGCCGCCGGCCACTGGCCCGAGCACGCGCAGGTCGAAGGCGCCGTCGACGGCCAGATCGTACACGGGCGCTCCGCGCCCGAACTCCACGCCGGCCGTGGTCGTGATGTTGGTGTTGGGACCGATCCAGGCGAGGTCGCTGACGCTGATGGTGCTGTCGCGAATCGCGATCGTGGCGGGCCTCGGCTGCTGGAGCGTGATGTCGGACACCCGCAGGGTGGCACGGGTCAGCGTCCCGTCGGCAACGACCGCGTCGAGCTCGGGCCGCTCGGCGGAGGCGAGCACCGCCAGCTCCAGCAGTCCATCGACCCGGGGCAGGGCCTCGGCGCCGATGAACTGCCGCGCAACCGCCATGGTGAGGTTGGTGACCCGCATCTCGGCACGTGCCGGACCCTCGTCGTCGGCCGGCGCGATCCGGTCGGCCACGGCGGCCGGGAGCCACGGCGTGGCGAAGCGCAGGGGGAGCGTGCCGCTCGCCTCCAGTCGCGCCTGGTTCCACGTCCCGCCGACGCGCTCGACCGCCACGCGTCCGCCGGCAACGACGCCGCGGAGGACGAGGCCGGTGATCGGCGCGAGGCCGGGAATCCGCACCTCGGCCTCGGAGACGAGGACGTGCCCGCTCGGCGCGATGGCGTGCAGCGAGGCGCCGAGGGTGACGCCGGCCCGAACCGCGCCGGTCATCCCGACGGCCTCGCCGCCGACTGGTGGCAGCCACGGGGCAACGTCCTCGAGCCGGCCATCGACGAGGGCGGTGAGCGCGGCCGCCGGGGTTCGCGAGACGCGCACGGTCGTCGATCCCGTGCGCCAGGTGGCGGCCAGATCGAGCACCTCCTGCCCGCGCATCCGGAGGCGGGCGGGCTGCTCCAGGGTGATCGGCACCCTCGCGACGACGAGCACTGCCCGCGTGAGGGCACCCTCGAGCGCGATCTCGCCGGGCGCATCGAGCCGACCGGAGAGCGCGAGGTCGGCATCGGCCGAACCCGACGGGTCGAGACGCACCGCCCGCTCTCCGAGGACGCGCGCCACGGTGGCGGCGTCGGTGCCGCGCAGCGACACCCGCGCCGTGAAGGGAAAGCCCGGCGTGATGTCGGCCGACCCCGTGGTGGTTGCGGCGAGCGCAGCGCTCTCGGCCGTCCAGCGCGCCTGCCGGCCATCGGCACTGACCTCGCCCTCGATCGCGCCGATCCGGAACGTCTCCCACGCCAGGTCACGTACCGCGAAGGTGGCCGCGCCCTCGAGCATCTCCCGGCGCCCGCGGCCGGCGGCCTCGACGTCGAGGCGCATCGAGATCGGGATCGTCACGGTCGCCGCCTCGCCGCTCGCGTGCGCGGCGGCGTAGACGACGGGCGAGACGGGGTAGTCGTGGACCGAGAGCGCGTCCACCTCGACCGCGCCAGTCGCGAGGTTCACGCGGCCGCTCGCGGCCAGCAGCCCGCCGCTGTCGGCGAGATCGAGCCGCGGCACCTCGAGCACGGCGCGACGGAGTCGCAGCGCACCCGACGCCCGCGCGACGCGCTGGCCGGCGACCGCGACACCCGCCCCATCGACCTCGGCGTCGATGTCGGGCGAGGAGAGGGGCCCCGCGAGCGTGCCGGTGACCCGCGCCACGCCCGCCGTGAGCTGCAGTGGGTGGCTCCACCGCGCCAGCGCGGTTGGGAGGTCCTGCAGGTCGGCGTCGAAGCGCCCCGCGACCAGTGAGCGTTTCGTGTCGATGGAGATGGCGCCGGTGACGGCGTTGACTCCCTGGCTGGCCTCGACGGCGTCGAGGTCGAGGCGGGTCTTGTCCACGCGCACCCGGCCCGTGGCAGTCACGGGTACACCGAGCCAGCGCCAGTCGTCCACGTGCAACGAGCCCGATGCGACGGGGTGCCCCACGGTGCCAGACAGCGCGAGGTCGGTCGTGGCCCGTCCCGACGCCACCTCGATTGCCTCCTCGGCGATGGGCACGCCGAGGGCACGCGCCGTGCGCAGCGCGTCGGCCATGTCCGCCGACACGAGGCGCGCCGAGCCCGTGAGGGACGCCGCGCTCAGCGGCGCAGCCGGCGCCGCAAGGAGGCGGCCTCCGACGAGCACCTCGGCCGCGGTCGTGCCCAGCGTGGCCGCCGTGACACGCCCCGTCCAGGCGGATCCCTCGAGCGTGAGCTCGAACCGTCCGGCCACCGGAATGCCGGCGCCTCCGCCGGCACGCACCTGCCCGAGCACGTGTGCCTTGCCCGGGCGGCCGCCCGCGGGCCAGTGCTCGAGTGACGCGGTGCCGCTGCTCAGACCCGACAGCGGGCCCACCGTCCAGCCCGACCAGCGCGCGAGGGCATCGACTGGCAGGTTCGCCCAAGTGAGGGTGCCCGCCCCGGGCCGTGTGTCGGACGGCAGCGCGCCCGTGAGCGTCGCGCGGCCACCTCGCGAGACGAGCCGCGCGTCATCGAACACCCAGCGGTCGTCTGCCCAGCGGCCCGACACTGCCAGCGAGGCGGGCCGACCGTCGAGGGTGAGCGAGGGACCCTCGGCTTGGAAGGCCACCCGGGGCTCGCCCAGCGGACCCGTGACCTGCGCGGTGCCGGAGAGTCGACCCGACAGCGCGGGGAGCTCCGGCGCGAAGCGCCCCATCCAGCCCGCGTCGGCCCCGAGGTCCGCGTCGAGTGTGTAACCCGTGCCCGGGCCCATCAGGCGAATCTCGCCGGAGAGCCGCAGGTCCACGTCCGGCCCGCCAAGCCGCACCTGCGCGAGCCGCACGGCCTGGCCGTCGAGGCCGATGCCGCCCTGGACGCGCTCGACCGGAATGTCGGTGGTGCCAATTCGGATGCGCCCGGCCCCGGAGGCCTGCACTGTGCCGCCCGCGGTGCCCGGCTCGGTCCCCACCCCGTCGAGGACGAGGCGCGGGAGGTCGATGGCCACCGGCCAGTTGCTGTCGCCGTTGAGGATGTCGAGGCGCTCGGCCGACAACTGGCCAATTTCGAGGCGCTCGAGCCCGGGGCCCGTGGAGGTCGGGCGGCCGGCCAGGTACTCGCGGAGCTCGCCGATGCGCAGGCGGGCGGGGCCGAGCCGGAGCGACTCGATCCGCACGCGCCGCAGCCCACGCCAAGGAAGATCGATGTCTGCCCGGTCGGCCTCGAAGTAGGGCCGGCTGCCGGCTGCGGGTCCGGAGAGCCGCACGCCGCGCGCGCGAACGCGGAGTGTGAGGAGGTTGTAGTCGAGCGCGTCGATCTCCACGCGCCCGTGGAGCACGCGCGCGAAGCGGCTCTCGGCCTGCCGTCGCGCCCACTGGCGCACGGGTAGCGCGTGCAGGGCCGCCAGCGCGACGAGGAGCGCGAGGGCGAGTCCCACCAGCAGGAGCCGGAGGCGACGGGAACGCAGGGCGGTGAACACTCAGCTGAGCCGCGCGGAACGCGGCCGTGCGATGAGCTTACGAGAAGACGGACGGGCTGACCAGACCGGGACCGGCCTCCGACCGCCAGGCCGCCAGTTTCGGCGCCGCCCCCGCGAAGTCCGACGCCGTGTCGGTGGCGAGCACGGACCAGAGGAGCGCGCCGGCGTACCCGCTCGCCCGCGCCTGGGTGAGCAGCGTGGCGAGGTCACGTGCCGAGCCCCGCGTGGGGAACTCACCGAGCCACACGGGACGATCGAGACCGAGGGCCGCCACGGGCGCGTTGAGCGGCCAGCGTGCGTCGAGCGCGTCGTACCAATGTGGCGAGTAGACATCGAGCCCGATGCCCCGCACGAGGCCGAGCCACACCGCGCTCGCCGATCCGACGGTCACCGGCTGCCGCGCCTCGGCGTGCGCGAGCGCGGCGGCGTCCGCGAGGAACGCACGCATGACGCCTGCGTCGAGCGCGGTGGCGGGCTGCACGGTGCCGAGGCCGAGCGTCACCCACTCGGGCTCGTTGAAGAGGTCCCAGCCCGCCACCGCCGGCTCCGTCCCGTAGCGTCGCAGCACGGGGCCGAACACGCGATCGAGCAGCGCCCCTCTGGGGCGCGCCTCGCCGATCGCCGCACGACGCCCCCCCAGCTGCACGTCGTCGACGATGCGTGCCGGCTTGCACCAGTGGAAGTCGAGGAGCGTGAAGACGATGCCGAGCCCCGCGCGGTCGGCGAGGCGCAGGGCCGCATCGAGGTCCGCGGCCACGCAGTCGTCGGGGCCGAGCGGCGTGCCGTCGGTGGCAAAGCGGATGCCGGCGCGGCCATCGCAGAAGAGGAACCAGCGCAGCAGGCGCAGGCCGTGCGCCGAGAGTTCCCCGAAGAGGTCGGCGAGGCGCGCGAGGTCGGACCGGGCGGCGAGGCCACCGCGTGGCCGCCACAGGTTCGCGCCGAAGTCGCAGCCGTAGGTCACCCACGGGAGGTTGGCGCCGAGTCCGAAGGCGTGACCTGCGCCGTTTCTCGAGGTCAATCGATCCCCCGCGCGCCGCCGTCCGTGTACTTGACCAGGATGACCTCGTTGCCCTTCTCGCTGTACACGAGTTCGTCGACCACGCGCTCGGCGAGCAGGATGCCGAAGCCGCCCGGCCGGAGGCCCATTTCGAGCCGCTTGTCCATGTGGCCCACGGGGTCGCCGGGTGGGTTGGCCACTGCGGCGTGCTCGAGCTTCGTGCGATCGAACCCCGGCCCAGGATCGCGGAGGTAGTAGACGACGGCGCGTCCCGTGCGGGCGGCCGTCACCTCGATCACCTTGCCGGGATCGAACTCGGCCCCGTGCTCCATCGCATTCACGAGCATCTCGCGGAAGGCGAGGATGAGCGCATTGCGTTCCGGCTCGGGGAGCGTCGTCGGCATCTCGGTCATGAAGCGCACCAGGCGCTCGGCCGTGACGAGGCGGGCGCTCACGCGCAGCGACACCCAGTGCGGCAATCCCGACACCACCTCGACGCCGTCGCCCCACGATCCCTGTTCAAGGGCCCGGCCGATCATGTGCGCCACTTCCTGGATGTCGAAGGGTGCGGTGAAGCACGCGAACACGTGCGCCCGCAGGGCCTTGATCAACTCGACCGATGAGGCCTGCGGCGCGAGCACGATCGTGCGGATGCCCGGCCGGATCAGGCGGATCTCCTCCACGAAGGCGAGGTCCTCGTCCACGGTGGTCTCCGGGGCGGTGACCACCACCTCGACGGCGGTCCGACGGACCACCCGCAGTGCCTGGAGCCGGGTCGGGCACTGCTCGAGGCCGACCCCATCGAGGGCCGTTGTGGCGCGCAGACGCTCGACGAACTCGGGCTGGTGACCGATCAGGAGCGCTTGAAGGGGCATGGCGGGATTGTTGATCAAATACGGCCGATGCGGCGCGTGGCGGGTGGGTGGAGTACCATGCCGTCAAGGTCATGGCCAGGCAGGTGGCGTTGCGCGGTGTGATCCTGACCGTGGCGCTCGTGTGCGGCGTGCCGTGGGCGGCGGGGCCGGCCGGCCAGACGCCGCCCGCCACGACGGGAACGACGCCGGCGCCCCAGACGGAGCAGCCCCGGCCGACGTTCCGTACCGAGGCCAACTACGTCCGGGTGGACGCCTACGTGACCCGTGACGGCCAACCCGTTGGCGACCTGAGCCGGGAGGACTTCGAGCTGATCGAGGACGGGGAGTTGCAGCGGATCGACCAGTTCGAGCACGTGGAGATCCGGGGCGGCTCGGTTCCCCGCACGGAGCGCGAGCCGAGCAGCGTGGCCGAATCGCGCGCCGCCGCCGCCGACCCGCGCGTTCGGGTGTTCGTGGTGTTTCTCGACACGTACCACACGGGCGTCGCCGGATCGCACCGCATGCAGCGGGCACTGGCCACCTTGCTCCAGCGCATCCTTGCCCCCGAGGACCTCTTCGCCGTGATGACCCCCGAGATGTCGGCCGCCGATGTGACCTTCGGCCGGCGCACCGAGGGGATCGAGCAGATGCTGGCGAAGTACTGGACCTGGGGCCGCCGGGGGCAGGTCGCCGACCTCGAGCCCGAGGAAGACGCCTACGTGATCTGCTATCCGGAGCGCGACTACGGCGATCTGGCGAAGCAGTTGATCGAGCGCCGGCGGGAGCGCCTCTCCCTCGCCGCGCTGCGCGACCTCACGGTCTACCTGCGCGGCGTGCGCGAGGAGCGGAAGGCCGTCCTCGCGGTGAGCGACGGCTGGCGACTGTTCCGGCCCGACCCCGCGCTCACGAAGGTCGGTCCAGAGACGCAGATTCCTTGGGTGCCGACGCCGGGGCTTGGCCCCGGCGGCCGTCCCGCCACCGACGCCAACAAGGCCTGGGGGAGCTCGCTGCCTCTGGGCAACTGCGAGCGCGACCGGATCGACCTCGCCTCGATCGACCACGGGTCCGACTTTCTCGACCTCATGGGCACGGCGAACCGGGCCAACGTGAGCTTCTACCCGATCGACTCGCGCGGCTTACCGGTTTTCGACGAGCCGATCGGCCCGTACCCGCCGCCGCCGGTGAGCGTCGACCAGCGGCAGCTGGCCTCCCGAATCGAGTCGCTCCGCACGCTGGCTGTCAACACCGACGGCATCGCGGTCGTCAACAGCAACGACATCGAGCGGGGCCTGAAGCGCATCGCCGACGATCTGACGTCCTACTACCTGCTCGGCTACTACTCGACCAACGACGCGCTCGACGGCAAGTTCCGCAAGATCGCCGTGCGCGTGACGCGGCCGGGTGTGGAGGTGCGCGCGCGCCGGGGTTACCGGGCGCCCACGGCGGCGGAGGTCAATGCGGCCGCCAGTGTGACGGCCGCGGCGGGGGTGAGCGCGGAGACGGCTGCCGTGCAGCGCGCCATCGCGGGTCTCGCCTCGGTGCGGCCGGAGGTCCGGCTGCGCACGCTCGCTGGCTGGCGGCCAGGGGCCGAGGCGGGCGCACAGCGCGTGTGGGTCGTCGCAGAACTCGATCCTGCCGCGCTGCGCGGCCCGGAGTGGGCGTCTGGCGGGGTGGCGGAGGGTCGGCTCACTGACGCCGGCGGGACACCGCTTGCCACCGGGGAGGTGCCGGTCGCGGCATCGGGTCGCCCGATCGAGCTGGACCTCGGCGGCGCACCGGTCACCGCCGGGGACTACCTCGTGCGGGTGCGCGTCCGCCCGGCGGGTGGCGGCCTGCCCTACGCCGACACGGTGCGCCTCACCGTGCCCGTGGCGGCCTGCCCGATCGGGTCGGCGCGCGTGCTGCGCCGCGGGCCCGCCACGGGGACGGGC
>Ga0114939_10001404_pt1 | contig 18993 bp, 15 predicted proteins | sample AshMeaCrysSpring_FD_87196 | JGI IMG/M metagenome (GOLD analysis project Ga0114939, IMG submission 87196) | Groundwater microbial communities from Big Spring, Nevada to study Microbial Dark Matter (Phase II) - Ash Meadows Crystal Spring | ecosystem: Environmental > Aquatic > Deep subsurface >...
CCTTTCGCCACCTTCGCTGCGCAAGTAGTGCTCATGAACGCGAGTAGACCCAGAAATTCAGACCTTCCTTAGTGAACTACAGCGCTCCCTTGGACTTCGCGCAATCCAAGTAGTCACTCTTTCTCTTGTTCCTCGAACTGATCGGGTTGATCTGCTTCGAGGTGCCATACTTGTTCCGATACAGATGTTCAGCACCACGCGCCGCCGCATAAGAATCAGTCTCGAAGATCGGTTCCAACCCGATAACGTTTCGATGATGGCTCACTTCCCGCCGCTTCAGAATCTGCAGCGTGTCGGCACCTGGAGCTCCGCTCGTCCGGCCCACGTAGGTCCCTATCTGCTGACCCGCGTCATCAAACTCGGCCGCCCTATACACCACGTATTTTCGCTTCTTCTTGAGATCATTCGGGTGCTCGCAGGGATTTCTGCGCCGCTCGCCCTTCGAGTACCCCCCATCTTGCCTCGGCGGTACCCCGCCCGCCTCCGCAGCTTCCTTCCTCCCCTTCCCGGCAGCTTCCCCCTCCGCCCTCTCTTGTAACGCGCGCTCCGCCGCCTCTCGTTCGACTCGTTCCGCCGCCTCCTTGCCTGCCTTGTCCCCGGCCTCCCTCGCGGCCTCCTTCTCGATCGCCTTGCCGCCCTTGGCGATCATCGTGCCCGCTTTCGCGGCGTCGCCCGCACCGGGGATCGCGGCGACGGCCGACGTCATGGCTGCAAGAACATCCCCCTCCAGGCCGTAGAGGCCCGCGTTCACGAGGTCGGGAATGGCGCCGAGGCCGGGCACGAAGCCGAGCACGTCGACGCCGGCATGGACAGTGCCGCTGACCTTCGACCAGAAGCTCTGCTCGTGCGGTGTTTCGGGCTTCGCAGTCGGATCGGTCGGTGCCGTCGGCTGCCCGTCGCGAATCGAGCCGTTCGGGCTCGGCTTGGGCGTGACGAGTCCGACAGTGTTGCCGATCGAGCCGGGACCCTGACGGTAGTTCGGCCTCGGGTCGGAGCTTCGGGTCGCGGCGGGCGGCAGGTCCTCCGGCGTCTTCGGATCCTTCGGGTCGCCCATCGGGGTCAGGCGGGCGGCTTCTGGTTCATCCAGGCGCGGTCGCCGGTGCGCACGATGGCCTTGCCGTTCACGTACACGCTCGGGCTGCGGTCGATCGCATGCGAGACCTGCCCGAGCACGGCAGTCACGACGCCGCCCTGGGTACCCGGCTCGTCCCCCGTGGCCCGGTCGGCGAAGCTCTCGTTGTGGAGGAACGCCGGCGCGTCGTTGATGAACACGTTCGGCGAGCACTGCCTCGCGGTCGCCATGGTGTGCGAGATGGGGTACGGGACAGGCACGACGTTCGGCCCGATGGGCGTGAGGCAGACATCGGGGGCGAGGCTCGTGATCACGAACTGGCCGTCCCGGAACGTCGCCTTTTCGATCGCCATCGCGCTCGACCCTCGGCTCAGGACGCGGTCGCTTGCTCGAGCCGCACCTCGACGACGCGGACCCCCGCATCGGCAGACACGAGCGTGCGGTACACGGCGACGAGCCGGAAGGCGGCGAGGTCGAGCATCAGCGTGTCGAGGTTGAGCGGCCGGGGGAGCACGGGGCCGGCGTGCAGCCGCACCAGGCAATAGAGCCGGTGCGCGGGCAACGCGAGCTCGACCCGCGCCTTCGGATGCAGATGCTCCAGGACGACCCGCTCGCCGCCTTTCGGATACGGTATCTGCTGGTCGCGGGGCGCACAGTTCCAGTAGCCGTAGTCGTGGTCGAGCGGCAGTCGCGGCCAGCGCTGCTCTCGCCACGCCGAGTCGTAGGTGCCGGCGAGCAGGCGCCGCGGCAGCCAGGCGCGGCCGACGGCGCCGAAGCCCACAGGCGGGTAGTCGGGCTGCCCCGTGAACGGCTCGCCCGGAAGCTCGATCTGCGGCGCATCCAGCGTCTCGGGCCGGCACTCGTCCAGCCATGACTTCGGCATGAAGCCGCGGCCGACCGGGTTGCGCTCGTCCACGAACCAGCGCTTCGAAAGCTCGCCTGCCACGCGCGGCTCAGGGGGTTTGCGCTCGCCGCCGAAGGCGAGCTCGTAGCGAAGCGGCACCTCGGTCGTGGGCGCCGCGTCGCTCAAGGCATACGACCCGTCACCGCGCCGCACGAACCGTCGCGCTCCGGTGACGACGATCTCCTTGCGCCAGTCGCCGACACCGATCGCGACGGGCCAGCGCGCAGCCGCCTTGCCTTCGGGCGCATGGGCGCTCGCATTGACGAGCAGTACGTCGCATGCGGGCTTGAAGGGCGCGAGGTCGCTTTCCCACTTGACGCTGCTCGAGTCGGCTTCGCCGTAGGAGGCATCGGTCGTAGCGATTTCGGTCTGCTCGCCAGCGAAGACCGGAGCACCGTCGGGCCCTGTGCGGCGCAGGTTGAACGTCACGCGAACCACGACGGCATGAAACACCTGGTCGGCGGCGTCGACGGTCTGGAAGTAGTGGGTCGGGAACGGCGTGTGGTTGCGCAGTTCCGCGAGCGGCGCCGAGGGCAGCGGCGAATCGAAGACGGCCTCGAGCGTGCTCACTGCGACGGGCCGCGCGTCAGTTGATGTCGATGCGGTCGGCGCCGAGCTGGATGTGCGCGTCGCCGGTGATGTCGATGTCCTTGCCGTTCAGGCTCACGCTGCCGTCGCTGCGGAGCACGAGGGCGCTCTTGCCGCAGACCAGCTCGATGGAGTCGCCTGCCCGCAACCGCAGCGTCCTGCCGACCACGACCTGCTTGGTCAGCCCCACTTCCTCTAAGCTCGCGAGCCCCACCGCGGTGTTCATCGCGCCGCCCACGGTCACCGCGTAGCCCGCACCGATGGTAAGCGCCTTCGCGGCCCCGACCGTTTCGGCGGCGGCGATCGCGGTGGTGTGCGTCCGGTTGCCGCCGATCGTCACGCTCTCGTTCGCGCCGACGTGCTCGGTGCGGTTCGCGCCGATGGTGATCGTCTCGTCGTTGCCGACACTCTCGGTGCGGTCGTGGCCGACGTTCGTGGTCTCGTCGTTCTCCACGACGTGGTCCTGGTTGCGCTCGGCGTGGATGTAGATCTGCTCGGCGCCCTTCTTGTCCTCGAAGCGGATCTCGTTGAAGTGGTTGCCGTTGCCGCCGGGCGTCGAGCGGGTCTTGATGCCGGTCTGCGTCTTGTTGAGCGGCAGTTCGTAGGGCGGCCGCTGGTCGCCGTTGTAGACGCGGCCGGTGATGATCGGCTGGTCGGGGTCGCCCTCGAGGAAGTCGACGATCACCTCCTGGCCGATGCGCGGGAGGGCGATTGCCCCCCAGCCCTTGCCCGCCCACGGATGGGACACGCGCACCCAGCAGGAGCTGTCCTGGTTGCGCGCGCCGTAGCGGTCCCAGTGGAACTGCACCTTCACGCGGCCGTGCTCGTCGGTGTGGATCTCGTCGCCCGCCGGACCGACGACGATCGCGGTCTGCGGGCCCTGCACGATCGGCTTCGGCGTCGTGCGTGCCGGCCGGTAGGTCTCCCGGCTCGGCATCGCCTCGAAGCTGCAGCTGAGCTCGGCGCCCGCGCCCTCCATCGCCTCGTACTCGCCGTACTCGAGCCGGTAGTCGGCGGCGACGATGAGGTACTGTCCGTTTTGGTCGGCGCGTCCATGGCCGGCGAGCTCGAACACCTGGCCGACGCCCGGCCCGCGCGCGTTGGTCGCGCCGCGGCAGAGGTGGTGCCGGCACTGCAGCTCCTCGAGCCGCGAACGCACGTAGTGGTCGCCCTCGTCGCGCAGCCGGTACTCGCCGGGATAGTCGAACACCTCCGCGCGGGCGAGCTTGTGCCCGCGCTCGAACCGGTGCTGCACCTTCAGGTCGACGCCGGGGCGGGTGAAGTCGAAGTCGGCGAGCGTGAAGATGCCGGGCTGGATCTCGCGCGAGAAGAGCCACTCGCTCACGTGCTCCTCGCCGCGCCGTCCCGCGCGGCCGGCCGGCACGTATCGCAGGCGTTCGTAGCCGGCGCACGTCGCGTGCTTGCTACCCGAGTCGCACAGCACCAGCGTGTGCCGGTCGGCAGCGTGCTCGAAGAAGTAGTGGATACCCTCCTGCTCGAGCAAGCGGGAGACGAAGTTGAAGTCGCTCTCGCGGTACTGCACGCAGTACTCCCACTGCGGATAGCGCTCGGTGAGGCGGAAGTCGAACGCGGCCGCGGGGTGCATCGCGAAGACCTCGCGCACGATCTCGGGCACGGTGCGCTCCTGGAAGATGCGGCAGTCGGCGTTGCGCGTGAGCAGCCACAGCCACGGGCGCACCGTCAGCCGATAGCGGAAGTAGCCCCCGACCATGCCGCTCGGGCCGAAGCGCGTCACATGGCCGTTGAAGAACCGTGAGCCGCCGTCGGGAAGCTCCAGCGCAACGGTGACGAGCTCGCCGAGGAGCCGGTCCGGATCGACGTCGTCGCGCAGCGCGAGCGCCTCGATCTCGTACTCGAAGGGCCGGCCGAGGGACTCCGCGGCCTGCATGGTGTGGAAGAGCAGTCGGTCGTCGCCGAGCGGCGTCCGCAGCTCCATGGCGCGCGGCGGTGTGCGCAGTGCCGTGCCCATTGGTCTTTTCGATTCGCTGTCGCGGTCGGCATGCGCGGCTGCTGCTTCGCGGTGCAGCGTACGCCGCGCCTCCGGCCGACACCCCCGATGTAACGCCGATGCTACAGGAGGCGAAGATCGGCATTCGTAACGGAGGTCACGCTGCGCAGCAGGAACTCCGGCTGCGCCCGGCAACCGCGACGAGAAGCGCACAGTGCCGCGTCCCGCCCTGGGGAGAGGCGGGTCGGATGTCGCAGCCACGACCGGTATGCGCGAAGCCGCGCGATCCCTTCGCTGCAGCCGCCGCGCCGCTAGGACGGCCGTGGTAATGGTCAGGATACGAGGGGGCAAGCCCCCTCGTGCTCCCCGATTTCAGGAGACGCGGAACGCCGCGTCTTTCTTGCGAGTGGTCAGGATGCGAGGGGGCAGCCCCCTCGCGCGCCCCGCTTCCAGGAAACGTGGGACGCCGCGTCTTCCGCTAACGGTCCTGGGGACGGTCCCGGTCGAGCGGACGGCCGCGGTCGCGATCGAACGAGCCGACCGCCGGCTGCGTCGAGGAAGCAGCGGCGGGCCTGGCCGTCGACGCGGCCTCGCCGGCGGTGGCCGGCGTCGACTTGCCGTCGTTGGTCGCCGACGGCTTGGCGGGTGCGGACGGTGCCGAGGCGGCGGCGGGCGGAACGCCCCCCGCCTCTTCCGCGAGTCGCTTCTGCTCCTGCGTCACGAACCACCACGCCGCGAGGCCGAGCAAGGCGAGCGCGATCGAGATGGCACGGAGCGCGCGCGGGAGGGGTCGCTGCTGCAGCGGTGACCGCGACGCACCTTCGAGCTGTCGCAGCAACCGTCGCCGGCGCTCGCGCTCGGCTTCGTCGTGCCCGGGAGGATCAGCACTCGGATCCATGGCGGTCTCGCTAGCGAGGACCGTGCCGCAACATGCCGGCGCCGGCGATTGCGCCACGCAACGATGCAGGCGCTCGACGACGCCGCGGCGCGAGCGGCGCCGGGCGCGATGCGAGCAGACGCGTGTCCGGAACGCGCATGCTGCGGCTAACCGACCACCGGCTCCGCTTCGAGCAGCGCATCGACGACGCGCACGCAGTCCTCGATATGCTTCTCGCCCACATAGCGCATGGCCCAGTACGAGAGCGCGGCTGCGGCCGCCTGTCCCGCCACGGGCACGACGCGCGCTGCCTGCCGTGTCGTGAGGCGCACGCCGACGACACGCAGCGCACGCAGGATCATCTCGCGCGAAACGATGCGCCCCACCATCGCGCCGCCGAACGCCATCACCGCGCGGTACACCACCAGGCGCCGCTGCGGGTTGAGGCGTTCGATCTGCTGCGGCGTGAGCCCGAACTCGCGGTTGATCTCCGGAACGAGCTCGGCAAGCAGGCCGACGTCGGTCGCGATGTCCACGCCGGGGACCGGGAGCACCGAGGCGCCGGCAGAGAGCAGCGCGCGCTGGCTCACGATCTTGCGGCAGCGGTTGCGGATCGCCTCGATCTCCTCCGGCGTCACGGGAATCCGCGGCTCGTCGTTGGAAGCGGCAGTGCGCTTTGGCCAGACGCGCTCGAGCGCACGGCGCGGGGAGAGGGTGTCGGGAAGGTTCAAGGGCGCACTCCTCGGGAAGGATTCGCAGGAGTCTAGGCCGACGCGGTGCGTTTGTCGCGAGCCTCGAGCCCGTGCGCGGTGCGCGCGCGTTCGCGGTCGGCCCGGGCCGGGCTCAGCCGGTACGCGCGCACCGCGCTGCGTTCGTCTGCAGGTGACAGTACGCGGCACGCATGAGATCGGTCGCCGCGCCCGCCTGCGATGCCCGCTGCAGCATGTCGCCGACGATGTGCGCGTGCTCGGTGGGGCGGCCCGACTCGAGGTCGCGGAGCATCGATGCCGTGAACGCCGAGCCGCGCTCCGTCAGGAGCTTTTGCGCCTGCGCCATGCGCTCCGGCCGCACGGGGTGACCGGCGGCGCGTGCCGTCGCCTCGCACGCGCCGAGGAAGGCGAGCATGAGCGCCTCGCCGTCGTCGGTGGCCATGATGTCGCCCACGGCGCCGCGCATCAGGCAGGTCATGCCGGCGAGCGTTGCGAGCAGCACGAACTTCTCCCACATCTCGAGCATGATGTCCGAGGCGAGCTGCGAGTCGACGCAGGTCTTGTTGTACGCCGCGGCGAGCTTGAGCAGCGCGGCCGTCGCGCGCGCGTCGTTCCCCGGCCGCTTGCCGAAGGCGATGCGATGCAAGGGCGAGAGCTGCGCGACGTGGCCTTCCGGCGTGAGCGTGCCGGCGAGATGACAGGTGCCGCCGAGCACGTGCGAGACGCCGAACTCGGCGTCGAGACGATCGAGATGCGCGAGTCCGTTCAAGAGCGGCAGCACGAGCGTCTGCGGGCCGACCGCGGGCCGGATCGAGACGATCGCGTGCTCGAGGTCGTAGGCCTTGCACGAGATCATGACGACCTCGTACTCGGGCCTGGCCTGTCCGGGACGCACCACCTGCACGCGCTCGGTGAAGTCGCCGTGCGGACTCCTGACGACGAGGCCCTCTCGCTCGAGCTGGTCCGCGCGGCGGTTACGCACGAGGAAGGCGACGTCGGCGCCGGCCTGCGCCAGCCGACCGCCGAAATAGCCGCCGACGGCCCCTGCGCCGAGGACGAGGATCTTCATGGGCCAAAGTTTCGCATGCGAGTCCTGCGGAGGACAGGCAAGCCCTGCGCCGCCGCGTGAAATCGGCGCTTGCCGTCACCGCGGCCGGTGTCGAGGCCGCGAAGCTCCGAAGGGCTGGCGCGCACGCCGTCGTCTCTGTCGCCCGTGGCCTTACCGCATCGCGGCAGCACCGCGCGGCGCGACGGACGTGAGCTCGTGCGCGAGGGCCGTGATCGCGGCGGCCGCGACCTCCGGATGCTCGAACGGGAAGAGGTGACCGCCGGGGACCCAGCGCAGCACGAACCGTCGCCTCGAAGCAGCGAGGCCGACGCGCCGCACCACATCGGAATCGCGGCCGAGCAGCATGCCGCCCGGCAGCGTGAAGCGTGGCAGATAGGCCTCGAGGTCGTGCGGCGTGGTGCGGTAGATCTCGTACTCGATCGCGGGGGCGTAGGCGAGGCGCACCCCGCGCCGCGCACGGCGCGTGCCCTGGCGTACGTAGTCGTCGAGGCAGCGCGGATCGAAGCTGCGGAACACGCCGCGCGAACCGAGATGGGCGCGCGCCTCGGCTCGCGACGGCCATTCGGCGCGCCGGTCGCGGGTCGCACCGGCGGGCGTGACGCGATCGGCGAGGCCGAGGCGCTTGATCATGCCGAAGGCCGTGCCCTTCCAGCCGTAGATGATCGGCGCGTCGATCATGATGACGGCGCGGAACAGCTCCGGTCGCAGGGTCGCGGCCATGAACGTGACGTAGGCGCCGAGCGAGTGACCGACGCCGATCACCGCCGGGCCGCGGCGCGCGGCGAGCTTGTCGACGAGCTGCGCGACGAGGTGCGGCCAGCCGTCGGTGACCGGATACGCGGCATCGTGCCCCAGCATCTCGATCGAGTCGATGGCGAACGCGGGCTCGAGCGCCGCGAACATGGCACGATACGACGACGACGGGAAGCCGTTGGCGTGCAGGAAGTGAAGCGGCGGCCGGCGCCTGCCGCGCGGTCGCGCGGATCGTTCCCGTCGCCGAAGCGCCGGCGTCTCGGTGCGCACCCCGGTCTGCGCGGCGCTCACTCTACCGCTTCGGCAGCAGCGCCCGCAGCCGCTTCTCGACCGACGGCGCGTCCCACTCCACCTCGCCGATGGCGCGGTAGCGAGGATACCCCTCGGCATCGAGGACGATGGTCACGGGCAGCAACCTCACGCTCCAGCCCTTCGCGACTGCCATGTCGCGGTCGAGAAGGACGGGGAAACCGACCGGGACCTGTTCCAGGAACCGCTTCACCGCCGCGTCGCTCTCGCCGAGGTCGATGGCGAGGATCGCGAACGGCTGTCCAGCCAGCGCTTTCCCCAGCCGGTCGAGCGACGGCATTTCGTTGCGGCACGGCTCGCACCAGGTGGCCCAGAAGTTGAGGAGCACGACCTTGCCGCGATAGTCCTCGAGCCGGTGCTCGCGCCCGTTGGCGTCCCTGAGCGCGAAGAGCGGGCCGGGGTCGCCCCCCCAGGGCTTGAGCTCGGCGGCGCCGCTCACGTTCGACACCACGCCGAGCAGCAGCGCGAGCGCGGCCAGCGTCGCGCGCAGCCGCGCCGCGAGGGGTGCCGGCGCGCTCAACCGGGGGCGCCGGCGGGCTCGCCCGCACGCACGGGCGCATCGCGCCGACGGCCTTCCTCGGCGAGCGTGCGCAGCTCGTGCGCGTTGCGTCGCAGGCGCTCGACGGCGGCGGTGCGTTGCTTCGGCGAGAGCGTGCGGTCGAGGTCCACCATGAGCTGAACGAAGCGCGCTTCCTGCTCGCTCGCGAGGCGCTTGTACTCCGGGCCGCGCTCGGCCTCCCAGTCGAGCAGGAACGCACGCACCTTCGCGGCCAGTTCCGGCTTGCCGCGGTACGTGTCGAGGATCGACACCAGCTCCTGCTGGCGGCGCTTGCGATCCTCGAGCTGCGCCTGCGTGAGGCGCGGCAACGAGGCGACGTAGGCGTCGACCAGTGCCTCCTGCTCCGCCGTGAGGCCACCGGTCCACTCCTCGATGCGCTCGCGCACGCGCTTGGCGCGCGCACGCTCGTCCTTGCGCTCGTTGCCGGTCGCGAACTGCTTCGCGAACTTGGCGTTGTTCGACTCGAGCTTTCGCTCGAACGCGGCGACGTTGTCCGGCCCGAGCATGGTCATCACCGGCGTCGCATCCGCCACCGCCTGCCCGGTGAGAATCTTCAGGCGCTCGCGCACGCTCGCGATCGCCCACGTGACGTCATCGGGCGCCAGCCCGTGCTCGACCCGGCGGGCGGCGTTCTCGAGCAGCGCGGCGTACTTCGGCAGTTCCTCGCCGCGGTGCCAGGCATGGAAGCGCGCGAGCTGCACCTTGAAGGCCTCGCTCTGGTCGCCGTGCAGGTCGAAGTACTCGTGTGCGAGGTAGCGCACCGCCACGTCGCTGTTGTTGTAGGCGATGCGCAGCGCCGCGCCGCAGCCGGCCAGCAGCGCGGCGAGGAACGCCGCCGCAGCCAACCGCAGCAGCCGGGATGAACGCAGGACTGAACTCATGCCGCCGACCCAAAGAGCGTTGGAGCTTAGCGCAGCAGGAACGGTTCCATGTCGAGCGACTCCACTAATCCGGCGGCGACGACGATGGTGCCCTCGCGGCGGTTGTTCCCGGTGTCGGAGAACTCGAAGCGGTAGGTGCGGCGGAAGGCGAGCCTGCCGTCCTCGTTCCGCGCCGGCGCGACCTTCGTCATCACCACCGTGTCGTCGAGGAATTGGACGCCTTCGCGCTGGCAAACCTGACGCCCGGCCGCGACCGCCCGCTCGCGGGACCGGAGCGCGTCCGCCCAGTACCAGCCGCCCAGGGCGAGGACGGCAAGAGCGACGGCTTCCCACATGGTCTTCCCCGCAGCGCGGCCGATCACGAGCCCGTCGCGGCCGCTGCTTCGCCTCCGGAGGGTCTCAGCGCGAGCCCCGCCCCGGCACTCCCGAGGGGTCGTCGAAGGTGAGCGTAACGACGACGCCGGGGCCCTGGTCGCAGCAACTGGGCGTCATTGAGTCCTACCGCCGAGAAAAGCGTTCACCGCAAAGGCGCAAAGAGCGCAAAGGGTCGCGAAGAGTCGGCAATTCGAATGTCATCACGGTTCGCTCAGCTTCCCCGCTCTTGCTTCCAACCCCTGCCTTGGCGTCCTTCGCGCCTTTGCGGTGGAGTCGTTCGAAGCGCTCGGGCTCCTCGAGCGTGCAAACGTACCAGCCGCGCTCCGGCACCGCAACGTGTCGAAGCGACGCGCACGCATCGAAGTGCGGCGCCGCCGGATGGCCGGGGGCGCGCCGGGAGCCCGCCTTGCGTGCCTGAGCTCGTCAGTCGCGGCGCCTCGCTCGACACGTCGACGCCGCGGCCGTATCGAGCAAAGGAGCCAGCACGTGCACCTCCCTCCCGACGACCCGCACTTTCCTGCCGACGACCATGACGACGACCCGGACGTCCGGCAGCCGCCCGTCCCGCCCGACCAGGCCCCGGACGTCGTTCCCCAGCAGGATCCGCCGCGGCCGGGAACCGATCGCAAGCCGCCGCCGATGGTGGCGCGGCCGGTTGTAGACGTCGGACCCCGGACACCGCCGCGCCGATGCGAGCCCCGGCTCACGTCGGCACCGCGCTTGCACATCTCGCGTTCGGGGCAGGGAGTCGGTGCACCTCACACAGGAGACAACGCATGCGTACGCAACTCCGGAAGTCGGTCGTCGTCCTCGTTCCCGCACTTGCGCTCTGCCTCGGCGACGCGGACCGTTCCTCGGCGAGGTCCGCCGCTACGATGACGCAGCAGCACGCCGGCGATATGCGCCTCAGCAAGCTGGTGGGCGCGAACGTCTACGACGCCAAGGGGACGTCTCTCGGCGAGATCCAGGACGCCATCGTCGATGCGAACAACGGCAAGGTGGTCTACGCGATCGTGTCCTACGGCGGCTTCCTCGGGCTCGGCGAGAAGCAGTTCGCGCAGCCCCTGCACAGCTTCAGGCGTGATGCCGCGCGCGATCGCCTCGTGCTCGACGTGGACCGGCAGCGGCTCAAGGACGCGCCCGGGTTCGACAAGGGACAATGGCCGGACTGGAAGCGACCCGAATACGGCAGCCGCGTGGATCGCTTCTGGGCGAACAGGGACAGGAGTGCGGACGCCACGAACGCCCCTTCGGGCGGCCGCGACGCAGCCGCGAGCAACAGGAGCGCGCGCACGGGCGGCGGAGACACGACTGCAACCACGGGGAACGAACGCTACGTCCGCGCGACCAAGATGCTCGATGCGGACGTGGAGCTCGCGAACGGCGACGACATCGGCGACATCGAGGACATCGTCGTCAATCCGAACGACGGTGCGGTGCGCTACGTGGTGCTGCAGTTCGATCGCAAGTGGAGCATGGACGACAAGCTCGTCGCGCTCCCGCCGACCGCGTTCCGGCCCAAGGGCGAAGGCGACGAGATGGTGCTCAAGGACGCGTCGCGGGAGCAGCTGAAGCAGGCGCCGTCCTTCGACAAGAACAGCTGGCCGAGGTCGGACGACCGCAGCTTCCTGAGCAGGCTCGAGCAGTGGCGTCCGGGCGACGACCGCTACGGCGGCAGCGCGCCCGCGCCGGCGGCGAGGGGCTCGCGTCCGAGCGACGCGGGCGCGCGCTGAGCATCTCGGCCACGGCCGACCCGCCGGGATCTCCACCCGGCGTCTTCACGAAACGGACGCTCGCCGGCGGGCACCGCCCGCGAGCGTCGCTGCAGCGCTGCCGCGTCTGCTCGAGTGGATGGCGCGGCCGCCCGCGAGCCCCGGCGAGGGCGAGCGCCGGCTCCTCCGGCTAAGGACGCCGCGAACGTCGGTGCAGCGACCGGAGCGCTGCTCCAGCCGCTCCGGTCGCGACTTCAGCGGCACACGCTCTTCGCGGCCGTGAGCCCATGCCGCTGCTCTCGGCACAACCTCCCCGAGACGCATCGCACGGAGCCCGAGCCCCGGTCGCGACAACGCACGCGAGGCGCCGCGCGCGACGCGGCGGCAGGGTCCGCACGGACCTCCACCCTGCTACCGGGCGCAAACCCTTCGACGGTCCGAACCGCCGCGCAGTACACTTTCCCGACGCCGGTGCGCGCCGCGATCCTCGGACGTCGCCCGCGCGGAGCGCCGCACACCCCGCTGCGGTCGAGTTCGCCACCACAACAAGGGGGAGCCCCTCGTGACCACCGAATCCATCACCGACACCGTGCGCGCCACCGGCCTCGGCGTGATCATGCGCGGCGCCGGGCTCGTCACCCGTTTCATCCCGTTCCCGCAGCCCACGCTGCTCGTCGGCCGCGGGTCGAGCGGTCGGCTGGGTCAGGCGATCGCCGGCTTCGGCCACAAGAAGATCCTCATCGTCACCGACGCGATCATCGCCAAGCTCGGCCTGCTCAAGAAACTTACCGACGCGCTCGAGGCGGGAGGCGCCGACTTCGTCGTCTTCGACGAGATTACGCCCGACGCGCCGATCCCGCTCATCGAGAAGGGCATCGAGTTCTACCAGGCGCACGACTGCGACGCGATCGTCGCCTTCGGCGGCGGCTCGTCCATGGACGCCTCGAAGGTGATCGCGCTCGCCATCGCCAACCCCAAGCCGCTGCGCAGCCTCGCAGGCTACTTCAAGGGCCTGCGCAACCCGATCAAGATCTACGCGGTGCCGACCACCGCCGGCACCGGCTCGGAGGTCACGGTGGCGGCAGTGATCTCCGATCCCGAGCGCGAGCAGAAGCTCGTCGTCGTCGATCCGCGCCTCGTACCGAAGATGGCAGCGCTCGATCCCGAGCTCATGGTCGGCCTGCCGCCGCACATCACCGCGGCGACGGGCATCGACGCGCTCACCCATGCGATCGAGGCGTTCATCGGCCGCTGGGCCACACCCGCAACCGATGACCTTGCGCTCTCTGCGGTGGGCCTCATCTTCGAGAACCTGCCGATCGCCTACGCGGACGGCAAGAACCTCGACGCGCGCGAGAAGATGGCGCTCGCCTCCACCTATGCGGGCATGGCGTTTACGCGCGCGAACGTCGGCTACGTGCACGCGATAGCGCACCAGTTCGGCGGCAAGTACCACACGCCGCACGGGCTCGCGAACGCGATCATGCTGCCGCGCATCCTGCGCTACTCGCGGCCGGCGATCGTCGATCGTCTCGCGAAGCTAGCGGTGCGCGCGAAGGTCGGCAGGCGGGGCGATTCCGACGAGGTGCTCGCCGACAAGTTCCTCGACGCCGTCGAGAAGCTGAACCGCGAGGTAGGCATCCCGACGCAGCTCGACGCGCTGCGCGAGGACGACATCCCGGCGCTCGCCAAGGCGGCTTGCTGGGAGGCGCACACCGGCTACCCGGTGCCGCGCTACATGTCGCAGGAGCAGTGCGAGGAGATCATCCGCGACGCACTGCCGAAGGTGCCCGCCCACCCGAAGCCGGCCGCGACCAAGTCCCGCGCCACCAAGCCCGCCGCCGCGAAGCGCGCCGCGACCAAGGCGTCCGCGGCGCCACGCCGTCGCAAGGCCGCGACGGTCTAGACCGCGCGAGGACCACGCGCCCGCCAAGGGGTGCCGGCACGGATCGGCGCCCGCACGCCATCCCCAGGAGGAGAGCATGAAGACAGTCGTGAGCGTCAGCCTCGGATCGTCGGACAAGGACTTCGAGTTCCGGACCCGGTTCCTCGGCCAGGAGTTTGACGTCCGCCGCATCGGCGCCGACCTCGACACCAGCCGCGCGTGGGAGACCATGCGCCGCGAGCAGGCCAAGGCCGACGCGATCGCGCTCGGCGACGTCAGCGACCATTACCACGTCGGCATGCGCACCATCACGCACAAGGAGACGATGCGGCTGATGCGCGTGGTGACGCGCGTGCCGGTGACCACCGGCGCGGCGCTGCGCCGGCTGCTCCAGGTGCGCGCCGTGCGCCAGGTGCAGAAGGAGCTCGTCAACTACTTCAACAACAACATCGTCCTGTTCCTGTCCGGCATCCGCAACTACGACATGGCGCTCGCCATGGCGGACTACACGCCGAACCTGAGCTTCGCCGACTCGGTGTTCCAGACCGGTGCGCCGGTCCTGCTCTCCTCGATCCAGCAGCTCGAGCTCTACGCCAAGGGCAGGGACCTCGTCTGGGGCGCGCTGCCGACGGACATGCTCGAGTCCGCGCTCGCCGGCCTCAAGAACAAGCGCGTCGCGATGGCCGCGGAGTCCGCGCACGTCATCGTCGGCACCTTCGCCGAGCTGAAGGCGGTGTCGAGCCGCACCAACCTGAACGGCAAGACGCTCATCACCTCGGCGATCGACGACGAGCGACTTGCCTTCTTCAAGGAGCACAAGGTCAACCTCGTCGTCGACGTGTCGCCGAAGCTCTTCGAGCGCGTCGTCGGCATCAGCACGCTCGAGGCGATGATCCTGGCGGCACTCGCGAAGCCGGCGAACGAGCTTTCCGACGACGACTTCGAGGAGATCCTGGACGAGCTGGAGGTCAAGCCGCGGCTGCTGCATCCCACGGGCAGGTTCCGCAACATCCGCCGCTTCGCGTTCGTCATCCACCCCTTGAGCCAGGACTACATCGTCAAGGCGCTGCCGGTGCCGAAGGCGACACCGAAGTTCCTCATCGACCGCGTCGAGACGCTCGCGGCCTACATGCCGCCGATGGTCTACTGCAAGATGGAGAACATCATCTCGCCCGCCGGCGCGGAGGCCGAGGGCTGGCTCATCAGCGTCGGCGGGACGCCGAAGGAGATGCTCTCGCACAGTCCCGAGTTCACCTACCGGCGCCTGCTCGCCGCAGCGCGCATGGCGCAGGGCATGGGTGCGCAGATCATGGGCCTCGGCGCGTTCACCAAGGTGGTCGGCGATGCCGGCATCACGGTCGCGCGCCGGGCCCGCATCCCGATCACCACCGGCAACAGCTACTCCGCCTCCGGCGCACTGTGGGCGGCGAAGGACGCGATGCAGCGCATGAAGCTCGTGCACATCGACAAGAAGACCGGCAAGGTGGCGGGCAAGACGATGGTGATCGGCGCTTCGGGCTCCATCGGCTCGGTGAGCGCGCGGCTGCTGGCGATGGCGTTCGACGAGGTCTACCTCGCCGGACGCGACGCGAAGAAGCTCGAACCGCTCAAGGCGTCGATCCTCAAGGACACGCCCGACGCGAAGGTCTTCTGCACCGACGCCTACGACGACCTGCTGGGCGAGATGGACATGATCGTCACCTCCACCTCGGGCGCAGGCAAGAAGGTCCTCGACATCATGAAGGTGAAGCCCGGGTGCGTCATCACCGACGTCGCGCGGCCGCTCGACCTGCCCGCCTCAGAGGTGAAGAAGCGCCCCGACGTGCTCGTCATCGAGTCGGGCGAGATCGAGCTGCCGAGCCCGGTGAAGGGCCTCAAGTACATCGGCCTGCCGCCCAACGTGATCTACGCCTGCCTCGCCGAGACCATCGTGCTCGCGCTCGAGGGCCGCTTCGAGGTCTTCACCATCGGCCGCGACACCGAATGGGAGAAGGTGAAGGAGATCTACCGCCTCGGCATCAAGCACGGCATGAAGCTCGCGGCGATCGCGGGCGTGAACGGGGTGTACAGCGACCGCGACATCGCCAAGGTCGTGGCGCTCGCGAAGAAGGCGCGCAAGACGTGGAAGGCGGGCGGCAGGAAGGGCGCCGCGCGCAAGGCCGCCGTCGCAACGGGAGCGCCGGTCGGGAACGCCGCGCCGGCCCGCAAGGCACCCCGCAAGGCTTCGGTCAAGGCCGCCGCGCGCAAGCCCGCGATCAAGCGCGGGACACGCAAGCCCGCGATCAAGCGCGGGACGCGCAAGCCGGCGGCGAAAACGCCGGCGACCCGCGGCGGCAACGGCCGCGCGCGCGCCGCCTGAGCCGCGCCATGGCCGGCCTGTCGCTCCTCGACCTCGGCTTCTTCGTTGCCGAGAGCAAGGCGAGTCCGAAGCACGTCGGCGGCCTCCTCATCCTCACCCGGCCGACCGGCGCGGCGGCCAACTGGGTGAGGAAGCTGCACGCGGAGATGCTTACGCACAAGGAGGTGAAGCCGCCCTTCAACCGCGTGATTCGGCTCTCGCTCTCCGCGCTTCCGCACTGGCAGGAAATCAGCGATGTCGACCTGAAGCAGCACGTCTTCTACCACCGCATGGAAAAGGGCGACGGCGACCGCAAGTCGCTCTATCGCCTGGTTGCGAAGCTGCACGAGCCGATGCTCGACCGTTCCCGGCCGCTGTGGGAGGTGCACGTCATCGACGGGCTCGACGACGGGCGCTTCGCGCTGTACCAGAAGATGCACCACGCCTGCGCCGACGGCATCACCATGGTCCGTTGGACCACCGAGGCGCTGTCGACGAGCGCCGACGACCCGCGCCTGATGCCGCTCTGGACGCGACCGGGCGCGCGGTCGGGCGGCTCGCGCCGCGCCGAGCAGGACCTCTTCCTGAAGCTGCTCAAGGGCGCGCTCGGCCTCGGCCGGCACGCCCTCGGCGCAGGGCGGCTCGGCGCGATGCTCTTCCTCGAGAGCGTGACGCTCACGAGGAACGCCATCGCGCTCCCGTTCGTCTCCACCGCGCGCACGCCGCTCACCGGCACGGTCACGAAGGGCCGGCAGTTCGCGAGCGCCGAGGTGCCGATGGCGCGCGTCAACGCGCTGCGCGAGCGCACGCGCTCGACGCTCAACCACGTGGCGCTCACCTGCATCGACGGCGCGCTGCGCCGCTATCTTTCCGATCTCGCCATCGAGCTCGACCGGCCGATCACGATCCAGATGCCCGTGAGCCTGCGCAAGGACGGCGAGAAGGGCTCGGGCAACAGGATCGGCATCATCCAGGTCGAGCTCTCGCCGCCGACCGACGACCCCTACGTCCGCCTGCGCAACATCGGCTTCTCGCTGCGCGCGGTGCGCAACATGGTGGACCGCGTCGCGCCCGAGGCGATCCAGTCGTACACGGTCGTGGTCGGTCTCGTCGCGCAGATCGCCGAGATGATGAACCTCTCCGATGTCGCGCCGCCCACGGGCAACACCCTCGTCTCCAACGTCCCCGGCCCGCGGGACTACCTCTACCTGCAGGGCGCGCGGATGGAGGAGATGCATCCGATCAGCACGCTGCCGGCGAGCAATCTCGTCAACATTACGCTCTTCAGTTACGCCGGAAGGCTCTTCTTCGGGCTGATCGCGACCGATCGCCTGCCCGAGCTCGGCCGGCTCGCGAAGTACGTCGCGCAAGCGTTCGACGAGCTGGAGGTTGCGGTGCTCGACGTGCATCGGCCCGCGGAACGAGTCGCGCATTCCGAGACCGAGAAGCCTCTTGTCGATGCCGAGAAGCACGCGCAGGAGGCGCCGCCGAGACTCCGCCGACAGCGTGGCCGGCGCAAGGCGAAATCGCCGGCCGTGCCGGCACCCCTCGCGAGAGGCGCGAACGGCGCGAAGAAGCCGCGGACGCAGCGGCGCGCCTGAGGACGGGCCAGGCGGCGGTTGCTGCCCGGCTTCCGAGAGCGAGCGCTGAGCCCCTACCCTCGCCCGCCTCACGTTCAGTCCGGGCCCACCCGCTCGCGGCCGCTGGCGCGACCGCGCACACCCCGGTGCGCCCCGCCTTGCCACCGGGCTCCGGTATGCTCCTCTCATGCGCTCGCCCCAGCTTCTGCCGGCGATCCTTCGCCTGCACCGCACTCCACCGCTGCTCCTCGCCCTGCTCGTCCTCGCCCTCGCGCTCCTCCTTCTGCGGCTCGCGACGGCGGCCCCGCCCGGTCCCGTCGTGGTGCTCGGGCTCGACGGTCCGATAAGTCCCGCAAGCGCGGACTACGCGGTGCGCGGCATCGCCCGCGCCGCCAAGGACGGCGCGCAGCTCGTCGTGCTGCGCATCGACACGCCGGGCGGCCTGGACACGTCCATGCGCGAGATCATCAAGGCGATCCTCGCCTCGCCGGTGCCGGTGGCGACCTACGTCGCGCCGAGCGGCGCACGCGCCGCGAGCGCCGGCACATTCATCCTCTACGCGAGCCACGTCGCGGCGATGGCGCCCGGCACGAACCTCGGGGCCGCCTCGCCCGTCGCCATCGGCGGCGGCGAACCGGGCGGCGGCGCGCCCGCGGAACGCAAGCCGGGCAAGGATGGCCGCGGCGGCGACACCAAGGACACGATGGCGCGCAAGTCGATGAACGACGCCGCGGCGTACATCCGCAGCCTGGCGCAGATGCGGGGCCGCAACGCCGATTGGGGCGAGCGCGCGGTGCGCGAGGCAGTGAGCCTTCCGGCGGCCGAGGCACGCAAGCTCGGCGTGGTCGACCTCGTCGCGGCGGACATGAACGACCTCCTGCGCCAGCTCGACGGCCGCAAGATCACCGTCAACGGCGAGGTGCGCACGCTCGCGACCGCCAACGCCGCGCGCAGCGAGCTCGCGCCCGACTGGCGCACGCGGCTCCTCGCGATCATCGCCCACCCGAGCGTCGCGCTGGTGCTGATGATGATCGGCGTCTACGGCCTCTTCTTCGAGTTCTCGAATCCGGGCTACGTCGCGCCGGGCGTCATCGGCGGTATCTCGCTGCTGCTCGCGCTCTATGCGCTGCAGCTGCTGCCGATCAACTACGCGGGGCTCGCGCTCATCGCGCTCGGCATCGCACTGATGGTCGCCGAGCTCTTCGTGCCGAGCTTCGGCGCGCTCGGGATCGGCGGCATCGTCGCGCTCGCGATCGGCTCGGTGATCCTCGTCGACACCGAGGTGCCGGGCTACGGCATCCCGTGGACGCTGATCGCCGGCATCACCGCGACGACCGCGGCCTTCATAGCCGTGGTCGGGGGGCTCGCCCTGCGGTCACAGCGGCGGCCGGTGGTGTCGGGCCGCGAGGAGC
>Ga0114939_10001405_pt1 | contig 18982 bp, 16 predicted proteins | sample AshMeaCrysSpring_FD_87196 | JGI IMG/M metagenome (GOLD analysis project Ga0114939, IMG submission 87196) | Groundwater microbial communities from Big Spring, Nevada to study Microbial Dark Matter (Phase II) - Ash Meadows Crystal Spring | ecosystem: Environmental > Aquatic > Deep subsurface >...
GCCGTTGGGCCCCATGATGGCGTGGACCTCGCCGACGGCGACCGTCAGATCGATGCCGCGCAGGATCGGCTTTTCCTCGACGCGGGCGTGCAGGTTGCGAATCTCGAGCATCTGTGTCCTCAGTGGTGCTTCGTGTCTGGTTCCTGGTGCCTCGGCGTGCCCGGTGCTTCGTCCGCCGGCCCGCGCATCGTGGCGCCCCGGAGCACGAGGCCCGAGGCACGCCGAGACACGAGGCCCGAGGAACACGGCACGCCGAGCGATTCGTCCACTACCCCACCGATCCCTCGAGGCTGACGCCGAGCAGCTTCTGGGCCTCCACGGCGAACTCCATCGGCAGCTCGCGGAAGACCTCCTTGCAGAAGCCGTTGACGATCATGTTCACCGCGTCCTCGGTGGCGAGGCCGCGCTGGCGGCAGTAGAAGATCTGGTCTTCGCCGATCTTCGAGGTGGAGGCCTCGTGCTCGACCGTCGAGGAGGTGTTCTTCACCTCGATGTAGGGGAAGGTGTGCGCCCCGCACTTGTCGCCGATCAGCAGCGAGTCGCACTGCGAGTAGTTGCGCGCGTTGGCCGCGCCCTTCGCAATCTTCACCAGTCCGCGGTAGGTGTTCTGCCCGAGGCCCGCCGAGATGCCCTTCGAGACGATCGTGCTGCGCGTGTTCCGGCCGAGGTGCACCATCTTCGTGCCCGTGTCGGCCTGCTGGCGGTTGTTGGTCACCGCCACCGAGTAGAACTCGCCCACCGAGTTGTCGCCCTGCAGGATGCAGCTGGGGTACTTCCAGGTGATGGAGGAGCCCGTCTCCACCTGCGTCCAGGTGATCTTCGCGTTCGTCATCGCCTTGCCGCGCTTGGTGACGAAGTTGTAGATCCCGCCGACACCCTCCTTGTTGCCCGGGTACCAGTTCTGGACCGTCGAGTACTTGATGGTGGCGTTGTCGAGCGCCACGAGCTCGACCACGGCCGCGTGCAGCTGGTTCTCGTCGCGGATCGGCGCGGTGCAGCCCTCGAGGTAGCTGACGACGGCGCCCTCCTCGGCCACGATGAGCGTGCGCTCGAACTGCCCCGTGTCCTTGGCGTTGATGCGGAAGTAGGTGGAGAGCTCCATCGGGCAGCGCACGCCCTTCGGCACGTAGACGAAGCTGCCGTCGCTGAAGACCGCCGAGTTGAGCGCCGCGAAGAAGTTGTCGGTGTGCGGGACGACCGAGCCCATGTACTTGCGGACGAGCTCCGGGTGCTCTCGGATGGCCTCGGCGAACGAGCAGAAGATGATGCCCAGCTCGGCCAGCTTGGACTTGAAGGTCGTCGCCACCGACACGGAGTCGAACACTGCGTCCACGGCGACCCCGGCGAGCACCTTCTGCTCCTCGAGAGGAATGCCGAGCTTCTCAAAGGTCCGCCTGATCTCGGGATCCACCTCGTCGAGGCTCGACAGCTGCTTCTTCGCCCTCGGCGCGGCGTAGTAGATGATGTCCTGATAGTCGATGGCCGGGTAGCTGACATTGGGCCACGTCGGCTCCTTCATCTCCCGCCACGCCCGGAACGCACGCAGGCGCCACTCGAGCATCCACTCCGGCTCCTGCTTCCGCTCCCAGATCGTCCGTACCGTCTGCTCGTCGAGCCCCTTGGGGATGGCGTCCATCGCCACGTCGGTGACGAAGCCGTGCTTGTACTCCTGTGTGGCGAGTTGCTCGATGGTCTGCGTGGAGGTGCTCATCGGTGCTCCTGCGGATTGGCCTCGGCGGGCCCCATTCCGGGAAAGCGTCACCCTATCCGACCGAAACGGTCGCCATTGAATATACGACCAACCTAGTCGCCAATCAAGACGCCCGGGAGCCACACCGGGATTCAGCCCGACCACTGTCGGCCAGTGAGCCACCGCGAGTCGGGATGGCGCATTCCTGGATGGCGCCATGCTGGGCCTCAGCGGCGCCCCACCCCGGGTGCGCACCGATGCAGGCAATTCGCCGCTCGTCGGCCCTCGTCACCCTGGTTGTCGCGCTGGCCGGGACGGCCGCCGCTCCCCGCGCCCAGGCGCCCGACCAGGGAGTGGAGGTTCCTCTGCGGGTGGTCGACCGGCGCGGCGAGCCCGTCGTCGACCTCGCGGCTGCTGACCTCGAGGTGGCGGTGGACGGGCAACCAATCCCGGCCGACCGCCTCACGCTTCGCAGCACCCGCCGCGCCCTCGCTGCAGGAACTGCTCACTCGCGCTGGGGCCTACGTAACGGCCTACGGCCAGACCATGCCGTCCGCCGTGCTCGAGGAACACGACGTCCAGCTGGGCAAGAGCCTGTTCCTTCCCCCGGCCGCGCCCGACCTCGCCGGCCTTGCGTGGCGAGCCCGCGACCCCACCGGCGGACTCAACACGACGGTCCGCGAGCGGCGCCAGACCCGGTCCGACGTCATGCTCGTGAAGCTGTCCGACGGGCGGCGCACGGCGTTTCGGGACGTGTTCGAGGCAAACGGCCGGCAGCTCCGCGGCCGCGACGAGCGGCTCCGCAAGCCTGCGCCTGTTCACGGTGACGACGACAGAGGAGGTGAAGTAGTCGTTCCGTCGATCGACCGACAGATCGATCGACCGCTACTGACTGAACAACCCGTGGCGCGCGGACTCCGACATCGCGACGACCGCGGGGTGCTTGATCTTCTTCTCCACCGAGATCGCGTAGAACCGCTCGCGGACGCCCTCGAGGTGTCCGACGACGGCCACGCTGTGCTGGGCACAGACGTCGGCCTCCACCACCGTCGGGGCCGGGAACACGCCGGCGCCCGCCTGCCCGAACACGATCATCAGCGCGCTGTCGTCGAACTCACCTGCAATGCGCGGCCGCAGTTCCTGCGCGTCGAGCCACTGGTCGATCGAGCGCCGCATCATCGTGTGCCCGGAGGGCAGCAGCATCGGCGCGTCCTGCAGCGACCGCGGGAAGCCCCGCCGCAGCTTGCTCGCCAGCGCCCGTGCTGCAAACAGCGACACCCCACTCTCGCCGAGCAGGTGGTTGAACGCCTTCACCGACAGGCCCGGGCCGGTCGGCGTGTCGGCCAGCACCACGTCGAGCTCGTGCACGGCGAGCGCCATGAGCAGCCGGTCGGCCTTGTCCTCGCGGCAGGTGAGCTGGACGCCCTCCGGCACGGTGAGCGCGGGGGCCAGCAGCCGGTGCACCACGGACTTGGGCATCACGTCGGCAATCCCCACCGCCAGCTGGAACGGCCGGCCGGTGGGGCGGTCGTTGAGCGTGTTGAGCAGCTCGCGTCCGAGCCCGAAGATCTCGTCGGCGTACCGATAGACCAGCCGCCCAACCTCCGTCAGCGCCAAGCCGCGCCCGGCCCGCCTGAAGAGCTTCTCCCCGAGCGCCTCCTCGAGCGCCCGCACCTGGCCGCTGATCGTCGGCTGCGTCAGCCGCAGCTCCTCGGCCGCGGCCACGACGCTTCCCTGGCGCGCGACGGTCCAGAAATAGAGCAAGTGATGGTAGTTGAGCCATTGCATGGTTGCTTCTGGAGTCTATCAGCCTGTCGGTCTCTCCGCCGGTCGAACGGCATGGCGCGTCAGCCTCTCCGCCGGTCAGGCTGTCAGACCGATCGACCGAGCGACTACAATCCCCGCATGCTCCGCATCGGCCGACGCCTCCTCGCCTGGATCCTCTGGACCCTCGCCGTCGTCGCCATCTCCGTCGTCGTCTTCGGCGCGTGGCAGGCCCGCTGGCGCATCGCCGACCTCGAGCCCTGGCACCGCTTCGTGCCCGACGACGTGCGAGCCGGCGAGGTGACGCCGGGGTTCACCTTCGCAGACTACCTGAAGCGCGAGGCCGAGGTGTTCGCCCAGGTGTCCGCCGAAATCGAGGCGCGCGTCCCGCCCGAGCACCGCAACGCGTCGAACCGCTACTACCGGGCCGCCGGACTGCGCGAGCGGATGGGCCACGACTGGAACCGCACGACCGAGTTCGTGCCCGACGGCACGCCCGTGGCCGGGGCGCTGCTCGTCCACGGGCTCACCGATGCGCCCTACAGCCTGCGGTCCATCGGAGAGGCACTCCGGGCGCGCGGTGTCTACGCGCTGGCCCTGCGCATGCCGGGACACGGAACCGTGCCGGCCGGCCTCACCCGGGCCAGCTGGCGGGACTGGCTCGCCGTGGTGCGCGTGGGCGCGCGACACGTGCGGCAGGTGGCCGGCCCCGGGACACCGCTCGTCCTGGTCGGCTACTCGAATGGCGGTGCCCTCGTCACCAAGTACGCCGTCGACGTCGTCGAGGGGTCGGGCGACCCCGCGCCGGACCGCCTCGTGCTCCTCTCGCCGATGATCGGCATCACCCCCGCCGCGCGACTGAGCCGCCCCATCAGCCTGCTGTCCTTCGTTCCGTTCTTCGAGAAGGCGCGCTGGCTCGACGTGGCGCAGGAGTACAACCCGTTCAAGTACGTGTCGGGGACGACCAACGCGGGCTTCGAGACCTACCAGTTGACCCGCCAGGTGCAGTCCGGCGTGGAGCGTCTCCACGAGGGCGGCCGTGGCGCGCTGCCGCCCATCCTCACCTTCCACTCGCTCGTGGACGCCACCGTGAGCACCGCGGCCCTCGTCACGCGGCTCTACGAGCGCCTGCCGGAGAACGGCAGTGAGATCGTTCTGTTCGACATCGACCGGACGTCGGGCCTGATGCCGTTCGTGAGGCCGGAGGACCTCACGCTGCTGTCGCGGCTCACCGACCGCGAGCCGCGACGCTACGCCCGTACGCTCGTCACCAACGCCGGTCCCGACACCCGCGTCGTCGTCGAGCGGCACGCGCCGGCCGGCGCGCGGACAGCCGTGGAGGCGCCGCTCGGCCTCGAGTGGCCCGAGGACGTCTACTCGCTCTCGCACGTGGCCATCCCGTTCCCGGTGGACGACCCACTCTACGGGCTTGAACCTGGCGTGACGCCGTACGGCAGCCGCCGGCTCGGCGCCCTCAGTCCGCGGGGCGAGAAGGCGGTGCTCACCGTGCCGGTGGACACGCTCATGCGCGTGATGTCCAACCCGTTCTACCCCTACCTCGAGCGGCGGCTGCTGGAGTGGGTGCTCAAGTAACCGGCCAACGACTGGCGAGTGGCACGTGCCCAAGGCTGGTAATCTGGGGGAGCCAGCCCTGAGGACTGTCCCATGAAGTCATCCGTATGCCCAACCCTGGCGGTAAGTCTCCTGCTCGTGCTGGGCGTCGTCCTGGCGCCGGCGGGCGCGGCCGCCTCGCAGACCCCACCTGCGCCGGCCCCACAAGCGCCCACGGCCCCGGCTCCCCAGGTGCCGGTGGAGGATCCGCCGGCCCTCGTCACCCCGCCCACGCGCGCACCGGAGCCGCAGGAGCCGGCCACGCCGACGCCCGACCAGGCGGCGGAGAAGCCCGTGCCGAGCGATTCGGTGCGCTTGACGGTCGTGGGCTGCCTGCGCGGTCGCTCCCTCGTGAGCGCGAAGGCCGCCGAGGCCGACGCCACGAGCGGCATCCCACCGGGGATCCGCTTCAATCTTACCGGCCCGAAAGACGTGATGAAGGACGTGAAGGCGTACGATCGCCAGCTCGTCCAGGTGACTGGCCTCGTGCTGAAGGGCGCCTTGCAGAAACAGGGATCGGGCCTGCCGCTCGACGGGAAGGGACGCATCGTGCTCGGGCCGTCTCCCATGACTCAGGGGCCCATGATGGGCGACCCACGGTCGGGCACGGGGGCCATGTCGGCGACGATGGACGTCAGTGCCGTCCGCCGGATGGACGGCACCTGCTCGAAGGACTGAACGCGATTCCCACTCGAGCACGTGCGTCGAGCAGGTCCTCGGGCGTCCCGCTGCCCGCTTCCTGGTATTGAGATGGGCGCGGTGCCTCGGTCCTGGGATGGACCGGGGCGAGACGGCGGCTGAGCGCCGGCGGGACCAGATTCGGAGTGACGATGAGCTTCTCGACGAAGGTGTTGGTGGGGCTGGTGTCCGGTCTCGTGGCCGGCCTCTTCCTGGGCGAACTCGTGGCGCCGGTGAAGGCGTTTGCGGACGGGTTCATCAAGCTGCTGCAGATGACCGTCCTGCCCTACGTGACGATTTCGATCATCTCGAGTCTGGGAGCGTTGGACGCCGCCGAGGCCAAGCGCCTCGGGCTCCGGGTTGGGGCGGTGCTCGCCGGGCTCTGGGTGGTCGCCCTCGGGTTCGCCATGCTGTTCCCCCTGGCGTTCCCGGTGCAGATCAGCGCGAGCTTCTTCAGCACCGCCCTCGTCGAGACGCCCCAGCCGTTCAACTTCGTCGACCTCTTCATCCCGTCGAACCCGTTCAACTCGCTGGCCAACGGCGTCGTGCCGGCCGTCGTGCTGTTTGCGATCGTGCTCGGCATCGCGATGATCGGCCTCGAGCGCAAGCACGTGCTGCTCGACGTCCTCTCGACCGCCAATGCGCTCGTCAGCCGCGCCACGCGCTTCGTCGTCCAGTTGACGCCGTACGGCATGTTCGCGATCGCGGCCAACACGGCGGGCACCATGAAGGTCGCGCAACTCGAGCACGTCCAGGTCTACCTGGTGACCTACGTGGCAATCGCGCTGCTCGTGTCCCTGTGGGTGCTGCCCGGCCTCGTGTCGGTGCTGACCCCGATCGGCTACCGCGAGGTCCTCGGCAGGACGCGAACCGCGCTGCTCACGGCGTTCATGGCGGGCGACTTGTTCATCGTGCTGACGATGCTGATCGACGCGTGCAAGGATCTCCTCGCCACGCACGGTCTCGCCGATGAGGAAACCGGCGACCTGCCGGACGTCATCGTCCCCGCCTCGTTGAATTTCCCGCACACCGGCAAGCTGCTCTCGGTGAGCTTCATCCTGTTTGCCGGCTGGTTCGCCGACGTGACCGTCCGCCTCGTCGAGTATCCCCGGCTGGCGTTGACAGGCCTGCTCACGTTCTTCGGCAGCCTGAACGCCGCCGTCCCGTTCCTGCTGGACCTGTTCCGGATCCCGGCCGACACGTTCCAGCTGTACCTGGCCACCGGCGTGATCAACGCCCGGTTCGGGGCGCTGCTCGCGGCGCTCCACACCGTGGCCGTCGCGCTGCTGGGGACGGCCGCGGTCACCGGCCGGCTCCGTCTCGATGCGGGGCGCCTGCTCCGGTTCGCGCTCGTGACTGTGGTGCTCACCACCGCGACGATCGGAGGGTTGCGGGTCCTCTTCTCCAGCGTCCTGAAGTCGGAATTCGAGGGCGCGAGACTCGTCTACGGCATGAGCACGGTGTTCGAGCCGATCGAGGCGCGCGTGCTGCCGGGGATCCCGGAGGCCGACGCTCCGTCCGGATCGGGCCCCCACGCGGAGGTGGTCCGCCGGCGCGGCGCGCTGCGCGTCTGCGTGCTGCCCGAGCGCCTGCCCTACGCCTACATGGATCCGCAGGGTCGGTTGACGGGGTTCGACGTCGAGATGGCGCACCGCCTCGGCGGCGATCTGGGGGTGCGGCTCGAGTTCGTGCAGACGACGATCGAGGACCTGCCGGCCGTGCTCGACCGGGGCGGGTGCGACCTCGCGATGGCCGGCATCCCGGTCACGCCGCTCCGGGCCTCCATCATGCTGTTCTCGCAACCGTATCTGGACGAAACCCTCGGCTGGGTCGTCAGGGACCACCTTCGGGACCGGTTCTCGACCTGGGACGCCATCCGCGCCCAGGGGCCCGCGCGCGTCGGAGCGCCGGATGTGCCCTACTACGTGCAGGAGGTGCGCCGTCGTGCGCCGGCGCTCCAGATCGAGGTCGTGGCCGTCCGCGACATGGTGGACGCGTTCGCGAAGTACGACGCCGTCGTGCTGCCGGCCGAGCGGGGCTCGGTGATGACGCTGCTCCACCCGGAGTACTCGGTCGTCGTTCCGCAGCCAGACCCCGTCAAGGTGCCGCTCGCGTACCCGCTCCTTCGGCAGGGTGAACGCTGGGAGGCGTTCGTGAACACCTGGGTCGAGCTGAAGCGGCGGGACGGCACGATCGAGAAGCTCTACCGTCACTGGATCCTGGGGCAGGGCGCCGTCAGGACGGGGCCGCGCTGGTCGATCATCCGCAACGTCCTGCACTGGGTGGAGTGAAGGTCGGCGCCCCTGCGTAGAATGTCGCCATGTCTGATTCGAGCGACCTGCCCGACGCCACCGCGCCGCTCGTCGGCGTCATCATGGGGTCCATCTCCGACTGGGAGACGATGGCACACGCCGCCGCCATGCTCGACGAGTTCGGCGTGCCGTACGAGAAGCGCGTCGTCTCGGCGCACCGTACGCCCGACTGGATGGCCGAGTACGCCCGCACTGCGGAGGCGCGCGGTCTCGAAGTGATCATCGCGGGGGCGGGCGGCGCTGCGCACCTGCCCGGCATGACGGCCAGCCACACGCTCGTGCCCGTGATCGGCGTGCCCGTCCAGAGCCGGACGCTCAACGGGCTCGACTCCCTCCTGTCGATCGTGCAGATGCCGGGCGGGGTTCCCGTGGCCACCATGGCAATCGGGAAGGCAGGCGCCACCAACGCGGGCCTGCTCGCCGTGGCGATGCTCGGCGTGCGGCGCCCCGTGCTGCGCGAGCAACTTAGGGCCTTCCGCGCGCGACAGTCCGACAAGGTTCGCCAGGATGTCCTGCCGTGAGCGCGCCGATCCTCCCGGGCGCCACGATCGGCGTCCTCGGGAGTGGCCAGCTCGGCCGGATGCTCGCGATCGCCGCGCGGCGGATGGGCTACCGCGTCCACGTCTACTCGCCGGAGCGGGACACGCCCGCCGGACAGGTGGCCGACCGTGAGCAATCGGCGCCCTACGAGGACCTCGACGCCGTGCGCAGGTTCGCGCGCGAGGTCTCGGTCGTCACCTTCGAGTTCGAGAACGTGCCGGCGGCCGCCGCCGCCGCGGCGGCCGAGGCGGCGCCGGTGCGGCCCGAGGGCCGCGTGCTGCACACGACCCAGGATCGGGCGCGCGAGAAGCGGTTCCTCGCCTCGGCAGGGTTGCCCGTGCCCGCCTTCGACATCGTGGAGCGCGAGGCGGGGCTCGACGCTGCCGTGGCGCGCGTTGGGACGCCGGCCGTCCTGAAGACCACCCGCTTCGGCTACGACGGCAAGGGGCAGGCCCGGATCGAGGCGCCAGCCGCGGCGCGGGCGGCCTGGGCGGCGGTCGGCGGCGGCCCCTGCGTGCTCGAGGCGCACGTCGATTTCGCCTGCGAGGTGTCGGTCGTCGGCGCGCGCGGGCTCGAGGGCGCCGTTGCGCACTACGGCGTGGTCGAGAACCGGCACGCACGGCACATCCTGGACGTGACGATCGCGCCGGCGTCCGTGCCGGCTGCCGTGGCACGGGAGGCCGAACGGATCGCGTGTGCCGTCCTCGAGGCCCTCGACGTCGTCGGCGTGCTGTGCGTGGAGATGTTCGTCACCCACGACGGTCGCGTGCTCGTGAACGAGCTGGCACCGCGGACGCACAACTCGGGGCACTTCACGATCGAGGCATGCGCCACGAGCCAGTTCGAGCAGCAGTTGCGGGCCGTGTGCGGGCTGCCGCTCGGGGCGGTGGCGCAGCGCGCGCCGGCCGCGATGGCCAACCTCCTCGGGGACCTCTGGGTGGGCGGCGAGCCGCGCTGGGCCGCCGCCCTCGCCGTGCGAGGCGTCGCGCTGCATCTCTACGGGAAGGCCGAGGCGCGCCCGGGCCGGAAGATGGGGCACCTGACGGCGCTGGCGCCGACGACCGAGGAGGCGTCCCGCCTCGTCCTCGAGGCGCGGGCGGCGTTGGGGGCGCAGGCCTGAGAACCTGCGCCCACCGCCGACCCTTTGCCGTGCCGCCAGCGCTCAGGATGGCGCTGCGGGGGACCGACGGTTGGCACAGGGTCCGGCCCCGCGCGGGAGAGGCTGATACACTGGCCGATCGACGGCCGGTTGGCCGTTCATTCCTGGAGGCTCTCATGCGTCGCATCGTGATGCTGTTCGCCGTGGCGGCCCTGCTCGCCCCGGTCACCCCGGTCCTCGCGCAAGGTCCCGCCGCCGACAAGGCCGCTGGCCCCGTCGTCGTGATGAGCACGTCGATGGGCGACATCCGGATCCAGCTCAACCCCGCCAAGGCGCCGATCAGCGTCGAGAACTTCCTGGGCTACGTGAACAAGCGGTTCTACGACGGCACCGTGTTCCACCGCGTGATCCCCTCGTTCATGATCCAGGGCGGCGGCTTCACGCCCGATCTCACGAAGAAGCCCACCGGGGCGCCGATCGCCAACGAGAGCAAGAACGGCCTGAAGAACGTGCGGGGCAGCATCGCCATGGCACGAACGGCGGACCCGGTCAGCGCCACGTCGCAGTTCTTCATCAACACCGTGGACAATCCCGGCCTCGACTACCCGAAGCCGGACGGCACGGGCTACGCCGTGTTCGGGCAGGTGATCTCGGGGCTGGAGGTGGTGGACAAGATCAAGGCCGTGAAGACCACCGAGAAGAACGGCATGCGGGACGTGCCGATCCCCCCGGTGGTCATCAAGTCGATCCGGGTGGAGAAGTAGGCCCGCCGCGGGCGGGCACGGGGGCCCGCCCCTACTTCTTGATCTTCTCGGCCCTGACGGTCGTCAGGCGCAAGGGTTCGCTCGAGTAGTTCTCGAGCTCGAGCACCTGCTTCTCCTTGTTGTAGGTGATCTTCGTCGCGACGGCCATCCGGCCCTCGCCCTCACCCTGCGCGTTGAACCGGATCTCGGTCAGGTTGAAGGGGTAGTCCATCGTCCGGGCCTGCTGCCGCGCCTCCTCGAACCCGATGCGGCGGTCGGTGGCGATGACGATCCGCCGGCCGCCGTCCTCGCCGGGCACCTGTCGCGCGAAGCGCAGGTCGTAGCCGAGCGAGTTCGGCAGGCGCATGTAGCCGACGCGCTTGGTCTTCTGCAGGGCCTTCAGCAGCCCGTCGGGGCCCTTCTCCTGGAAGGCCTTGATCAGCGCGTCCCGCTCGGCCTCTGTGGACCAGCGCTCGATCTCGATGGTGACTGTGTTGGCGCCGCCTCGGCCGATGCTGCCCATGTTGACGGCGAAGGCGGTGAACCGCTCCGGCTCCCCTATGGTCTGGGCGACGGCGCCGCCGGCAAGGGCCAGCAGCAGTGCTGGCACGAGGGTGAAGGTGAGTCGCCGAGTCATGAGTCTCTCCTGTGAAATGCGCCACCGGGCCCGCGACGGCGGGCGGTGAGACGGTATCCCCTAGTCTACATCCAGGGTCCTCGCCGGGCTCGACCGGGAGCCTCGGTGACGACCTCGCGTGAGACTTCGCTAAGACCTATGAATTTCTATTAAACATTCGACTTTACTTGCCGAACGCGGTAGGCGATCCTCTGACTCCGAGCGACATCCGACCGACGTCCGAGCGACATCCGACCGACTGGCCGAGTGACCGACTGTCCGGGTGACCGATGGACCAACTGCTGTTTCCCTTCGCCGAGTACTGGCACCTCTACGCCGCGTTCCTCGCCTTCGTGCTCGGGATGCTCGCGCTGGACCTCGGCGTGTTCCATCGCGAGGCCCACGTGGTCACCTTCCGGGAGGCCACGGCGTGGAGCGTCGTGTGGGTGGCGCTCGCGCTGACCTTCAACTACCTGTTCTACCTCTACGCCGCGTCGAGCTTCCCGCAGAACGAGAGGCTGATGGCCATTCCCGGGTTCGATCCCCAGGCGGCCGCCGAGCGCACGGCACTCGAGTTCCTCACCGGCTACATCGTCGAGAAGTCGCTCGCCGTCGACAACATCTTCGTGTTCGTCGTCGTGTTCGGCTTCTTCGCGATCCCGGCGAAGTACCAACACCGCGTCCTGTTCTGGGGCATCCTCGGCGCCCTGGTGTTCCGCGCGATCTTCATCGCGATGGGCTCGGTGCTGATGCAGTACAAGTGGGTGGTGGTGCTCTTCGGCATCTTCCTGATCGCGACCGGCGTGAAGATGTTCTTCGCGCCCGAGAAGCCGATCGAGCCCGAGAGAAACCCGGTCATCCGCCTCTTCAAGCGCGTCGTGCCCGTGACACCGCAGCTCCACGGCCAGCGGTTCTTCACACGCGTGGGCGGCCGCCTGCACGCCACGCCGCTGCTCGTCGCGCTGCTCTTCCTCGAGATGAGCGACATCATCTTCGCGGTGGACTCGGTGCCGGCGATTTTCGCGCTCACGCGCGAGCCGCTCATCGTGTTCACCTCGAACATCTTCGCGATCCTCGGGCTGCGGGCGATGTACTTCATGTTGGCCGGGGCAGTGGACAAGTTCCACCGGCTCAAGTTCGGCCTCGCCGTCGTGCTCGTCTTCGTCGGCCTGAAGATGGTCTGGCTCAACGAGGCGTTCGGCGGGAAGTTCCCGATCACGTGGTCGCTCGCCATCATCCTCGGCGTGATCGCCGCGTCGGTCGTGTGGTCGCTGCTGTCGCCACGGAAGGCACACGAGCGCACCAAGACCGCGGCCTGACCGCCGGCCGGGGTCCGGCACGCGCGGGCCGGACGAGACGAGAGGGCCGCCTCGCCGGGCGGCAACCCGGCGCCGGCGACCCGAAGGCAGACAAGGCCCGTGGCCGGATCCCGTCGCCGGCCGCGCGAGGCGGCCTACGGCCGGCCGCCGGTGAAGCTCTCCTGCCAGCCGATGCTGCCGGTGGCCGCGTTCCAGATCTGGATGTGGTCGATCAGCGCGGTCACGGGCTGCGCGGGCGACCCCACCCCGTCGGGGTCGTCGTCGATGGTGACGCAGAGCTCGCTGACCGTATGGCCCGGCGGCAGCGAGATCGTCTTGGTGAAGAAGCCGCTGTGATCCTGCGTGGCGCCGGTCGTGAGGGTGGCGAAGGCCGTTCCCCCGCCGCAGAACTCAGACCCCTCCTTCGCTTCGATGCGCACCACCGCGCCGTCGTTGACGGCGAGCCGCACCTTCAGCTTCGGGTAGAGGTTGGTGCTGACGCCGGGCGCCGCTCCGGCTGTGCACCGTTCGCTGGCGATGCTGTTGGTCCGGATCCAGAAGAGCGCGGTCTCGTTGTCACGGCCGCCCCCCGGCGAATCGTCCCAGAACCCGTACTCGCCGCTGCCCACGTTGGAGCAGCCGACGACCGACCAGACGTGATCGAAGGCGGTGAGGGTCGCTGCCGCGCCCCACGCGAGCAGGCCGGCGATGGCGAGCGCCACCACGAGTGCCCGTTGCCGTGTCCCCCTGCTGTTCATGGCGGTCCTCCTCGAAAGACCCGGGGGCATGTGACGGGGGCAAGCGTGAGCGTGCCGGCGCCGGGCCGGCGGGGCGGCCGCCGCTACGGCGCCCGACGCCAGCTGGCCACCCCGGTGGGGTTGCCGGCCGTGTCCAAGTAGGTGATCTTCAGCAGATCGCCCTCGAAGGCGTACTTGCGGCGCTGGGTCGTCGCGATTCTTCCGAGGCGCGCCGGGTCGGGTGAGGCCTCGCCGGCACTGACCTCCGCCGGCACGAGTTCCTGGCGCGCCGTGTCGATCACGACCCGGCCCGAGTAGTCGAGGCGCAGGGCGTCCTTCAGGCGCGGATCGTCGATCGTGCCCTTGATGGTCATGTTCCCGAACTCGTCGTAGAGGAGTCGGCCCGCGGCCTTCACCGGCGTGAGGCGGCCCGCATCGATGGCCTCGAGGGCGACCAGCTCCCAGGTGCCCTGCAGCTGGCGACGGACCGCCTCGAGCGAGCCCGCGCCGGTGTCCACCGAGCCGACCTTCACGGGCCGCTGCCGCGGCGCCGACGAGCATCCCGTGAGCAGCGCAGCGGCCGTCACCGCCACCGCGAGCGTGCCACAGCCCACCCTCGACCAGACGCGCATCCGTGCCTCCTGTCCGTTCTCTCCCGGTATATCACATCGGCGTCCTGCTGCTCACCGCGGGGTCGCCGCCGGTCGCGGGCCGTGGCCCGCTGCCTCACCACCACGTCTCGAGTTGCACGCCAGCCGAGAACGCGGCGTTCTGCCCGGCGTACGCGAGCGGCGCCACGAGCCCGACGAAGTCGTCCGACCAGCGTGCCCACGTGGCGAACGCCCGGATCGCCGGCCGGCTGAGCGCCGTGAGATGCGGCGTGATCTGCGGAGCCAGTGTCAGCTTGAACAACGACCCCGCCGGCCCGTCGTCTTGGTCGGTGTAGTCCCACCCGGCCTCAGCCTTAATCCCCACGTAGGGTGAGAAATGGTAACCGGGCCGCGCGCCGAGCGAGATCCACCGCAGACGACTGCCGGTGGCCGCGCCGGTGTCCTGTTCCTGGTAGACGGCGCCGAGCAGCACCGACCAGCGCGGGCGCGGCTCGACGATCAGATCGTTGACGAGGCGGACCTGCCAGGGGTCGCTCGTGTCCACGGTCTCGCCAGGCTGGTAGATCCGCCCCGTCGGCGCCGAGAAGACCCCGCGAAAATTGCTCGCCGGCCCCGTGCCCACGTGCGCCGAGAGTTTGTTGCGACCCCACGCAAACGGGCGCTCGAGCATCAGGGACCCGGCCAGGCCCAGCCCATCCTCGAACACCAGGTCCCCGTCGGGATTGGTGACGATGTCGCCGTTGAAGTGCGAGACGTCGACGGCGAGCGTCAGGGTGGTCCGGCCCATCGCCATTCCAGAGAGGCGCGCATCGAACGTGTTCTTGTCGAAGCGGTACTGTTCCTCGTCGGGCACCGACCCGTTGGGATCGAGCTCGTCGATCGCGCCGCCGATCCAGGCGACGGCGAGCCGCGCCCGGTCACCCGCGGCGATGCCCTCGATCCCGCCGCCGAACCCGCTCATGTCGCGGTAGTAGAAGTCGCTCATGTGCAGGTCGTGGCGATCGTAGAAACGCTCGCCGGCCCAGAACGTGGCCTCCGGCTGTGCCTTCCACACCCCGCGCGCGAGCGCCCAGGCCTCGCGCAGCGCCACGGTGGTGTCGAACGTGTTGCTCCGCGAGGTGGGGGTGACGTAGGAGACCGTGATGCGCGTGTCGAAGAACGCCCCGGGGTCCTGCTCCGGCGTCAGGCCGTAGTCGAACGTCGTCTCGAGGTACGCCTCGGCCTCGTTGCCGAGCCGGTACTTCGCGTCCGCGTTGGGTGCCCGGAAAGGCTCGAACGCCTTGCCGTTGCCGTTCACGCCGAAGCCCGAGCGGAGGTAGCCGTGAAAACGGAATCCGTCCGGGTTCGCCGCGACCGCCGCGGGGGCGGGAGGATCCCCCGGCGTCGCCGTCCCGGGCGCAGGCTGCGCCGAGGCCGGTACGGCCGCGCCAAGGACCAGAACGAACACGACGAAGCCGGCGAGATGGTCCGGTCTGGGGGCGCAGGCTGGGTCGATCATGACGACGGCATTCTACGGCGGCGGCCACACCGGGTCGGCCACGGGCGGCGGCGGCAGGCCGGAAGCCGAAAGCCGGAGGGAGTAGGATCCCCCCATGGACGCCCGCGAACTCTGGATCCGCTACCAGTCGACCCTCATCGACGACCCCGACCTCGGCTTCCGGCTGGACGTCAGTCGGATGTCCATCGACGAGGCGTTCCTCGATCGGATGGCCGCGCCGGCTGCCGCGGCCTTCGACGCGATGGCGGCGCTCGAGGGTGGTGCCATCGCCAACCCCGACGAGCACCGCATGGTGGGACACTACTGGCTGCGCGCGCCGGGGCTGGCTCCCACGGCCGCTCTCCGCGAGGCGATCGACGCGACGCGCGAGCGGGTGATTGCCTTTGCCGCGCGCGTGCACGAAGGGCGCGTGGCCCCGCCCGCCGGCGAGCGCTTCACGCGCCTCCTCGTTGTCGGCATCGGCGGATCGGCGCTGGGGCCGCAACTCGTGGCCGAGGCGCTTGGCGCGCCCGGAGACCGGCTCACCCCGTCGTTCCTCGACAATACCGATCCAGACGGCATCGCCCGGGTGCTCGGCACGCTCGGCCGCGACCTCGCGACCACGCTCGTGCTCGTCATCTCGAAGTCGGGCGGCACCCCCGAGACACGCAACGGGATGCTCGAGACCATGGCGGCGTACCGCGCGCACGGTTTGGCGTTCGGGCCGCACGCGGTGGCCATCACGCAGGACGGGAGCGCCCTCGACCGGCTGGCCGAGGAGCACGGGTTCCTCGATCGCTTCCCGATGTGGGACTGGGTGGGCGGCCGCACGTCGGAGACGAGCGCGGTGGGCCTGCTGCCCGCGGCGCTGCAGGGGCTCGATGTGCGCGCGCTGCTCGAGGGCGCGGCAGCGATGGACCGGCTCACCCGGCGGCGCGACGTCCGGCGCAACCCGGCCATGATGCTGGCGCTCGCGTGGCACCACGCGGGCAACGGGCACGGTGAGAAGGACATGGTGATCGTGCCTTACAAGGATCGCCTCGCCCTGATGAGCCGCTACCTGCAGCAGCTCGTGATGGAGTCGATCGGCAAGGAGCGCGACCTCGCCGGCCGTGTGGTGCACCAGGGGCTGGCCGTGTACGGCAACAAGGGCTCCACCGACCAGCACGCCTACATCCAGCAGTTGCGAGACGGCCTCCCGAACTTCTTCGTCACCTTCGTGCGGGTGCTGCAGGACAGCGCCGCGCCGGGGCTCGAGGTGGAACCGCACGTCACGAGCGGCGACTACCTCGACGGCTTCCTGCTCGGCACGCGGCGCGCCCTCTTCGAGAACGGCCGCCCGTCGATCACGATCACGCTCGCGGCTGTCGACCCACGGCGCGTCGGGGCGCTCATCGCCCTCTACGAGCGGGCGGTGGGACTCTATGCCGCGCTCGTCGGGATCAACGCCTACCACCAGCCGGGCGTGGAGGCGGGCAAGACGGCCGCGGCGGCCGTCATCGACCTGCAGCGGCGGCTCGTGGCCGCGCTCGCGGCGCGGGGAGCGGCGGGGGCGACCTGCGAGGAGCTGGCCGCGGCCGCCGGCGCGCAGGACGAGGTGGAGACGGCGTTCCACGTACTCGAGCACCTGGCCGCCAACCTGGGGCGCGGCGTGAGCCGTGAGCCGGGGCCGACGCCGTTCACGGCCGTCTACAGGCGGGGCTGACGCTCCGCTCCCCAGCGGGCCCCCGACGAGCGTGACCTGCCGAGGATCCGCCGGTCGCGCGCACGCAGGCCGCCGGAACCCGGCGGTTGCGCGCCACCTCGGCCCCATGCGACCCGATGAAACCAGCCCCGGCCCACGGGCACGGCTCTTGCGCCGTCCGCATGGGCAGGATTGGTCCGCCTGCCGCGTTTCCGCGCGTTCCCGCGCCGCCGCAGCACTGAGGAACATCGATGCGCGTGCCCATCTCCCGTGCGCTGGGGTGTCTGCTGTGCTGAGCCTGCCCGGAGCCTTGGCGTCTGCGGCGGGCCGTGATGCCCCCCCGGCCCCCAGGGTGAGTCCGCAGCAGCTCTACGAATCGGCCTGCGCCACCTGCCACGGGCGCGACGGACGCGGTGCCGACCCCGTGGCGCTCGGGCTGACGGTGCCGACGCCGGACTTCAGTGACTGCAGCTTCGCCACGCGGGAGCCCGACGCCGACTGGGGCGCCATCGTGTACGACGGGGGCCCCACGCGTGCCTTCGACCGCACCATGCCCGCGTTTGGGGAGGCGCTCGGGGACGAGGGCATCCGTGTGGTGCTCGAGCACGTGCGCACCTTCTGCCCGGAGACCGCCTGGCCCCGCGGCGAGCTCAACCTGCCGCGGCCGCTCGTCACCGAGAAGGCGTTCCCGGAGGACGAAGCGGTGGTGACCACGGCCATCGCCACCGAGGGGCCCGGCTCGACCACGACGAAGTTCGTGTACGAACGACGGTTCGGCGCACGCAACCAGCTCGAGGTGGTCGTCCCCGTCCCGGCGCACGAGCAGCCCGCCGGCGGCGGGTGGACCGGCGGCCTCGGCGACATCGCCGCGGGCGTGAAGCGGGTGCTCGTGCACAGCCACCGCGCCGGCTCGATTCTGAGCGTGACCAACGAGGTGGTGTTCCCCACGGGCGAGGAGGACGAAGGCCTCGGCAAGGGGGTCGCCGTGTTCGAGCCCTTCGTCACCTTCGGGCAGTTGCTGCCCGCCGACGCCTTCCTCCAGTTCCAGGGCGGGTTCGAGTTCCCGTTCGACACCGACAAGGCCGCAAACGAGGCGTTCTGGCGCACCGCCGTGGGGATGAGCTTCAGCCAGGGGGCAGGCGGGCGCGGCCGGGCGTGGTCGCCCATGCTGGAGGTGCTCGGGGCGCGCGAGCTCGTGTCGGGTGAGTCGGTGCAATGGGACCTCGTCCCACAGGTACAGGTCACGCTGAGTACGCGGCAGCACGTGATGTTCAACGTGGGCGTGCGCGTGCCAGTGACCGACACGGGCGACCGCCCGACGCAGCTCCTGTGCTACGTCCTGTGGGACTGGTTCGACGGTGGCCTCTTCGACGGCTGGTAGGAGGGCGGTCATGTTCAACCTGAACGCGCTGTGTTCCACCTCGCTCGTCGCCCTCGGCCTGCTGGTGGCCTCGGTGCCCGGTGCGGCGCAGCGCCCCGCCGGGGAGACCGATCTGCCGCTCTTCGCCACGAGCAACTCGTGCCTGGCGTGCCACCGCGATCTCACCACGCCCCACGGGGAGGACGTCTCGATCGCCCGCCACTGGCAGGCATCGATGATGGGCAACGCCGCGCGCGATCCCTACTGGCAGGCGGCCGTGCGGCGAGAGGTCCGCGACCATGCGACCGCCCAGGCCGTGATCGAGGACGAGTGCAGCATCTGCCACATGCCGATGATGCGCATGGAGGCGAAGCGCGCGGGCCACGAAGGGCGGATCTTCGCGCAGCTGCCGATCGGCGGGGTGCAGACGGCCGAGGCGGGCCTCGCCGCCGACGGCGTCTCGTGCACCGTGTGCCACCAGATCACGACCGACAAGCTCGGGACGCCCGCGAGCTTCGTCGGCGGCTTCCACGTCGCGACGTCGTCGCCGCCGGAGGGGCGGCCGGTGTACGGGCCGTACGACGTCGACCGCGGGCGCCAGCGCATCATGCGATCGTCGAGCGGCTTCGTCCCCGCTGCCGCGACGCACCTCGGCTCGTCGGAGATGTGCGCCACCTGTCACACGCTCATCACGCAGGCCTTCGGGCCCAACGGCGAGGTGGTGGGCGAGCTGCCCGAGCAGGTGCCCTACCAGGAGTGGCA
>Ga0114939_10001406_pt1 | contig 18977 bp, 18 predicted proteins | sample AshMeaCrysSpring_FD_87196 | JGI IMG/M metagenome (GOLD analysis project Ga0114939, IMG submission 87196) | Groundwater microbial communities from Big Spring, Nevada to study Microbial Dark Matter (Phase II) - Ash Meadows Crystal Spring | ecosystem: Environmental > Aquatic > Deep subsurface >...
GCTCGGTCGATTGATATCATTATACATGCCAACGTGATGTTTGACGTTGGCAAACTTCATCCTCGTTCTCATCATTCCCTTCGCATCCGACAACACAATCCGAACAATATCCTCAAAGTTTCTGAACATTCTCCGGTTATCCTTTCGACAGTAACAAACAGCCACAAACGTGGCCGCGCCCGCAGAACCGGCGCAACTATCAAACGAAAGGAGATATTGATCATGATTCGCAACAAGTTGGTTCTTTCCCTCATGGCCGGTGCAGTCACTCTGGGTCTATTGGGTTCAAGTGCATTGACCTACGCCCAATCCACGACCGACTCCACATCCGGGACAACTTCCGGCTCGACAATTATCCGGGTGCATCGCGGTGGTTTCGGGAGTCTGATTGACCGAGATCAGGCTTTGGCAGACGAACTGGGGATCGACGTAGAGACCCTCCAGACGGCCGAAGAGGCGGCCCACATCGCCATGATCGATCAGGCTGTAGCCGATGGCTACCTAACTGAAGAACAGGCCGAACAACTTAAGCTCTACAGCGGCTCCATGGGGCGCGGTGGGCGGTTTGGCAGCCTATACGATACAGATGAGTACCTGGCTGATGCCTTGGGTATCACGGTCGAAGAACTTGATGCCGCCGAACTAGCCGTTCACGAAGCAGAGCTGGCCGCAGCCGTGGCCGCCGGTTATCTGACACAGGAAGAGGCCGATCTGCTGCTGGCCGAGAAGGCGGCCCGGAATTATCTCGACCGCGAAGGGCTAAATGCGCAGATTACAGCCGCCTATGAAGCGGCCATCAACGCGGCTGTTGCCGATGGGGCCATCACCCAGGCTCAGGCCGACGATCTGCTCGCTCAGCTAGAGGGCGGGATCGGTCTTGGCCACGGGTGGTTTGGATCAGGCGGCCGTGGTGGGCATCGCGGATTTGGGTTTGACTCGCTTCCGGATAGCGGGTCGACTGACACGACGACCGATACATCTCTGGACGCCTAGCGGGTAAGGGTCCATCGACCCGGTTTCTCCGGGACGACCACAGGATTCTCCTCCTCTCCTCAAGGGCGCATAGCCGGCAACTATGCGCCCTTCTATTCATGTCAGAGCTCCGCCGATCGCGTCCGTATTCTTTTTTGAACGTGGGCGACAAACTCGCCCAGCCCCAGGTCATTCCGCTGCTCACCGTCTCGATAGCGCAGAGCCAGCGTTTCGGTAGCGGCCTCCTGGTTACCGACAATCGCCATATAGGGCACTTTCATCCCTTGCGCCTGGCGAATCTTGTTCCCCATCCGCTCGCTCCCCAGGTCGAGATGGACGCGCACACCGGCATCACGCAGTGCGGCGGCGACCCGCCGGGCATATTCGTGATGCTCATCCGTGATGGGGATGATCCGCACCTGTTCGGGGGACAGCCAGACCGGGAAGTTGCCGCCGTAGTGCTCGATAAGAAAGCCAATGAAGCGTTCGTGGCTGCCCAGCGGCGCGCGATGAATGCAATAAGGTATCTCCGGCTGGCCGTCGCGATTGATAAACGTCAGCGCGAATCGAGCCGGCTGGACGAAATCGACCTGATTGGTCGCCAGTGAAAACTCGCGGCCAACAACACTCCAGGCTTGAACATCGATTTTGGGGCCATAGAACGCCGCCTCTCCGGTCGCCTCGACGAAAGGCACGCCCGCCTGTTGTATCACCCGGCGAACCATGTCCTCGGCGCGAATCCAGGCGGCTTCGTTGTCTGCGTATTTAACGCCCAGTCCTTTCTTGTCGTGTTTGCTGAAACGCATCACGAAGCGATCGATGGCGAACAATTCGAAATAGCGCCGGTATAGCTCGATGACGGCCATGAATTCCGCTTCAACCTGATCTTCCGAGCAGTAGATATGGGCATCATTTTGTTCGGCGGCGCGCACGCGCATCAGGCCAAATAACTCCCCGCTTTGCTCGTAGCGGTAGACCATGCCGTGCTCGGCCAGGCGCAGCGGTAGATCGCGATAGCTCCGCGGCTTACCGGCGTAAATCTTGTGATGAAACGGACAATTCATCGGCTTCAGATAATAGCGGGTGTCATCTCGCTCCATCGGCGGGTACATACTTTCGGCAAAGAAAGGTAGATGGCCACTATGAGTAAAGAGATCCTCTTTTGCGATGTGGGGGGTCGAAACCCGTTGGTAACCGCCGGCGTCTTCCATTTCGCGAGCCAGTTTTTCAAGCTCCTCGCGAAGGATATTGCCGTTAGGCAGCCACAGCGGCAAGCCAGGGCCTACTTCCTCATCCATGATATAGAGTTCCAACTCGCGACCGAGCTTGCGATGATCGCGCTTCTTGGCCTCTTCCAGTAATTGTAAATGGCGCTTCAGGTCTTTTTTGTTGAACCAGGCCGTACCGTAGATACGCTGGAGCATGGGCCGGGATTCATCACCCCGCCAATACGCCGCCGCGGTGCCGGTGAGCTGAAAGGCATCGAGGGGAATCAACCCCGTGTGGGCAACATGTGGGCCTTTGCACAAGTCCTCGAACGTGTCGTGCTTGTAGGTACTGATAACAAGTTCATCGATCGCCCGTTGCCGGTCTTCGATGTCGTCGCTGTTCTCATTAAACTCGCCCCGCAGCAACCCATCAATGATCTCCAGCTTGTAGGGCTGATTCTCGAACAACACCCGTGCCTCATCAACCGTCACAACGCGATAACGCAAAGGATGTTTGCCGACGATGATCTGGCGCATCCGCTTCTCAATGCGCTCCAGGTCCTCGGCGGTAAACGTCAGAGGCCGGCCGTTTTGATCAAGCCCCAAATCGAAGTCATAGTAAAACCCATCCTCGATGGGTGGGCCAATGGCGATTTTGGCTTGGGGGAACCGTTCCAACACCGCCTGCGCCATGACGTGGGCGGCCGTATGTCGCAGGCGGTAAAGTTCAGTCTGTTCGTAAGGCACATTCTCTTCGTCTTTCATCTCTTTCATCCCGGCTCCACTACGCTTCTCGTCATAGCTAGACCGCCGCTGACAAACCTGAAAATATGAGCAAGCCGCTACCCAACCTATAAAGACAGCGAACGTTCAGCGATAATCGAGGCGGCGTGCTGTTGGAATTGCGCCACTGGCATCGCGCCGCGATCCTCATTTTCCCGCGTGCGCACGGCAACGGCACCGGATTCCATCTCCTTATCGCCAACGACCAGCATATACGGGATTTTCTGAAGTTGAGCATCGCGAATCTTCCGATTCATGCGCTCGCTGCTTTTGTCTATCTGTACACGAATACCGGCAACTTTCAATGCGGCGGCAATTTCATGGGCATAGGCTACGTGCCGGTCGGCAATCGGAATCATCATCACCTGAACAGGCGCGATCCAAAGCGGGAATGCGCCGTTGAAATGCTCGATCAGAATGCCGACGAAGCGTTCCATACTGCCAAATGGTGCCCGGTGGATCATGACCGGCCGCCGCCTCGTCCCATCCTCGGCCGTATACTCAAGTTCAAAACGTTCCGGGAGGTAAAAATCAACCTGGACCGTGCCGAGCTGCCACTCCCGCCGCAACACATCGCGGACCATGAAATCCAGCTTGGGACCATAGAAAGCGCCTTCCCCTTCTTCCACGGTGTACGGCATACCCAATTGATCGGCCGCGTGGCGGATGGCGGCGATACCGCGCGCCCACATCTCCGGCGTGCCAGCATACTTGTCCTTTGTGGGATCGTTGGTGCCGAGCCTGGCCCGGAAATCACTCATGCCCATCGTACTGAAGACGTACTGGATCAATTCGACCACATGAACGAACTCATTTTCCAACTGCTCCGGGGCGACAAACAGGTGAGCGTCGTCCTGGGTAAAGCCGCGCACGCGCGTCAGGCCAGTCAATTCGCCGCTTTTCTCGTACCGGTATACCGTGCCGAACTCTGCGATCCGGTAGGGCAAATCGCGATAGCTCTTCGGTTCTGCCTTATAGATTTCGATATGATGCGGGCAGTTCATCGGCTTCAACAAGAACTCCTCGTCATCGACGACAATCGGCGCATATTGGCTATCCTTGTAGTATGGGTAGTGTCCACTCGTCCGGTACAAATCAAGGTTGCCGATATGGGGCGAGATAACCGGGTTATAGCCGCGATCGAGTTGCGTCTGGCGCAGGAACCTCTCCAGCATATCGCGAAGAATCGCCCCATTGGGCAACCACAGCGGCAACCCGGCGCCGACCAACGGTGATATATGGAAAATGCCCAATTGCTTGCCCAGACGGCGGTGATCCCGCTTCTGGGCTTCCTCGAGTAGGTGTAAATACTCGTCCAATTCGCCCTTGTTGTGCCAGGCCGTGCCATAGATGCGCTGCAATTGCGGACGATTCTCATCACCTCGCCAATAGGCTCCACCTGTCCTCAAGAGCTTGAGCGCATCGGCTTTGAGGTCGCGCGTGTTAGCTACATGAGGGCCCCGACACAAGTCGACGAACTCGCGCTGGCGGTAGATGCTCACCTCGGCCGCCGGTTCCATCGTCGGGTTACCCATTTCATCGACCTTGCCCGCCGCCAGGTCCCGGATAAGTTCGATCTTATAAGGTTGATCGGTGAAGAATTGCAGCGCTTCATCAATCGACATGGTCGTCCGTTCAAATTCCGCCGGTTGGCTCACCAATTGCTTCATGCGCGCCTCGATCGCCGCCAGGTCTTCCGGCGAAAATGTCCGCGACTTGCCGCGCTCATCTTTACCCAGATCGAAGTCATAGTAAAACCCGTCATCAATGGGCGGGCCGATGGCCAAGCGCGCCTCGGGAAAGAGGTCCAGGACAGCCTCGGCCATCACATGGGCGGTCGAATGCCGGATGCGATAAAGCTCCGATTCGATATAGGGAATATTGCCATTATCTGCCATAACTACCTCGCCAATCTACAAATTCAAAACCAACCTGTCCGACAGCGAACCTTTGTCTTCACTATCAGTTTTGCAAAAAAAAGCCGTCGCCCCCATTGGGGCGACGGCGGTCGCGGTTCCACCCAACTTCAAACGATGGCAGGCATCGCTCGATCTCATTATTAGCCGGTAACGGGGCTTGCCGGGCCGGCTTAGTAGGCGGGCAGACCCCAGTCTGCCCTACAAAGGCAAACGCTTGGTCCGCCTCTGTCGTTCAGTCGGCCGCTCCTGGGTGGTTTTCACAGCCGGTGTTTGTGATGGTCGCTTTCAGCCTGTGGCGATCCACTCTCTGGCGCTCATCCGGCGGTTACTCGTCCCAGTCGTCGCGTTTATTGTTGATTTTTCACATGGTGCAAGGCTCTGTAGACAGTGCCTCACACCATTCATTATAGCCCCGTGAGACCCAAAGTCAAGGCGCTAAATTCCTCGCCGAGCCAGATAACGAAACACAAAGGCCGTTATGAGACCATAGATGATATGGCCAAGCAGGCTCATCCATTGGGGCTGACCAATGGCGAATACCATGTCCGTCATACCCAAGCCAAGCGGCATCAAGATTAATGCGCCTAAAGCCCACCACACAACCCCGTTAATAACCCCACCTATCACGGCCGTGCGTGAGGAATTATCGAATCGGCTGATGACGAGACCATAGAAAGCGCCAATGAAGGCGCTGATTCCCATGTGGACGATGAAACCAACGAAGGCATTCTCCTGACGGATGAGCATTCCCACCATCGGCAACATGCCCATCACTGCCATCATTGCCCCAAAAACCAACCCCCCGGCCAACCCGGCCAGGATCCCATTGACAATTACCTTGCTTGAAGACGCGTTTGCACGCGATCCACCTGATATCGTAGACATCAACGATTTCTCCTTGGTCGAAAGCTATGGTTATTGTTATGGGTACCCATGTCATTGACTACCTATTGGGCGGATGTCTTACGTCACAGCCCTTTTCACAACCAATCCGCGATCTGGCCGGACTCTAGCCTTATTCTTGGTGACGAAAACCAGAACATGTAAACTTGCGGGCGATGCCGTCAAAAAATCTACTCCCCTGGCGTGAAGCTGTTCGCGCTCGCATGTATGAAGTCACTCTCGCCGAACTGAAGGATCGCTATGGCACAACGAAGACCTCCTTCAACTATCGATGGGAGCACGTGACGACGGTCGTGAAGCTGGCGATGAGACTGGTCGACCTGACCGGTGCTGACGCCGAGATCGTCGAAGCGGCCGCCTGGCTTCACGACATTCGCAAATATCAAGACGGGGAGCGCCACCCGGAGACCGGCGCGGCCTTCACCTGCGACTTCCTGCCCACAACCGATTTCCCGACTCAAAAAATCGAAGCCGTCGCCTCAGCCATCGCCGATCATATGGGTCTTTGGCGTGACGAACCGCTGGTCATCCTGGAAGCCCAGGTCTTGTGGGATGCCGACAAGCTGGCCAAGATCGGCTTGACGGCTATCTTCCACTGGACCGGCGGCTCGTTGGCCGGCTCCAAGATGCAGACACTTGACAAGCTGATCAAACGCGGCCAGGCCAACGATTGGCAACCCAAGACAGTCGCTAGCATGCATACCGCCCCTGCCCGTCGCGCGGCCGAAGCCCGCTTGCGATCTTATCTTCAGTTATATGAAGCCCTCGAGGCGGAATTGGCAGGAGAAGATTTGAAATAAAACCGGGGCCTCGTAATAGGCCCCGGTTTTCTCCGACAGGTTTGTGCAAAGTTTGTTTCCCGCGGCGCTTAATCCGCGCTCTGGCCCATGATTTTCTCATCCGGCGGCAGGGTTTGCAGCACCGTCTCCAACTTGTCGGGGTCCTCACCGGCACCCGGCCCGCCGGGTGCTGAAGGCGCAGCCTGGCGCGGGTACGGCTTGAAGCCGAACTGGGTCAGCGTCACCGCGCCCAGACCAATCGCCGCGAACAGGAACACCAATAAGCCGGTGACAAAGTCCAATGGCAGCAGTCCCAGCATCCCCAACCCTAGGGTCATCGTCGCCGTGCCCAATGCCGCTGAACGGCGGATGCTTCGCTCCTTGCCGCGGTTAAAGAGACGCTCGCCCAGAGCCGTGCCGACAGCTATCCAGCCCAGGAAAGCCCCGACCAGCAAGCCAAGCGCCAGCAACAGGATGATGGGAAAGCCTAGCAACCCGATGCAGACAAACGTCAATAGGATTGACAACGGGATGAGCAGTACGATCAAGGACGGCACCGCCACGGCTGTCAGGACACCCGCCACTCCGCTCACGGCCGTCTTATCGCGGGTCGTCGAAACGATCCGGCTCAACGGAATCGGGGCGACAACCGCGGCCAGATAACCCAGGAAGCCAAACAAAAGGCTGCTGGAGAGAACACCCACCAGCCGGGCGAGGAAGCCGGGACCGGTGTCACGCGATTGCTCCGGCATCGACGGGGCGACGGGCCTTTCCGGGACAGCTGGAATCTCCGGTATCTCGGGCATGTCAGGCATGGCCGGCATCGTCGGCAGGGGTGGAATCTCCGGTACAGCCGGAATTTCGGGCATAATGAACCAGCCGGGGGCGAATTTACCCAGTTCGGCCAGCGGCCCCCACTCCAGATTGCTAACGACCGTGCAATTTCCCGGCGCGGCATCGCCGAGGATATCACCATTCAGCAAGACACATTCACCCGTGACGGACGCGCCTTCTCCGGCGTCAAGATCGCCATTGAATAGCGTCAGGCTCCCGTTGATGCGGCCGTCGATCTCGGCGTCGCCGTTGAAAACGACGACGTCGCCGTTGACTACGGCACCACTTCCGATTTCCAGATCGCCGTCGAGAACGACGACGTCGTTGTTAACGACCTCGTTCTCCTCGACAATCGTGTCGAAGTTCGGCGCGGCGAATGCGACCGGAACGGTTAGAGCCACCAGAATAAGCGCCGCTATGATAGGGATAAGGACACGTTTCTTCATTTCACTGCTCCTTGCAGTCGATATTTTTCCAATACTCCTGCGTCCGTACACCTAGTTACGTGATTCAGTGGTCGCGGGTTGCAATAGAAGTCGCTGATATACCCCGCCCCACAGAATGACCAACCCGGCCAGGATGATCACCCAACCGATCAGAACCGGTTGTTCCTGGAAAATCCGCCCAGCGCCGGCGAATAAAGCGCCAACGACCGTTCCCGCCACACGGGCGATGTTGGCCAGTGAATCCCAGATGTGGCCTAGCAGGCCCGGATCCTGGAGGATCGGCAGATAGCGAACGACCAACAAGCCAATAAGGGCGACGGGTAACAGACCACCTAACAATAGAACCGCATAGACCAGACCCAAAGCCCAAATCCTTGCCCGGCGGTTTGGCAACAGGGCGATGGTCCGGGTGGCGAAGCCGGCCGCCGGACTAAGTACCGGCGATTGGCGGAACAGCATCTCGATCGCCAGCAGGGCGTTCCACTCGCGCAGACATTCCGGACACGCGCGCAGGTGAGCCTCCAGTTCGTTGCGCGCTGTTTCCGCAAGCTCACCATCGAGCGCGTCCATCATCATCACATAATAATTCTCATCGTGTGCCATCTCTTCTCTCCACACAAAGCTTCCCTTCCCATTTCTACTTCAAACCAGAATCTCTTCGGCTACGGCCGGCACTTCGGCTGGAGCGGTGATGCCGCGCGCCGTCCCGGCTTCGGCCAGTTGCCGCCGGGCGCGAAACAGGCGCGACTTGACGGCGCTGACCGTAGTCTGTTGCACGTCGGCAATCTCCTCATACGACATGTCATACCAGTACCGCAAAACAACCGCTTCGCGGTATTCCTCCGGCAGTTCTTTCAACATGCCCTGCACCAGCGCCTCGCGCTCGTTGGCCAGAAATTGGCCCTCCGGCCCCTTGTCGTTGTCGCTGTGCAAGGCCGGATGGGGCGGCAACGGTTCCTCGATCGACAGAAGGACGGCCCGCCGCTTGCGAATCTGGTCGATACAATAGTTCGACGTGATCGACAGCAACCAGGTGCTGAACTTGTGCGTCGGGTCATAGCTATCCAGCCGCGTATAAGCCCGGATGAAAGCCTCTTGCGCCGCCTCTTCGGCCTCGCCGCTGTTACTCAGCATGCGATAAGCCAGGTTGTAGACCGGCGCCTGATAGGCCTCGATGAGCTGCCCGAAAGCCGCTTTATCGCCTCGCCTGGCTCGTTCAAGCCAGACTTGCTCTTCATTCAACGTTCCAATCTCCTGACTACTCATCCATCTATACGCGGAGGGTCGCCCAAAGTTTCAGGGCAACTGTATCTCATCTGGCCATTATGGGGGGTGATTATTAGAAAGGCATTGGGAAAGCGGCGCGTATAAAATACGATACGCGGATTATCGATGCAGGCAATCCAAATTACGTGGGTGATATCTGCCCCTCACTACCGGGAATCCGGAAAGGCAAGACAATCGAAGGCAGAATGAAACGCGGATAGGCGCATATTATAACGCTAATTTACACTGTACTATGGACTTGTGTGGAAACAATCACTGCGGTCGCAATGTGATAATCGAATGTCTTCCTTAGTTCAGAAGACAGAGTATACCGGTTTATCTCACCCGACAGCGCTTTCAGTCCGCTTTCTCGGCCGGCACGCGTTCTGTAAACAGTAAACTTGTCAGGGGTATGGCTTTAAGCTCCAAACGTGACAGATCAACGCGCAGACTGGCGTCCTCGATCTCGACCCCGACAATCTGGTTCCTATCATCAAAATCCAGGACAATCCCTGGCGCGATCTCGTCCGATTCGGCGCTTGGTGAATCGGTCAACCGGATATAGAGCATGTCGGTTTCATGGAAATATTCAAAGATCATTTGCTTATCTCCGTCTCAGGGCCGAAATCGCCTGTCAGAGAATGCGTTATGAACAGTTTCACCATCAGGCTCGGTCACAACCCGCAGATACTTATCCATTTCGGCTACCAGTGCCCAGTAGCGAATACGGCCATTTGTCTGAACTTCGACGCGGATCGGGTTTCCCAACGTTTGCACGATCCAATCTTCTCTCAGGTAAGGCCGCCGCATCATGACGCTATCTCGAAAATAGCCGGTTGACTTCACCATAGCAAGTATAGCACATTGAATGACGAAGGCAGCGTGGACGATCTTGTCTTACCTTGTTTCACTGACAGGATTGTCTGCCCTACATCGTTGCCGCCGTTTCGGCCATAATGGGGGTGCCATTGGGACCGCTTTGTTTCAGCGCGCCCGCCGCGGCCAACAGCCAGAGGGCGAGACAACCAGCGGTCAAAGTTCAGCAAACCTGATGACGCACCCGCGTGCCGGTTGTCCAGCACCCTACCCATACCCGGCAATTTCAGCGGCAATCAGCTTTGAACTCTGCGTCATCAGTGGTCCATTTTTCGATGAAGACGATCATCCATGACCAATGAAACCCACGGCTGGGAAGTATTCGCGCCCAGGCGCACCCCCTCCAGACAGTTCCCGCTATCGCCCCTCCGGCTACATGCTGCTAAAATTGCCATAATCTGAATTCGAAGCGGCCGCTAAGTTTCAACATTCGGCTGGCTTTGCTGGCACACTGATATGGCTCAAGCGGAACAGAAATCCCTGCCCTCAACCCTCTACACGGAAGAATACTTCCTGACGGCCTGTGAGGGCTATGACGTCTTTATTGAATCGGAAGGGGCGCACCTGTCGCGCCGCCTGCGCGATGCCTTTGCCCTGGCCGACGTGCGCGCCGGGATGCGCGTCCTCGATGTCGGCTGCGGTCGCGGTGAAATCCTGCGTCATTGCATGCGTCTCGGCGTGGAAGCCCACGGCATGGATTACGCCGCCGTGGCCACGCAGATGTCGCGCGATGTCGTCGCCGCCGAAATCGAACGGGCATCGGCCGAGCAGATGGCATTGCCCACCCAGCCCGGAGTCTGCCAGGCGGACGCCAAGGTTTTGCCGTTTCCCAGCGACTACTTCGACCGGGTCTTGATGTTCGATGTCGTCGAGCATCTCTTCCCCTGGGAACTGCAGCGAGCGCTGGAAGAAATCGGCCGCGTGCTCAAGCCTGGCGGCCGGCTCATCATCCACACCGCCCCCAACCGCTGGTACGACGCCTACGCTTATCCCTGGGTGCGCCGGGTGCGAACACTGCTCGGCGAAGGCGAGAACTATCCCAGAGACCCGCGGGCGATCACGCCGGTTAACCAGGATGTCCACGTCAATGAGCAAGACTTGCTCAGCATGCGCCGCGCCCTTAAAGCTGGGGGATATACTCATGTCAACGTCTGGCTCGACTCACCACCGCAGAATCGCGATGAATCGGCGATCATGGCTGGAATGAGGAAAATCGCCTTTGACTTGCCGCCGTTTCGCTGGTTCTTCGAGCGCGAGGTCTTTGCTGTGGCTGAACCGATCAAGCATTCGCAAGCGCCTTCATGACCATAACGGAAAGAACCGGCTCCACCCGCCTGGGTCGTTGGCTGCCGGCAATTCTACCGATCCTGCTCATCCTTCTTGTGGCCTTTGCCCTGCGCGCCTGGAATCTGACCGATATCCCTCCCGGCCTGACTCACGACGAGGCTAACCACGGTCGCGAGGCCATCGGTATTCTCAACGGCGTCTTTCTCTTTTTTTTCCCGCTCAACTACGGCAGCGAACCACTCTACAGTTACACCGTGGCCCTGTTCATGAAGCTACTCGGACCGGGACTGCTAGCCCTTCGTTTGGTGAATGTGGTTTTCGGACTGGCTACCGTGGCCGCGACCTATTTTTGGGCCGGGCCGCGTCTCGGTCGCCCCGTAGGGTTGCTCGCCGGGGCGCTCATGGCTATCTCCTTCTGGCCGCTGGCTGCCAGCCGGGAAGCGCTGCGGGCCGGGATGCTGCCCTTTTTCATGGTTCTGGCTGTCTGGTTTTTCTGGCGCATCCTGGAGTTGACGACGGACAATGGACGATGGACCCTAACAAAACCGGATGCGACCAAGGACTCTTCAATCGTCATTCGTCATTCGTCATTCGTCATACCTGTCGTTGGGTTTGGGCTGTCCGTCGCCCTAACCCTCCACATCTATTTGGCGGCGCGGGTGAGCTGGCTCCTGTTCCCGGTTTTTCTGATCTACCTGGCGTTGTTCCACCACACTGTCTTTCACCGATCCTGGAGGCCGGTGATCATCGGCCTGTTGCTGGCCGGGCTTCTGGTCGTCCCGATGTTCCTCTACTTGCGCGCTCATCCGGAGATGCAGACCCGGCTGGACATGCTCGACAAACCCATACAGGCCATTGCTACCGGGCAGCTTGGGCCGATCCTGGCCAATGCCCGCGACGCGCTGTTGGCCTTTGTCTGGCCCGGTTACGGCGACCAGTTTCTAGCCTACAACATCCCCGGCCGGCCGGTATTTGATCCCATCTCGGCCGTCTTCTTCGTCGCCGGGTTGGCCACCTGCCTGTGGCGCTGGCGACGGCCGGTCTTCGCCTTCCTACTCATGTGGTTCGTCATCGGCATTATCCCGTCTTTGATCACCGGACCGACGGCCAACACGACGCGCAACATGGCGGCTCTTCCGGCAGCCTATCTCATCGCGGCTGTCGGCTTCTACTTCCCGGCAAGCCGATTGGTAGAAAGAGGTGCGCGTTTTGTCCCTCACCATTCGTCACTCGTCGCTCGTCACTCGTCACTCGTTATTCTCCTCGCCCTGCCCTGGATCATGTGGGCCGGCTGGACATCCGCGCAAGATTATTTTATCCACTGGGGCCGGTCACCTGAGGTTCGCGGCGCGTACCAACAAAACCTCGTCGCGACTCTCAACCATCTGACCGCAAACTATCCGGAAGTCGAGCCGGTCGTCTTTTCCAGCATCTACCCTGGTCCGGCCCATGACGCATCGATCGCCCTGGTCCTGGCGTCTGACAGTCCGGCAATCAGCGAGACGGCTCGCTGGGTGGATGCCCGCCGCGGAATGGCGTTGCCAGCAACGGGGGAAACGCTGGTGGCCATTCCTTCATCAACACCGCCGCATCCGATCATAGCCGGCTGGTTTAATCCGATCGAGCGCGTCGAATTGCGGCCGGAGGACCTGGATCCGTCCATTACGCTCTATGAAGTCGACAGGGAAACAGTCCTGGCCGATCTCGAAGAAGCACAGGCGACCGATCCGCCGGCAGATTTCGGTGGAGCGATCCGGTTACTTGGCGCGAATTGGCTGGCGGAAACCAACCAACCGGGCGGAACGGCCGAGTTGATCACCTATTGGCGGGTTTTGGATCCCGCGCGAGCCGGTCCTGTCGTGCCGCCGTCGTTCACAACCGACGCTGTTTTTTTTACCCACGTCCAGGACGAATCAGGGCAGATCATCGCCCAGTATGATGGTCTTGATGCCCCATCCTGGGCGTGGCGGGCCGGCGATCTCATCGTCCAGATTCACCCGATCGCCGTTCCGGAGGGCACCGATCAGGGAAATTTCAAGACCGTCGTCGGGATATATGACCGCACATCCGGGACTCGTCTACCCGTCGGCCAATCGGATGCCGCCAATGTACCGCCACTGATAATTCGCCCATGATAAAACACGGAACAAAACGGGTATGAATTGGCAAGCGATCACATTCGCCTTATGATTGTTGAGCAATGGCTCGTAAGAAATCGCCCGAGGAATTGAATTCCGCCGAACTGGAGCAATTGCTCATCCTGCGCCGGCAGGCCGAACGAGAGCAGCGCCTGCGCCGGGCCAAAGTCGACGGCCGTGTCGTTACTCCACCTATCCCGACGAATCAAGTCGGTACGGAAGACCGAAGCGACGAACTGTCACTCAACGCATCCTCGAACGGCAAATCGCGGCGACCGATTTGGCGGAGGTTGGCTGACCACGCCTTGCTCCTCTTAGAAATTACCGCTGTCGCGGCCCTTTTGATCATCATCGCCAGCCTTTGGCTAACCAACCGCCAGTTGAATCAAGAAATGGCTGAGTTGCAAGCAGCCCAGGGACGCGCGCTGGCTCTGCCAACCGCCACGACTACTCCAGCGATTGGCGTCGTATTATTACCGGGCGGCCATCCACCGCCGGTCGACGGCCGGCCGCCGCAACCGGGCGAAGCGGGCGGTATCCCGGCTCACTTGCTGCCCGTAATTAATGCTTATGTGCCACCGCCTATTCCCACGCCAGGCCCGGAGCAAGCTCGTCGCCTGGAAATCCCGTCCCTGAACGGCGATTATCCGGTCGTCCAGGGGGATGGCTGGGAGGAGCTAAAAAAGGGGATTGGGCAGTACATCAACTCCGGACAGCCAGGCCGGCCGGGCAATATCGTTCTGTCCGGGCATAATGACATCTACGGCGAACCCTTCCGCTATTTGGACCGGCTGGTGCCGGGGGATGAGATCATCCTCTCGACGGAGAACCAGGCCTATTCCTATCTTGTGCGCGAGGTGCGGGTCGTGGAACCGACTGAAGTCTGGGTGATGGGACCAACTGACCATGCCCAGCTTACCCTGATCTCTTGTTATCCATACCGGGTGAATACCCGCCGGATCGTTGTCTTCGCTGATCTGGCCGATTTCTCGATCGCGCCTGGCAAACCGCGCCTTACCGGTTATCATTATTAGGCTGGAGGGTTAGCGCGTATTCAATCGCCGGCCCGTCGTTACGAGGTATTTCATGGCAAAAAAGCCCAATCGGTCCCGACCGAAACAGACGACCAAAAAAGCGACCGTTGCAAAGGTCGACCCGATCGAAACAGTGGTAGAAGAACCGCCAGTCCCCGAGCCCCCAAAGCCGGTTCTGTCTGCCAGACCCAAGCGAGCCCAGGCCGCGGCCGAACGGCTGGAGGATGAATACGCCTATATCGTCGGCGATCTCCGGCGCGTCTTGATTCTGGCAGCCGTCATGTTCATCTTGCTGATCGCGGCCAATCTTATCTTGAGCCGCATGGCATTTTGAGCGTTTGACGAACGGCCGCGCATGTGATAGTATTGGCGTTTAGTTATGGGCAATTCTGGCTAAAAGCCCGAATTGCTTGATTTTTTATAAACGTTTGTTGGTTCTGCGAGACAGGATCGACGAAAAGGATTTGCTAGATTAAAAGAGTAAAGCGTCCACAAGTAAAACCGGCCATCACCATCGACTACCGGGTCAATCGACAAATCAGAGCGCGTGAGGTTCTGGTGATCGATCATAACGGTGTAAACAAGGGTGTGATGCCATTTTTTGATGCGTTAAGACTCGCGGAAGAGGCAGAGCTCGATCTGGTGGAAGTGGCCCCCAACGCGAACCCGCCGGTATGCCGGGTACTGGATTTCGGCAAATTCGCTTACGAACAAACGAAAAAAGAACGCGAAGCCCGCAAGCATCAGAAGAAGATCGAGATTAAAACGATCCGCCTGACACCGCGAACGGACGATTACCATATTGATATCAACGTGCGGAACGCACGTAAATGGCTCGAAGAAGGCAAGAAGGTCAAGTTCATGGTCCGTTTCAAGTCCCGGGAAATTTCCTACCCGGAACTCGGACAAAAAGCCCTTCAGGAAATTGCCGATGCCCTGGGTGATATCGCGGTTGTGGAACAGCAACCGACTCTCGAAGGATGGCGGATGACCTTGGTTATGTCGCCGGAAGGTATCGCTCAGAAGAGTCCAACCAAACCGGTTACCGAACAGGAAGCCGGTTGAAAGTTGACAAAAGAGCCCCCACCGGGGCTTTTTTTTCGGGGTAGTCTTCTCGCCGCGGCGAGGCGGTGGGCGATCCCAGTTTTTGATACAAAAAGGGATATAACATGCCAAAGGGAACAAAAAAATATAAGTTGAAGACGTACAAGGCAGCCGCCAAGCGTTTTCGCGTGACCGGCACAGGGAAAATTGTCCGCACCAAAGGCGGCAAGAGCCACTTACGCCGGCGCAAGTCAAAACGCACAAAGCGGATGTTCTCGGAGATGATCGTGGTCTCCGCTCCCGGCGATCGCCGCCGGATCAAGCGGATGGCTCCGTATCTGAAATTGTACAAGGCCAACCCGCCGGCCTGATCGATTCGATTTTTCGATTCACGAAATCGCTGCCTGGCCTCGCGCCGCAAGGATTTGCTGAGCGTCCAGGCTATTATGAAATGCGAGGTAATAAACAATGCGCGTAAAAGGTGGTTTTGTAACACGCCGTCGTCATAAGAAAATTCTCAGCATGACCAAAGGCCAGTGGGGATCGCGTTCCAAGCTGTTCCGCCGCGCTAATGAAGCCATGATGAAGTCATATTTCTACGCCTATCGCGATCGCCGCAACCGGAAGCGTGACTTCCGCCGGTTGTGGATCGCGCGCATCAACGCGGCTACGCGGATGCATGGGCTGAATTACAGCAACTTCATGCATGGTCTTAAGGTGGCCAATGTCAGGCTGGATCGCAAAGCACTGGCCGACCTGGCTGTGCGTGACGAAGCGGCGTTTGCGGCTGTCGTCGATGTCGCCAAAAACGCTTTGGCCTGATCCCTGCGAGTACCTAACACGACCGCAAACCGCCGCCCGCTCGCCCGCGCGGCGGTTTTTATTTTTCGGCGGTCAAGAGGCGGATAAACGTCTCAACAGCGTAGTTGCGATCGGTTGGCGAGCGAATTAAGATCGCCGCTCGAGATGAACGCTTCCAGGACCATATCTTCACCAATTCATCGCCAAAACGGCCGTCCAAGAGGTTCGTCGCTGAAATGGATGGTACTGATCCTGCTGGTCGCGGGAGCATTGCGGATCATCCACTTGTCCGCCGCGCCGCCGGGCATGACCCACGACGAAGCCGATCACGGTATCACGGCCTGGTCCATCGTCAACGGTGCGCGCGATATTTATTTCACCATCGGCTATGGCCGTGAACCCCTTTATGACTACGCCACGGCGTTGCTAATGGCCGGCACCGGTCCGACGATCCTGGCCGCCCGTATGACATCGGTGTATTTTAGCTTGCTTCTCGTCGCCGGGATGTTTGCCTGGACTCGCCGCGCCTTTGGTCATTCGACCGCCCTACTGACAGCCGCCGGTTTGGCCGTTAGCTTCTGGCCGGTAATGGCCGGCCGGCAGGCGTTGCGTTCGATCGCCCTGCCCGCATTGTTTGTCCTGGCCATCCTCTTCTTCTGGCAGGCTTTGTACACCATCTCTAAAAAGGAAAAACACGCCACCGACCCGCTATTGTCATTCGCCCGGCGTTCGTCGGTCCGGTATCTGGTGATGGCCGGCATTCTTCTCGGTCTGAGCATTTACACTTACATACCCGCGCGAGTTCTGTGGTTGTGCTTTCCCGCGCTGGTTGGCTATCACTGGTTGGCCGCGCGTTCATCGGGCGACCCTACAACCGTGTTGAATAAAACATTACTGATCGTTCTTGTCATCCCCCTGATCGTTGCCGCCGCCTTAGCCTTGCCTCTCTTTCTATACCTGAGTGCCAACCCCGGTCTGGAAGTCCGCGTCAATGAGTTGAGTGCGCCTCTACAGGCAGCGGTCCGGGGTGACTTCGCCCCACTATGGACCAACTTCATCGGCAGCCTGCGCCTCGTTATGTTCGAGGGGGATCAAACCTGGCGTTATAACATCCCTGGCAAACCCTTTTTGGGACCGCTTATGGGATTGCTCTTTTATGGTGGCGTTGTGCTGGGGTTGTGGTTAGCAATGTTCGGCCTGAAAAGAGGCGCCAGGCAGGGTAGACTGGGTTTTAACTCAACCGGCAGTCCCGGCTCTTTTCTAGCCCTCGTTTGGCTCTTATTAGGAATCGCGCCGGTCTTGGTGACCGGTCCGGGATTGAGCATGACCCAGGCTATCGGCGCGATGCCGGTGATTTACCTGTTCCCCGCCCTAGCGATGGTGGCGATTTATAGAGGATCGACGACGCTTCTCGCGAGCAAACATCCCAACCGGCAATCCCAATTTGGCACTTTGGCGGCGATTCTCCTCTATGCGGCAATTGGGCTTTTGACGATTCGCGACTACTTTGGCCTCTGGACAAATCATCCCGAGGTGCGCGTTCAATATGAAACGACGATGATGACCGCGATGGACTTGCTGAATCGAAAGGGAGCAGGTGCGGCCGCCGTTTCAACCATCACGCCCGGCCAATACCACACGCCGGCGGTAGCCCAATTGGCCGTCAACGATAAGGATGTCGTTACGCGCTGGTTTGACGGTCGGCAGAGTTTGCTGATTCCCGGCGAACCGCGAAGCCTTGTCATCATCCCCGGATTCACCCCTCTCCCTCCGGCGCTGGCGTCTGTGGTTGGGAGTATGGATTTGGTTGAAGAGATTCCTATGCGACCGGACGACCTCGATCGCCCAATCCAAGTATACTCGGTGAATGGTCCGGCCGTGGAGAAGGCTATACTAGAAACACTGACGACTGAGGTTGACGGCAGCCGGACGTTGCCGGCCCGTTTCGGCGAACATATAGACTTGTTGGGCTACGATCTTTCCACCACCTCCGCCCATCCGGGCGATGTCGTCACGCTGGTCACTGTCTGGCGGCTCAAACAAAAGCTGCCGGGGGTGACCCTATTCACTCATATCGTCGGCGATGAGCAACCGTTGGTCCAGGCCGACAGTCTGGGTGCGCCCGGCGAATCATGGATCGCCGGCGATATGCTCTTACAATTGCACGAGATATCTCTGCCCGACGATAGCCCGGCCGGTGAATATCCGGTCGCCGTCGGCGCTTACCTCCACCCGACCGGGCAGCGACTGTTAGTAGCCAATGACCAAGACATCCTGCCGCTGTCAAAGCTGATCATCACCCATGAGTAGCCTGTCTCTTGCGCCACCCATAGAAAAACGATCCCTCTGGTCAAAGTTGGCCGCGCTTGCCCATCACCCGGCACTGTGGGCGACGTTCATCACCCTGGCGGCGTTCGGTTTGCGCGTGTGGGCGCTGGAGCAAGTGCCTCCCGGCTGGCGCGATGATGAGTTGATCGAATCCTTAGTCATCTCGCAAAAAATATTGGATGGTGACCTGGCATTCTTCTATCCCGACGCTTCCGGTCATGAAGCGCTCTATCACAGCCTGAATGCCGTTTTCCTCGCCTGGTTTGGACCAACCGGGCTGGGTATTCGCTTGTTATCCGCATTCATCGGTACACTGACTGTGCCGCTGACATATGTCTTTGCCCGCAGGTTGTTTGGCC
>Ga0114939_10001407_pt1 | contig 18958 bp, 17 predicted proteins | sample AshMeaCrysSpring_FD_87196 | JGI IMG/M metagenome (GOLD analysis project Ga0114939, IMG submission 87196) | Groundwater microbial communities from Big Spring, Nevada to study Microbial Dark Matter (Phase II) - Ash Meadows Crystal Spring | ecosystem: Environmental > Aquatic > Deep subsurface >...
ATCCCGTGACCTTGAAAGCACGGATTGATGAAAACTTAAAGAAACTGTGGTGTTTGTCTCGGTAACATCAATTATGAGGCAACGATCTCCTTTTCGGTAACATTTTCTATTGACGCAATAGGAGATTGAAGAGCGACCCTATGCCATTCTATGATTACAAGTGCCAAGTCTGCAACCGGCGGGTCCGGCTGTTCATGACCTTTGCCGAATACGATAGCGCTTCTCCCGCTTGCCCCAATTGCGGCGCAACCAATTTGAAACGACGGGTCAGTCGTGTGGCGATCGCCAAATCTGAAGATTCACGGTTGGATAACCTGATGGATGACCCATCCCTGGCCGGGTTAGAGGAAGAAGACCCAAGGGCGATGGGCCGGTTTATGCGCCGGATGAGCGCCGAGATGGGTGAGGACATGGGCGACGAGTTCGAGGAGGTCGTTAGCCGGTTGGAAAGCGGCGAATCACCGGAATCAATAGAAGAATCAATGCCCGACCTAGGCTCGGGTGGCGGATTCAGCGACGACGATTTTTAATAGATCACCCGATTGGCCGTGGATCAGCCGTTATTCCCGGCCGGCGGGACCCAACCGCGCGAGGATAACCCGGCGCATTTCCTGCTGAACTATCTCGGCCGGCCGGCTCGCATCGATCCGTACCCACCGTTCCGGTTCTTGGGCTGCTAAGCCAAGGTATCCGGCACGAACCCGATTGTGGAAATCGATCGCCTCCAGATCAAGACGATTCATTTCCTCACCCTCATTCAACCGCCGGGTCAGTCCCTCCGCGACGTCGATATCCAGCAACAAGGTCAGATCAGGTTTCAGCCCACCGGTCGCCAGGGCCGTCAGGCCGGCCAACATCTGCATATCCAGGCCACGGCCAAAGCCCTGATAGGCCAACGTACTATCTGCATAGCGATCACACACGACGATCCGGCCCGCTGCCAATTCCGGTCGGATAACCTCGGCGACCAACTGCGCCCGCGACGCCGCGTAAAGCAAGACCTCGGTCAGAGGGATCATCGCGGTGTTGGCGGTGTCATGGAGGCAGGCGCGAATCTGGTCGCCGATGGATGTCCCACCCGGCTCGCGCGTCGTGACCACCTCGTAGCCCTGACGGCGTAAAAAATCCGCGAGCGGGTGAATCTGGCTAGACTTTCCCGCTCCTTCGGGGCCTTCGAGGGTGATAAACATCGAGTGGCCGTTCAATCGTTTCGGGCTGTACTGAAGATTCGGACGTGGCGGTAAGGCTCCCGACCGTAACTATGCGAAACAAGATTGGCTTGGCGAACCATTTCGTGCTGGTAGCGTCGAATGGCTGAGCCAACCGGACGGAGGTCGATGCTGGGCTGACCGGACTGGACCAGAGCGATCGCCCGTTCGGTTTCGGCGATCGCCGATTCAAAAGGGTCGGCCGATACTGTCTCCATTCCCAATGCCTCGGCCAGAAATCGCTCCATCTGGCTTACTGTGTTGGCACGCAATACATACACCGAAACCCCGCGTTGTTCAGCATCGCTGATCAAACGGCGCCGTTTTCGATAGTAACTTTTTAGTGTCACGAGCACATCTGCTTCATCCAGGGTCTCGGCGATGATTAATTTGATACCCAGATGCTTAGCTGCCTGGTACAAGCGATTTCGCGCCACGCCATAGGCAAAGACGCGGATCGTTCGCGCGCCGTTTTTGGCCTCTGCGCCGTTCACGCCATTACCCCGTTCTTCCTGGAAGCCCAACTCCGGCATCGCCATATCGAGCGAGGTGGACATCACCGGGAGCAACGGGCCGGCTTCCGGTTTACCCGTGGCCGCGGATAGCGTTCGAACCTCTCGACCACCCCGACCTTCGCGAGCACCTCGATTCGCGCGACGTCCGGTAACCGCGGCCGAGGTGACGAGCAATGTCTGTCTTTCGGAGTGGATATTTCCCTCGGCATCGACAGAACGTAATTCGACCGGAACCGGCTCACCGCGTAGCATGGAATCGACCGAAGTCGTCACATCCCGGTGAACCAAAAGTCGCTGGCGATCCTGCATTTCGAGCAGCACATCGAACGTGGGCGGTGCTTTACGTTCCAAAACCGTCTTCTGCGTTCCGCGCCGCCGGGCTTCTTCATCGGAGAGCGTGACACTATCGATCCCACCGACCAAATCTGAAAGCGTGGGGTTCAACAAAAGGTTCTCAAGCGTATTGCCATGCGCCGTGCCGATGAGCATGACGCCACGTTCATTGATCGTCCGGGCTGCCTCGGCCTCTCGCTCTCGCCCGATCTCGTCGATGATGATCACTTCCGGGTTGTGATTCTCGACAGCTTCGATCATGACTTCGTGCTGGTGTGACGGACGCGGGACCTGCATCCGGCGGGCACGGCCAACAGCCGGATGCGGAATGTCGCCATCGCCGCCAATCTCATTGCTGGTGTCAACAATGATGACTCGCTTTTTTTCCGCCAGAACCCGAGCCATTTCGCGGAGCATTGTTGTCTTGCCGACGCCCGGCCGGCCTAAAATGAGGATACTGTGGCCTTCGCCGATGATATCTTCAATGATGTCGATTGTGCCGTAGACAGCCCGGCCGACACGACAAGTCAGACCAACGACCTGCGCCTTGCGATTGCGGATACCGGATATCCGATGGAGCGTTCGGGCAATACCGGCGCGGTTATCGTCGTCGAAATCACCGATGCCGTCGACAACGTGTTCAATTTCCTCGGTTGTAACCTCTGTTTCCCGCAAGACGAACTCGCCGTCTGTATAGCGCGCGGTTGGGGTTCGGCCGAGATCCATGACGATCTCGATCAGTTCATCAGCCCGGTCTATTTGTTCAACACGTTCGCGAATACTGTCAGGTAAAACCTTAAGCAGGGTGCGTAAATCTTCGTGTGATTGTTTAAGATCCATTGGTGCCTGTTACTACTTCCCGTTTGCCCTCGATTGGATTTACCTCAAAAGGGGAAACATATGTCGATGGGGCCGAAATACCGTGTCCTTCGATAGCAATGGCTGTCTCAGCCATGACGCGAGGTAACTGGTGGACGGTGTGGCGAACCATCACCGCCTGGCTGCCCAGGATCGAAAATCCGCTCCGATCCAACGCATCCGGCAACCAACTCTCATAGCGTCGGACACAGCAGTAAACCACTTCCGGTTCAGTGGCGAAAGCGACTTCTAACGCAGCGATGACGATCTCTTCCGATTCAGCCTCGGCATCCGGGTGGATGAAGAATCGAAGCCACGTGGTTCCCGCACCTCTCAGCAAGTGGACGAAGGCGGCCAGGGAATTACCTACGCGAAGAACCCAATTTTCACCCTCATCGATCGGCGGCATGGGTTCAACCAACTGAACCAATCTTGGAATGGTATTGGCATACAGCAATTGAATATCCCAATCGTCGCTGACATTCCGGCGAACAAGCGGCCGGGCAGATACGCCAAGCTGCTGATAGGTTGACGATTTGACAGCCCAAATATCTTGCCGGGTGTACACAGCGAAGCCGGATCGCCGCAAAACCATAAGTTCTGGGCTTTGCTCGTCTACTTCCGCAATGACATGGTGAATTCCCCGTTGACCAACCTCAGCCACCGCCTCGTCCAGGAGATCGAGCCAGATGGCGCAATCAAGGCTGGTTAGCCACTGGTCACCATCGAGTGAACCAGATTCACACCGGGGGCTGATATATAAAATCTGGGCCTGGGGGCCGCGACCGACTCGTAACTGGACAAAGCCCGCACGCTCGCCGCCTTCTTCCTTCCACACAAAGGTAGGCAGCTCGCCACCGACCAGCATGTTCATGATCGCGCCGCGTAGCGGATGAAGGTTCTCAGCCAGAGCGGACACGGTGTGCAACGGCACACCACGCTCACCCAGACGCCGAATCAGGGCCAGATCACGCAGATCAAAAGGCCGGACCATTACTGAAAGTTTATCAACCCCCGTTCTTACCGGCAAGTGAGCCATCCTCATTCACCCAGCGATTCGGATTCTTGAAAGTCGCAATTAACTTAGCAATCCTGATATTTTTGTTATACTCATTTACACTAACGCTTTTGTTTTTTACTTAGCCCGAAGGAGCTTTCTCTATGACTTCCCTCATCCTTACCGTTCGAGAGAGCATCCGATATCGCGGGCGTAGCGGTCAATACAGTTGGCTGGCGCATCGCCTATCGGGTCTGGCTATTCTCTCCTTTCTCGTCATCCATGTGTGGGACACAGCCAATGCTTATTTTTGGCCACAGGCTTATGCCTGGTCCATCGCCTTGTTTAAACATCCGCTGTTTGTCATGGGCGAAGTAGGCGTGATGGCGGCGGTCCTGTATCATGCCTTCAATGGCATCCGCATCACCATCCTGGATTTCAAGCCCGAGTGGTGGCGACACCAGCGGTCCAGTTCCCTTTTTGTCTGGGCCTTATTTTTCATCGCTTTCATTCCGGCCGCTTTCCTCATCTTGAGTGGCATGTTTGGGCATTGCTCAGAATTAGCCGCCGCCGGCAGCAGTTGCCTGCGCATCCCGGCCTTCAGTGATTTTGCCCAATATGCTCGCTGAACGAGCGACTTCAGGAGATAGAACCATGGCAGCAATTACTGAAAAACCCGTCGGCGGCGTCACCGTCCGTCGAATCAAACTCGAAAGGAATTTGGAGCGTTACGCCTGGCTTTTCATGCGCCTTTCCGGCGTGGCGATGCTCATCCTAGCCGTCGGCCATATGGTGCTCCAGCATATCGTCAATAGCTCGGCCAATCTAACCATCTACTTCGTCGCCGAACAATGGAGCACATGGGGATGGAAAGCCTTTGATATCGCTCTTCTCTGGTTAGCGATTCCCCATGGGGTGCGGGGTTTGTTTAACGTCCTATCGGATTATATCCATAGCCCTTCCCTCAGCCGTATCATCGGCATCATACTGGCCGCGTTTGTTGTCGTCACGGTCATTTGGGCGACATTCGCTATTGCGATGTTTGATCCGGCCCTGATTCCGGCACCTACCCAGTAACACCATTAGAGGCACTTATGAAAACACATGTCTTTGACGCGGTCATTGTTGGGGCTGGAGGCGCGGGCCTCATGGCCGCGCTTTACGCCAGTCGCGGAGCCAAAGTAGCCGTCCTATCCAAACTTTATCCGACGCGTTCGCATACCGGCACAGCCCAGGGCGGTATTGGGGCTGCGCTTGGGAATCTCGAAGAAGACCATTGGGAATGGCATGCATACGATACGGTCAAAGGTTCGGACTACCTGGCCGATCAGGATGCGGTCGATGTACTTTGTAAAGAAGCCATCGATGTGGTCATCGAGTTGGAGCACATGGGATTGCCGTTTGACCGGTTACCTAACGGTCGCATCTCGCAGCGCCGCTTCGGCGGGCACACGAACAATGAGACCGGCAAACCGGTTATGCGGGCTTGTCATGCGGCCGATCGAACCGGTCACATGATTCTGCAAACATTGTATCAGCAATGTATCAAGAACCGGGTCCATTTCTTCGACGAATTTCATGTCGTCGATCTCATTCGCGTCGACGACACGGTTCGGGGTGTCATCGCCTATGAAATCGCCACCGGCGAACTACACGCCTTTCACACCAAAGCAGTCAACTTCGCCACGGGGGGATGGGGGCGTTGCTGGGATGTGACGTCGAACGCCCATTCCTTAACTGGCGATGGCGCGGCTATTTGTCTGCGTCGCGGCGTTCCAATGGAGGATATGGAATTCTTTCAATTCCACCCCACCGGTATCTATAAATTGGGCATCCTGATCACCGAAGGCGTGCGCGGTGAGGGCGGCGTGCTGATCAATGGCCAGGGCGAGCGGTTCATGGAACGGTACGCGCCGACCATCAAAGACCTGGCGAGTCGCGACGTCGTTAGCCGGGCGATCTTCCTGGAAATCCAGGCCGGTCGGGGTATTAACGGTCAGAACTACGTCCACCTGGATGTGACCCCGGAAACCGTCAACCGATACAACGAAATGGCCGGCGATCCAAAACGGATCGATCGCGCCTATATTGAGGCTAAACTGCCCGATATCGCCGATTTCACGCGTACCTATCTCGGGATCGATCCAGTCCGTGAACCAATGCCCATCCAGCCCACGGCCCACTACGCGATGGGCGGCATCCCGACCGACATCGAAGGGCGTGTGGTTTTGGGCGCGGAAAATAAAATTCTGAACGGGCTATACGCGGCCGGGGAAGTGGCCTGCGTATCCGTCCACGGGGCAAACCGTCTCGGGACAAACTCGCTCGTTGATCTCGTTGTTTTCGGCCGCCGATCCGGCATACACATGGCAGAGTATTGCCAACAAGCTGATCTGTTGCCGTTGCCCACCGGCGCCGGCCAAGATGTCTGGGCTGAATTGGAGCGCATTCGGAATGGTAAAGGGGGTGTCAAGCCCCATACCCTGCGCCGCCGCATGCAACAAACCATGACGGACAATGTCGGGGTTTTTCGCACCGAGGAAAGCATGTCGAAGGCCATCGAGGATTTGCGTGAAATACGCGATGATTACAACCTGAAGCTTCAAATCGATGACAAAGGCAACAAGTTCAACACCGACCTTCTGGAAGCCTGGGAACTGGGCTGTCTGTTGGAATTAGCCGAAGTCACGTCTATTTCAGCCTGTGCTCGCCGGGAGAGTCGGGGTGGTCACGCCCGCGATGATTACCAGGAACGGGACGACCTAAACTGGCTTAAACACTCGTTATGTCAGAAAGACGAATTCGGAGACTACAACCTGGATTACAAACCTGTCGTGCTGGGCCGCTATGAGCCTAAGAAGCGCGTATATTAAGAGGAGTCCAAGATATGCAAGCAAAGATGCGAATCCGTCGCTTCAATCCGGAAACAGATAAAAAACCCTGGTGGGGTGAATATACCTTAGAAAATGTTCAACGAACAGACTCTGTGCTCGACCTCCTCCACCGCGTGAAATGGGAACAAGACGGCACATTAACTTTGCGTCGGTCCTGCGCCCATGGCGTTTGCGGCTCAGACACAATGCGCATAAATGGCGTCAACGCCCTGGCGTGCAAGACCCTTGTGTCTACCCTAGCGGGCAAAGGGGATAACCTGAAAATTCAGGTCGAGCCGATTTTGGGATTGCCGTTGGTCAAGGATCTCGTGGTCGACATGGAACCGTTCTTCGACCACTACAAATCCGTTATGCCCTATTTCATCAACGATTCACCAGTACCTGAAGATGGGCGCGAGCGTCTGCAATCGCCGGAAGATCGAGCCCGATTTGATGATACGACAAAGTGTATTTTGTGTGCGGCCTGCACGACCTCTTGCCCAAGTTTTTGGGCAGATGATCGTTATGTCGGCCCGGCGGCGATCGTCCAAGCCCACCGCTTCGTTTTCGATACCCGCGACGAGGGCTTTGAAGACCGTCTGGAAGTTCTCAGCGATACATTTGGTGTCTGGCGCTGCCGGACGATTTTTAACTGTACAAATGCCTGCCCCCGTGAGATTAAGGTGACCGAAGCGATCGCCGAAGTTAAAATGGCAATTACTTCCGGGAAAGCGTAATAAACCGCCGGACGGCAAAGTTTCCTAGCCGGTTACTGTCTAAACGAGACCGACTTCAGCGATGGAGCCGGTCTCTTTTTGTTTTGACTCGTCTCCATTCGGCCATGTACCGTCTCTGACTATCAGTCCTGCCGGAACGGGCATACAATCATCGTTCAGGTTTCGAAAAAGAACATCGCCGTTTACCGAAACTCCCCTGCCAAAAACAAATTCACCCTCGACTCGTAAACTCGAACAATTTAGTAAAGACGGCGCGCCGAACGGAAAGTGTTTATCCAGTGAACCGACAAACCGATAATGAGTCGAATCCAGTTCGACAGTCGGGGGAATACCGCCTCGCTCTGCCTGAAGTACAACATGGTATTCCGGTGTCAGAACATAGGCATCGGACCAGACGGCAAGAAGATCATCCGTTTTTTTAACCGGCGCAAAACGCGACCTTGGTACGCGAATCGCGGCCGCGCCCTCAAAGACAGAGATGGCCGACCCCATAGCTGTTTCCAGTTGATAGACCGATGGTGACGAAGGATCACGCGGATCGATCGTTTTTCGATTACGGATCATGGGCAAGCCCAATCGGTAGTCGCGAGCTTTCAGGATAGCGCCGACAGTTGGTAGATGAAGCCAGAGATTGTTCGTGTTGAAGTACCGGTATCGTTCAATATTCTGGAACGCCGCTAAATCTTCGGCCGGACATTGGGCGATTTCACGAAGGATCAATTGTCCATCTTTTCGCCGCGCCAGATGACCGCCTTTCCGATCGGCCACCGTGCGATCGGCCACCTCCATCAGAAAAGGGAATTGATTCGCCACCATATATCCGAGGATACTCGGGTCGAGAACGGCGCCAAGATTGTCGGCATTGGAGATGAAGGCGTATTCATACCCATGGGCCAGCATTGCCGCCAATAAACCGCTGGTTTCAAGAGCGATATAGAGATCGCCGTGACCGGGCGGGCACCATTCCAGCTCCCGATCTGCCGGCCAATCAGCCGGGCTGAGATCATTGACCAGAACCTTTGGCTGTTTGTGTTGCAGGAAGCTCAAGGGAAGCTTCCCCGGCAAGTCGCCATAATTCTTTAATACCGCCAGGGATTCTTCCTCCGTTGCGAAGCTGTTCATTAATATTAACGGCGATCCAGCCCGAATCGTTTGACGGGCAATGATATCCAAAAAAGTCAGCCCATTCTTGGCAACCAGCAAAGATTTCGCCGCGGTCAGTCCCATACTCGTGCCCAATCCGCCGTTCAGCTTGATCATAACTGTCCGTCCGGCAGCCATCTGTCCCAGGCTGTGGAGCGAGGTAGAAAGCTTTGCCGCGTCCAACAGCTCATCGACCCCCTCGATGTCTCCCTCAGCAATTAATCCATCATCACCCGCAAGCAGTTGACCATAGTAAACGGCGAAGTTGTTGATGAAAAGCTCCGGTAACCTCTCTGCCAACATGCGTGTCTCAAAGGGCTCAAAACCCGGCGGATATATAGACATAAAATCTCCTACCCAATGGAGAAGGGTTCGTTTATAGCGTATCGGGTCAAGACTATCACTCTGGTTTTTAATCCCCCGGACTTAACTTTTCACTTAAGCTTGCGCCTTGTCCGGCGCCGAGGTCGAATCACTAGCAGAGCGACAAGTCCAAAACCGGCGATCACCAAAGTGACCCAAACTATTGTTGACATAAAAACAGGCTGGTCGTTTGCCTGTTGCCACGATTCTCGCCATGCGATGGCGAGATCGTCGGGTTTTGTTCCTAAAACCTCTTGAAACACGGCCGGGCATTCTGATCCATCGACAAAGCTAGCGAGGAGTTTTTTGGGCGCGTCATCCCCGTATGTTTGGCGGATGTAGCTCACAATCGATTCACTCTGTGCCAACGATAGGTCATCATTGATTACCAGCCCCGCACATAGATCGGTGATCGGCAGACCTTCGTCGTTTTCCAGAGCCAAGCGCAATGTGGTCTCAGACGCGGTGTCCGGCCCGCTCTGAATGATTCCGGCCAGACCGGCAGACAACCACGCTGGAACACTTGAAGTATACTGACCCATACTCTGGTAAAGTAATTGGTCCACCAGCCCGCGTGCCAGACCCTGTCGCAGCTCCGACTCCGCCGTTTGCGGATTAACGGCCGTGATCAATACCACACCAAGATCAGGGTAAGAACGACCGGGAATATATTCTCGCCCGGCCAATCGCAAGGCGGCGCTGAGGTCGGCCGAAGAAGGATAGATGTACACGTCAAACGGCAGAATCATCTCCAGCGGAATCAGGTTGCTCAATTCCGGCAGGAGATCGAACGTGATGTCTCTGGCCGTCTCGCCAAGACCCGCTTGATCACCCGTCCAGTAAAAACGTATACTGCCTCCCCCTTCGGGATCTGTCTCGCTTAAACTTTGCCAGTTAAACTGATCATCCACATAGTTTACGACTTGCTCAGGCACCCTGAGGGAAGAACCATCCGGCCTTTCCAGGACCCACCAATAGGTAATCGCGCCGAAGGGCGGCAGACGGGTCTGGGTTAAGTCGAGGGAGTAAGTCGCATCGATATCCGATCCGCTGGTAACAGGCACTTCCACGGCGTAGGAATCAGGTGAGGTGCCCAGGCGAAAATATAGATTAGCCTTTTCGATATCGCCCATATTCCGGGCAATCAGGTTGAAAGACATCGATTGACCGTATACGTAGTTTGCGGAAGATACCAACTCGGTTTGTTCATCTTGGGCAGTAACACCTTGCCGGGAGAGAAGCAAGAGTACCAACATGACGCCAATTAAGGGGAATCGGAATGAACGGACCGACCTAGCCATCATAAGCTCAGGAATGTGATCGTTGCGGCAATCGTCAATGGACTGATTAGCGTCGAAAAAACTACTATACGCGTCACCGCGCCTATGGGCAAACCAAATTCGGACGCCAAAATCATGCAAAATACAGCCGTCGGCATGCTGGCCTCAATCACCATCGTACTGCGATTTAATCCTTGTAGCCCGAGTAAAGTCGCAATCGCGAGACCTAGTACCGGACCGCCCAAAAGACGCAACCCAACGGTTGGCCAGACATAAGAGGTGGATTCTCCAGGCTGTAAATCAGCGATCTGCATTCCCAAGACGATCAACATCACCGGAATAGCTCCTGTTCCGGCGATGCTGATCCCCTTCAGGATAGGTTCCGGAATGGGGATGTTGAGGAAAAAGACGACCAAACCCAGAACAGCTGCGTAGACTGCCGGCAGGCGTGTCATTCGTTTGAAGGAACCCAGCCAGGTAGTCCGGCCCAGCGAAGCGATGAAGACGCCTAAGGTGTAGACCATGACTGTACTGACGACATAGTAGACAACGCCACGCGCCAGCCCATCGGAATTGTACCGTAGCTGTAAGAGTGTCAGCCCATAATTGCCGCCATTTACGAACATGGCAACGACCATGACGGCTGCCGTTTCGATGCGCCCCAAATGAAGAATGCGGGTTAGCAAGAAAGCCAGCCCGCCCATCGCCAGGATGCTGATGAAAGTAAAAGCCGCCAGTTCGGCTAATTCTTGGGACTCTAGCCGGGATGAAACAAGCGAGGAAAATACGAGACAGGGGCTCAGGACATTAAAGACCAAACCGGTTAAGGTGTTGGTGTCAGGTTTGAAACGCCGTCGTAGCAAGTAGCCGAAGGAAGCTACCAGCATGATCGGCAGGATGTTTTGGATCAGGACATTGAAGAAGACGTTCAATTAAGACGTAATTCATCCAGCAGATCTTCGTCGTCATCTTCACCATAATTGAAGAGTTCAAACTCTCCAAGCGTCCAGTCCATCTCGTCGAGCGCCTCGTCAATCACATCGTAGTGCTCTTCAAAATCCGGGTCCTCGCCCAACTCGGTCAGGATTTGAAACGCCCGCTCGCCGCCGATCTGGCCCAAGGCATTGATCGCCGCGACGAGAACTTCTGTGTCTTCATCGCTGAGGAGTTGTTGGAGCGCATCTATGCCTTTGGCGTCCCCAATCGCGCCTATAGCCCGTGCGGCTTCGGCGCGCATTTCCGGGGAAGTGGACTCAAGCTCTTCCTCAAGAATAGGCAGCCAACGCTCATCGGCCGTGTTGCCCATCGCAAAAACCGCGCTGAGTTGCAGTTCAAATGGACCATCATGGTAGGCATCGGTGATGTGGTCAGAGATCCTGCCACCACCGGCAGCCGCTACCGCTTCTAATACTGCCCGTTTGACTTCCAGAGAGGTTGTTGATTTTTCATATTCCCCCAGGAGCACATCGACAAGATGATCGGTGTGGGCGGGATCAAGCTCACCCCACTCGGCTAGTAAAATGAAATGTGCCAGCGAACGGGCTGCCGCGGCGCGAACGTTCATGTCTTCATCTTGCTGAAACAACGTCAGTATCCGAGGAATCAGAGCAGTCTCGGTCGAATCCCAAACGGTATCGAGCGCAGCCAGGCGAACCGCAGGGGCATCGTCCTGGAAGAGAAAACCACAAACCGAGTCGAAGTTAACCAGATAACTTTCTTCGGCAATATCGGCCATGTGCCGGGCAATGGCCGAGCGTCGATCAATGTCTACTTCGGGCCAGGTTGACCGAAACATATCGATCTGTTCCGTCGAGAGATCGGACAATCGATAAACGAGATGGACAGGCAGCCTTTCGCTTTCGAATAAGGCGCTTAATACCTGTGAAAAGGGTAGTTCATTGTTTTCGTTCATGATCAAGTCGCCAATACTTGCCAGTATGAATCAGTGGCTTTTATCGGATTCTCCCGGATTATCCGCTGCTTACTGGATGGGGACGATAGGATTGATGATATCTTGGACGATTAAGACAGCCATCAACGCCAGCAATACCAGCATCCCAATCACGTGGACCATGCCCTCGCGCTCCGGCTCAATTCGCCGGCCACGAACGGCTTCAATCAGCACAAATAGGATGCGGCCGCCATCCAACGCCGGGATGGGTAGCAAGTTGGTGAGTCCCAAAGCGACACTTATGAAGGCAGTGATCGACAGGATGGGATAAAGATTGCCGCTTGAGGCTGATGTCTCCGCGGCCTCTCCAGCGATCTGGCTGATACCGACGATACTGACCGGCCGGGCCTCTTGAGCGGTAATTTCACCGTTAATCAGCATCGACGGCAAGCGACCGTACAAGGAAATATATTCCCACATAAAGCCCAACGAACCACCTATCGCTTCGATCGGATTGCGACTGATACGCGGTCCGGCGCCAAGACCAATACCGAGCGGTCCTTCGGTGGCCGAGTCATATTCGCCAACGCGGCGCGGTGTTACCTCGACCAGCTGTTCCATCCCTTCTCGCAGAATTAGTAATTCAATCGGGCTTCCAGCCCGGTCATAAACCGTATTGATCAATGAGTTGGGATTGATAACGATCCGACCATCAACTTCCAGCACAATATCACCGGCTTGCAGTCCAGCACTCTCGGCCGGGGAACCGGGATTAATATCGCTGACTTGGATAGCAGGTGAGCCTAATACCAGGGCCAGCCAAAAGAGAAAGATAGCAAATATAAAATTTGCCCCGGAACCGGCGGCTAAAACGAACAGCCTGGCGCGTTTCGATGCGCCGGCCAAGCCGCCAGGCACGTTGGGGTCATCCTCGCCGGCCGGCCGGACAAAGCCGCCCAATGGAATCCAGTTCAGTGAGAAAATCGTGCCATTGCGCTCAAATAACTTCAATGCGCGAGGCGGCAGACCGAACCCGAATTCGTCAACCCGAATTTTCGAAAGTTTGGCTGCCCAGAAGTGTCCCAGTTCATGAATGAGCACAATGGGTGTCAGGACGATGAGAAACCCACCAATCCACCAGATCACGTTTGGAATTGTCATAGCATATACCCTAGAGCGACTGACCGAAGTATAGGAATAGAATCAATCAGGTGTTTCATCCACATACAACGAATCATTTTGATTATATGTCTATCAGCCGAACCCCCGCAAGGGCATTGTTCTCCATCTAACACCATTCTAACCGGCGAGCACTGGAATTTATGATTGATTAACCAATACCTGTGGTTCGTAAGCTACACGTCATTTTTCTTGACAAAGAAGGTTTTGCCATTTAACCTTGGCGTTGACAATTAAATAACGGACGGCGGCATTGCTCCGGTGCCCACTGTCCAAGGGGCAAGACAGCGCATGGCCCTTCTCCCTTATGGAACGGGAAAAGGGTGACGAGGTTGGAGGTTCTCTGCGGCGACGCAGGGTTAAGCTGCACGAAACCCAAATCCGGTATGAGACGCCGAAACACTGTTCAAGTACTCGTGCCGGGGGATCGTCAGGCGAAAATCGAAAGATCAGCGGATGCCTCCCAGGGTCGATCACACCCTGAACTTTGACCCCTTCAAGAAAAGTCTGGTGTGCAAACCGATCGGGTGATCGATCGACAAAACACCTGACAGGTGATCGAAAAAAACAATCTGAAGGGGTGTCCCCGCGCGCAAGCAATCCCAACGGGTACGCCAAACAACACAATCGATTGCCGAACGTCGGTCGGACCCTGGCTGGTTGGTTCCAGGCTCGGTCCCGCCGGAGCAACAACGGCGACGGTGATCTGACCTTGAATCACGGAGGTTGAATCATGTGTGGTATCGTCGGTTACATTGGGTCTAAACAAGCGCCTGATATTGTCCTGGAAGGATTAAAGAAGCTGGAGTATCGCGGTTATGACTCGGCCGGAATCGCCGCCGTCAGCGATTTTGGAAACATCGAGATTCGGCGCGATGCCGGCAAGCTTACGAATCTCGAACAATTACTCATCGTCTCGCCGCTGGCAGGAACAGTGGCTATCGGCCATACCCGGTGGGCCACGCATGGCGCTCCGAACCAGCGAAATGCACATCCGCATATCAGCATGAACGGGCGGGTCGTTCTGGTCCATAACGGTATTGTTGAAAATTATCACGAGTTGCGCGAAGAACTGACGGCCGAGGGAGTTGAATTTCAATCAGAAACTGACACCGAGGTAATCGTTCAACTCGTGGAACGTTTTATGTCGGCCGGCGGCGGTCTGATGGTAGCGGTTCAGAAGACTCTCAATCACCTGCAGGGAGCCAATGCCGTCGTGCTGATGAGTTCCGACGAACCAAACCAACTCGTCTGCGCCCGAATCGGCAATGCCGGCGGCATTACCATCGGACTCGGTCAAGGTGAAATGTTTATCGCCTCGGATATCCCGGCAATCCTCGAACACACGCGACAGATGATCTTTCTCGAATCTCGCCAGATAGCTGCGGTCAGCCGTGAAGGTTACCGGGTGTTTGATCTCGATGGAAATCTCCAGGTTCCGGAAGTCCACATGATCAGCTGGGATCCGGTCAGCGCGGTTAAGGGCGAATACAAACATTTCATGCAGAAGGAAATCTTCGAGCAGCCCCGGTCGCTCGTCGACACCCTGGGCGGCCGCCTGGATTTCGAACATGGCCACATCGATTTACCGGAGATGAACCTAACTCCGGAACTCGTCGAGCGGCTATCCAAGCTTTTCATCGTCGCCTGCGGTACGAGTTACTACGCCGGCCTCGTTGGCAAGTACATGATCGAAACCCTGGCGCGACTGCCGGTGGAAGTGGAGTATGCCTCCGAATTCCGGTACTACAACCCGATTGTCGACGATCGGACGGCCGTCCTGGCGATCACCCAAAGCGGAGAAACCGCTGACACGCTGGCGGCTACCGAACAAGCTCGCGCCGAGGGAGCGACCCTGTGGGCGATCGTAAACGCGATCGGTAGCCAATCCATGCGCCTTTCCGATGGGTACATCGCCATGCATGCCGGGCCGGAGATCGGCGTCGCCAGTACCAAGGCCTTTACCGCATCGTTGGCTGATCTTTTCCTGCTGGCCTGCAAATTAGGATCCATGCGCGGCCAGATCTCTTCCAAGCGATTGAAACAGCTTGCTAATGAAGCCGCGCGATTACCGGCCCTGGCCGGGCGAGTCCTTGAACAGGATGAGAGTTACCAGCAATTAGCCGACCACTTCTTCAAGGCTACAGATTTCTTATTCTTGGGCCGTGGAATTAATTATCCTGTCGCCCTTGAAGGGGCGTTGAAGCTCAAGGAGATCAGTTATATCCATGCCGAAGGGTATCCGGCCGGCGAAATGAAACACGGTCCGATCGCCTTGATCGACGAGAGCATGCCCGTCCTGGCTATCGTCACGCGCGACGAACTCTATGACAAGATGGTCAGTCAGGTGCGACAGGCCAAAGCGCGCGGCGGGATCGTGATCGCCCTGGCCACGGAAGGCGACGAAGCGATTCGTAGCGAAGCCGATCATGTCATCTACGTTCCCGAAGCCCCACCACTCCTGGCCCCGATCATCAATGTGATTCCCCTTCAATTACTGAGCTACCACATCGCTGTGCGACGCGGCGCGGATGTCGATCAACCGCGTAATTTGGCCAAGAGCGTCACTGTCGAGTAACGAATCGTTCCTCCAGGTCACGCGAGCGGCCGCATTGAAACAAAAGCGCCCAGTTGACGAACGCCGGGCGCTTTCTTTTCTATCGGCTAAAGGTACCGGCTAGGCGAGCATCGCCGCGGGCTGCCGGTTTTGGAACTGCAAGCGTTGGGTAGACAACCCGGCTATGGCCAGGGTTTCAAGGGCAAGATCGAGATTGCTGCCCATCTGGCTGGTATTATGTGCGTCTGAGTTCACGACGACATGCCGGCCGCCTTCTTCCCGGAACCAACGCAGCATGGTGGTCAGAGCCGGTCGCCAGTTCGGCTGATGATTCAGCAAACGAGTATTAAGTTCCAATGCCAGTCCGCGCCAGGCGATGGTAGCTAGGGCATCGCGAATCACGGGCTCCAACGGTACGAGCTGTAAAGGCGCGCCAAGCAAGGATCCACGCCACAGAATACGGTCGAAATGGGCGATGATATCAACCGGAGAGAAATCGGCCGCCATTTGACCGAGCGCGGTGAAGTAGTCAGCGTATACCTCCAGAGGTTCGCGCCCGGCAAAACAAAAAGCATCGTGGATATTCTCCCCATATAGCCAATGGAGTGAAGCGATACGTACCTCAAACGGGTAATCATTCACCAATTGCGTCGCTTCTCCCGGGTAGTCATGGGGGTTACCCAGCTCAACACCACTGAGCAGGGAAAGTCCTTCTGAAGCGAATAGGCTCCGGCAACGCTCCAATTCGTTGAAATAACCGGCTATGTCGAAGGTTCCGCGGTAAGCCGGATGCCATTCAGCATGTTCAGTGATGGCAATTTCACGAAACCCCAAATCCAACGCACGCCGGCAAAGCGCTTCAATGGTTGCCCGCCCATCGACGCTGTACGTGGAATGCATGTGATAATCTGTTTGAATGTTGTTTTCTCCAATCATGGGAATGATTAAACTGAATAACAGTGCGAAGGTCAATTGTTGACAGTAAACAGTTTGTAAATAGGCGGATAAGCGTTTATTAACAACGACACCCGTCCGGGTTCGTTACCGTCGTTTTCCATTCAACTCCCATGTGTTTATAATTACATCTAAACTCCGATCAGAATGTGAAGGCGGGACGCGATGACGAAATTTGATGGCAAAAACGTATTGATCACCGGTTGCGCCAGCGGCATTGGCCGTCTCATGGCTTTAAAGATCGCGTCTCGTGGTGGTCATGTGATCATGTGGGACATTAACTTGCCGGGGATGGAAGCTGTTCGCGAACAACTCGGCCGCTGGGGTTTTGACTCGTCCGCCTATCGTTGCGATATCAGCGACCGACTTGCGATTCAAGCCGCCGCCGATCAGGTGCTAACCGAGCATGGGGGAATCGATGTCCTGATCAATAATGCCGGCGTCGTCTCCGGTAAGCCGCTCCTGGAAGTTTCCGACGAGACAATCCAGCGCACATTTGATATCAACACCTTATCGTTGTTTTGGACCACCAGGGCCTTCCTGCCGGGCATGATCGACAGGAACGTCGGCCATATTGTAACGATTGCTTCGGCCGGCGGGATCATCGGCGTACCTCGACTGGCGGATTACAGCGCCAGCAAATTCGCGGCGGTAGGTTTCGATGATTCCCTACGTGTCGAGTTAAAACGACTCGGCCATCATGGCGTCCGCACAACGGTTGTTTGCCCGTTCTACATCAAAACCGGGATGTTCGAAGGCGTCAAAACACGCTTTCCCTGGCTGTTGCCTATCCTGGAGCCTGAAGATGCAGCCAATCAAATCGTCAACGCGATCGAAAAGAATAAACACCGGCTTATCATGCCGCCCTTTGCCTATATCACCTATCCCGGACGACTGCTACCGACGCCGGTTTTCGATTGGCTTGCCAGTTTCGTCGGCATCAATAATTCAATGGATGACTTTGAGGGGCGTCACAGCTCCACATGACCGTGTCGATTGACAGTCTGGTTCTCTATAAGAATATGCCGGCGATCGTGCGCCAGATCGCCGACAAGAAATTAACAATCGAGACATCCGACGGCCAACGCGTAAGCGTCCGGCCGAAAGATATCACGCTCCTCCATCCCGGCCCGGTCCACCGCCTTAGCGACCTTCAACCCGTTCAGGGAGATGCGATTACGGCCTGGGAACTCCTCAGCGGGCAACCGACGACATTGGTCGAGCTGGCCGAGCTGGTATTCGGGGATTTCACGCCATCATCCGCTTGGGCGACCTGGCAATTGATCGAAGAGGGTCTCTACTTCAGCGGCCTGCCGGATACCATCCGACCCCATGATCCCGGCAAAGTTGAGGAGATTCGGGCTGCTCGCGACGCGAAGGCGGCCGAGGTGACTTCCTGGCAGGCATTTGTCGATCGCGTTGCCGATCACTCAATCACCGCCGATGATGAGCGATACCTCCACGACATCGTCAACCTGGCCATGGGTCGTACCGAGAATAGCCGCGTGTTGCGACAGCTCGGCAAACCTCAGACCCAAGAATCGGCCCACGAATTCCTTCTTGCTTTGGGTTACTGGACGCCGAATGTTAACCCCCACCCTGTCCGGCTCGGCCTGCCAACGACCCAGCCAACCAGCTTGCTCAACGACTTGCCGGATGAGCCTCGTCGCGACCTCACCCATCTTCTGGCGTTGGCCATCGATGATGTGGGCAGCCATGATCCTGACGACGCCCTCAGCCTTGATGGCGATCGTCTATGGGTACACATCGCTGACCTTGCCGCGGTCGTGCCGCCGGATAGTCCGGCCGATTTGGAAGCTCGCGGCCGCGGTGCCAATCTGTATCTCCCCGAGGGCACGATCCATATGCTCCCAGATGCGCTGACCCTACGCCTCGGATTAGGCCTGCAACCGATCTCGCCCGCACTATCGTTTGCATTCACCGTAGAAGAAAACGGCGAAGCCAAACTAGGCGAAGTAGTCCCTAGCTGGGTCAAAGTTACGCGAACCACCTATGAGAATGCCGAGGCACGACTCAGTGAGCAGCCGTTCCGAGAAATGCTGGCTATGA
>Ga0114939_10001408_pt1 | contig 18956 bp, 15 predicted proteins | sample AshMeaCrysSpring_FD_87196 | JGI IMG/M metagenome (GOLD analysis project Ga0114939, IMG submission 87196) | Groundwater microbial communities from Big Spring, Nevada to study Microbial Dark Matter (Phase II) - Ash Meadows Crystal Spring | ecosystem: Environmental > Aquatic > Deep subsurface >...
CGACCCGAAGATGCTCGAGATGAGCGTCTACGAGGGCATCCCGCACCTGCTGTGCCCGGTGGTCAGCGACATGAAGCAGGCCGCCAACGCGCTCAACTGGTGCGTCGGCGAGATGGAGCGCCGCTACAAGCTGATGAGCAAGCTGGGGGTGCGCAACCTGGCCGGCTACAACAAGAAGATCGCCGAAGCCGCCGAACGTGGCGACAAGCTGCCCAACCCCTTCAGCCTGACGCCCGAGGCGCCCGAACCGCTGGAGCGGCTGCCGCACATCGTCGTCGTCATCGACGAACTCGCCGACCTGATGATGGTGGTCGGCAAGAAGATCGAGGAGCTGATCGCACGCCTGGCGCAGAAGGCGCGCGCCTGCGGCATCCACCTGGTGCTGGCGACGCAGCGGCCCAGCGTGGACGTGATCACCGGCCTGATCAAGGCCAACATCCCGACGCGCATCGCCTTCCAGGTGGCGAGCAAGATCGACAGCCGCACCATCCTCGACCAGATGGGCGCCGAGGCGCTGCTCGGCCAGGGCGACATGCTCCACCTGCCGGCCGGCAGTGGCCTGCCGGTGCGCGTGCACGGTGCCTTCGTCAGCGACGACGAAGTGCACCGCGTCGTCGACTACCTGCGCAGCCAGGGCGAGCCCAACTACATCGAAGGCCTGCTCGAAGGCGGCACGCTCGAGGGCGAGGCCGAAGCCGGCGCGGCCGGCGAGGGCGGCGGCGGCCAAGGGGGGGAAAGCGACCCGATGTACGACCAGGCGGTGGCGGTGGTGCTGGAACACCGCCGCGCGTCGATCTCGCTGGTGCAACGCCATCTGCGCATCGGCTACAACCGCGCGGCGCGGCTGCTCGAGCAGATGGAGAAGTCGGGCCTGGTGTCGGCGATGGCCACCAACGGCAACCGCGACATCATCGTGCCGAAGCGCAATGAATAGCGCCCCCCCCGAAGCGGCTGTGCCGCTCCCGCCCAGGGGGGCGGCGCCAGCGGCCCGGCGAAGCCGTTTCCGCGGCGCCTGCTTGCTGGCCTCGCTGGCGTTGTTCGCCGGCTCGGCCCGCGCCGACGCGGTGGACACGCTGCGCGAGTTCGTGCGCGACGTGAAGTCCGGCCGCGCCGACTTCACCCAGACCGTCACCTCGGCCGATGGGCAGCGCAAGCGCAGCTCCGGCGGCAGTTTCGAGTTCGAGCGGCCCAATCGTTTCCGCTTCGCCTACACCAAGCCCTTCGAGCAGCTGATCGTCAGCGACGGGCAGAAGGTGTGGATCCACGACCTGGGCCTGAACCAGGTCAGCGTGCGCCGCCTGAACCAGGCCCTGGGCGCGACCCCGGCCGCGCTGCTCGCCGGCGCCTCGATCGACAAGGAGTTCGAGCTCGCCGCGCAGCCCTCCAAGGACGGCGTCGACTGGGTGCTGGCCACGCCGCGGCAGAAGGACGGCGCCTTCCAGTCGATGCGCGTGGGCTTTCGCGGGCGTGAGCTGGCCGCGGTGGAGATCCTGGACAACTTCGGCCAGCGCTCGGTGCTGCAGTTCAGCCGCTACGCCGCCAACGCGACCCTGCCGCCCCAGAACTTTCAATTCGTGCCGCCCCAGGGCGCCGACGTCGTCGAGCAGTAGGCCGCAGCGCATGGACGCGCAGGAGCCGCTGTTCGACGCCGAGCACGCGCCGGCGCCGGCCAAGGCGGCGCCGCCGCAGGATGGCCGCGTGCCACTGGCCGAACGCCTGCGCCCGCGCACGCTCGACGAGGTCGCCGGCCAGCGGCACCTGCTCGGCCCGGGCAAGCCGCTGCGCGTGGCCTTCGAAACGGCGCACCTGCATTCGATGATCCTGTGGGGCCCGCCGGGGGTGGGCAAGACCACGCTGGCGCGGCTGATGGCCGGCGCGGTGGACGCCGACTTCATCGTGCTGTCGGCCGTGCTGGCCGGCGTCAAGGACATCCGCGAGGCCGTGGACCGGGCCCGGGCCGCGCGCCGTGCCGGCCGCGCCACCATCGTCTTCGTCGACGAGGTGCACCGCTTCAACAAGGCGCAGCAGGACGCCTTCCTGCCGCACGTGGAGTCGGGGCTGTTCACCTTCATCGGCGCGACCACCGAGAACCCGTCCTTCGAGGTCAACTCGGCGCTGCTGTCGCGCGCCACGGTGCACGTGCTGAAGTCGCTGCAGAGCGAGGACCTGGCCGCGCTGCTGCAGCGCGCGCAGACGCTCTTGCAGGCCGTGCCGATGAACGACGTCGCACGCGAGCGGCTGTTGGCGCATGCCGACGGCGATGCGCGGCGGCTGCTCAACGCCTACGAGAACGCCGCAGCCCTGGCGGCGCGTGACGCGTCGCGGGCGCAGATCGACGAGCCCCTGCTCGAGCAGGCACTGGGTGAGCAGCTGCGCCGCTACGACAAGAGCGGCGACCAGTTCTACGACGCCATCTCGGCGCTGCACAAGTCGGTGCGCGGCTCCGACCCCGATGCCACGCTGTACTGGCTGGCGCGCATGCTCGACGGCGGCGTCGACCCGCGCTACGTGGCGCGGCGGCTGCTGCGCATGGCCAGCGAGGACATCGGCCTGGCCGACCCGCGGGCGCTGCATCTGGCGGTGGACGCGGCCGAGGTCTACGAACGGCTGGGTTCGCCCGAAGGCGAGCTGGCGTTGGCGCAGGCGGCCGTGTACCTGGCGATGGCGCCGAAGTCGAACGCGGTCTACGCCGCCTGGAATGCGGTGCGCGAGCTGGTGCGCAGCGACGGCACGCGGCCGGTGCCCGAGCACCTGCGCAACGCACCCACGCGGCTGATGAAGCAGCTGGGCCACGGCGCCGGCTACCGCTATGCGCACGACGAGGCCGGCGGCTTCGCGGCCGGCGAGACCTACCTGCCCGAAGGCCTGCCGCGCACGCGCTTCTACGAGCCGGTGCCGCGCGGCCTGGAGCTGCGCATTGGCGAGCGCCTGGCCGAACTGCGGGCGCTGAACGCCGCGGCCGGCAGCAACGAATAGCCGGGCCCACCCGAAGCGGCGCAGCCCTGCCAAGGGGGAAAGCCCGCGCCCGGCGCGATTCGGCCGACCCCTAGAATGGCGCCGCCCCGGGATGGTGCGGCACAGTCCATGCATGGGCCCTGTGTTGCAAGCACACAAGAGCGGCGACTACAGGAGAACCATCGATGGAGACCTTCATCCAGCAGATCATCAACGGTCTGGTTCTCGGCAGCATGTACGCGCTGGTCGCGCTGGGCTACACGATGGTCTACGGCATCATCAACCTGATCAACTTCGCGCATGGCGAGGTGCTGATGGTCGGTGCCCTGGTCAGCTGGACCGTGGTCACGCTGATGGCCGGCATGGGTCTGCCGGGCTGGCTGCTGCTGCTGATCTCGCTGATCGCCGCCATCCTGGTGTGCACCACGCTGAACTTCACGATCGAGAAGGTCGCCTACCGGCCGCTGCGCAGCGCGCCGCGGCTGGCGCCGCTGATCACCGCGATGGGCGTCAGCCTGCTGCTGCAGACGCTGGCGATGATCATCTGGAAGCCCACCGTCAAGAGCTACCCGATCCTGCTGCCCAGCGAGCCCTTCCACGTCTTCGGCGCGGTCATCAACACCGTGCAGATCCTGATCCTGTTGAGCACGGCGGTGACGCTGGCCGCCCTGATGTGGCTGGTCAACCGCACGAAGCTGGGCCGCGCGATGCGCGCCACGGCCGAGAACCCCAGGGTCGCCGGCCTGATGGGCGTGCGGCCGGACACGGTGATCTCCGCCACCTTCATCATCGGCGCCGCGCTGGCGGCCCTGGCCGGCGTCATGTATGCCGCCAACTACGGCTCGGTGCAGCACACCATGGGCTTCATGCCTGGGCTGAAGGCCTTCACCGCCGCGGTCTTCGGCGGCATCGGCAACCTGGCCGGCGCGATGGTCGGCGGGGTGCTGCTGGGCCTGATCGAGGCCATGGGCGCCGGCTACATCGGCGACCTGACCGGCGGCGTGCTGGGCAGCCACTACCAGGACATCTTCGCCTTCATCGTGCTGATCCTCGTGCTCACGCTGCGGCCGCAGGGCCTGATGGGCGAGCGCGTGGCGGACCGGGCCTGATCGGGAGCACGCCCCATGAAGAACAAGCTCGTCATCTTCCTGGCCTGCGGCCTGGGTCTGCTGTTGCTGCCTCTTCTTGCGCAGTCCTTCGGCGACGCCTGGGTGCGCATCATCGACATCGCGCTGCTGTACGTGATGCTGGCGCTGGGCCTGAACATCGTGGTCGGCTACGCCGGCCTGCTCGACCTGGGCTACATCGCCTTCTATGCGGTGGGCGCCTACATGTTCGGCCTGCTCGCCAGCCCGCACCTGTGGGACACCTTCCCGTGGATCAAGGCCGCGCTGCCCAACGGCCTGCACACGCCGCTGTGGCTGGTGATCCCGCTGGCGGCAATGCTGGCGGGCATGTTCGGCATGCTGCTCGGCGCGCCGACGCTGAAGCTGCGCGGCGACTACCTGGCCATCGTCACGCTCGGCTTCGGCGAGATCATCCGCGTGTTCCTGAACAACCTCGACGCCCCGGTCAACATCACCAACGGTCCGAAGGGCCTGGTGGGCATCGACTCGTTCAAGCTCTTCGGCCTGGACCTGGGGCGCACCACCGAGGTCTTCGGCTTCAAGCTGTCGTCGGTGACGCTGTATTACTACCTGTTCCTGGTGCTGGTGATCTTCACCGTCGTGCTGTGCTACCGGCTCGAGCGCTCGCGCATCGGCCGCGCGTGGATGGCCATCCGCGAGGACGAGATCGCCGCCAAGGCGATGGGCATCAACACCCGCAACCTGAAGCTGCTGGCCTTCGGCATGGGCGCCACCTTCGGCGGCGTGTCCGGCGCGATGTTCGCTAGCTTCCAGCGCTTCATCTCGCCCGAATCCTTCTCGTTGCAGGAGTCGATCATGGTCGTCGCCATGGTCGTGCTCGGAGGCATCGGCCACATCCCGGGCGTGATCCTCGGCGCGCTGCTGCTGGCCGCGCTGCCCGAGGTGCTGCGTTACGTGGCCGACCCGCTGCAGGGCATGACCGGCGGCCGGCTCGACGCCTCGATCCTGCGCCAGTTGCTGGTGGCGCTGGCGATGATCGTCATCATGCTGCTGCGGCCGCGCGGGCTGTGGCCCTCGCCCGAACACGGCAAGGCCGCGCCGGCCCCGGCCGCCGACCTGAAGCCGGGGGGCCGGTCATGAGCGCGCCGGGCCGCTCCCAAGCGCTCATCCCGGAGCGCATTGCGCGGAGGTTCATCCAATGAGCGCGGTGCTCAAGGTCTCTGGCGTGTCCAAGCGCTTCGGCGGCCTGCAGGCCCTGTCCGACGTGGGCATCACCATCCAGCCCGGCCAGGTCTACGGCCTGATCGGGCCCAACGGGGCGGGCAAGACCACCTTCTTCAACGTGCTGACCGGCCTGTACACGCCCGACTCGGGCAGCTTCGAGCTCGGCGGCATGCCCTACAAGCCGACCGCGGTGCACGAGGTGGCGCGCGCCGGCATCGCGCGCACCTTCCAGAACATCCGCCTGTTCGCCGAGATGACGGCGCAGGAGAACGTCATGGTAGGCCGCCACGTGCGCACGCAGTCGGGGCTGCTCGGTGCCATCTTCCGCACCGGCGGCTTCAAGGCCGAGGAGGCTGCCATCGCCGCTCGCGCGCAGGAACTGCTCGACTACGTCGGCATCGGCCGCTTCGCCGAATACAAGGCGCGCACGCTCAGCTACGGCGACCAGCGGCGGCTGGAGATCGCGCGCGCGCTGGCCACCGACCCGAAGCTGATCGCGCTGGACGAGCCGGCCGCCGGCATGAACGCCACCGAGAAGGTGGTGCTGCGCGAGCTGATCGACCGCATCCGCAACGACGGGCGCACCATCCTGCTGATCGAGCACGACGTGAAGCTGGTGATGGGCCTGTGCGACCGCGTCACCGTGCTCGACTACGGCAAGCAGATCGCCGAAGGCACGCCGGCCGAGGTGCAGCGCAACGAGAAGGTGATCGAGGCCTACCTGGGTGCCGATCACAAGGCCCACTGAGCGCGGAGCATCGAGATGGCCAATCCGGTCCTGTTGAAGGTCAACGCGCTGAAAGTCGCCTACGGCGGCATCCAGGCCGTCAAGGGCGTCAGCTTCGAGGTGCGCCAGGGCGAGCTGGTCAGCCTGATCGGCGCCAACGGCGCCGGCAAGACCACCACGCTGAAGGCCGTCACCGGGCTGCAGCCGGTGGCCGCCGGCGACATCGAGTTCATGGGCAGGTCGATCAAGGGCCAGGGCGCCTGGGACCTGGTCAAGCAGGGGCTGGTGATGGTGCCGGAAGGGCGCGGCTGCTTCACGCGCATGACCATCACCGAGAACCTGCTGATGGGCGCCTTCGTGCGCAACGACAGCGAGATCGAGGCGGACATCGACAAGGTGTTCGCCATCTTCCCGCGGCTGAAGGAACGGCGCGCGCAGCTTTCGGGCACGATGAGCGGCGGCGAGCAGCAGATGCTGGCGATGGGCCGCGCGTTGATGGCGCGGCCGAAGGTGCTGCTGCTGGACGAACCGTCGATGGGCCTGTCGCCGATCATGGTCGACAAGATCTTCGAGGTGGTGTCCACCATCCACGGCCAGGGCACCACCGTGCTGCTGGTCGAGCAGAACGCCAGCCGCGCGCTGCAGCTGGCCGACCGCGGCTATGTGATGGAGTCCGGCGAGATCACCATGAACGGCCCGGCCAAGCAGCTGCTCGACGACCCGAAGGTGCGCGCCGCCTACCTGGGCGAATAGCCGTCAGTCGGCCTTGCAGGCCGCGGTCTCGCGGAGCTCGACCGCCTCCTGAGGCATTCGAATGTGCGCAGGCAGGTTCTCGCGTCCTCAGTCGGCCTTGGCCCCGGAGGCTTTCACCACCTTCTCGTACTTGCCCAGCTCGGCGCGCACGAAGGTGCCGAACTGCTCCGGCGTGGTCGGCGACGGTTCGGCCAGCAGCGTGGCCAGCCGCGCCTTGATCTCCGGCGAGGTCAGCGCGTCGGTGAAGGCCTTGTTCAGCTTCTGCGTTGCCGCCGGCGGCAGCCCGGCCGGGCCGAACAGGCCGAACCAGGTGTTGATGTCGAAGGCCGCCAGGCCGTAGGCGGCGCCGGCTTCGGCGATGGTCGGCACCTCGGGCATGGCGCTGGAGCGCTTCGCCGTGGTGACGGCCACGGCCTTGAGCTTGCCGCTCTTGATGTTGGCCGAGGCCGCAGCCAGGTTGTCGAAGTTCAGGTCCACCTGGCCCGACACCAGCGCCAGCTGCGCCGGCGGCCCGCCGGCGTAGGGGATGTGCACCATGTACACGCCGGCCTGCGACTTGAACATCTCGCCCGCCAGGTGCCCGGCGCTGCCGTTGCCGCCCGAGCCGTAGTTCAGCGTGCCCGGGTTCTTCTTCGCGTAGGCCACCAGGTCGGCGACGCTGGCGATGCCCAGCTTCTTGGCCGTGTCGACGTTCATCACCAGCACGTTGGGCACCTGGGCCACCAGCGTGATCGGCGTGAAGTCGCGGATCGGGTCGTACGGGATCTTGGCGTACAGCCAGGGGTTGATGGCATGCGTGGCGACCGCGCCCATGCCGATGGTCAGGCCGTCGGGGGCGGCCTTGGCCACCAGGTCCATGCCCAGGTTGCCGCCGGCGCCGGGGCGGTTCTCCACCACCACCGTGCCGAGGCTGTCCTTGACCTTGTCGGCCAGCGCGCGGGCGACGATGTCCAGCGGTCCGCCCGGGGGATAGGGCACGACCAGGCGGACCGGCTTGGCCTGCGCCATCGCGGGCAGGGTCCAGGGCCAGGCCAGCGCGGCCAGGCTCAGCAGGGGGCGGCGGCGGATCGACAAGGGACGCTCCTGAGGTGTGCTCTTCTGCGGCCGCAAGCCTACACTCTGCCGGTGCGGCCTGCGGCCGTACTTGCCCAGGAGCAAAGCCATGACGCTGTGCCCGATTGCCGTCGTCGCCGGTTGCCAGAAGTGCCCGGCCTTCAAGGTGTGTCCGCTGAAGACCGTGCTCGGAGACCAGCCTGCCAAGCCGCCCGCGGGGGGCGGCAAGCCGCCTGGCAGGAAGAACTAGCGAACGGCGCCCGTCCCATCGCACCGTCGGACGCCGGGTTGCCTGCAGCTGCGTCGCGGCCCGCCGTGCGGCGCGACCCCGCGTCGCAAGCCTCCGACCGTCATGCGCCTGGGTGCTTGTCGGCCTCGGAGGTGAAGGCGTCGGCGTAGAACTCGTCGGCGGGCAGGCTGCAGCGCGCGACGAAGTCGCTGCGCGCCGCATCCACCATCACGGGCGCGCCGCACGCGTACACCTGGTACGCGGCCAGCTCGGGCAGGTCGGCCATCACCGCGTGGTGCACCAGCCCGGTCCGCCCGTGCCAGCCGGCGTCCCGGTTCTCCGAAAGCACCGGCACGTAGCGCAGGCTGGGCATCTGCGCGGCCGTGGCCTCGGCCCACTCGTGCAGGTAGAGGTCGGCGCGGCTGCGGCAGCCCCAGTACAGCACGGCCGGCCGGGTGATGGCCTTCAGCTGCATGTGCTCGATCAACGCCTTGATCGGCGCCAGGCCGGTGCCGGCGGCCAGCAGCACGATCGGCTTGGACGACTCCTCGCGCAGGAAGAAGCTGCCGAAAGGCCCCTCGATGCGCAGGATCTCCTTGTCCTGCATCGCCCCGAACACATGGTCGGTGAACTTGCCGCCCGGCAGGTGCCGAAGGTGCAGTTCCAGCGCCGGCGGGCTGCCCAGCCGGTGGGGCGCGCTGGCCATCGAGTAGCTGCGGCGCGAGCCGTCGCGCAGGATGATCTCGATGAACTGCCCGGCGCGGTACTGCAGGTTCTGGTTGGCCGGCAGCTGCAGCTTCAGGATCATGACGTCCGATGCGGCGCGCTGCATCGACAGCACGCGCGCGGGCATCTTCAGCACCGGGAATTCGCCCGCGCCGGGGACGCTGCGTGCCTCGATCACGCAATCGGTCTGCGCGACCGCGCAGCAGGGCAGGATCCAGCCTGCATCCTCTTCGTCGGCGGACAGCGCGCGCAGCTGGTGCGCGCCGTGGATCACGCGTCCCGACAGCAGCCGGCTCTTGCATGAGCCGCAGGCGCCGTCACGGCAGCCGTAGGGCAGCCCGATGCCCTGGCGGATGGCTGCCGAGAGGATGCTTTCGTCGCGCTGCACCTCGAAACTGCGGTTCGCGGGCTGCAGGTGGATGGTGAAGCTCATGAGGTGGACACGGGGCACTTAAACTGCAGGCCGATTGTGCCCGCCCGGGCTTTCCCCATGCCTGTGTCCACCACCCGCCGATCGTGCCGGCCCGCATTGCTGATCGTCGGCTGCGGCGATGTCGGCCTGCGGGTGCTGAAACTGCTGCGCGGCCGCTACCGCCTGCTGGCGCTGACCTCGTCGCCGCAGCGGCGCGAGGCGCTGCGCCGTGCCGGCGCCGTGCCGCTGCTGGGCGACCTGGACGACCCCGCCACGCTGGGGCGGCTGGGCGCGCTGGCCGATGCGGTGCTGCACCTGGCGCCGCCGCCGGCGCACGGCGAACGAGACACCCGCACCCGCCACCTGGTCGAGGCGCTGGCGCGCGGCGGCCGTGTCAGGCGCATCGTCTACGCCAGCACCAGCGGCGTCTACGGCGACTGCGGCGGCGAGCGCTTCGACGAGACGCGCGCCCCGCGACCGGCCACCGACCGGGCGCGGCGCCGCGTCGATGCCGAAGCGCGGCTGCGCTGGTACGGCCGGCGCAGCGGCGTCACGGTGTCGCTGCTGCGCATCCCCGGCATCTACGCGTCCGACCGCGCGGGCGGCCACCCGCGCGAGCGGCTGCAGCGGCGCACGCCCGTGCTGCGCGAGCAGGACGACGTCTACACCAACCACATCCATGCCGACGACCTGGCGCGCGCCTGCGTGGCCGCGCTGCACCGGGCACGGCCGCAGCGCGCGCTGCACGTCAGCGACGACACCGAGTTGCGCATGGGGGACTACTTCGACCTGGCCGCAGACCTGTGCGGCCTGCCCCGTCCGCCGCGCATCGGCCGCGACGAGGCGGTGCGACAACTGTCGCCGATGCAGCTGAGCTTCATGACCGAATCGCGCCGCCTGGACAATCGCCGCCTGAAGCGGGAACTGCGGCTGCGGCTTCGGCATCCGACCGTGGCCGAGGGGCTGTTGGCCTGACCCGCCGATGAAGACGCTGCTGCTGACGCACCCGCTGCCAGCCCGGGTGTTTGCCGACGCCGTGCACGCCATCGACGCACGGCTGCCGCTGCTGGAGTACAGGCCGGACATCGACGACGCGGCCCTGTCCGACGTCGAGGCGGTGCTCGGCTGGCGCTTTCCGTCTGGCGTCGCGGCGCGGCTGCCGCGCCTGCGCTGGGTGTGCTCGGTGGGTGCGGGCGTGGACAAGCTGCTGGTGCCCGAGCTGCCGCAGCGGGTGCTGGTGTCGCGCATCGTCGACGTGGACCAGGCCGACGGCATCGCGCAGTTCGTGGTCATGATGGCCTTGCGCCATGCCCGCAATCTGTCGGCCTACGAGGCGCAGCAGCGAGCCCGCCAGTGGCAGCGGCAGCCGGACGGGGTGCTGCGCAGCCATGTCGGCGTGCTCGGCATGGGCACGATGGGCAGCGCCGTGGCGCGCATGCTGCAGGCGGTGGGCTTCCAGGTCACCGGCTACAGCCGCCATTCGGGTCAGTCGCTGGCGGCCGTGCTCGGCGGCAGCGACATCGTCGTCTGCGCATTGCCGTTGACGGCGCAGACCCGCGGGCTGCTCGACGCGCGCGCCTTCGCGCAGATGCCGCGCGGCAGCTACCTGGTCAACATCGCGCGCGGCGCCCATGTCGTCGAGGCAGACCTGATCGAGGCGGTGCGTGCCGGCCATCTCGCCGGAGCGGCGCTGGACGTACAGGAGCACGAGCCCCTTCCTGCCGACGACCCGCTGTGGGACATGCCCGGCATCACCATCACGCCGCACATCGCCGCGCAGTCGTCGCCGCACACCATCGCCCAGCAGTTCGTGCAGGGCTGGCGTTGCCTTCAGCGCGGCGAGGCGCCGCACAACCTGGTCGATCGCGAGCGCGGCTACTGACCCCGGACGGACGGGCGAAAGAAGTCGCCAGTTGCCAGCGGCGGCGCCGCGGCCCGGGCGCACCGAAATGTCCGTACAGGTCCGCGATGCAAGAGAGGGGTCTGCGCTGCAAGCCGCATCCCAAGCAGTCGTCAAGTTGGCGGCGGCAGGCGCTCGGAGGCCGTGGTGTCTGCGCCGGGCGGGCTGGGCTCTGCCGGTCCGGGCAGCGCCTCGCGCAGCGCCGACAATTCGTCGCGCAGTGCGGCGATCTGCTTGTGCAGGTCGCTCAGCACCTCGCGCTCGATGCTGCGCTCTTCGGTGGCGATCCAGGCCGACGCGATGCCGGCGGCCACCAGAGTGATGGCGCCGACACCCAGGAAGACCACGCCGACCGCAAAGATCCGCGAGGCCGGCGTGGTCGGCGTCAGGTCGCCGTAGCCGACGGTGGCGGCGGTGGTGAAGGCCAGCCACAGCGCGTCGCCGAAGGTCGGCGTGGTCGGCTCCAGCCACCAGAAGCCCAGCCCGCACAGCAGCAGCAGCAGCAGCGCGGCGATCAGCCGCCACAGCGTGCCGCCGCGGCTGATGACGTAATGCGCGGCCCAGAACATGCGCGACATCGTGAAGAAGCCGACCACCACGCGGAACCACAACGCCGCTTCGGAGTTCGAACTGGGCGGCAGCATCGCCGCCATCACCAGGCCGACGCACAGCAGCACGTCGAAGCCGTTGGCGCGCAGGTGGGTCTTCAGGTTGCCGCTGCGCAGGCCGACATGCAGCAGCGCGCCGGCCATGGTCGCCGCGGCGAGCAGGTAGCTCAGCACCGCCAGCAGCGGCGGCGATTCGTGCAGCAGCTCGACGTAGAAGGACGGCACCGTGCTCAGCAGCGCCAGCGTGATCGGCCAGCGCCACTTCAGTTCCACCAGCCGGGCGCGCTGGTTGGTGTCGGCCGCGAAGACCGAACTCAGGCCTGCCTGTTCGGGCTCGCGCAGGGGGTTGACCGAGGGCGGCTTCGCCATGGGGTTTCCGTTCGCAGCGGCGGGGGCGCTCCGGCCTCGCACGAATCAGGCCGGCAGCGGGCGTTCAGGCCTTGTTCAGCCAGGTTTCGGCCAGCTTCACCCAGTAGGTGGCGCCCATGCTCAGCACCCGGTCGTTGAAGTCGTAGCCGGGGTTGTGCACCATGCAGCCTCCTTGACTCCCCACGCCGTTGCCGATGTTCACGTAGCAGCCCGGCACCTGCTCCAGGAAGAAGGCGAAGTCCTCGCTGGCGGTCACCGGCTCGGCCTGGGCCTGCAGCCCGCCGTCGCCCAGCCAGTCGCGGATCACCTGCATGCAGAACGCGGTCTCGGCCGGGTGGTTGTTCAGCACCGGGTAGCGGCGGATGTAGTCGACCTCGGCGGTGGCGCCGTACACCGCCGCCTGGGTGCGCGCGATCTCGCCAATGCGCCGCTCCAGCAGGTCGCGCACCTCGGGGCGGAAGGCGCGCACCGTCAGCCGCAGTTCGGCCTCGCCGGGGATGACGTTGGGCGCATCGCCGGCCAGGAAGGCGCCGACGCTGATGATGCCGGCGTGCAGCGGCGGCACGTTGCGCGAGACGATGGTCTGCAGCGCCATCACGATGCTGGCGCCGGCCACCACCGGGTCCACCGCGCTCTGCGGCATCGCGCCGTGGCCGCCCACGCCCTTGACCTTGATGAGGCAGGTGTCGCCGCTGGCCATCGCGTAGCCGGGCACGACGACGAACTGGCCCTCGGGCACGCCCGGCGCGTTGTGCATGCCGAACATCGCGTCGCAGGGGAACAGCGCCAGGAAGCCGTCCTCCAGCATCCTGCGCGCGCCGGCCAGGCCTTCCTCGGCGGGCTGGAAGACCAAGTGCAGGATGCCGTCGAAGTGGCGCGTGGCCGCCAGGTGGCGCGCCGCCGACAGCAGCATCGCAGTGTGGCCGTCGTGGCCGCAGGCGTGCATCTTGCCGAAGACCTTGCTGGCCCAGGGCTTGCCGCTGGTCTCGGCAATCGGCAGCGCGTCCATGTCGGCGCGCAGGCCGATGCGCCGCGTGGAGGTACCGGCGCGCAGCGTGCCCACCACGCCGGTGCCGCCCAGGCCGCGGTGCACTTCGTAGCCCCAGCGTGCCAGCCGCTCGGCCACCAGGTCCGAGGTGGCGTGTTCCTCGTAGGCCAGCTCGGGGTGCTGGTGGATGCGGTGGCGGATTTCCACCATCTCGGCCTCGTGGGCGCGGATCTCGTCCAGGGCGGGCAGCGGCAGCGGTGCGTTCATCGTCGGCGGCGGGCAGGGCGGGGAGATGCCGATTCTGGGCCATCCGCGGCGCCGGCCGCCGAGCCGCGATACTTGCCGGCTGCTGCGCAGCCCGCAGGCCCGTGCAAGGACCCGATGCAATGACTCCCGATGCCCCGACGCGCTGGCAGTTCTGGATCGACCGCGGCGGCACCTTCACCGACATCGTCGGCCGCGCGCCCGATGGCGCGCTGCACACGCTGAAGCTGCTGAGCGAGAACCCCGGGGCGTACCTCGACGCCGCGGTCGAGGGCATGCGCCGGCTGCTGCAGCTGCCGCCCCGCGCGCCGATCACGCCGCAGCAGGTGGAGTGCGTGAAGATGGGCACCACCGTCGCCACCAACGCGCTGCTGGAGCGCAAGGGCGAGCGCACGCTGCTGGTCACGACGCGCGGCTTCCGCGACGCGCTGCGCATCGGCTACCAGGCGCGGCCGCGGCTCTTCGACCGGCACATCGTGCTGCCCGAGATGCTGTACGAGCAGGTGGTCGAGGCCGACGAGCGCGTCGGCGCCGACGGCGCGGTGCTGCAGCCGCTGGACGCCGCTGCGCTGCGCCGCGATTTGCAGGCGGCGCACGGGCGCGGCCTGCGCGCCTGCGCCATCGTCTTCATGCACGGCTGGCGCCATGCGGCGCACGAGCAGACGGCCGCGGCGCTGGCGCGCGCCGCCGGCTTCACGCAGGTGAGCGTGTCGCACGAGGTCAGCCCGCTGATGAAGTTCGTCTCGCGCGGCGACACCACCGTGGTCGACGCCTACCTGTCGCCGATCCTTCGCCGCTACGTCGAGCAGGTGGCCGCGCAGATGCCGGGCGTGCCGCTGTTCTTCATGCAGAGCAGCGGCGGCCTGACCGAGGCGCACCGCTTCCAGGGCAAGGACGCCATCCTCTCCGGCCCGGCCGGCGGCATCGTCGGCATGGTGCGCACCGCGCTGGCGGCCGGGCATCGCAGGCTGATCGGCTTCGACATGGGCGGCACCAGCACCGACGTGTCGCACTATCTCGACGGCCCTGCCGGCGGGTTCGAGCGCACCTTCGAGACGCAGGTGGCCGGCGTGCGCATGCGCGCACCGATGATGAGCATCCACACCGTGGCCGCCGGCGGCGGCTCGATCCTGGCCTTCGACGGCGCGCGGCTGCGCGTCGGCCCGCGCAGCGCCGGTGCCCACCCCGGCCCGGCCAGCTACCGCCGCGGCGGGCCGCTGACGGTGACCGATGCCAACCTCATGCTCGGCCGCATCCAGCCGCAGCACTTCCCGAGCGTCTTCGGCCCGGCCGGCAACGAGCCGCTGGACGGCGAGGGCGTGCGTTCGAAGTTCGAGCAACTGGCCGCGCAGGTGCAGCGCGCCACCGGCCGGCCGACGACGCCCGAGGCGCTGGCCGCCGGCTTCCTGCGCATCGCCGTGCAGGCGATGGCCAATGCCATCAAGCGCATCTCGGTGGCGCGCGGTTACGACGTCACCGGCTACACGCTGCAGTGCTTCGGCGGCGCCGGCGGCCAGCATGCCTGCGGCGTGGCCGACGCGCTGGGCATGACGCGGATCTTCGTGCACCCGCTGGCGGGGGTGCTGTCGGCCTACGGCATGGGCCTGGCCGACCGGATCGCGATGCGCGAGGCCTCGGTGGAGCGCGGGCTCGATGCCGAAGGGCTGGCGGCCGCCCGGCGCCTGGCCGGCGAGCTGGTCGATGCGGCGGCCGAGGAGCTGGCCGCGCAGGGCGTGCCGCCGGCGGTGATCGGGCGGCGCGCCACACTGCACTTGCGCTACCAGGGCACCGACACCGCGCTCGGCGTGCCGATGGCCAGCCTGCAAGAGGCACGCAGCGCCTTCGAGGCCGCCTACCGCCAGCGCTTCGCGTTCCTGATGCCCGACCGGGCGCTGGTCATCGAAGCGGTGTCGGTGGAAGCCATCGGCCCCGGCGAGCGCGCGCCCGAGGCTGCGGCCCACGCGGCCGCGCCGGACCGGGCCATCGTGCCCGAAGAACGGGTGCGCATGTACTGCGACGCCGACGAGTCGCCGGCCGGCTGGCGCGAGGCCGGGCTGGTGCGGCGCGAATCGTTGCCCGCGGGCGCGCTCATCGACGGGCCGGCCATCATCGCCGAGCGCAACGCCACCACCGTGGTCGAGCCCGGCTGGCAGGCGCGGCGCACGGCCGACGGCGCGCTGACGCTGCAACGCATGCGGCCGCGCATGGCCGCGCAGGCCATCGGCACGCAGGTCGATCCGGTGATGCTCGAGGTGTTCAACAACCTGTTCATGAACATCGCCGAGCAGATGGGCCTGCGGCTGCAGAACACCGCCTACTCGGTGAACATCAAGGAGCGGCTGGACTTCAGCTGTGCCCTCTTCAGCGCCGCCGGCGAGCTGATCGCCAACGCGCCGCACATGCCGGTGCACCTGGGCAGCATGAGCGAGAGCATCAAGACGGTGATCGCGCGCAACCCGCGGATGCAGCCGGGCGACGTCTACCTGCTGAACGACCCGTACCACGGCGGCACGCACCTGCCGGATGTGACGGTGGTGACGCCGGTGTACATGGACGAGCCCTCCCCCTCCGAGGCGGAGGGAGCGGGCGGCGGTGGACCGTGTGAAGGCGGCTCGCCGCGGGTCGCCGCGTTCTACGTGGCGTCCCGCGGCCACCATGCCGACATCGGCGGCACGACCCCCGGGTCGATGCCGCCCTTCAGCCGCAGCATCGCCGAGGAAGGCGTGCTCTTCGACAACTTCCTGCTGGTGCGCGACGGCGCGCTGCGCGAGGCCGAGCTGCTGGCGCGGCTGCAGTCCGGGCCGTACCCGGCGCGCAACCCGGCGCAGACCATCGCCGACCTGCGCGCGCAGATCGCCGCCAACCAGAAGGGCGTGGAAGAGCTGCAGGCGATGGTCGCGCGGTTCGGCCGCGACACGGTGGCCGCCTACATGCAGCACGTGCAGGACAACGCCGAGGAATCGGTGCGCCGCGTCATCACCGCTTTGGACCTCGTGCCCCCAGGCGCGCCCGAGGGCGCGCCGCACCCCGAGGGCGCCGACCCGGCTTCGCGCGGCCGCGCGCCGGGTCGGGGCGGCTGCTTCGAGCTGCCGCTGGACAACGGCGCGCTGATCCGCGTGCGCGTCACGGTGGATGCCAAGGCGCGCGAGGCCACCATCGATTTCACCGGCACCAGCGCGCAGCTGCCCAACAACTTCAACGCGCCGAAGGCGGTGACGATGGCCGCGGTGCTGTACGTGTTCCGCACGCTGGTCGACGACGACATCCCCTTGAATGCCGGTTGCCTGAAGCCCTTGCACGTGGTCGTGCCCGAGGGCTGCATGCTCAACCCCAGGCCGCCGGCGGCGGTGGTGGCCGGCAACGTGGAAACCTCGCAGTGCGTGACCAACGCGCTGTTCGGCGCGCTCGGCGTGATGGCCTCCGGCCCTTGTACGATGAGCAACTTCACCTTCGGCAATGCGCGCCATCAGTACTACGAGACCCTCTCCGGCGGCAGCGGCGCAGGGCCCGGCTTCGACGGCACGGCGGTGGTGCAGACGCACATGACCAACTCGAGGCTCACCGACCCCGAGGTGCTGGAGTTCCGCTTCCCGGTGCGCCTGGACAGCTATGCCATCCGCGCGGGCTCCGGCGGGGCCGGCCGCTGGCGCGGCGGCGACGGAGGCCTGCGCCGCGTGCGCTTCCTCGAAGAGATGGAGGCTTCGATCCTCAGCAATGCGCGCCTTCACGGCGCGTTCGGCATGGCCGGCGGCGGGGACGGGGCGCCCGGTGCCAACCGCGTCGAGCGCGCCGACGGGCGCGTGGAGCGGCTGGGCCACATCGGTTCGGCGGCGATGCACCCGGGCGACGTGTTCGTCATCGAGACCCCCGGCGGCGGCGGCTGGGGCCGGCCCGATGCATGAGCGCGCCGGGCCGCTCCCAAGCGCGAATCCCGGAGCGCGCCGCGCGGAGGGCATGCCGATGAGCGCGCCGGGCCGTTCCCACGCGTTCGCCCCGCAGCGCGCGGCGCACCACGCCGTCCCTTGCGCAGCAGCGCGTCCGCCGCGGCCGGCAGCGCGACTGGCGCCTGGGCTGCTTGCGCTGGGCCTGTGGGCCGGCTGTGCGCAGCAGCCGTCGGTGCCGCCCAAGCCGCAGCCGACGCCGGCGGAAAGCGCCGCGCGGCTGGAAGCCGAGGCCGCCGCCATCGCCCGGGCGGCACAGGAGGCGCGTCTCGCCGCGGCCCGGCAGCGGGCCGAGGAGGCCTATGTCTACGGCTACCCGCTGGTGCTGGGCGAGATGTACAGGCAGCAGATGTCCGGCGCCGGCAGGCCCGAGGGCGTGCGCGTGCCGGCCAACACTTTCTGGCACGCACGCCGGCTGCCGCCGGCCGGAGAGCCGCACCCGCTGGTCGACGAGGCCGACACCCTGGCCTCCTTCGCCTGGCTGGACCTGGGCCGCGAGCCCATGCTGGTCACGCACCCGGCGATGGGCCGGCGCTGGTTCAGCCTGGCGCTGCACAGCCAGTGGATGCAGGTCCTGGAGCAGTCGGGCAGCGGCCTGGGCGATGGCCGCGCGGCCCGGCTGCTGGTCAGCGGGCCGGAATGGAGCGGCAGCGTGCCCGCGGGCGTGCGCCACGTGCGCTCGCCCACGCGCCACGTGCTGCTGTCGGTGCGCATCCTGGCCAGCGGCGGCGCGGCCGACCTGGGCGAGGCGCGCGCGCTGCAGTCGCAGCTGCGCATCGTGCCGCAGACCCCGCGCACGCGGGGCGCACGGCTCGCCGCCGGCAGCGCCGAGCCGGCCGCCGTCGCGGTGCCGGGCACGTCCCCGCAACAGCGCGTCGAGGCGCTGGACACGGCGGCCTACTTCGACCTGCTGGCGCAGTTGCTGGGCTCGAGCGCAGCACCCGCCGCCGCCGACGCGCCGCTGCTGGAACGCATCGCCGCGCTGGGCGTCGAGCCGGGCAGGCGCTTCGACATGGCAGCGCTGGAGCCCGCGGTGCAGGCGGCGCTGGCCGACACCGCGGCGCGTGCGCTGCAGCGCCTGCGCGGGCAGCAGCCGCTGCTCTACGCCGCCGAGGGCGGGTGGCAGCTGCTGCTGCCGCAGGCCGACTTCGGCACCGACTATCTGCGCCGCGCCGCGGTGGCGCTGGCCGCCTGGCCGGGGCCGCCGCCCGCACGCCAGCTGTTGCTGATGCGCACGCGCGTCGATGCCGCGGGAATGGCGCTGAGCGGCGCCCACGACTACCGGCTGGTGTTCGACAGGCAGCACAGGCCGCCGTCCGGCGGCTTCTGGTCGCTGACGCTGCAGGTCGAGCAGGGCGGCCAGCGCAGCTTCGCGCCCGGCGGCGTCGATCGCGTGGGCCTGGGCTCGCGCGACCGGCTCGCCGGCGACGCCGACGGCTCGTTGCCGCTGATCGTGCAGAACCTGTCGCCCGGGATCGACGACGCCGCACGCTGGCTGCCCGCGCCCAAGGGCAACTTCATGCTCGCGTTGCGGCTGTACCTGCCGAGGCGCGGAGCGAGCTGGACGCCGCCGCCGGTGAGCCGGCTGCCGTAGCCGCGCGCGGCCGCGCCGCCGCAGCGCCGCTGCAGCCGCCCCTGCCACGGCGCGGCCGCTGGCCGATGTGCGCCGGCGTCGGTGCCGCTGCGCCGACGCGCGGCGGCTTCGGGCCCGGCCAGGCG
>Ga0114939_10001409_pt1 | contig 18949 bp, 11 predicted proteins | sample AshMeaCrysSpring_FD_87196 | JGI IMG/M metagenome (GOLD analysis project Ga0114939, IMG submission 87196) | Groundwater microbial communities from Big Spring, Nevada to study Microbial Dark Matter (Phase II) - Ash Meadows Crystal Spring | ecosystem: Environmental > Aquatic > Deep subsurface >...
AGGTACCAGAGGAAGTCGATCTTTTCCAGCCCCATCGCCGCAACACCGGCAGCCGAGCCGATGATCAGGCAGCTGCCCCCCGTCCCAGCGCAGTACGCCAGCAGTTGCCAGAACGTGTCGTCCGGTCCCATGTGGTACATCTCGATCCCTGCGGCGACCAGCGGGACGTTGTCGACGACGGCGGAAAGCAGACCGATCAAGATCGCGACCAGGTAATGATTGCTGTTGGTCTGGACGTCGAGCCACGCTGCTACGTCATGCAGGACCCCCGTGGCGCCGAGGCTGCTGACTGCCAGCAAAATCCCCAGAAAGAAAAGAATGCTGCCCGTGTCGATTCGTTTGAGAATTTCCAGGACATGCGTGCTGGACCTGGTCACTTCATCCATATCGTGTTTGACAATTTCTGCCACAATCCAGATTACGCTCAGACTCAGCAAAATGCCCATGAATGGCGGCAGGTGCGTCACCGCTTTGAACACCGGGACGAACAGCAGGCCCGACAGCCCAAGGATCAAAAACAGCATCGATTGATAGGGCTTGATGTTCTTCAGCTCATGCCCATGACCATTCCCAGCCATGCGGTTGAATGCTGCATCACTCTCCGCATTGGAGACTCCATCTGAATCGGCATTGGGAGCATTCCCCTCGCGATTCAGGCGTCTTGACATCAGCAAGACCGGCACCAACAGACATGCAAGGCTTGGCAGAAGCAGCCAGACCATCGTCGGCACGGGCGTAATCTTCCTCTTGATCCACAGCATCGTGGTGGTCACGTCCCCGATGACCGTCCAGGCACCGCCCGCGTTGGCTGCGATCACAACCATCCCAACGTACATCAACCGCTTGTGATGATCCGCGATCAGTTTGCGGAGCAGCGACACCATCACGATCGTCGTCGTGAGGTTATCGAGCACCGCGGACATGAAAAATGTCAGAATCGTTATCACCCACAGAAGAACGCGTTCGTTCTTCGCATTGATACGATCCGTTATGATCCGGAAGCCCTCGAAAGCATCCACCAACTCGACAATCGTCATCGCCCCGAGCAGGAAGAACAGGATGCTGGAAATTTCCCCCAATGAAGCAAGCAATTGTCCTTCACTGAGCCACTCCCGCTGCAACTCGAGGCTGCTGTGACCGGCCGGATCCGCCGCGCCTTCGGGCGTGGATGCAGCGTGCCCGACTTTCTCCTGGAACCAGCCAGGAATGCTCTCCATCGGCACCAAATTCTCAATGTCCGCCACATAGAGCGTCCAGCAGAGAACTCCCAACAGTAGCGCCGAAGCGGCCTTGTTGATATGGAGCGGATGCTCCAAGGCAATCATCACGTAGCCGATGATGAAAACGACAATGATCGCGGTGAGCATGGATGATTACAGAGAAACAGGGTGGGGCGACCAAAGAACCAAGCATCCCCGGCTCGCCTGTCTGCCCGCTGAGATCGGAAAGTCGGGCAAGGGCGGTGGCTGGGCGGGGATAGCCAATGCGGATTTCGCAAACCGCGCGCGCCATCGACCAACGCATGGCCTGCGTGAACGATAGCACAGCGCCGATTTTTGCGTCAGGTCGGTAGGAAGTGCCTGCAGTGCGGGTTCAGAAACCTTGGCCCATCCCTTGTGTCCCGCGAACAAACGCACCCGCCCTTAGCGGGCCACCAATGGCGAAGATTCCGCCGCCGCGGATCAAGGACCTTCGCCAACCGGTTTCATCGGTTTACCCTGCGGGTGACTCGGAGGCTCAAAAACCCCAGCTCCGAGGGCCCACGCGATCGATGCCCGAACGGTTGCCGGTGCAGGCTCACCCGCCCCACATCCGCTACAGCGCCAGAACCGTATCGATCTCCTCGCGAATCTTTTGCAGAGCGGCTTGGTCCCCGCCGTCCACTTCGGCCGCTACCCATCCCGAATAGCCGATGTCTGCAAGCGCTGCGCGGACCGCCGCCCAATCGATGTCACATTGAGTGATCGCAGTGAATCGGTCATCGGCTCGCGAAAATCCCTTGATATCCAGTTTCACGATTCGATTGCCAAGCGTCCGAATCCAGGCGGCCGGGTCACCGTACTTCCAATGATTGCCGATGTCGAACTGCATCCCGACCCATGGCGAATTGAACTCATCGACATACTTGGCAAACTTCTCGGCAGTTTGCGTGTTGGGTCCCTGGTGATCGTAGAGGAAGTGGTTCCATACGTTCTCGATTGCGATGTACACACCCAACTGAGCCGCGAGTGGAATCGCCTGCGCAATGTTCTCGATCGACCGTGGCCAGATCTCGCTTTCGGGTCCATCCTGTCCATGTCCCACGACCAAGAGGACGGTGTGTCCGCCAACCGCGTGCGTGTCACGGATGGCTGTCTTGAGATCTTCAAGCGCTTTTGCCCGTTGCGCTGGATCAGGGCTGGTATGCCGAATCTGCCAGTGGGTGGAACAGACCGTCCCGTCGACGGGCAGGCCGGTCGCTTCCATCGCTCGTCGGACTTCCGCGATGTCCAGTCCCGGACTGTCCAGTTCAATCCCGTCAAAGCCAGCGGCTTTCGCCGCGGCAAACTTGTCCGTGAGCGTTCCCGGCACGTTGACCATCCCGATCTTCAGCGTGCGATAGATCGGGCGCGATGCAGTTGCAACCGCCGCAGACACGTTCGCCGACCTGAGCCACGGAACGGCAACTCCAGCCGCTGCAAGATACATAAAGTTACGCCGATTCCACTGAGCGGCCACAGCCATTGCGTTCACTCCGGACGAAGCAAGGTTTCGTTTAAAAAGTTTACTCAGCAGTCGACCTGCCGTCGCGCCAAACATGCCGCCTGATTGTACTGGGTTTTGTGCCCCGCTCTTTGCTGACCCGGAGGATCGACTGAGCAACCGGTCGCCTCACAGGGATCGTTTCAACAACACGTCAACGGCGCAGCTGCTGCAGAAACGCCAGCAGGTCCGCGCATTGGAGAGGAGAGATTTGAACTTCGAACCCTTCGGGCATCAGCGAACCGGGCATCGGCGAGAGGTGTTCGATATCCCCGCGATCGACAGTCTCCCGCGACCCATCGGGCAGGCCCAGGATAATTGCATGAGACTGCTCCTGCACCAGCACTCCTCTCAAGAGTCGCCCATCGACCGTCAGCAAGGAAGCCTGGCGATAACGGGCCTCGATCGCGCGACTTGGGTCCAGAATCGAGGTCAGCAGCGCCTGAGGGGACCGATCGGTCAGTGCTTCCAGCGGAGGACCGATCGGCGGTCGTCCTTCCTGGCTCGCATGGCAGGCAGCGCAATGCTGCTGATACAGGGCCTGACCGCGGGCCACGTCGCCGGGCCCGGAAAGGCTGGCCAGGTAGTGGTCAACCAATGCGGCACGACCGGCCGGGTCCGATCCCTCGGGCGTGCCTCCCGCGGCACTTTCCCAAACCTCCTTCGGCAGGGTTTCACGGATCGCGGCCACCGCCGATGGATCCAAATCGGCCAGTTCCACCCGACGATTCTGCAACGCTTCCGCCAGGTGATCACGCCATGCCTTCCGTTGTGTCAGCAACTGAATGGCGGCCGATCGAATTTCAGGCGCCACATCAGGCCATGCGTCGAGCATGGCCGCGCCGGTCTCGGGCTGAGCGAGTTCTCCCAATCGCCGCAAGGCTGTGACGCGGATAGCGTCAGCTTCCGAGGTCGTCAGCAGTCCGATCAAACGTCCCGCATCTTCTGCGCGCGACGCTGTCAGACTTCCAAGGACTCCGATCAGTTCCGCCCTCCACTCCGGGTCCACAGTCTTGTCGAGCGCTTGGGTGCATGCCCAATCCAGCCATTTTTTTACACTCCCTGGCACATCTTCACTTTGCCACGGTTCGGCCGCGCGCAGCCATTTGACGATCAACCCATCTTCGCCCGCGCTCTGAGGGGATGACCCGGCCTTCGCGATCCGGGTATCTGCCAGTTGCTCAATCAGCGTCCGCACGGCAGGCACATGCGCGTCGCTCTGCACGAGCCCGGCGAGTGTTTCCTGCGCAGCCAGATCCGTGGCACCCGGCGGACTTTGGGAAATGCGACGCTGGATCGTTGCCAGCAGCGTGGCTCGATCGGATGCATCGAGCAATGGCAATGCCGTGCGAATCCAGGGATCGCCGACATGCTGCGCAATCGCATCGATCGCATTCTCACGCGTCTGACCATCACGCGCCCGAGCCAGTGCCAGCAACACGGATAGAGCCAACGCCGGCTCATCACTTTGCCGGGCGCGTTGCGCCAGCGGAGCAAGCACCTGCTGCAGTGGTTCGCTGCCCTGCGGCATCAGATTCACAGCCAAACGGAGCATCCGCGGGTCCGCATCCTGGAAAGCGACTTCCCAGTCGGCTGGCCCGGCTTCACTGAGCCCCACCAGCGTCGCCAGCGCCTGGGCACGCGTTTCCGGGAACGGCGATTCACGAAGCAGCTTCCGCAGACCGTCGATGCTGTCCTTCGCGCCGCGCCAGATCAACTGCTGCTGCGCCAGATCACGGAGCGGCCCGATCGGACTGCTCAGCGATTCGACGAGCTCTTGCCCATCGTTCTCTGCCAACGTTGGCAAGCGCGGGCGATCGAGTTCATCCGGCACTAACCGATAGATTCTGCCACGATCGGCTCCGGCGCGGAGGTCCAGCTGTGCCTGCCATGACAAGGGAATCCACTCGGGGTGCTCAATCACCTGCCGATACATGTCCACGACCCAAAGACAACCGTCCGGTCCATTCTCGACACGCACGGGACGGGACCACGGATCGGACGAACGCAAGAATTCGCTTTGCTGTTCAACTTTTGTTCGAACCGCGGTGAACGAAGCACCATCAGGCACCAGTGCGCTGCGATGCACAAGATTGTGGACAGGTTCGCACACGAGATACGACGGATAGAACGTGTCGCTTGCAGAGCTCCCGATTTCCTCTGCGGCGACACGGAGCGCTGGAATACGACTGACGATACCGCTGCAGGCGGAGGTGAAGGAGTTCGCCGTGTGCAGATCATTGAACCGATCCACGGTCCGACTGAGTGGAAAAACCGGCGGAGACCATGCCGGCTCATACAGAGACTGTGTCGCGCTGGCGACCGATGCCCCCGCACCACGCAGATCGCTATCTTCCAGGACATAGTGAAATCCTGGCTCGCTGTTGGAGTTGCCGAACCAATTCCCCCAGTCATCGCGGCCGCGAAGGAATTGGGTGGAACCGCTTGCCGTCGAGGCGACTCCGGTTTCGACATCGAGCGCCAAATCGCGGCCCGAGATTGCCAGTTCCTGAGCTAGCCCTGGTCCACGGACCTTTTCCGCGGCTTCGCCTGTGCCGAAATACAGACGATGATCGAGCCCGTAGGTGAAGCCACTGACGCGGTGCTGAGGATTCACCAGCGGAAACCCTTCCAACAGCGTTCGCCGCTCGTCAGCCCGCCCATCTCCATCTCGATCGCGCGCGAAAAACACCTCGGGCGCGCAGGAAACCACGGCTCCATCACGCCAGGGAAATACACCGGTGGGATAAGGCAGACCTTCAAGGAAGACCGTGGCCTGGTCAAACCGTCCATCGCCATCAGGATCCGTCAGAATTTTGACGGTTCCTCCCTGAGACTCATTGCCCAACGGGTAGTCCCCCATCTCGACTACCCACAGTCGACCCCGATGATCAAACGCAATGTTGATCGGGTCCTTGACCAGTGGCTCGCAGGCCACCAGTTCCATTCGAAAACCGGGCGGTACCGCGAACGATCGCAGTGCCGCGTCGGGCTCCAGCGGCCGGTTTTCCGGGGAGGATTCCTGAAGCACTTCGTGGATCCGCCGGACCAACAGTTCTTCCGTTCCGCTTTGCCAACGGCCTGGCTGGCTGTAGTAGATCATCGAGTCATCTACTTCGTAGCCGCCTTCGTTGCGGACGCGCTCGCTCGCCACATAACCGAACACATCATCGGTATAGGCCGCGACCCAACGGTGAGTGCCCGGCAGTTCGCGTTCCAGTCGCAACTGATAGTCGATGACGACTTCACCGCCCAGAAACACCCAGGTCAGCTGATCGCCCCACACCCAGGTATGGATTGGCGCCGGGTATGTTTCCGGAATCCGGTCCATCTTTTCGGTGATGTCAAGCAGTTGGCGGGCCCAGCGCCGCCGGTGGACGGAGGAATGATTCAACGCCTGAGTCAGCTCTTCAATCGACGGCCGCTCCGGGGCCAATCCCGCATAGCCGAAGTGGGCATCGATCGGTTGCGGAGAAAGCGATTGGAGCTTCGACGGGGCTTCCCCCGCGCTAAGCACCTGGCTGACGGACTGGGCCAATTCGTTGCCATGCTGACGAGCCAAATCGATGCTGGCTCTTGGTTCGGGATTGATATCGGCGCCACAGCCAATCACCGGCAATGCGATTGCCCCTGGAAACTCGGTCTCCAGCACGGTGGCCGACAGGCCGGCCCATTCGCCGCTGACGACGTTGATCTCTGGGCCCATCGTCGTGCAGTGGCAGGCATACAAATAGCTGATCGCCATCGGTTTGCCCGTACTCGTATCCCTAGCACACAGCACGGGAACACGAGTCGAACGCGGTCCGTTCGGAGCGACGCCAAAGCCCTGCCATCGGTGGTTCTGAATCACGCGGCGATTGGCGGCAAACCCAGCCGCACCCTCGCCGATCTCTAAGGTTGCCGGGCGTTCATTCGCGATCGCTGCATCCATCGCCTGCAGAACTCCCGCACGAAGCTCGGTCGTGTACCGCGTGGTGGCCACTGCCTCCGCCTCACTCAGTGGCACGGTGAGAATATTGGTCAGGGCGCCCGCCAACTGTGGAGCCGTATGCGAGTGAGTACAGCAGAGCACCAGTTGAGAGCGTGGGATGCCCCAACGCTGCTCCACCTGCTGGGCAATCGCATGAGTAAAAGTCGCTGGGACGCCGATCGTGTCAATCGAGACCAGCACAACGCGTTGCTCGGGCCCCAAATTCTCGGCGCGAAGGGAAAGTGCTCGCACAAAAAGATGATCGGCCACGCCTTCGCTGGGCCGTTCGCGGTTTGCGTACCCAGAAAGCCTCAATGGCTCGCGTGGCGTCACATCCACCTTTGCGGCGCCCGCGAGCCAAAGGGGGGACGCAGCGGGTTCCGATGCCATGGAAGTGGAATTGCAGTACAACGCCAGCGCGAACATCGCAGTCCAGCAGCTGCATGGACGCCGAACGATCATCCACGAACTCGCGTCAGGAGACCGACGTGGCGGGGAATTCGAGTCGGTTTGGGACACGCCGCTTACATGGTGCGTCGAAGCGGATCGGGCAGGGCACCCAGACAACATGGCGGCGGGTCCTCGTAGCAGGAAGGCACTTTCCTATTCTAAATGGTCTGCATGGGCCGCCGTCCACCGGCCGGCCTTTGGCGGTTGAATGCAAGCCTGGAAACCGGATCGGCCGTGCGCGCCCACCCGGAAAGAGCATTCCCAATCACATCGACCGACCGATAAATCCGGGTCACAGGGCGGCGGCCGAACTCCCAAGCAACGTTGTGGACTGGTGCATTTCGATCTTCACGCTGGATTTCTTGCAATGCGCCGTTGACGAGTGCTTGTCCGATCGTTACGACGCACCAAAGTTTGTTTCACTCGGCTCGCTCATCAGACTCCCGATGACTTTTTGTGGCGTCAGGGCGAGTCACGGTCAGGTGCAGGGGCATCGGCCGATTCACTCCTTCGCGGGCAGGGCAGAGGACCGCCACGATGACGATCACGCGCGTCGGTAGCACCGGCAATTACGCCACCGGTTGGGAACTCGCATTCGGCGGAAAGCGCCGCGGTTCGAAGCAGCCGTCCACGTCCACAACACGGGGAGTCAAGAAAGCAAAGGCCGCCAAGAAGCCGGCTGGAGCCAGCAAGGCGACGGTCAAGTCCGCCGCGAAGCGGGTCAGCAAGCCGGCAACCAAGAAGGCGAAGGCCAAGAAGCGCGGCTGATCGGCTTTCGACGAAATTCCGCGCCGCAGTCATCCTTCTTCTCAGCCCGCCGCGCATGAGGCTTGAGGCCGAGCGTTGCGGCTGCGGCGCCGTCGCTTGGCGGCCCTCTTTTGCTTTGCCGCTGCGCTATGACGTATTGCGTAGTAGCGGAGCCCAACGGCGGAGCGCGCATCGTTCGTGCTAACGTCCTCTTCCGCGGCGCGCTGTCGGCCAGAGCCCGTTAGGACGGTGGCCCTAGACCAAGTTGGGGGATGGAACCTACGATGCGACGCATGGCATCGATCCCGCCTCAAGCAAGCTCGTGATGGTTCCTTCTCCGCCGCCGACCGAGCTTCGCGATGCCTTGCAGCAGGTGGTGGGCTACGCCAACTTCTCCTCTGGCGCGCCGGACCTGCCCACGTTGTCCAGTCTGAATCGATTGATCGGCACCGCAGCCGCGGGCCGTCCTTTGACGGGTCCGCCGGCCTACCTGACGGTTCGACAGTGGCTCGATGGAATGCTCACCGAGTTGGACGGTCGCCCAGGACCGTTCGCTGATGTCTTGCAAGCACGGGCGGTGATCGACCTAGTCTGGTCGGATTTACTCCCTGCCTATTTCGACTTTCATCGTGACTTGCTGTACCACCAGCGCCCCGAGGTCATGCTCAATGGCTTCTTCCTTGGTCGGTGCCTGGAAGCCGTCCTCCAGCAGGGCGGGCCGTGGGATGAGCGTCCCCGAATCGTCCAAGGCGCGATCGGTCGACTGAATGACTACGTCGGCTATCGACCGGTGGCTGTGCTGGAGGGGCGCAAGCTAACGCCATATCCCCATGAGTTCGTCCGCCCCGTCCCGCTGTACATCCGTGGTGCCGGCGTGGCCGCGGGACCTTACCAGGAGGTGATCGAACAGGCTTTGGAGATCCTCCGCGGGACCGATGAAGAGATTTTGCGTCGAGCCAGCTTCGATCCCGAACGCTTGAAAGAGCTGGCATACGACCCGCGGGCCTACGATTTTGATCACCCGGTGAACCACCGTCCCAATTACCATTTCGGGCTGTGGGATCCCGACCACATTGACAGTGATGGCTACTACACGCGGTTTGTCCTGCAACAGGTCACCCTGGATGCATTGTTGACGCGGATTGCCGAGGAGCAAAAGAGCAAGCGAACCGAGATCATGCGAGAAGCCGCCACGGTCCTTTCAGGGATCGTGCTGATGGCATCCTGCATCAGCGGATGGGGACCCGCGGCGCATGACTCGACCGTGACATTGGCCTCCTTGATGCAGCCGATCGCCGAGCTTCGCGATGAGTTCTACGCGCGGCAGTTGGAGCTGCTTGGCGGTGCCCATCTGAAGCGATTGAAGGACGAGGCGACCCGCCGCAAGCAGCCTTTTGGCGCGGCGCGGCAGCACCTGAACACAGGCCTGGCACAACATCGCGCTCGTCAGCTGCAGCATGTTCATCTGGCCCGGCTCTACGCGCGGATGGGTTTTCCCGAGGCGGCGCAGCGACAGGCCGATATCGTTCCCGTGGCCAGCGCGCGGATGCTCTGTCGAATCGATTGCCTGCTGACCGAAGGACGGCGTTCGATCGCGGCGGGGCGACACGTTGCCGCCGTGCAGACTGGCCGTGACGCATTCGATCTGCTGCAGCGGGCGATCTCCTGTGGTGCCGTGGTGGATCCCTGGAATCTTTTGGGATTTGCCGGCAATTTCGCGCGATTCCATGGCCCCGACAGTGCCGTCCACGATCAGCGTGTCGATGATCTGATCGAGCACATCGAGCAACTGTTCGGCTATCTTTCGCAACTCTGGAGCGATGCGGCGGCGCGGGATGACGAACTGACTTTTGCCGCGGCACGCGAACAATTCCGGCATGCGGCTGACTGGTGGCGGCAGTTCGCAGCCCACACGATCGAATCGCTGGAAGCGATCGACCCGCAAGAGACCTATGCTTCGGCAGAGTTAGTGGCGCGTGCCCTGCAGCTTTGGCATCGCGGCGGAGCAGGGGCCGGCGACATCAAGTTCTGGGCACCGCATGCCGCGTTGTTTGATTCGCCTCGGGCGTATGCCCTGGTGATCGATGCGTTACTGGAGCGAAGGGACTTCGTCGCATCCCAGGCACTGCTTGTGCATTGGCTCAGCCAGGCCGAGTCCGTTGGTTTGCGGCGGGGGGAGAACTCGTTGCCACGCGCCGCGGAACGCTGGCTGGATGCCGTGCGACGGGCATCCGCCGATGGCCATCTGTCGGCCCGTGAGGCATGGCAACTGAACCGTCGCCTGTTCGATCGCTTCGAGGCAAATGCCGGATCATTCGGTGAGGCTCCTCGATTTTCGTTGGATGTCGAACCGGCCCGCGAAGCATTCGCCGATGGGCAGGAAGGTTCCAGCGACGAGCGAGGTTCAGGCGACAACGTGGAGACGTTGTTCGAAGCAGCCTATGAGGACGTCATCTATGAAGATTCGACGGATGACGGTCAGGAAAGTCCGCTGCACGAGTTGGACGACGGCAGCGCGGATGAACTTCAGGAAGAAAGCCGCCGCCTGACGGATCATCTGGCCGTTCTCGCCTCTCTGGCCCGCCTTTGGACCGCAGCCGGCGGGATGACCCCGGATCCGTCCGAGGACCCGGTCAATCCTCTCGCAAACCACGAGGCGTTATCGCGGGAAGAAGTCTTGGGATCCTGGGCAGCCCGCGCTGCCGAACTGCGGATCGGGCTCGCCGAGTTGCTCGACCAGGTACGCCGGTATCGGATTCCCACGCCCCGCGCTGATGAAGACTCGATGCGGTTGTACGATCGGCGCCGCACGACCCGCGACGCGCTGCTCGAACGGATCATCGCCACGGCCGTGGAGGTCGCCGACGCACGACGCCTGCTCGTCAGCCTGCGTCTGGCCGCCGAACCCGCACCATCCGCAACCGAAACCTTGAGCGGTCCCTGGACGGACGATGATCGACAGACAATCGCCATGATCGTCGCGTTGCGGCGTGGCGACACGTCCGAAGTCCAGAAGATCGCGCCACACTTGCTGGCCGCGATCCGTGGCACGAATCTGCTGTACGTCCCGTTGAGCCGTGGCGGCGATCCAGAGGAGATTTTTCGGACGCGTTTACGCCAACGGATGCTCAGTCACTTGCTGCGTTGGCTACCCCGCGCCGGACAGTTCGCGCTGACCTGTCAGCTGCTGGAACTCGCACGGCAACTGGAACAGCAGCATCCGATCGGACCGCATGCGGTCACCGAGTTCGATGGTCTGTTCCGGACTGGATTTCGCGCGTTGGTGGAAAACCTGCTGGATCACATCGGCCGGTGGCACCCCAGGGCGTCGCGGAGCCGGATGAAGCCCAAGTCGGTCGTCCCGCTGCTCGAGACGCTGACGGAAATTCTGCTCGCAAGTTGGCTGGCCCACTCGCGGACATTGCGGCTGAGCGCCCTGGAGGCGGTTCGCGATCAGGCGAACTGGCAACGGCTCAGCAACTTTATCCGCCGCTATGGCGGGCCACTGTTCACACAGAGTTTCTTCTCGTTGGGAACGATTCGCGCGATCCTGCATCAAGGCGTCGCGAACTGGCTGCGCCGCTGCCAGGAATCGCCCGAAGAGCTGGCCGACTCGTTGCTGTTGCAGGATCTGGAGTCAGGCAGGCTCGACCCGGCCGAAGCAGAACGTGAACTGAGCATCGTGCTGGAAGCGATCCTCGATCACCACGCCGAATATCGCGACTACAACAGCACGACCACACAGAGCGACCGGGGCGAAATGCTCTACACGCTCCTCGATTTCCTCCGCCTTCGCGTCCGATACGACCGAGTCGCCTGGAATCTGCGGCCAGTGATTTGGGCTCACGAGATCCTGGTGCGAAGGGGATTCGACGCGGCGGCGGCAAGCTGGCGGCGTGGCTTGGCCGAACGGATCGGTCGGGAAGCCGACATGTACTACGCCCAACTTCGCTCGCTGCAGCAGCAATACGCGATGCGGATGCCCACGGTCGCCGACCGGATCGGCGAGCGATTCATGTTGCCGATGACGGTCGACCGGATGCGCGCGCTGATCGGCCCCGCCATCGCGGATGCGGAATCCGGGCAAACCGAAAGCGATGCGTTCTCGCTGCTGGAGCAGGAGATCCAACTCCTGACCCGGCAGCCCGTCGGCGTCGGACTCGACTTACCGCCTTGGCTCGTCACCCTCGAGGAGGAAGTCGACGACGTGGTCAAAAACCGCCGACCCGAAGCCCTGACGGCCGACTCGTCGATCGACATCCCCGTCGGGCCGATCGACGAATTGGAGCTGCAGCGGCAACTGGAGATCGCCAAAAAACAAACCCGCCGCCTCCCGTTTGTAGGCTGACGGGCGTCCAGCCCCAACGAATCGCTTGCTCCCTAACTGGTTCAAAGCCATCAGGTTTGATAGCAAATCCAGTCTTTTCTTTACACGTTGTCCACCGACAGGCATACTGTTCGCCGCGCCCCTTCATTACCCGATCGCCGGACAGCACGTACGGCTCGGACCGCGAACCTCGGATTGATGAGCCAGGATGTTCAAGCTCTCTCTCAACCAGGTCACGACCTACCGCTGGTCGTTAGAGGATGACGTCGCAGCGGCCGTGGCCTATGGGTATGGCGGGCTTGGGCTGTGGCGGGCCAAGGTCAGCGACTTTGGCGTTGAAGCGACGGCAGATGCCATGCTGGAACATGGCCTGGCGGCGACTTCTCTGAGCTGGGTCGGAGGATTCACCGGAAGCGAGGGTGCCACCTTCCGCGAGACTCTGTGCGACGGTTTCGAGACCGTTCAGATGGCCTCCGAACTCCGCTGCCCACTCGTGCTCGCCGTTTCCGGGGGCCGAAACAACCATACCCGTCGTCACTCCCGCAACCTGTTCATGTCCGCGATGCGCGAGTTGGCCGAAGCAGCGGCCGCGGTGAATGTCTCGCTGGCGATCGAGCCGATGCATGCTGGTTGCAGCCATGAGGGCACGTTCATACACAGTCTGGCCGAAGCGGCGGACGTGATCAGTGAACTGGGGGCCTCCAACGTCGGGATCGCGCTGGATACGTACCACGTGGGTCACGACCCACAGCTGTTTGACTGGCTGCCGGTGATCGCCCCGCTGGTCAGGCTTGTGCAGCTCGGTGATGGCCGTAAACCACCTTTAGGCGAAGCCAATCGTTGCCTGTTGGGACACGGCCGTGTGCCGCTGACGCGAATCATCTCGGAGTTGTTCGAGGCTGGCTACGACGGGCCCTTGGAAGTCGAGCTGTTGGGTGAAGACTTGACAGAGCTGGGCTACGCGGAGGTGTTGGAGGAAAGCCGACGGTATGGGCAACGTTTACAGCGGATCGTCAGTCGATCGCGGGCCATCGATCCCCAGCCTTGATGAACGTGATCGGGAATCCGGATGTACCGCGGCTCAGATCAATCATGAGCCGGGTTGCGGTGCTTCTTCTTTTCAGCTTGGCGACGTTTGCTCTCCAAGCGGCGCAGTTGACTGCCATAGGTTGGCTTGGTCCGTTTCCTTGGTTTCGGCGGGTGCTCGCAAGTGAGCAGGATCTCGCGTAGCTTTGTCAGGACGTCGGCGGTGTTGCGGCCCTGATCTCGATGCAACTGGCTGTGCAGTACCAACTGTCCTTCCTGATTGACACGCGAACCGAAGCTCGACAGAACCCTTCGCGCCCACGCTTCGTCCACCAGCGGATTGCCGACCAACTGCCATTTCAGGGTCGCTTTCGAGTTGACCTTCTGGACGTTTTGCCCACCTGGGCCGGAACTCCGCGCATACTGCAGATCCAGCTGGCTCGCAGGAATCGTCAATCGGGGGCTGATCGTCAGGTCGCGCATGGGAGCGAGCGAAGAGGGATGAATAGAAGCGTTCAACCATTCTCGGTGAAACAGAACGGCTTGGTCACCTTTGGATCGGACTTGCTTGCCGGCACATTCGTCAAGGGCTGGCCGAAAATAGTTGCTGCCTGGCTCGGCGCTTCGCTGGCTTTCATCGCGGCAGCAAGCGTGGTGTGCGGGCAGACACCGAATTCCTCAGGGGCTTCATCGGATGTGGGACCGCCGAGTCTCTGGACGCGGGGGGCAGGTGAGGACTGGCCCCAGTTTCTTGGGCCGCGGGGCGACGGCACGAGCCAGGAGACGGGCCTGCGATGGGACTGGCCCAAGGAGGGTCTGCCGATCGTTTGGTGGCGAGCCTTGGGCACCAGTTACGGGATCGGGGTCGTTGAAGGAGGGCGGTATTTCCAGTTTTGTCGATATGGCAATGCCGAGCGGCTGACTTGCTTGGTAGCCGAAACGGGCAAGGAACTGTGGCGGGCCGAGCAACCGGTCAGCTATCAAGATCTTTACGGCTACAACGATGGGCCGCGAAGCAGTCCGGTGGTTCATGGATCGTCGGTCTACACGTTCGGAGTAGCGGGACGACTAACCTGCTATGACGTGCGCGATGGCCGTGTGCTGTGGACGCGCTCGCTGCATGAAGACTACGGGGTTGTCCAGAATTTTTTCGGTGCCGGCAGTTCGCCGATCATCGTTGACGACCTGCTGCTGGTAATGGTCGGCGGCAGTCCTGCGGAATCACAGCGGATTCCACCGGGAAGGCTGGATCGAGTCACCGCCAATGACACGGCGATCGTCGCCTTTGACCCGCGTACCGGCCAGGAGCGGTGGCACTGTGGGGCCGACCTGGCAAGTTACAGCACGCCCAAACGATTCGACTGGGATGGGCGAACGTACTTGGCGGCCTTCTGTCGCGACGGCCTGCAGGTGATCGACATTCAAGATGGGACGGTCCGCGCCGAGTTTCCGTGGCGGGCAGCGCTGCTGGAAAGCGTCAATGCGGCGGTACCTGTGGTTCAAGCCAACGAGATTTTTCTAAGCGAGTGTTATGAAGTTGGCGCTGTGTTGCTCCGGTTAACTCACTCGGCTCAACCGCAAGTAGTGTGGCAGGACCCTCCACAGCGCCGCCGCGAGCAAGCGCTTCGCGCGCACTGGGCAACTCCGATCTTGATCGACGGTTATCTGTATGGTGCGAGCGGGCGTAACGAAGCGGATTCGGACTTCCGATGCATTCGCTGGTCGGATGGGGCCGTGCAGTGGGTCGACCCGCGGCGAACGCGGGCCAGCGCCCTGGCCGTGGATGGACACTTGGTGGTGCTCAATGAACGGGGTCTTCTGGAGGTGATTCGCGCGAACCCGCAGCGGATGGAACGCGTCACGCAGTGGGATCTTGGTGAAGCCACCGACACGCAGGGCAATCCCTGGCTGACGCACCCGTGCTGGGCGGCACCGATCCTGTCGCATGGATTGCTCTGGATTCGCGGCGAAGATCGCCTGTTATGTCTCGACTTGCGCGACCCATCGGCGGGCTAAACGCGGGACGGCTTGGTATACTTAAGAGGTTCCGAATTCACGGCCGCTGATTTACTGGAATGAAACGAGAACTGCATTTAGACCAGTTGTTGAAAAACTGGCCATTTGATCCGCAATCCCTTGGTGTCCGCATCGTCAAAGGCGAAGACGGGCGCGAATGCCTGCAGATGCGGGTCGATATGGGAATTCTCCAACTGGAAACTACCGGCCGGCCGGATGGCTCGCACCCGGATGGTTTTGATTCCTACCTCGAGCTGCTACAGAACCGTCAGTTGCACGATCACTCGTTTGTGCTCAGCGAAGCGGAATGCGCGGAAGTCGATCGGGAGTTCATGCAGTACTATCATCGGCGGATCTGCTGGCTGCGGCTGCAATACTATCGACGCGCGGTTGCAGATGCCGATCACACGCTGCGGCTGATGGATGTCAGCCGGCAGCATTCGCCCGATGAGGAATGGACGAATTCGCACGAGCAATATCGGCCGTTCGTTTTGTTTCACCGCACCCAGGCCGACGCGCTCGCCGAACTGGAAGAGAATGGTGCCGAGGAAGCCGTTCAAGCGATCACGGCGGGGCTCGATCGAATCCGTGAGCTGTACGTCGAGCATGAGGTCGAAGACCAATTTGACGAAGATGAGCTGGTAACGCGGCTCACCGAACTTCGTGAATCGCTCCGCCATGAGTACTCCGTGGGCCGCACACTGCAAGAACGATTGGCCGATGCCGTGGCGGCCGAGCAATACGAGCTTGCAGCGCGACTCCGCGATGAACTCGCCAGTCGCAATGCCCATTGAACGCCTGAACTCGAAAGACTGCTCCGTTTGCTCGCAGCCCCATTCCAACGGGCGGGCCGAAATCAGGAACCATTGGCGTGGACGTTCTTTCGAGGGCCCAGGCTGCAGGCGGTTGGTGGCACGCGCTGCGGTTGTTTGGGCCTCAACCCGACCAGCCGCATTGGCTGCTGCAACTTCGCTGGTGGGCTGTCGTCGGTCAGTTGGTGACGATCGCGGTCGCCGTGGGGCTGATGGGCCTTGCGTTACCCATCCCGCAACTGTTGGGTCTCGTTGCGCTGACCACCATCACGAATGGGCTCTATGGGGGCTGGTGTCGACGCCGCGGCATGGAATCACGCCAGACGGCCAGCCCTGTACTGCCATGGGAGGGCCGAAGCTTGGCCAGCGGTGGCGCGATCGAGGTCGCGCTGCTGACGCTGGACCTGGTCACGCTGGGGTTGATGCTCTACTTTTCCGGCGGCCCGAACAATCCGTTTGTCGTGTTCTATTTCGTCAACCTGGCAGTCGGAGCCATCTTGCTTCCACCCCGTTGGGCATGGGCGCTGACCGGACTTTCGGTACTCAGCTACGGCATTTTGCTGCTGGCCAAGCCGGCGTTTGAACTGGCGGAACCGGCACTCGCGTTGGGCCGCCTGGACTGGGCTCCCATCGAAGCCCAAGGGCAATTCGTCGCGTTCGCGGCGTGTGCCGTCGTGCTGACCTACTTCATCTCTCAACTCGCCGAACAACTCGTCGAGCGGCAGCGGCAGCTGCGTTCCGCCTTGCAGCAACAAGCCAACAGTCAGCGGTTGGAGGCGCTGACTACATTGGCCGCCGGTGCGGCCCACGAACTGGCGACTCCCTTGTCGACGATCGCCGTCGTGGCTCGCGAACTGGACCGCCATCTGACCAGTGGCGAAGGTCCCGGACGACTCCGGCAAGATCTCCGCTTGATTGACGGAGAACTAAACCATTGCCGCCAGATTCTGTCGCGGATGCGCGGCAGCGCTGGTGACCGTTCGGCCGAGCGAATCGACCTGGTCACGGTCGGCGACCTGCTGGATCAGGTCGTCGAGGGCATCCGCCAGCCAGAGCGAGTCGAGATCATTGTGCCGGAAGACCTGGAGTCCTGGCAGCTGCGCATCCCGCTGGAAGCCGTCGCGCAGTCGTTGCGCAACCTGATCCACAATGGCCTGGAAGCCAGTGCCGTCGAGCATCCCGTTGAGCTGTCGGTCAGGCGTCCCTTCGATTCCACGCTGGGGGCGGGGGAACCCCAGGGTCAGCTGATTTTTGAAGTTCGCGACCGCGGCCATGGAATTCCGGCCCACATTCTACAGCATGTCGGAGAACCGTTTTTCACGACGAAGCAACCCGGGCATGGCACTGGACTCGGCTTGTTCCTGACTCGCAACGTCGTCCAGCGACTCGGCGGCGAACTGGCGATCGAGAGTCGGCCCGAGCAAGGGACGCTGGTGCGTGTGACTTTGCCGGCCAGCGATGCCCCGACTGGACCGGCCGACAAGACCGGTCAAGATGGTAGGGGGGATCGATCGGAGACACAGCGGCTCAGGACCGGAACTACAACTTGACGAGGTACCGACGTGGCAAATGCGTCGAGGAACCTCGGATGATTTTTGGGAGTGGCATGGTGCAATCGGCAGAGCCTTCGGCAGAACGCCCCCAGTACGATGCGGCAAGCGTCGGTGCCGCCAGTATCCTCGTCGTGGACGACACCTATGCGCTTCGCGAGCGTTTGGCGCTCGCCTTTCAGCAGCGCGGATTTCGCGTCGAAGCGGCTGCCAACTACGACGAAGCGATTGCCCGGTTTACAGCTCGACCGACGGATTTGGCAGTTTTGGATCTGCGGATGCCCGGCGGTTCAGGACTCGACCTGTTGAAGACCATCAAACGATTGAACCCCGCCACGCGGGTCGTGCTGCTCAGCGGGTTTGGCAGTATCGCCACCGCAATCGACGCCGTTCGCAGCGGCGCGGTCAACTTCCTGCCGAAGCCGGCAGATGCCGACGACATCCTGCACGCGTTCATCAAGGGAGATGGGCAAACCACTCCCGAAGAGCCGACGAGTGAAGTTTCTGGTGAAGATTTTCCCGTACCATCACTGGCCCGGGCCGAGTGGGAGCATATTCACCGAGTGCTCTCCGACTGTGGGGGGAACATCAGCGAAGCCGCTCGACGCCTGGGGCTGCATCGCCGGTCGCTGCAACGGAAGCTGCGGAAACGAGCTCCCGAAGACCCCATGTGATTTGGCCCGCAGCGGGCTGGCGACCGTTCCTGCCGTCGGTCGCCTGTCCGTCACGACGCGTGCAACTTCTTGTAGCGAAATCGCTGGGGTTCCGCTTGGCCGGTTCGCTCACGGCGCTGCTCTTCGTAGGTCTGGAAGTTGCCTTCGCACCAGTGCACGTAGCCATCGCCTTCAAAGGCGAGGATGTGGGTTGCCAGACGGTCGAGAAACCAGCGGTCGTGGCTGGTGACTACCACACAACCCGCGAAATTCTGGATCGCTTCCTCCAGAGCTCGCAACGTATCGACGTCCAGATCGTTCGTCGGTTCGTCGAGAAGCAACACATTGCAACCGCGCCGTAACAGCTTGGCCAGGTGAACGCGATTGCGTTCTCCTCCAGAGAGCTTGCCGACTTTCTTCTCCTGGTCGGGGCCTTTGAAGTTAAACCGCGACACGTAGGCCCGCGCGTTGACTTTCCGCCCTCCCATTTCCAGGATGTCATGCCCGCCGCTGATCTCTTGGTAGACCGTCTGCTGGTCATTCAAGGCATCGCGACTTTGATCCACATAGCCCGTTTCTACGGTGTCGCCCACCTTCAGCAGACCGCGGTCTGGTTTCTCGGCTCCAATCAACATCCTGAAGAGGGTCGTTTTGCC
>Ga0114939_10001410_pt1 | contig 18945 bp, 31 predicted proteins | sample AshMeaCrysSpring_FD_87196 | JGI IMG/M metagenome (GOLD analysis project Ga0114939, IMG submission 87196) | Groundwater microbial communities from Big Spring, Nevada to study Microbial Dark Matter (Phase II) - Ash Meadows Crystal Spring | ecosystem: Environmental > Aquatic > Deep subsurface >...
CAACGTGAAGATGACGGTGAAGCTGATTGCGCCGATTGCGATGGAGGAAGGGCTGCGGTTCGCGATTCGCGAAGGCGGCCGGACCGTCGGGGCCGGCGTCGTGGCGAAGGTTATCGAGTGACGCACATGGCCAGCCAGAGAATCCGCATTCGCCTCCAGGCATTCGACCACCGTCTGATCGATCAGTCGGCGCGAGAGATCGTCGACACGGCGAAGCGCACCGGCGCCCAGGTCGTGGGCCCCATCCCGCTGCCGACGAAGAAGGAGCGCTTTACCGTGCTCGTGTCGCCGCACGTCAACAAGGACGCGCGCGACCAGTACGAGCTGCGCACCCACAAGCGGCTGATGGACATCGTCGACCCGACCGACAAGACGGTCGACGCCCTGATGAAACTCGATCTGGCGGCCGGCGTGGACGTCCAGATCAAGCTGAACTGAGGTCGAGGCCATGGCGATCGGACTGGTCGGTCGAAAGGTGGGCATGACCCGGGTCTTCACGGAGGCGGGCGAGACCGTGCCCGTGACGGTGATCGAGGTGGAGCCGAACCGCGTCACGCAGGTGCGCACCGCGGAGACCGACGGCTATCGCGCCATCCAGGTCGCCGTCGGCGAGCAGAAGGCGAGCCGGGTGAACAAGCCCGAATCGGGGCATCTCGCGAAGGCGGGCGTGACCCCCGGCCGCGGCCTGTGGGAATTCCGCCCCGAGGACGATGCGGCGGAGCTGCCCGCGGTGGGCGCCGAGGTGCGCGTCGAGATTTTCGCGGCGGGCCAGAAGGTGGACGTCCGCGGCGTGACCAAGGGCAAGGGCTACCAGGGCGGCGTCAAGCGCCACCACTTCGCCACCCAGGACGCGACCCACGGCAACTCGCTGTCGCACCGCGCGCCGGGCTCGATCGGCCAGCGGCAGACCCCGGGCCGCGTGTTCAAGGGCAAGCGGATGGCCGGGCAGCTCGGCAACGTGAACCGCACGGCGGTGAATCTGGTGGTCGTCCGGGTGGATCCCGATCGCAATCTGCTGCTCGTGCGCGGCGCCGTACCTGGCGCTCCGGGCGGCGACGTGATCGTCACGCCGGCCGCGAAAGTGAGAGGCTGAAGGACATGGATCTCAACGTGAATGCGCTCGGCGGGGCCGGCGGCTCGGTGCAGGTGCCCGACGCGGTCTTCGGGGCCGAGTACAAGGAAGCGCTGGTGCACCAGGTGGTGACCGCCTACCTGGCCGGCGCCCGCGCCGGCACCAAGGCGCAAAAGACCCGCGCCGAGGTCAGCGGCGGCGGCAAGAAGCCCTGGCGTCAGAAAGGCACCGGACGGGCCCGCTCCGGCACCACGCGGGGGCCGATCTGGCGCAAGGGTGGCGTCACCTTTGCGGCGATGCCCCGCAGCTACGAGCAGAAGGTGAACCGCAAGATGTACCAGGGCGCCCTGCGCTCGATCCTCTCGGAGCTGATCCGCCAGGATCGCCTGGTCGTCGTCGACGAGCTCGTGCTCGAGGCCCCGAAGACCAGGGCGCTGCTGGGCAAGCTCGCGCAGCTGGGGGTCAAGGACGCGCTGATCATCGTCGAGCAGCCCGGCGAGAACCTTTACCTCGCGGGCCGCAACGTCCATTCGGTGGACGTCCGCGACGTCTCCGAGGTGGATCCGGTGAGCCTGATGGCTTTCGAGAAGATCGTGATGTCCAAGGGCGCGCTGCAGCAGATCGGGGAGAGGCTCGCATGAACCAGGAACGGATGATGCGCGTGCTGCTCCGGCCGATCGTGTCGGAGAAGAGCACCAACCTCGCCGACGCCTCCCGGCAGTTCGCCTTCCAGGTGCTGCGCGACGCGTCGAAGCCCGAGATCCGCCTGGCGGTGGAAAAGCTTTTCAACGTGCAGGTGGCGGAAGTCCGCGTCAGCAACGTGAAGGGCAAGGCGAAGCGCTTCGGGGCCATGCAGGGGCGCCGGAAGGACTGGAAGAAGGCCTACGTGCGCCTGAAGGAAGGCTTCGACATCGAATTTGCGGGCGGCGCCTGAGCCCGGTAACGGCAAGTCAGCGGAAGCAGAACCATGCCCATCGTCAAATCAAAACCCACGTCGGCCGGCCGCCGCTTCGTGGTCCGGGTCAGCACCCCCGGGCTGCACAAGGGCGAGCCCCATGCCGCGCTGGTCGAAAAGCAGAGCAAGTCGGGCGGCCGCAACAATGCGGGCCGGGTCACGACGCGCCACAAGGGCGGCGGCCACAAGCGGCGCTACCGCATGGTCGACTTCAAGCGGACCAAAGACGGCATCAAGGCCGCGGTGGAACGTCTCGAGTACGACCCGAACCGGACCGCGCACATCGCCCTGATCCGTTACGCCGACGGCGAGCGCGCCTACATCATCGCGCCGCGCGGACTCAAGGCGGGCGACGCGGTGATGTCCGGTTCTGAGGCGCCGATCGCGCCGGGCAACTGCCTGCCGCTGCGCAGCATCCCGGTGGGCACCGTGGTGCACAACGTCGAGCTGCAGAAGGGCCGCGGCGCGCAGATCGCGCGGGCCGCCGGCGCCTCGGTGCAGATCATCGCGCGCGAGGGGGATTACGCCACGCTGCGCCTGCGCTCGGGCGAGATGCGGCGCGTCCACTCGGACTGCCGCGCCGTGATCGGCGAGGTGGGCAATTCGGACAACAACCTGCGCTCGCTCGGCAAGGCCGGCGCCAAGCGCTGGCGGGGCATCCGCCCGACCGTGCGCGGCGTGGCGATGAACCCGGTCGACCACCCGCACGGCGGCGGCGAAGGCCGGACCTCCGGCGGCCGCCACCCGGTGAGCCCGTGGGGCACGCCGACCAAGGGCTACAAGACGCGCAACAACAAGCGCACGGACGGCATGATCGTGCGCCGCCGCGGACGCAAGTGATCAGGGTGAGGTGAACTGTCGTGCCACGTTCCATTAGAAAGGGGCCTTTCGTCGACCACCACCTGATGAAGAAGGTGGACGAGGCGGTGTCGACGAGCAACAAGCGCCCGATCAAGACCTGGTCGCGCCGCTCCATGATCCTGCCAGAGATGGTCGGCCTGACGATCGCGGTGCACAACGGCAAGCAGCACGTGCCGGTGCTCGTAACCGAGAACATGGTGGGCCACAAGCTCGGCGAGTTCGTTCAGACGCGCACCTACCGCGGTCACGCGGCAGACAAGAAGACCAAGTGAGGGAGGCCGCCATGCAGGCAGTAGCAAAGCTGCGCCACGCGCGCATCTCTCCGCAGAAGGGGCGACTGGTTGCCGACCAGATCCGCGGCCTGGCCGTGGAGAAGGCGCTCAATCTGCTGGCGTTCAGCGACAAGAAGGCCGCGGCGATCATCAAGAAGGTGCTCGACTCGGCGATCGCGAACGCGGAGAACAACGAGGGCGCCGACGTCGACGAGCTGAAGGTCCGGACGATCTGCGTCGACGAGGGTCCGGTCATGAAGCGCATGATGCCGCGCGCGAAGGGCCGCGCCGACCGTATCGTCAAGCGCACCAGCCACATCACCGTGACCGTCGCAGACGACTGAGCGGAAGAGAGAAGGACATGGGTCAGAAAGTCAATCCGATCGGTATCCGCCTTGGCATCGTCAAGGACTGGAACTCCAAGTGGTTCGCGGGCAGCAAGCATTACGCCGACCTGCTGAACACCGATCTCGCCGTCCGCGGCTTCCTGAAGCAGGAGCTGTCACAGGCCTCGGTCAGCCGAATCCAGATCGACCGTCCGGCGAAGAACGCCCACATCACGATCCACACGGCACGGCCGGGCGTGGTCATCGGCAAGAAGGGCGAGGACATCGATAAGCTCCGCGCCGAAGTCGCCCGACGCATGGGCATTCCGGTGCACATCAGCATCGAGGAGATCCGCAAGCCGGAGCTGGACGCCCAGCTGGTCGCGGAAGGGATCGCGCAGCAGCTCGAGCGCCGCATCATGTTTCGCCGCGCCATGAAGCGCGCCGTGCAGAACGCGATCCGCCTCGGGGCCGAGGGTGTGAAGGTGAACGTGGCGGGCCGCCTGAACGGAGCGGAGATCGCCCGCAGCGAGTGGTACCGCGAGGGTCGGGTGCCCCTGCATACGCTGCGCGCGGACATCGACTACGGGTTCGCCGAGGCGCGCACCACCTACGGCGTGATCGGCGTGAAGGTGTGGATCTTCAAGGGCGAGGTGTTCGGCGACGTCGAGCAGCCTGAGCAGGCGCCCGCCCCGAAGGGCAAGGGCCCGTCGGCGAAGAGGACCTGAGCATGTTGCAGCCCAAGCGAACCAAGTTCCGCAAGCAGCACAAGGGCCGCAACACCGGCCTCGCGCTGAGCGGCAATTCCGTCGCCTTCGGCGAGTACGGACTCAAGGCCACGACCCGCGGCCGGCTGACCGCGCGGCAGATCGAGGCGGCGCGCCGCGCGATCTCCCGCCACGTGAAGCGCGGCGGCAAGGTCTACATCCGGATATTTCCCGACAAGCCCATCAGCAAGAAGCCCCTCGAGGTGCGCATGGGCAGCGGCAAGGGCAACGTCGAGTACTGGGTGGCGGAGATCCAGCCCGGCAAGATGCTCTACGAGATCGAGGGCATTCCGGAGGAATTGGCCCGACAGGCCTTTACACTCGCCGCGGCCAAGCTGCCGCTGCGGACCACCTTCGCCACGCGGACGATCATGTGATGGACGTTAAAGAGCTCAGGCAGAAGACGCCCGCCGAGATCGCGGCGGAAATCGTCAACCTCCGCAAGGAACAGTTCAACCTGCGCATGCAGCGGGGCACGGGGCAGATGTCCCGCCCCCACCTCATGCGCGAGGTCCGGAAGAACATCGCCCGCGCCAAGACGGTGCTGAACGAGAAGCAGGGTAAGTCGTGATGAGCGAGCAACAGGCCTCCAACCGTACGCTGCAGGGTCGGGTCGTCAGCAGCAAGATGGACAAGACGATCACCGTGCTGGTCGAGCGGCAGGTGCAGCACCCGGTCTACGGCAAGTTCATCCGCCGATCGACGAAGGTGCATGCGCACGACGAGAACAACGAGTGCCAGGCGGGCGACATGGTCGTCGTCGAGCAGTGCCGCCCGCTCTCGAAGACGAAGACGTGGCGGCTGGTCAAGGTCGTCGGGCGCGCCAGCGAGTGAGCGGCGCCGGGCCAACGGGTTGCGGGAGTAGAGGGTCATGATCCAGATGCAGTCGACGCTAGGCGTCGCGGACAACAGCGGCGCCAAGCAGGTGCAATGCATCAAGGTGCTGGGCGGCTCGCACCGGCGCTATGCCGGCATCGGCGACATCATCAAGGTGTCGATCAAGGATGCGATTCCGCGCGGCAAGGTGAAGAAGGGCGACGTGTACAACGCCGTCGTGGTGCGCACCCGCAAGGGCGTGCGCCGGCCGGACGGCTCGGTGGTCCGCTTCGACGGCAACGCCGCGGTGCTCCTCAACAACCAGCTCCAGCCGATCGGCACCCGCATCTTCGGGCCCGTCACCCGCGAGCTGCGCACGGAGCGCTTCATGAAGATCATTTCGCTTGCCCCTGAGGTGCTGTGAGGTCCTGCCATGGCGACGCGCAAAATTCGTAAAGGCGACCAAGTGGTCGTGACCACCGGCAAGGACAAGGGCAAGCGCGGCACCGTGCTGCGCATGCTGGGCGACGAGAAGGTCGTCGTCGAGAACGTGAACATCGCGAAGAAGCACGTCCGGCCCAACCCAATGCGGGGGGAGCAGGGCGGCATCATCGACAAGGAGATGCCGCTGCACGTCTCGAACGTTGCCCTGTACAACCCGACCACGGGCAAGGCCGACCGGGTCGGATTCAAGATGCTGGACGACGGCCGCAAGGTGCGCGTGTTCAAGTCGAACGGCGAAGTCGTGGACGTCTGATCAGAGTGACTACCGATGTCTAGGTTGCAGACCCTTTACCGCGAGAAGATTGCCAAGGACCTCAAAGATCGCTTCGGCTACCAGTCGTCGATGCAGGTTCCGCGCATCACCAAGATCACGCTCAACATGGGCGTGGGCGAGGCCACCAGCGACAAGAAGATCCTCGACAACGCCGTGGGCGACATGGAGAAGATCGCCGGCCAGAAGGCGGTCGTCACCAAGGCCCGCAAGTCGATCGCGACCTTCAAGATCCGCGAGGGCTGGCCGATCGGCTGCAAGGTGACCCTGCGCCGCGAGCGGATGTACGAGTTCCTCGACAGGCTCATCACGATCGCGATCCCCCGCATCCGCGACTTCCGCGGACTCAACCCGCGGGCCTTCGACGGCCAGGGCAATTACAGCATGGGCGTGCGCGAGCAGATCATCTTTCCCGAGATCGACTACGACAAGGTCGATGCGCTGCGCGGCATGGACATCGTGATAACCACTACGGCGCATACCGACGCCGAAGGCCGGGCGCTGCTCGAGGCCTTCAACTTTCCGTTCAGGAGCTGAGACAGCGGCATGGCGAAGAAGAGCATGATCAACCGCGAGGTGAAGCGGTCGAAGGTCGCGGCCAAGTACAAGGCGAAGCGCGCAGCGCTGAAGGCGGCCATCAAGGATCCCAAGAGCTCGCCCGAGCAGGTCGATCAGGCCGTCCTGCAGCTGCAGAAGCTGCCGCGCGACGCGGGGCCGACCCGGGCGCACAACCGCTGCCGGGTCTCGGGACGCCCCCACGGCGTCTACCGCAAGTTCGGCCTCGGCCGCAACAAGCTGCGTGAGGCCGCCATGCGCGGCGACGTGCCCGGCCTCGTGAAGGCGAGCTGGTAAGGACGCAAGAAACGGCTGGAAATCCGCCGGCCGTTGGTTAAACTACGCGGCTCCCCTTCGGGGGTCGTCTTCTGTCGATTTTGGGTATCGCGCCCAGCGGGCGGGCTGACCCAGGGAGTGCATCTCAATGAGCATGTCAGATCCCGTCGCGGATATGTTCACGCGCATCCGCAACGGCCAGGCCGCGCGCATGGCCTCTGTCCGCATGCCTTCCTCCAAGCTGAAGCTGAGCATTGCCCAGGTCCTGAAGGACGAGGGCTATATCGCGGGCTTCGGCGAGGCGGAGGTCGATGGCAAGAAGCAGCTCGAGGTTGGCCTCAAGTATTTCCAGGGCAAGCCCGTGATCGAGCTGATCAAGCGCGTCAGCCGGCCTGGCCTGCGCATCTACCGCGGCCGCGACGATCTGCCGAAGGTCCGCGACGGGCTCGGCATCGCGATCGTCTCCACCTCGCAGGGGATCATGACCGACCGGGCGGCCCGCAAGGCCGGGCACGGCGGCGAAGTGATCGCCCTGGTCGCGTAAGGAGGTCGCCATGTCCCGAGTCGCGAAGAGTCCCGTCACCCTCGCCAAGGGCGTGAGCGTCACGGTCGACGGCCAGACCGTCACCGTGAAGGGCGGAAAAGGCAGCCTCACTGCGCGCCTGCACGCCGACGTCGCGCTGAGCGAGGAAGGCGGCGTGATCACGGTCAGGCCGCGTGCCGAGTCGAAGTCCGCCTGGTGCCAGGCGGGCACGGCGCGCGCCCTCCTGCGCAACATGGTCCAGGGCGTGAGCGAGGGCTTCCAGCGTCGTCTGACGCTGGTCGGCGTCGGTTACCGCGCGCAGGCGAAGGGGAACACGCTGGGGCTGAGCCTCGGCTTCTCCCACCCGGTCGAGTACCCGGTGCCGGCGGGAATCACCGTCGAGACGCCGTCCCAGACCGAGATCGTGATCAGCGGCGCCGACCGTCAGAAGGTGGGTCAGGTCGCCGCGGACATCCGCCGCTATCGCCCGCCGGAGCCCTACAAGGGCAAGGGCATCCGCTATGCGGACGAGACCGTGCTGCGGAAAGAAGCGAAGAAGAAGTAGGGGCGAAACCATGGACAAGAAGACCAGCCGGCAGCGGCGCGCGCGCCGCACTCGCATGAAGATCCGGGAGCTCGGTGTCCATCGGCTGACGGTGCACCGTACGCCCCGGCACATCTACGCCCAGGTGATTGCGCCCAACGGCAGCGATGTCGTCGTGTCCGCGTCCACGCTCGACAAGGGCGTCGCGGCGGCCATCGAGGGTTACACCGGCAATGCCGCCGCTGCGGCGGCGGTGGGCAAAATGATTGCGGAGCGCGCCAAGGCGGCGGGCGTGGAGCAGGTCGCGTTCGACCGCTCCGGGTTCAAGTACCACGGCCGGGTGAAGGCCCTGGCAGACGCCGCGCGTGAGCACGGCCTGCAATTCTAGGAGCGGGAAGCATGTCCCAGTACAACGTGAAGCCCGAGGGTGACGATCTGATCGAGAAGCTGGTCGCCGTCAACCGCGTGGCCAAGACCGTCAAGGGTGGCCGTCAGTTCGCGTTCGCCGCGCTCACCGTCGTCGGCGACGGCAATGGCCGGGTCGGCTTCGGCACGGGCAAGGCCCGCGAGGTTCCCGTGGCGATCCAGAAGGCGATGGAGAGCGCGCGCCGGAACATGAAGAAGGTGCGACTCAAGGGCCACACCCTGCAGCATCCGCTCGTCGGCCACCACGGCGCGGCGCGCGTCTACATGCAGCCCGCCTCGGACGGCACGGGCATCATCGCCGGCGGTGCCATGCGCGCGGTGTTCGAGGTCTGCGGCGTGCACAACGTGCTTGCCAAGTGCATCGGGACCAACAATCCCATCAACGTCGTCCGCGCCACGCTCGAGGGCCTGACGGGGATGTCCGATCCCGAGACGGTCGCGCTCAAGCGCGGCAAGACCGTGGAAGAGATCCTGAGCTGAGGACGCCGCCATGGCCGAGAAGAAGATGATGAAGGTGACCCTGGTGCGCAGCGCGCACGGGCGCATCGAGGCCCACCGGGCCTGCGTGCGCGGCCTGGGGTTGCGCCGCATGCACCACGCCGTGCTGGTCGAGGACACCCCTGCGACCCGCGGCATGGTGAACAAGGTGTCGTACATGGTGAAGGTGGAGGAGGCCTGACATGCGCCTTAACAGCCTCAAGCCCGGCGCCGGGGCACGTCCGGCCGGCAAGCGTCTCGGCCGCGGCATCGGCAGCGGCCTGGGCAAGACCTCCGGCCGCGGCCACAAGGGTCAGCGCGCCCGCGCCGGCGGCTACCACAAGGTCGGCTTCGAAGGCGGCCAGATGCCGCTGCAGCGGCGGCTGCCCAAGGTCGGCTTTCGCTCCGAGCTCAAGCGCGTCACCGGCGAGGTCCGCCTCTCCGAGCTCGCCAAGGTGGCCGGCGACGTGATCGACCTCGCCGCCCTGCAGGCGGCCGGGGTGCTGCCGCGCGCGATCGAGCGCGCGAAGCTGATCCTCTCCGGGACGATCGACCGCGCAGTCACCGTCCGTGGCCTCATGGCGACCAAGGGCGCCCGCGAGGCCATCGAGAAGGTCGGCGGCAGGTTCGAGGACTGAGCGGCGAACCATGGCGACGCGGGGCGCGGCAACCGGACTCGGAAGCCTGGGGCAGCTCACGGAGCTGCGCCAGCGTTTCCTGTTCCTGATCGGCGCGCTGATCGTCTACCGGATCGGCACGTACATTCCGGTGCCCGGGGTGAACCCCTCCGCGCTGGCCGCACTGTTCGACCAGCAGGCCGGCACCATCCTCGACATGTTCAACATGTTCTCGGGCGGCGCGCTCGAGCGGGCGAGCCTGTTCGCGCTCGGTGTCATGCCCTATATCTCGGCCTCCATCATCGTGCAGCTGATGTCCACGGTGATCCCGCAGCTCGAGCAGCTGCGCAAGGAGGGCGAATCGGGGCGGCGCAAGATCACCCAGTACACCCGCTACGGCACCCTCGGGCTCGCCACCTTCCAGGCGATCGGCATCGCGGTGGCGCTGCAGGGCCAGCAGGCCGGCGGCATGGCCATGGTGGTGACGCAGGGGCCGGGCTTCGTGTTCACCGCCACCGTGTCGCTGGTCACCGGCACCATGTTCCTCATGTGGCTGGGCGAGCAGATCACCGAGCGCGGCCTGGGCAACGGCATCTCGATGATCATCTTCACCGGCATCGCGGCCGGCCTGCCCACTGCGGTCGCGAGGACCCTGGAGCTGGTGCGCACCGGGGAGATGAACGCCTTCACCGCGCTGATCCTTTTCGCGCTGGCGTGCCTGGTCACCGCCTTCGTCGTCTTCGTCGAGCGCGGGCAGCGGCGCATCACGGTCAACTACGCCAAGCGGCAGCAGGGCAGGCGGGTGTTCGCCGCGCAGAGCAGCCATCTGCCGCTCAAGCTCAACATGTCGGGCGTGATCCCGCCGATCTTCGCCTCGAGCATCATCCTCTTCCCGACCACCTTCGCCCACTGGGCGGGCGCCAGTGACGGCAGCATGCGCTGGCTTCAGGACATCATCGGGGCGATTTCGCCTGGCGAGCCGCTCTACGTCCTTCTCTACGCCGCCGCGATCGTGTTCTTCGCCTTCTTCTACACGGCGCTGGTCTTCAACTCCAAGGAGACGGCGGACAACCTCAAGCGGTCGGGCGCCTTCATCCCGGGCATCCGGCCGGGCGAGCAGACCGGCCGCTACATCGACGGCGTCATGTCCCGCCTCACGCTCGCCGGCTCGCTCTACCTGGTCGCGGTGTGCCTCCTCCCCGAGTTCCTGATCGTTGGCTGGAACGTCCCGTTCTACTTCGGCGGCACGTCGCTGTTGATTCTGGTGGTCGTGATCATGGACTTCATGGCGCAGGTGCAGGCGCACCTGATGTCTCACCAGTACGAGGGCCTCATGAAGAAGGCCAACCTGATGAATCTTGGCGGCACGGGCCAGATCCGCTAGCCCGCCGCCCGCGTAGACCCGAGGTGCAACATGAAAGTACGCGCATCCGTGAAGAAGCTGTGCCGCAACTGCAAGATCGTGCGGCGCAATGGCACCGTGCGGGTGATCTGCAAGGATCCGCGGCACAAGCAGCGGCAGGGTTGAGGGCGCTGCGCGCGCTTGATTTCCCGCGGTTTCCGGATTAAATTCCCGCGCTTCCGCTCGCGGGCGCGGCGGAAAGACAGCTCCAGGAGCACACGATGGCCCGTATATCAGGCGTCAACATTCCCGACCGCAAGCATGCCGTGATCGCGCTGCAGTCGATCTACGGCATCGGTCCCACGCGCGCAGGCAAGATCTGCGACGCAGCCGGGATCGCGAAGACCCGCAGGATCGTCGAGCTCTCCGAAGAGGAGATGGAGAAGCTGCGCGTCGAGGTCGGCCGCTATTCGGTCGAGGGCGACCTGAGGCGCGAGGTGAACATGAGCATCAAGCGGCTCATGGACCTCGGCACCTACCGCGGCATCCGTCATCGCCGCGGCCTGCCCGTGCGCGGCCAGCGCACCCGCACGAACGCGCGCACCCGCAAGGGACCGCGCCGTCCGATCAAGAAATAACCGCTACGCAGCCCGGTTCAGGACACACGCATGGCAAAGACCAATAGCCGCGCCCCGAAGAAGAAGGTCAAGAAGTCCGTCAGCGATGGCATTGCGCACATCCAGGCCTCCTTCAACAACACGATCATCACGATCACCGACCGGCAGGGCAACACGCTCTCCTGGGCGACCTCCGGCGGATCGGGCTTCCGCGGCTCGCGCAAGAGCACGCCGTTCGCTGCGCAGGTCGCCGCCGACAAGGCCGGCCAGGCCGCCAAGGAGTATGGCCTGAAGAACCTGGACGTGAACGTGAAGGGCCCCGGCCCCGGACGCGAGTCCGCGGTGCGCGCCCTCAACAACGCGGGCTTCAAGATCACGAGCATCGTGGACGTCACCCCGATCCCGCACAACGGCTGCCGCCCGCCCAAGAAGCGGCGCGTCTGATTTCCAGAGGTTTAGATACATGGCAAGGTACATCGGGCCGAAGTGCAAGCTGTCGCGGCGGGAGGGGACCGACCTCTTCCTCAAGAGTCGCGTCCGCGCGCTCGAGACGAAGTGCAACATGGAGAAGGCGCCCGGGTCGCACGGCGACAAGCGCCGTCGGCTGTCGGACTACGGGGTGCAGCTCCGCGAGAAGCAGAAGGTGCGCCGCATGTACGGCGTGCTCGAGCGCCAGTTCCGCGGCTATTACGCCCGGGCCTCGCAGCGCAAGGGCGCAACGGGCGAGAACCTGCTGCAGACCCTGGAGCGGCGGCTCGACAACGTCGTCTTTCGCATGGGCTTCGGCGCCACGCGCTCGGAGGCCCGGCAGCTGGTCAGCCACAAGGCGATCACGGTCAACGGCCGGCTCATCAACGTGCCGTCCTACCAGGTGAGCGCGGAAGACGTGGTGGCCGTGCGCGAGAAGGCGAAGAAGCAGGTGCGCATCCAGAACGCGGTTGCCCTGGCCGAGCAGTACGGCTTCCCTGACTGGGTCGAGGTCGATGCCAAGGCCATGTCCGGCGTGCTCAAGCGCATCCCCGAGCGGACCGACCTCCCAGCCGAGATCAACGAGCAGCTGATCGTCGAGCTGTACTCGAAGTAATCGAAGCTAGGGACGAACCGAGGACCCTCCATGGCGGATTCCGTCACCGATTTTCTGAAGCCCCGCATCGTCAACGTACAGGAGACGGGGCCGCGGCACGCCCGCGTGTCGCTCGAGCCGCTGGAGCGCGGCTTCGGCCATACCCTGGGCAACGCGCTGCGCCGGATCCTGCTGTCCTCGATGCCCGGCGCCGCGATCATCGAGGCCGAGATCGAGGGCGTGCTGCACGAGTACAGCGCGATCGAGGGCGTCCAGGAGGACGTGCTCGACATCCTGCTCAACCTCAAGGGCGTTGCGCTCGCGATGGCAGACCGGGGCGAGGCGAATCTCAGCCTGAAGGTCAAGGGCCCGAAGCAGGTCACGGCGGCCGACATCACGCTGCCGCACGGCGTCGAGATTGCGAACCCGGAGCACGTGATCGCGCATCTGACCGACAAGGGCCAGATCAACATGACCATGAAGGTCGTGCGCGGCCGTGGTTACGAGCCGGTGTCGGCGCGTGACACCGCCAACGAGGACCGGCCGATCGGTCACCTGCAGATCGACGCGCTCTACAGCCCCGTGCGCCGGGTCGCTTACAGCGTCGAGGCCGCACGCGTCGAGCAGCGCACCGACCTCGATCGCCTCGTCATCGACTTGGAGACGGATGGCACGATCGATCCGGAGGACGCGATCCGCCGCGCCGCAACGATCCTGCAGGATCAGCTCGAGGCCTTCGTCAAGCTGGACGAGACCACGCAGGACGAGCGCCTGCATAAGACCGGCGACAAGCCTTCCCCCTTCGACCCGATCCTGCTGCGGCCGGTCGACGATCTGGAGCTCACGGTGCGCTCGGCGAACTGTCTCAAGGCCGAGAACATCTTCCTGATCGGCGACCTGATCCAGCGCACCGAGGTGGAGTTGCTCAAGACGCCGAATCTGGGCAAGAAATCGCTCACCGAAATCAAGGACGTGCTCGCCACGCGCGGCCTCTCCCTCGGCATGCGGCTGGAAAACTGGCCCCCCGAGAACCTCGACGAGCTGCTCGCGAAACAGTAAGAGAACGCTTTAGGAAGCACTGCCATGCGCCATCGCAACGCCGGACGCCAGTTCAGCCGTCCCAGCCCGCACCGCGGCGCCATGTTCCGCAACATGGCCTGCGCGCTGTTCGAGCACGAGCTGATCAAGACCACCCTGCCCAAAGCGAAGGAGCTGCGCCGCGTCGCCGAGCCGCTCATCACGCTGGCCAAGGACGACAACGTGGCCAAGCGGCGCCTGGCGTTCGCCCGGCTGCGCAGCGATGCCGCGGTCGGCAAGCTGTTCACCGAGCTCGGCCCCCGCTACCGCGCCCGCCCCGGCGGCTACCTGCGCATCCTCAAGTGCGGCTTCCGCGCCGGGGACCGCGCGCCGATGGCCTTCGTCGAGCTGGTCGATCGTCCCGCGAGCGGCGGCCAGGCGGTCGAAGCCGAGTGACGGCGCCCCTAAGCCGATGATCCACCGCACCGGGCCTCGCGCCCGGTGTTTTTTTTCAATTCAGCCCTTCGCGAGCACCGGCGCGAGATAGCGACCGGTATGTGAGCAAGGGTTGCGCGCGACGTCCTCCGGCGTTCCGGTGGCGATGATCTCGCCGCCCTTGTCGCCGCCCTCGGGCCCGAGGTCCACTATCCAATCGGCGGTCTTGATCACGTCGAGGTTGTGCTCGATCACGACGACCGTGTTGCCCTCGTCGCGCAGCCGATGCAGGACCTCGAGCAGGTGCTTCACGTCGTGGAAGTGCAGGCCCGTCGTCGGCTCGTCCAGGATGTAGAGCGTGCTGCCGGTCTCACGCCGCGACAGCTCGCGCGAGAGCTTGACGCGCTGCGCCTCGCCGCCGGAGAGCGTGGTCGCGTTCTGGCCGAGCTGTACGTAGGACAGGCCCACGTCCATCAATGTCTGCAGCTTGCGGTGGATGGCCGGCACGGCGTCGAAGAAGGGCAAGGCCTCTTCCACCGTCATGTCGAGCACCTCGTTGACCGACTTGCCCTTGTAGCGGATCTCCAGCGTCTCGCGGTTATAGCGCTTGCCCTTGCAGACGTCGCACTGCACGTAGATGTCGGGAAGGAAGTGCATCTCGACCTTGATCACGCCGTCCCCCGCGCAGGCCTCGCAGCGGCCGCCGCGAACGTTGAAGCTGAACCGGCCGGGGGTGTAGCCGCGCGAACGGGCCTCGGGCACGGCGGCGAACAGCTCGCGGATCGGCGTGAACAGCCCCGTGTAGGTCGCCGGGTTGGAGCGCGGCGTGCGGCCGATCGGGCTCTGGTCGATGTCCACCACCTTGTCGAAGTGGCCCAGCCCGGCGACGGATTTGTGCGGCGCCGGGCGCGCATTCGCGCCGTTCAGCTTCGCTGCGGCGAGGGGAAAGAGCGTGTCGTTGACCAGCGTCGACTTGCCGGAGCCCGACACGCCGGTCACGCAGGTCAGCAGCCCGACCGGGATCTCGAGGCTCACTCCCTTCAGGTTGTTGCCCGTGGCGCCCCTGAGCCTGAGCAGGCGCTTCGGGTCCGGTGCCCGCCGCGCGGCCGGCACGGCGATGCGCAGCCGCCCCGAGAGGTACTGTCCGGTGAGCGAGTCGGCCGAGGCCGCGATCTCCTCCGCGGTGCCCTGCGCGACCACGCGCCCGCCGTGCACCCCGGCGCCGGGGCCGATGTCCACCACGTGGTCCGCGCTGCGGATCGCCTCTTCGTCGTGCTCGACGACGATCACCGTGTTGCCGAGGTCGCGCAGGTAGGTGAGGGTGCGCAGCAGCCGGTCGTTGTCGCGCTGGTGCAGGCCGATCGAGGGCTCGTCGAGGATGTACATGACGCCGACCAGGCCTGCGCCGATCTGGCTCGCAAGGCGGATGCGCTGCGCCTCGCCGCCGGAGAGCGTCTCCGCGCTGCGGTCGAGGGTCAGGTAGTCCAGGCCGACGTTGACGAGAAAGCTGAGGCGCTGGCCGATTTCCTTCACGACCTTCGCCGCGATCTCGCCGCGCTTGCCGGGCAGGGCGAGCTGCTCGAAGAACGCCAGGGCACGCGCGACCGGCAGCGTCGTCACCTCGGGCAGGCTGCGGTCGGCGATGTGGACGTGCCGCGCCGCCTCGTTGAGCCGCGTGCCGCCGCAGCCGGGGCAGGGCTGCGTCGAGATGTAGCGCGCGAGCTCCTCGCGCACCGCGTTCGACTCGGTCTCGCGGTAGCGCCGCTCCATGTTGCGGATGATGCCCTCGAAGGGGTGCGAGCGCTTCACGCCGCGGCCGCGCTCGTCGAGGTAGCTGAACTCGATGCTCTCGAAGCCACTGCCGAACAGCACCACCTTGCGCACCGCCTCTGGCAGCTCGGACCACGGCGTCTCGGTGTCGATGCCGTAGTGCTTCGCGAGCGAGCGGATGAGCTGGAAGTAGTAGGCGTTGCGCCGGTCCCAGCCGCGCACCGCGCCGCCCGCGAGCGACAGCTCGGGGTGGGCGACGACCTTCTGCGGGTCAAAGAACTGCTCGACGCCGAGGCCGTCGCAGCTCGGGCAGGCGCCAACCGGGTTGTTGAAGGAAAAGAGCCGCGGCTCGAGCTCCTCGATCGAGTAGCCGCAGGTGGGACAGGCGAAGTTGGCCGAGAACACCAGCTCGGGGCGCGCGGCGTCGTCCATGAAGGCGACGCGCACCACGCCGCCGGCGAGCTTCAGCGCCGTTTCGAAGGACTCGGCGAGGCGCAGCGCGAGGTCCGGGCGCGCCTTGAAGCGGTCCACGACCACCTCGATCGTGTGCTTCCTGCGCAGCTCGAGCTCCGGGGCCGAGTCGAGCTCGATCAGTTGGCCGTCCACCCGCGCGCGCACGTAGCCCTGCGCCGCGAGCTCCTGCAGCAGCTTCTGGTACTCGCCCTTGCGCTCCGAGATCACCGGCGCGAGCAGCATGAGCCGCGTGCCCTCCGGGAGGGCGAGCACCTGGTCCACCATCTGGCTGACGGTCTGCGCCTCGAGGGGCAGGCCGTGCTGGGGGCAGCGCGGGATGCCGGCGCGCGCGTACAGCAGGCGCAGGTAGTCGTAGATCTCGGTGATGGTGCCGACCGTCGAGCGCGGGTTGTGGCTGGTGGTCTTCTGCTCGATGGAGATCGCCGGCGACAGGCCCTCGATGTGGTCGACGTCCGGCTTCTCCATCATGGAGAGGAACTGCCGGGCGTAGGCGGACAGCGACTCGACGTAGCGCCGTTGGCCCTCGGCGTAGATCGTGTCGAAGGCGAGCGAGGACTTGCCCGAGCCCGACAGGCCGGTGATGACGATGAGCCGATCGCGCGGCAGGTCGAGGTCGACGTTCTTGAGATTGTGGGTCCGGGCGCCGCGGATCTGGATGGTGTCCATGGGCAGTGGGTCTTGCGGGGGCAAACCGACACTCTATTCGAGAGCCAAGGGATCGGGCAAAGCGGGGTAGTCTCGGGACGCCACCCGGCCACGCGCAGGGCGGCGTCGCCTCTGCCCGGGCTTCGGCTACACTACGGCGCCCGCTGCCGCCCCGACGCCCCCGTGCCCCGACAGAGCAAGCACATCGACGCCATGACGCCCGCCGAGCAGCGGGCCACCTTCGCGCTGGCCGGGATCTACGCCATGCGCATGCTGGGGTTGTTCCTGATCTTTCCGGTGTTCGCGCTTTATGCCGAGCACCTCGGCGGCGCGACGCCCCTGCTGGTCGGCGTCGCCGTCGGCGCCTACGGCCTCACCCAGGCGCTGCTGCAGATCCCCTTCGGCATGGTGTCGGATCGTCTGGGCCGCAAGCCGGTGATCGTGTTCGGCCTCGCGCTGTTCGCGCTGGGCAGCGTGATCGCCGCGCTCGCCACCGACGTGTGGACCGTGATCGCGGGGCGTGCGCTGCAGGGGGCAGGGGCGGTCGCGGGCGTGGTCATGGCCCTGCTCGCGGACCTCACGCGCGAATCCCAGCGCACCAAGGCGATGGCGACCATCGGCATGACCATCGGCCTGTCCTTCGCGGTCGCGCTGATGGCGGGGCCGCTGCTCGATGCCCTCTGGGGCGTGTCCGGCATCTTCTGGCTGGTCGCCGGGTTTGCCCTCGCCGGCATCGGCCTGGTGCAGTGGGTGGTGCCGACCCCGCAACGGAGCGCGATCCATCGCGACGCCGAGGTCGTCGGCGGCCAGCTCGGCGCGGTGCTGCGCAACCGCGAGCTGCTGCGCCTGGACTTCGGCATCTTCGCCCTCCACGCGGTGATGACCAGCCTCTTCCTCGCGCTGCCGCTGCAGCTGCGGGACGCCGCGGGCCTCGCGCCGATCCATCACTGGCAGGTCTACCTGCCGGCACTGGTGCTCGCGGTGGCCGTGATGATTCCCTTCGTCGTGCTCGCCGAGCGCCGTGGCCGCATGAAGGGCGTGTTCCTGGGCGCGATTGGCGCCGTGCTGGCGGCGCAGCTCGGGCTCAGCGCCCACGCGGGCTCCGCTCTCGCGATCGCCTTCTGGGTCTGGATCTTCTTCCTCGGCTTCAACCTGCTCGAGGCGACGCTGCCCTCGCTGGTGTCCAAGATCGCGCCGGCCGCCGCGAAGGGCACGGCGATGGGCATCTATGCCACCGCGCAGTTCGCCGGGGCCTTCCTCGGCGGCGTGGGGGGCGGGCTGGCGCACCAGCACCACGGGCTCGTCGGCGTGTTCACTTTCGGCGTGGTGCTCTGCGCCGCGTGGCTCGCCGTCGCTGCCGGGATGGCCAGGCCGCGGGCGCTGTCGCGCCGCCTCCTGGCGGTCGGCCCGCTGGGAGAGGGGGAGGCGGCCGCCCTCACGGCGCGGCTGCTGGCCGTGCCCGGCGTGGCCGAGGCGGTGGTCGTGGCGGAGGAGGGCGTGGCCTATCTCAAGGTCAACGAGGCCGGCCTCGACCAGGGGGCCTTGGATGCGCTGGCGTCGGCCAGCGCGTAAACTTCCCGCTCCCGTTCATTCCACGGAAGGCAATCGAAGCCAAGAGGAGGAGTCCATGGCCAGAGGCATCAACAAGGTCATCCTGATCGGCAATCTCGGCGCGAAGCCCGAGGTCCGCTACACCCCGGGCGGCGGCGCGGTGGCGAACCTGCGGCTCGCGACCAGCGAGGCCTGGAAGGACAAGAACACCGGGGACTTTCAGGAGCGCACCGAGTGGCACCGCGTGGTGCTGTTCGGCAAGCTCGCCGAGACTGCGGAGAAATATCTCGACAAAGGGTCGAAGATCTATGTCGAGGGCCGCCTGCAGACGCGCAAGTGGCAGGACAAGGACGGGCGGGACAACTATTCCACCGAGATCGTCGGCAACGACATGCAGATGCTGGACGGCCGCGGCGGGGGCGGTGGCGGCGGGACCCAGGATGCGCCGGGCGGTTACGGCGGCTCGCGTGCGGGCGGTGGCGGCGCGCCGCCGCCTGCCGGTCCGGGCGACTTCCACGACGACGACGTGCCTTTCTAGGGACGCTCAGATCAAGTCAGCCCGCGTCATCCCCTGCCGGCGGGACTCCATGAAGGTCATGAACATGGGCCGCCTCTTCGGTAGAGCTGATGGGCTTCTTCAGCGGCTCCCTGATTCGGAAAACCATGTCTCTCCCTAACGGAACGCCGCGCCGCCTGCTGGTCACGGGCGGCGCGGGCTTCATCGGCGGCAACTTCGTCCATCAACTGGTCGAGGACGCCGGCGCCGAGG
>Ga0114939_10001411_pt1 | contig 18941 bp, 24 predicted proteins | sample AshMeaCrysSpring_FD_87196 | JGI IMG/M metagenome (GOLD analysis project Ga0114939, IMG submission 87196) | Groundwater microbial communities from Big Spring, Nevada to study Microbial Dark Matter (Phase II) - Ash Meadows Crystal Spring | ecosystem: Environmental > Aquatic > Deep subsurface >...
CACCAGAGCAGTGGAAGAAGGCCCGGGCGGATCTCAAAGAAGCAGCCTGATCTCATAGGCGTCATAGATCACTTCTATGACGCCTATGCCTTCATCTCAACGGGTGCTTGGCCGGACGCTTACAGTCAAATGTTGTTCAAAATTGGCCGGGTCAAACGACCTGAGTCGTTATGCGCACTCCTCCCCCACAAAAACGGCGGTTTGCGGCTGCCGGGCCTTATGCCAGAACGTCGGGGTGGCGGAGGTGGATCTGAGGACAGATCCGGGGACCCGCTGCGTTCCACGCCGCGCGGGCGGTGGTGCAGACGAGGAAGGCGATGCCGGTTCCGATGAGACAGGAGACGGCGACATCGAGCGGCCAGTGGGATCCAACGTAAATCCGGCTGTAGGAGACAAAAGCGGCCGGAAAAAAGGAGAGCCAGCCGAGCCGTCTCCAGAAGATGGCGACGACAGTGGCGAGGGCGAAGTTGTTGGCGGCGTGGCCCGACGGGAAGGAATTTCCGCCTTTTGGCAGAATGCGCGAAAGCGAGTATTCCTCGTGGATGGGTTTGGCGAGCGCGAGGAACCTGGGTTTGGCCCGCTCGAGGTCGAGGGTGCGGACACCGGGAAAAACTTCGTGGGGGCGGGGGCGTCCGACTGCCTCTTTGAGAGAGTCCACCACAATGCCGTCTGTGATGCCCACAGCCAGACCGGCGACGAGAAGGAAGGCGCGCCCTTTGAATCCCCCGAATATGGCGACCAGGATCCCGCCAGCCAAGAGGAACGGCCACCAGAAATCCCAACTCGACGCCACGGCCATGGGCAGATCGAGCCATGGCGCGGTCCAGCGCGAGTTGATCAAAAAGAAAAGTTGCTGGTCCATAGGGGGTCAGCCCCGCAGATCGAGGAGGACCTTTCCATTGCGGGAGCCCTCCGCCGCCTCCGCAAGGGCCGCCGACAGGTTCTCCAGCGGATGGACCGCGTGGACGGCAAGCTGGAGGCCGCCGGAAGCGACAAGGCCCGCGAGGCGGGAAAAGACCTCCCCGCGTGCGATAGCATCGGATTCCGCCTTCCAGCGGGTGAGCCAGAACCCGCAGAAGGCGAGGTCTTTGAAAATGAGGAGGGCGTTGGGGATTTTGAGCGGTTGTTTGCTCATGGCGCCGTAGGTGACCAGCGTCCCACCGGGCGCGAGCACATTGGCCAGATTGAGTGCGCTGGCGCCGCCGACCGCATTCAGCGCCAACCGGGGGCGGGCTCCCCCGCACAAGGCCCGGCCATCGGCTCGCAGGTCGCATTCTTCGGTCACGACCACATCCGCGCCGAGTGCGCGAAGGTCGGGTTTCAATTCCGCGCGGCGAACCACGTTCAGCGTGTGCAGACCCATGGATTTTGCAATTTGGATCACACTGCGCCCGACGCCCGAGTTGGCCGCGTTTTGCACGACCCAGTCGCCCGGGGAGAGGCGGGCGAAGGACTCCAGCATGAGGAGGGCGGTGGGCGGATTCACGCCCATCATGGCGGCTTGGAGCGGGTCGGTATCGGTCGGAACGCGGAAGAGGTTTGCGGCGGGGGCATTGAGAGCGGCGGCCCATGAGCCGCGCTGGAGCACGACGACGTGATCGCCCGGCGAAAGCGCGGCGACCCCGTCGCCGATGCACTCCACGACACCGGAGCCCTCGTTGCCGATGGTCGCGGGGAGGGCGGGCAGTTCCCCATATTTGCCTTCGATAATGTTGATATCGGCTGGGTTGATGGGAGCGGCCGACATGCGGACGCGCACCTCGCCGGGGCCGGGAGGAGGTAACTCCAATGACTCGACAGCGATGGAGTCCGCCGGATTGCCAAATTGTGTGAGCCTTGCGGCGCGGATCGCGATGGTGGTCATGGTCAGTGTTGGGAAAGCTCGGCGGCGCGGACGGCGGCGGCGCGGACGGCATCGGCAAAGGCCGCGCGCACGGCGGCTTTTTCAAGCGTGAGCAGGCCCGCGATGGTCGTGCCGCCGGGGCTGGTGACCATCTCGCGCAAGACCGCCGGGTGGTAGCCGATCTTGTCGGCCGTTTCGGCGGCGCCGGCCAGGGTCTCGACCGCGAGTTCGTGGGCAAGCGACCGGGAGAGTCCGGCCGCGACCGCCCCGTCGGCCATGGCTTCAAGAACCAGATAAATAAAAGCGGGCCCGCTTCCGCTGAGCGCCGTGATGGCATTCATATCGCGCTCGCTCACCCGGAAAACCTTCCCGACCGCCCCGAAGATTTTTTCCGCCAGATCGGAGTCGGCTTCCGTGGCCGTTTGTCCGGGGGCGATCGCCGTGGCGCTGCGGCCGACGCTGGCGCCGGTATTCGGCATTGCGCGTACGACCCTGGCGCCCGGGGCGAGTTCCTCGAGCCGCGTCGTGGCGAGGCCGGCCACGATCGAGATCAAAATTTTTGAAGCGAGCCCGCCGCCGGCTTCGGCAATGGCCGCCGCGACATCCTGGGGCTTGACACAGAGGAGGACCACATCGGCACCGGCGGCGGCGGCGCTGTTGGAGCCCGCCATCGAGAGCCCGGTTTCGCGGCTCAATTTATCGAGAGTCGCCTGGTGGCGGTCGGCGGCGATGAGATCCCCCGGCCGACAAAGTCCCGAGGAAAGAATCCCCCGCGCGATCGCGCCCGCCATTTTCCCGGCTCCCAGAAATGCGATTTTCATGCGGGCAGGCTAGGTTGTCCGGACCGCGATGGCGAGGCCCAACTTGCTGCGCGTGTCGGCCGTAGGCGGCGGGATCAAATCTCGAATGGCTTCGGGAATTTTGTGAGCGGGCGGCAGCCGGTGGCGGTGAGCTGGACAACGTCCTCGTGGCGGACGCCGCCCACGCCGGGCCAGTAGAGGCCGGGTTCGACGGTGAAGACCTGTCCGGGAACGAGAGTGGCGGCGGCGAGGCGGGGGGATTCGTGAACCTCGAGGCCGAGTCCGTGGCCGAGCCCGTGAAAGAATCCGCGCCAGCGCCCGTCCGAGATTTCGGTCGGAAACCCGGCTTCGGCGAAAAACGCACGGGTGTGGTTCTGGAGGGCGAGTCCTTCCGCGCCGGGGACCATGGCGGCGAGGGCGGCTTTCTGGGCGTCGAGGCAGGTTTGCCAGAGGCGGGCCTGGTCGGGGGTGGCTTTGCCGCGGACGACGGTGCGTGTGATGTCGCCGTAGAAGCCGGTGGAAGCGGTGCGGGGAAAGATGTCGAGGATGATGAGGCGGTTGGCGAGGAGGGGGCCGTGTCCGCGCTCATGGGGATCGCAGGCGAGTTCGCCGCAGGCGACGATGGAATCCTGTCTTGCCTCGCCGCCCGCGCGGACGATGGCGATTTCGATTTCGGCGCGAAGGGCCTCGGCCGTGAGCACGCGGCGGGACCAAATGAGCACGCCGTCGCGGCGGGGCTTGGAGGCCGCGAGCACCTCGATGGCGCGGGCCATGCCGGCCTCGGCCACACGGCACGCGGCGGCGATGTGGCGGGCCTGCTCGCGGGATTTGATCGCACGCTCGGGGAAGAGGGGACCCTTGGCCGGGCGCACGCGAACGCCTTCCTTGCGCAGGGCCCTCGCGAGACCCAGCGGGAAATCGGCGGGCACCTCCGTGCGTTTGACGCCCCGCTCGCGCAGGAAGGCCGCGAAGACTTTTGCGGGAGGGACCGGTTTTTTCTTTTTCCCGCGCAGGCGGCCTTCGAGTTCCGAGAACGACACAACCTCGTCCACCCGCGCATCGCGGCGTCCGCGGTCGATCTCGAGGTCGTTGAGGAGGATCGCGCGGCGGCCGTCCCATTCGAGGCAGGCGAAGGCGTCGGGGGCGCGGAAGCCGGTGGCAAAAAGCATGTCGGCATTCTGCTCGGGGCAGGCGAAAAGAAATTTTGGGCGTTTCACTCGGGGGCATCATGGGGCAGGATCATGCGCGTGAGCAAGCCCACGCATCGCTGGACCCGGATCGCATCGGCCAAATGGCAGGACGCATGGGAGGAACGTCTCCGGTTTCTCGGACCCTCCCGCCTCGCCCTCATCACATGGCCGGATTCGCGCGCGCTCAAAATCGAAGCCTACACCGACGAGGCGACCGCGAAGCGGCTTGTCGAACGCTTCGGCGGGCGGGCGACCCGCATGGCTCCCCACATCTGGAGCGGCAAGGCCGACGCGCCCCGCGCGCCGATTTCCATCCGTGGAAAACTCAAAATTTTTTCCGACGAGCCGGCCTGGCGGAAATGGGGAGAAAGCGGACGCGCCCCGGCGGGGATCCTGATTCCGGCGGGGATGGCGTTCGGAACCGGCGAGCATGCGACGACCGCGACGTGTCTGCGGATGCTTTGCGATTTGCGCGGGAGCCTTCCCGACGGATTCCTTGCGGTCGATCTCGGCTGCGGGTCGGGCATTCTGGCGATCGCGGCGGAGAAGCTGGGGGCATCGCGGGTCGAGGCCATCGACAACGACCCGTCCGCCGTGCGCACCGCCAAGGCGAACGTGCGCGTGAACCACTGCGGGAAGGTTCGCGTGGTCCGCGGAAGCTCGCTGGATTTTCGCGCCCCCGCTCCGCTCGATGTCGTGCTGGCCAATCTCTACAGCGACTTGCTGGCCGCCTCGGCGGGGGTGATCGCACGGGCGTTGCGCCCAGGTGGGACGTTGATTTTTTCCGGTGTGCTGGTGCGGCAGTTCGGAGAGGTGGCTGCCGCGTTGGAGGCAGCGGGCTTGGTGGTGGGACGCCGGGTCGCGCGGGGAAAGTGGTGCGCCGCGATAGCGGAGAAGTCGGCTCCTACTTCGCGCGTTGCTCGGTGAAGCCGGATTCCAGGTCGTTGGCGTCGGGGCGGAAGCGGATTTCGTCGGGGGTGCGGATTTCGAAGAAATAGGCGGCGTCGCGTTCGCCGTCGAGGATCTCGTGATAGAGGTCGCCGACGATGCGCCACTGTCCGCGCTGGGACCACTTTTTCGGGGCTCCCTGGGAGGTTTCTTGGGTGAAATGGGTGACGAGGGAGCCGTCGGGCGAGCGGGTGGTGGTCCAGTGGAGGTTCTCGCCGGCCGCGTTGCTGCGGCCCGTCCACTCGCCTGCGAAGCTTTCGGTGGTGGTTCCGGTGGCGAGGACCTCCGCCGCGCGCCGGTCTTCCTCGGCCTGCTCGGCGGCGCGGGCGGCCGCCGCCTCGGCGCGCGATTCCGCCTTTTCAATCGACGGGATCGCAACCGCCATGAGCATCGCGACGATGGCGACCGTCAGGAGAAAGCTTGTGAAGCCGCCTCCGGGGCCGCTCAGTGTGAAAAGCGCGAACAGGTAGGCGAGGGGATTGCGCGCCGACCGCGGCGCGGGCCGGCCGGCCGCCGCCGCAAGCAGGTTCGCCACCCGGTGGCTGAGGGTCGGATACGAGGATGTGAGTTCATACCACGAAACGAAAAATCCCCGGTCGCCCTCGTATTGGGCCGCGAAGAGCCCGGGCGAGAGTGTGCGTCCGTGCGCGGGACCAGCCGCCAGCATCATCATCGCGCGGACGGCCTTTTCGCGGTCGCCGGATGCGGCGGACCCGTAGTTGTCGCAGGTGCGCTCGCAGGCGCGGCTGTAGGCATTGCCGATGAGCGGCAGGATCCGCCCGGGGAGCACGAGGAGGTCCTTTGCGATGTGGCGGCGGTGGAGGTGGCCGATCTCGTGACCGAGAATGAACCTCAACTCGGGCGAGTCCCCGCCGCAGGCCTGGAGCATCTCGGAGTAAATCACAATAAAACTGCGGCTCAAATGCCGCGTCGTGAAGGCGTTGAGCGCCCCGCCCTCCTGCAGAACAAACAACCGCGGAACCTCCCGGTAGCCGAGAGCCAGGCAGACCTCTCGCAGCGCGGCATGGATTTCCGGAGCCTGGTTCGGAGTGAGCTCGACCCCCTCCGCCCGCAGCCTTGCCACCAACAACCCGTGCCCGAGCCAGAGGAATCCGGCAATCATCGCCACGTAAAAGATCCCGAAGCAGGTGAGCGCCACCACCAGCCACACCAATGCGGAAAATGCCGCGAGGATCCAGAAATACGTCTCCTCTCTCGCATCGACCAAGCCCCTTGAGGAGTTCGCCTCCGTTCCGTAAGGTACTGCATTTTCCATGCTGTGGGTTCTATTTCCCCGCACTGTCGCGGGCAACTCCCATCTCGCCGGAGTCCGAGAGAATTCCCATGCCCGGAGCGGCCTCCCAATTTCTTCCGCAGAGCGACATCGCGTGGCAGTGCAGAGCGTGGCGCGGCGTCCAGAGGATCTTTTCCAAAGCCGGGGTCCAGCCGGTGCGGATAAAGTCCAGGTAGGGTTCGGGACCGGCGGCATAGAGTTTGTCGCCGATGACGGGATGGCCGAGATGGGAAAGATGCACGCGGATCTGGTGCGTGCGGCCGGTCAGCGGGCGGGCTTCCACGATGGCGTAGCGCCGGGCATCGTTCGGCGCGGGGCCCGCGGCCGGAAGGGATTTTCTGGCGAGGACGCGGAAGCGGGTCTCGGCGGGAGCTCCCGCCGGATGCACCGCGCGGAGGAGGTGCACGGGCGAAGGGGCCACTTCACCGAGCCGCACGATGGGGGCGTCCACGAGGGTCTCTTCCCAGCCGGGCCAGCCGAAGACCGCCGCCCGGTAAACCTTGCCGACCTCCCGGGCCTCCATGGCGAGTCCGGCCTCGCGCGCCGCCGCAGCCGATTTCGCGATCACAACCAGGCCGCTCGTCTCGCGATCAAGGCGGTTGATGATTGAAATCCGGCCGCCGTTGGCCAGTTCATAAGCGAGCAACTCGCGCAGGCCGTCCAGCAGGGTGGGCGGACCATCGGGCCTTGTGGGATGCACGAGCAACCCGGCCGGTTTGTTGCAGGCGAGGAAGTCCGCGTCCTCGCCGACCACCCGGAAGTTGTCGCACGCGGCGGCGGCCCGCCGGGAAACATCGGCTCTCGTTTCGGCATCACCCACGGCCCGACTATCGCCGGGCCGGGCCGGGCGGGTCAGCAAAATTCGCGGCGGGTCCCGGTGCCGCATGCGGGTTTCGGTGGGCAGGACCCCGCAGTGCGCCACTTTGGCGATGGAAGTCGGCGGCGGTTTTTGATGTCGCCGGTTTTTGATTGAGGTCGGCCGCATGGTCGGGCGATGGTTGCGGCATGCCCGAGAACGCCCATGCGAAATGTCCGGAAACCCCGCCGGAGGAAACCTTCGACCGCGTCGAGGACGGCGGCCAATGCGTGGTCGTCCGCCGCAGGGGAGCGGAAATGGTCAGCTGGCGGGCGGATGGCAAAGGCGTCCTCCACCGTGATGGGGAAACCGGTCCTCCGGCCTCCGGTTGGGCCAACCATGCGACGGTGATGGGGTATTTCCTCCACCGCCTGCTCGGCGAAAAGTCGCTCTACCGCGGACGGCCCGTTGCGGGCGGGAACCACGGGTTCCTCCGCAACTTCGAATTTGCGGCTCCGCGCCACGTGGCGGGTGGTCTGGTTTACGAGGTCCCCGCGTTCCGTGTGCCGCCGGCCGCCTACCCGCTTCCCGTGGGCATGGAACTGGCGTATTTCTTCCGCAGGGGATGGCTCGAGGTGCGGTTTTGTTTTTCGAACCAATCGGGCGAGGAAGCGAAATTGAGTTTCGGACTGCACCCCGGCTTCGCGGTTCCGGCCGATGGATCCTGGTCGCTCGAGTTTCCGACGGGGCGGTATGTCCGCCACATGGCTCCCGGGAATTTCCTGGACGGCCGCACCGAGGCGCTCGACTTCGGCGGCGGGACCTGCCCGTATTCGCGGGACGGCCTGCCGGATTCGTATTTGCTAGAGCTTGCGGGTGTGCCCGATCCGGTTTTCGAACTGGACGCCGGAACGCACCGGGTCGTTCTGGATTTCCACGGCGTCCCGTATTTGACCCTCTGGAGCGACGGGGGGCCGTTTGTTTGCATCGAGCCCTGTTGGGGCCTGCCCGACAACAATCCGCAGAAACCTTTCGAAGAAAAAGAGGGCATCCAATCGATCCCCGCCGGAGGGACTCTCGAAGCCTCGTTCCGAATGAAAATCCTGCCATGATCACACTCCTTGCCACCGCCATCCGGCTCGCCATTCTGGCCGCCTTTGTCTATGCCTTCATCGTTCTCTTCGAATGCGGGCCCTCGGGGTTTGTGTCGGGATTGCGCACCGAGTGGGACCCGCTGATCGGATCCCTCCGCGCCCTCAAATCCGGATCCCCCGAAGCCCCCGCCCCATGAAGGCACCTGCCCGCCCGTTTTCTCCCGAGATCCTCCTGCGGAGCCTCAAGGAATCCGGCCTGCGGGCGACCTCGCCGAGACGGCGGATCGTGGACGTGCTCTTCGCGGCCACCGAGCCGGTCTCCCTGCAGGAAATCACCGACCGGGCCTCGGAGGGCTTCAAAGGGCCCGACTACGCCACGGTTTTCCGGACGATCTCGCTGCTCGAGCGCCTCGGGTTTGTGCAGAAGGTCAACCTGCAGCGGGCGTGCAGTTTTTACGAACTCCACCAGCCGGGAAAACATTACGACCATGTCGTCTGCGTGCGCTGCGGAAAGGTGGTTGTCCTCACCGAAAAATGCCCGCTCGCCGGCTACGAGCAACTCATCGCCAAACGCTACGGCTTCGCCAACCTCCACCACTCGCTCGAATTTTTCGGCGAGTGCCGCGAGTGCCTCGACTCCCCCGCACCGGCCCCGCGCGACTGATACCGGTTTTCGCCGCGCGCCGGCGCGCTGCCCGCCGTTCGGCGCGGATGCGAAAATCCGGCGTTATCTGCTTGCCCGCGCGGGTGGATAAACGCATCTTTCCCGCCATGAAGTCCACCCGAACCGCCTTCACCCTCATCGAACTCCTCGTCGTCATCGCCATCATCGGCATCCTCATGGCGCTCCTCTTCCCCGCCGTGAACGGAGCCCTCGACGCCGCCCGCAAGGCCCAAGCCAAAAACGACGTCACACAGATCGCCACGGCGGTCATCGCTTACGAGACCGAGTATGGGAAACTGCCCCCCGCAACCACGGGCCAAGCGATCGATGGAACTCTCATCAGCGCTCTGACCGGCCTGACGACCAACGACAATCCCAGAAAAATTGTCTTCTTGGAAGTGAACCTCTCCAAGAAAGGAAAAAGTGGCGTGGACAGCCTCACAAGCCCCACCAAATATCTGGACCCATGGGGGGGCTCTTACATCATCGCCATTGACGATGATTACGATAACACTATTCCAACTGCAGGAAAAGCCCCCGGGCCTGTTGCTTCCAGTCTTCGGAAAAAAGTCGCCGTTTGGAATACGAACGCATCCTCTAGGAAGTCCGTCGTCTCCTGGGAGTGAGTTCCTTCCGCCGCACGGGCATTCTCTTTGTTTTGTCCGCGCCGTCCGGCGCGGGAAAAACGACGCTCACCACATCCCTCCGGAAGAACCCGGATTTTGTCTATAGCGTGTCGTGCACGACGCGCGCGCCGCGGCCCGGCGAGACCCACGGCGAGGACTACCACTTTCTTGAGCGCACGGAATTTTTGCGCCGCGCGGAGGCGGGCGAGTTTCTGGAATACGCGGAGGTGCACGGGAATTTCTATGGCACGCTTCGCGCGGAGGTCCTCCGGCATCTGGAGGCGGGGGTGGATGTGCTCATCGACATCGATACCGAAGGCGCGGCGATGATCCGCCGGGACGCTGCGGTGGCGGACGCGCTGGCCGATGTCTTCATCATGCCGCCGAGCCTCGACGAACTCGCGCGCAGGCTGCGCAAACGCGGCACGGAATCCGACGACCAGATCGCCGTGCGCCTCCGCAATGCCTCCGCCGAGATGAGCCGCTGGCGCGAATACCGCTACACGATCATCAGCGAGTCCATGGAGGAAGATATCACCAAATTCCGCGCGGTCATGCGCGCCGAGCGCTACCTCAGCCGCCGCCTCATCCCACAACACGAGGCGCCGCGGGATCCCGCCTGATGCCCGCCACCGTCCTGCTCGGAGTCACCGGCTCGATCGCCGCTTACAAAGCCGCCGACATCACCAGCAGGCTGGTCAAGGGCGGATGCGACGTGCATGTGATCATGACCCGCGCGGCCACCGATTTTGTCGCGCCGCTCACCTTCCAGACCCTCTCGCGCAATCCGGTCACGCTTTCGGTTTTTGACGAGAAGGAATCCTGGCATCCCGGCCACATCGCGCTGGCCGACCGCGCCGATCTTCTCCTCGTCGCGCCGGCGACCGCCAATATCCTCGCCAAGCTCGCGTGCGGGATCGCCGACGACGCGCTCACCTCCATCGCGCTCGCGACCGTCGCACCGCTTCTCATCGCCCCCGCCATGAATGGAAAGATGTGGCTCCATCCGGCCACCACGGAAAATGTCGCGCGCCTCAAAGCCCGCGGCGCCCGTTTCATCGGACCAGCCGAAGGCCTCCTCGCCTGCGGCTACGAAGGCCTCGGAAGGCTGTGGGAGCCTGCCGAAATCGCCGACGCTACGCTCGCTCTCCTCAACTCCGCGAAAAAAAATCAAGACGATTTCCAAGAAATTTATTGACGTGCGGTGCGTGCAAACTTATTCACAACGCAACGTGAGTTATTCACATACTTATTCGCATTTTTCCCGCATTTGCGGAATGAAAGGGGGGAAATAACAAATGCCAGTTGCAAAGAAACCTGCCGCCAAAAAGGCCCCGGCCAAAAAAGCCGCCCCGGCCAAAAAAGCCGCTCCGGCCAAGAAAGCGGTTGCAGTGAAGAAAGTTGCCGCTAAAGCCCCGGTCGCCAAGAAAGCCGCGCCCGCTAAAAAGGCCGCTCCGGCCAAGAAAGCCGCGCCCGTCAAAAAGGCCGTTGCCAAGAAAAAATAACTTCCCGCCAAACGGGAATACAAATCCAGATTGAGGGAGGCCATCGTGCCTCCCTCAATTTTTTTGGGAGGATTTTTGGTTGCCAAAGCCGGGCGCGGATGGGATAAAGACCCCCCTTGGCCCGCGCGGACGTCAGACATCCCCGCGCCGGGTCGGTCTCGGGGTCTTAGCTCAGTTGGTAGAGCGCCTCAATGGCATTGAGGAGGTCAGGGGTTCGAATCCCCTAGGCTCCAGTCGGTTGAAACATCCCGGCTTCGCTCTCATTCAGAAAGTCCCTTTGCCCGGAAGCGCCGCTGTGGTAGAGAAAGACAAACAGGATGCTCATTTGGATCATGCGGGGAAACGCCCGGCCGATGGGATGACAAAGCGGGCGGATATTTTATGAAGAAACACATCGTCGTATTGAGCGGGGCGGGAATGAGCGCGGAGAGCGGACTGCGCACATTCCGGGACAACGACGGGCTCTGGGAGGACCACCGGGTGGAGGAGGTCGCGATCCCCGAAGCGTGGGAAACCAACAGGGGCCTCGTCCTGCGCTTCTACAACGAGCGGCGCCGGGCTCTGCTCGACGCGGCCCCAAACGCCGGCCACACCATTATCGCGGAGTGGCAAAAAACCCACCGGGTGAGTGTGGTGACGCAGAATGTGGACGACCTGCACGAGCGCGCGGGATCAACCGGGGTGATCCACCTGCACGGCGAACTGCGCAAGGCGCGTTCGACCGCCGACCCGTCCAGGATTTACGAGATCGAGGGGTGGGAACTCCGCGACGGCGACCTCTGCGAACTGGGCTCGCAATTGCGCCCGCACATCGTGTGGTTCGGCGAGATGGTCGAGACCATGCCGGATGCGTTCCGGGTGGTTTCCACGGCCGATATCCTTGTCATCGTGGGCACGAGCCTGCAGGTCTATCCGGCCGCCGGGCTGGCGTGGGCCGCCCCCGCCGGGACCCAACGCTTCCTGGTGGATCCGAACCCGCCGCCGGCCCCCGGATTCCAGATCATCCGGGCGGGCGCTTCGGAGGGTCTGGCTGTCATCGACCGGATGCTCGCGGAGGATCCATGCGCGGATTGATTTCGATTTGCGCCGCCGCGCTTGCCGCCATGCTTCTCGTGGCCGATGCCCCCGCTCAGGAACCCGCAACATTCGTTCCGGCCATCGCCCGGGAGGCCGCGGCCGATGGCAACGCGGCCTTCGCGGCGGGGGATTTCAAAAAGGCCCGCGATGCCTACCGGAAAGTCCTCGAGCTCGCACCCGACAACCTCGTCGCACTCGTCAACCTCGGAATGGCCGAAATGGTCGCCGGCGACAAAGCCGAAGCCGAAAAGCTCCTCCTGCGCGCCATCCGGCAACGCCTCGAAACGCCCGCTGCATGGCTCACGCTCGGGACTCTCTACATGGATGTCGGCCGGTTGGACGACGCCCACGCCGCGCTCGCCCAGGCGGTCCTCTACGACCCGCGCAACCCCCGCGCGAGAAATTTCCTCGGCGTGGTCATCGGCCGCAAAGGATGGCTGGACGGTGCGCAAAGCGAGCTGCGCAAGGCGGTCGAGATCGATCCCTCGTATAGCGACGCCCACTACAACCTGGCGTTCTTCTACCTCGAACGCAATCCGCCCCTCGTCGAACTCGCCCGCCGCCATTACTTCCGCTCGATCGAGCTCGGGGCCCCGCCCGATCCCGAGATCGAGGCCCGGCTCAAAACCCCGGCCAAGCCCGGGCGCTGAGCCGGAGCGCTGAGCCGGCCGCCCCGCCGCCGCTTGGGTATTCTCGTGCTTCCGCACATTGAGCCGGCCTGCGGTCAAAGCGGTGCGGGCAGAATCGGCCACGACGACGCGTTGCCCTCCGGGCCTGCGGAATCGAAACAGTTGTCCGCGCTTATGGGAGATGCTTCCCTGCGGCCGGTTTCGGGCGCATGAGAAATGGTTGGCGCATGGGGCGGGCGGCGGGTAGATTTCCGGCCCGATGAGTTCCCTCATTTACGCATTCCTCCAAACCCGGGACACGCTGGCCCCGGTTTTTTTGCGCATGGCGCTGGTGGCCATTTTCACATTCCATGGATCGCAAAAGGCATTCGGGTGGTTCGGGGGTGACGGCTACTTCGCGACCCTCCGGCTCATGACAAACGGCACCGGGCTCGGGCTGCCCAGCGTGCTGGCGACCGCCGCGATCGTGGGCGAGTTGCTGGTGGCGGTGCTGCTCTTTTTCGGATTTCTCACGCGCATGGCCGGATTTCTTGTGGTGGTGCTCATGGCCGGCGCGATCTGGCTCATTCACTCGGGAACCGCCTTCTCCCATCTGGAATTCCCTCTGCTGGTGCTGGCGAGCGGGGTGTCCCTCATTTTTTCCGGCGGCGGGTATTTTTCGCTCGACCGTCGGATCTCGGCCGTGTTGCTGCCGCCTTATTCCGGACGGTTGGGCATCCGCTGAGTCCGGGAATCCTTCTGGCCAAAACGGCCGGCATGCGCTTTAATCCGCCCATGGACAAACGAGCCATTTGCTTGGTGGTTGCGGTCGCTTTTGGCGCGGCCACGACCGCCCGCCCACAAAACCGCACGCTCACGGAGGCGGAAATTTCTTCGGCCTCCCGCCTCGACGCCCTCACCATTCCCACGCCGGGGGAATTTTTCGCAGCGATGGACGCCGCCGGCCGGCCCGCATGGAGCCAGTTCGTGCGTTCCGGCAGTCCGGCCACCGCCGACAGCCGCGCCCGCATCGCGCTCATCCTCGGAACGCTCGTGGCCGACGGTTACGTTGCTGTCGAGGCCCAGGACGGGCAGGCGGTCAAAAATATCGGCAAGGAAATCATCGCCCTTGCCAAAAAACTCAACGTCAACCAGAGCGTCCTAGGCCGCGCCGGCAGCATCAACGACTTCGCCGAAAACAGCGACTGGAACGCCCTCCGCGAGGAACTCGAAGCCACACAGAACGAGGTCAAACTCGACATGGCCGAGCAAAAGGACGACCGCCTCGTCACACTCGTGAGCATCGGCGCGTGGATCCGTGGGATCGAACTCGTGAGCGGGATCGTGGCGGCCGCCTACACGCCGGAGGGCGCCAAGTTGCTCCGCCAGCCCGCGATCGCCGATTACCTCGTGGACCAGATCGACGCCCTGCCCGCCGCCACACGCGAGGACCCGCTTGTCGCCAAGATCCGTGAAGGGCTCAAAACCACCGGGGCCCTCGTGGCGGATCCGGTGCCCGGAGCCGAACAGGTCCAGCAACTCCACTCGCTCATGAAGGCCCTCGAAGACGCCATCGCCAAAGATACCGACACGCCATGAACCTCCACGCTCAAGCTTTCTCCATCTTCCTCGTCCTGGCTCCCGCCGCCCTCGCCCAGGACGCCGCGCCCACGCCCGCACCCGCACCCGAGTTGCCGCAGGACGTGAGCGCCCGCAGCCTCGCGCTGGAAATCGCGGGCGCGTTCACCAACGACGGCTACAGGATCCGCGACGGATTCTGGCCCGGCCTTGCCGAGCCCGGCCGCCCGCAATTCCTCGAAGTGAATCTTTTCTCGGGCAATGAGTATTGGTTCAGCGCGGCCGCCACCGCACCCGCCCGCAAGGTCGGCATCAGCATTTTCTCGGAGGACGGCAAGCCGGTCGAATACCTCGCATTCAACGACGGAGCGAAAGCCGCCGCGGGATTCGAGCCGGACTTCAGCGGACGCTACCTCCTGCGCTTCGAGTTGCTCGAAGGCGAGAAAGCGCCCTTCTGCGTCGTGTATTCCTACAAATGAAGACGGCCCCCCTCACCGCGGAAAAAGTCTCCGGCCCGCAGGTCCGCCAGTTTTCGGTTTTCCTGCAAAACAAAGTGGGCGCACTCCTCGAGATCGTTAAATTGCTCAACGAGAGCAATATCGAAGTCCTCGCCCTCAGCATCCAGGATTCCTCGGAGTCCGCCATCGCGCGCATGATCGTGAGCGACCCGGAGGCGGTGGCCGACATCTTCGCGGTCAACGACATCCCGTTCAGCGATTGCGAGGTGCTTGTCGTCGAGTTGCCGAACGGCGCGACCGACCTCTCGCGCATGCTCGCCGCGCTCCTCATGGGCGAGGTGAATATTATTTTCAGCTATCCTCTCCTCACCCGCCCGCGCGGCCGCTCGGTGATCGTGCTCCATCCCGACGACCTGGAATGCTCGACCAATGTCCTCCTCGGCGAGCGCTTCGCGATCCTCACCCAATCCGACCTTTCACGCTGACCCCGATGGATCTCGCATTCACCAAGATGAATGGCGCGGGCAACGACTTCGTGATGCTCGACAACCGCGACCGCCGGATCACCCTCGCGCCCGCCGCGATCGCCCGCCTTTGCGACCGCCACCGCGGCATCGGCGCAGACGGACTCCTCGCGGCCGAACCGCCGGAGGGCGCGGCCGACCTGCGCATGCGGTATTACAATGCCGACGGCGGAGAGGCCGAGATGTGCGGCAATGGCGCGCGTTGCTTCGCGCGTTTCGCGCAGAGGCTGCTCGGCGACGGCCGGCCGCGTGTTTCCTTTGAAACGCCGGCGGGCACGATCCACGCCGACCTCGCGGGCGAACTCGTCACCCTCCGCATGAGCGACCCGAAAGACCTCCGCCCCGATGCCGAACTCGATCTTGCGGGAAATCGGCGCATCGTCGGATTCCTCAATACCGGAGTTCCCCACGCCGTTGTCTTTGTCGATAATCTCGATTCCACGGATGTCCTCGCCGAGGGACGCGCGGCCCGATTCCACCCCGCCTTCGCGCCCGCCGGAACGAACGCCAACTTTGTCGCCGTCCACGCACCCGGCCGGCTTTCCATCCGCACCTACGAACGCGGCGTCGAGGGCGAGACCCTCGCCTGCGGCACCGGCGTCTGCGCGGTTGCCCTCGCCCATGCGGCGAAAGAAAACCTCGACGGACCCGTGGACGTGAGGGTTCGCGGCGGCGACACGCTCCGCGTCAGCTTCGTCCGCACGCCCGACGGGTTCCGCGACGTCACGCTCACAGGACCGGCGGATTTTGTTTTCGAGGGGCGCATTTCCCTGTAAATGGGCGGAATGACATTCCGAGGAACCCATACCGCGCTCGTCACCCCATTCCGCGACGGGCGCTTCGACCGCGCGGCCTTCGCGGCCCTCATCGAGGAACAAATCGCGGGAGGCGTCGAGGGCATCGTGCCGGTCGGCACAACCGGCGAGTCGCCGACCCTCTCCCACGAGGAACACGCCGAAGTCATCGGACTCGCCGTCGAGGTTGCGGCGGGCCGCTGCCTTGTGATCGCCGGCACCGGCTCGAATTGCACCGACGAGGCGGTCTCGCTCACCGCAGATGCCGCGCGCCTAGGAGCCGGCGCGGCCCTGCTCGTGGCACCCTACTACAACAAGCCATCACAGGAAGGACTCTACCGCCACTTCCGCGCCATCGCCGCCGCGACCCCGCTCCCGCTTGTGCTCTACAGCATCCCCGGCCGGTGCGGGATCGAAATCGCCACCTCCACCGTCGCCCGCCTCGCCGCCGATTGCCCGACCGTGCGCGCCATCAAGGAAGCCGGCGGCAATGTCGAGCGGGTGAGCGCGCTGCGGGCCGTCCTGCCCGCTTCGTTTGAAATCCTTTCGGGCGACGATTCGCTCACCGTCCCCTTCCTCTCGGTCGGAGCCGTGGGGGTCATCAGCGTGGCCTCGAACCTCCTTCCGGCGGAAGTTTCCGGCATGGTGCGCGCGTGGCTCGACGGCCGGGTCGAAGAAGCCGCCGCCGCCCATGCCCGGCTCTACCCGCTTTTCAAGGACCTCTTCCTCGAGCCGAATCCGGTCCCGGTCAAACACGCCCTCGCCCTGCGCGGCGCGATCACGCCCGACGTGCGCCTCCCGCTCTGCGAGATGGCCTCCGATACCCGCGCGAAACTCGAAGCCACCCTGCGCGCGCTCGGCATCGTCTGATCCCACCCCCCCATGCCACTCAAACTCCTCATCAATGGATCGAACGGCCGCATGGGCCGGATGCTTGTCGCCTGCGCCGCCGAGGACCCCGCCCTCGAAATCGCCGCCACCGTGGACGCCGGCGACGACTTCGCCGCCGCCCTCGCCCGCTCGGACGCCGTCATCGACTTCTCGCACGCGGATGTCACGGCGTCCGTCGCCACCGCCTGCGCCGCCGCCGGCAAGGTTCTTGTCATCGGCACGACCGGCCACGACGACGCGACCCGCGCCGCCATCGCCCGCGCCGCCGAAAAAATCCCGACCGTCTTCGCCCCGAATTTCTCGGTGGGTGTCAATACCCTCTTCTGGCTCACGCGCCAGGCCGCCCGCATCCTCGGCCCGGATTTCGACCTGGAGGTCGTCGAAATGCACCACAGGCTCAAGAAAGACGCCCCCAGCGGGACCGCCCGCCGCCTCGCCGAAATCCTCGCCGAAGCGGCCGGCCTCACCTACGAGAACGACGTCCGCCACGGCCGCGAGGGCATGGTCGGCGCGCGCACCCCGCGCGAGATCGGCCTGCACGCCATTCGCGGCGGCGATGTCGTCGGCGACCACACCGTCATCTTCGCCGCCAATGGCGAGCGCGTCGAACTCACCCACAAGGCCTCCAGTCGCGAAACCTTCGCGCGCGGAGCCCTCCGCGCCGCCAAGTGGGCGTCCGGCAAACCACCCGGACTCTACGACATGGAGAACGTCCTCGGCCTCCCCGCCGCCTGACCGCATGCGCCGCGCCGGCATCGCCCTCGGATCCAACCTCGGCGACCGGGCCGCCCACCTGCGCCTCGCCACCGCCTTCCTCGCCTCCCTCCACTGCGGGCCCGCGACCGACTTTCTCGTGAGTCCGGTTTACGAGACCGAGCCGGATGGATGCGCGCCGGGCACACCCGCCTTCCTCAACGCGGTCGCCGAAATTTCGACCGAACTCCCGCCCGCCCTGCTCCTGGAAGCGCTGCGCGGACACGAATCCGCCTCGGGCCGCCCGGCTGACCGCGAAAAAAATTCCTCCCGTCCGATCGATCTCGATATCCTCTACATCGACGACCGTGTGATCAATACGACCCCGCTCGCCGTGCCCCACCCCCGGGCCGCCGGACGCGCGTTTGTGATGGTCCCGCTTGCCGACATCGCGCCCGACCGCAAACTTCCCGGAATTCCTGGGACCGTCGCAAGCATCGCGGCCGCAATGCCTAGGACCGGCCTGCGCCGCACCGACATTTCGCTCGCCCCGCCGCCGGGCTCGTTCCCCGAACGCGCCGAGTGGATCGCGCGCAAGGCCGCCGGACACCGCCCCGCGACCCTCACCGCCTACGATTTTCCCATGGCGCGGATCCTCGACGGACTCGGGCTCGATTTCCTGCTGGTCGGGGATTCGCTCGGCATGGTCCAACTCGGACGCCCCGACACGACCTCGGTGACAATGGCCGAGATGCTCCACCACACGCGCGCGGTCGCCGCCGGCGCGCGCTTCACGCCGGTTGTGGCCGACCTTCCCGCCGGCTCGTGCGGGTCGAGCGCCGATGCCCTCGCGAATGCCCGCGCGCTGCGCGAAGCCGGAGCCGGAGCCGTGAAAATCGAGGGCGGCTCCGAGATTGTCCCCCACATTTCCGCCCTCGTCCACGACGGCATCCCCGTCGTCGGCCACCTCGGCATGCTGCCCCAGCGCGTCCGTGAAGAAGGTGGCTACCGCATCAAAGGAAAATCCGGCGAGGAAGCCGCCCGCCTTGTCTCGGACGCCCTCGCCGTCCAGGAGGTCGGCGCGTCCGCTGTCGTCCTCGAGTTAGTCCATGCCGCCACGGCCGAAATGGTCACCCGTGCTCTCGAAATCCCCACCATCGGCATCGGCAGCGGGGAATCCTGCGACGGCCGGATCCTCGTCACCAACGACCTTCTCGGCCTCTCCCCATGGTTCCGTCCGGGATTCGCCCGCCCGGCGGCCAACCTCGCCGCCGGGATCCTCCGCGCCGCTGCGGGCTTCCGCGACGGAATCCGCCCGCCGGCGGATTGATTCCACCTCGCCGCTTCTTCCGGCTGCCGGGTGCCGCCGGGCGCGTCGGATGTTTTCCCACAAACACCGCGAGGGAAGCCGCATTTCCAACCCATCGATAATCCTTAACCCAAGTTCCGCAGAAGGAGGCCGAAAACAGGAAAAATCGTTGGGGTGAAGAGTCCCGGAGGCCGATAAATACAAAGGGAAGGCTGGTCGCCGGGTGTCCGGGGCCGTGTAGTGGAGAAG
>Ga0114939_10001412_pt1 | contig 18932 bp, 13 predicted proteins | sample AshMeaCrysSpring_FD_87196 | JGI IMG/M metagenome (GOLD analysis project Ga0114939, IMG submission 87196) | Groundwater microbial communities from Big Spring, Nevada to study Microbial Dark Matter (Phase II) - Ash Meadows Crystal Spring | ecosystem: Environmental > Aquatic > Deep subsurface >...
ACACTGGCCAAAGTTTTCTTATTTTGTGCGATTGAGTGCATTTTATCCTCTAGTGATCGATTTCAACTTGGCCGGAACGGACCCGGCCAGGACTTGGAATTCAAACACTGAAAAGCCCTGGATTGCGGCTATCTTGGTTGCAATTATGCTGGCGAGAAGACATAATAAGTTCAACGTCGGCTTCCGGCGCAAATTTCGGGATTAGGATTTACCTTCACTATGCCTATGGGATTGTGGGGCACAGCATCCGAAACCGGCCTCCAATTGGACGGTGGGCCGTGGTCTTTACTCCTCCCAATCCTAATTAGCCTCCCGGTCATCGCCCTGGTCTTTCATTTTCGTTCTCAACTCTCCGGTATGTCCCGGCGGCAGTGGGCTGGTGTAATTGGCCTGGCCGGGGCGGCGATTTTGCTTGGACGACTTTTTCCCCTGAAAATGCCTTGGTCCGATCCATTCCTAACCGATCAGCCGGTTACTGCAACACTGGCTCCTTTTGCAGCTGTACCGTATCTTCTTGCCGGCGCGGTGCTCAATGTACCGGCGGCGATTCTCGTCGGAGTCTGTGGCGGATTAGCCCGCGCTGTTGGACAGACCAATGCTCTGGTTGATATAGCCGGCATGGGCTTGGTCGCCGGAGTCGCCGCGCTCTTGATGCAGCAGAATTATTCCGGCCGTTTTTATGGTTTGCTACGCCGTCCGCCGGTTGCCGGCGGACTGGCTCAACCTTTTCTGGGATTACTTGCAGGACTACACGTTCTCACCTCGATGAGTCCTGTGTCCGGGATGTTGGCCGCGCTCGATGTTGGCCTATACGTCACCTTTGCGGCTATCTGGCCCTTAATGATCGAAGGAGCTATTGGTGGCGGCATCGTCATTCTCTTGCTATGGATCGCCCCTCATTTGCGGCTCGACCGTGGAACCGTCCCATCACCTTTCAAGCGAAGCCTTCAGGGGCAAATAGTCGGTAATTTCCTGGCTTTTGCGGCCATCGTTATATTACTGACAACATTGGTGGCTTTTCATTTGACTACTCGATCGATGTCGCGCGCGGCGTTGGAACAAATGACGGCCAACGTGGATGCCGCAGCCATACGCCTGGGAGCGCTGCAATCCAATCTTTCATTAGCCCTCTCCGCCTATAGCGCCGACGAGGAACTGGCTTCGATCGATGCACTCGGAAACCGCGGCGCAGTTAGTCGCCTGCAACGCGCCATGCCGCAATTCAGTCGGGTACTGTTGGTTTCAGATACCGGGACGGTTACCACTGCTTCCAAATCAAACGCACAACCTCATCCGGCAGAATTGCAAGTGGCTCAAGCGGTCTTTGGTGAAAATCAGTCCCGCTTCGTGACGACTGAGATTGATGGGGAAACCACTGTCTTGTTAGCTGTGGCGGTTCCTCAGGATAAGGTGGGGAGTGTTTTAATTGGTCAATTAGCGCCCCACGTCTTGGCCGATATCGGTGGTTTGTTGCCGGGGAGCGCCGGTCCGGGAGATAGTCTGATCCTTGATGAACATTCCACCATCGTCTTGGGGTCCGGCAACGAGCAGCACTGGAAGAGCGGTGGTTCATGGACGTTACCTTTGCCGGAACAATTGAAACCGATCGCGACCGAAGGAGCTTCCGGACAAACCGTCTATCAAATGCAGGATGAAATAACAGGAGCGCGACAGTATCTCTATTATGTCTCCGTACCCGGAACCGGCTGGAAAATTATCGCGACTTTACCCCATTCGGCCATCCTGCGGCAGACATTGGGGATCATGGGGCCGGTGGCGATGCTCCTGATCGCCATTAGCCTGGCGTTTTTTCTGAGTGTGTCCGCATTTGGTCGGAATATAAGCCGGCCACTAGCGGATGTAGCCAACGCCTCCAAAGCGATCGCCGGCGGCGGGGGGTTGGAGCGTCCGGTTCGATCCCATCGCGATGATGAGATCGGCCAATTATCAATGGCATTTTCACAGATGCAGCGAGCCTTGAAACAGCGACTCGATGAGTTATCGTTATTGTTAGGGGTCAGTAATCAAGTCTCGGCAACTGTGAATCTCGCCGACGGCATGAAGGCAGTGTTGCAAGGTATATTGCGCGGAACGGGGGCAATGGGTGCACGGGCAATCGTCCGCAACCCAATCGCCCCGGCCTCCCTCGTTTATGCGGAAGGCCCAGGCGCTGAGGGAATCGCATTTTTGGATCGAATGATCATCACGGCGCTGCGGGAAGAACCGGAACTAATCCTCGCCTCTTCCCGGGAAATTGAGGAGCGTTTCCAACTCAACGCCTCGCCGATATCGGCGATTTTTGCCGTTGCCTTGCGTTCAGCCGGTGAATATCAGGGCGCTCTTTACGTTGGTTACCGGCAACCTCACTATTTTGATAGCGCTGAATTGGGCTTGCTGCGTACATTAGCTGGGCAGGCTGCCGTTTTGGTTCAGAACGCATACCTTTTCAGCGCCGCCGAGGGCGGCCGGCGCCGGTTAGCGGCGATACTCGCAAGCACAACAAATGCCGTTCTCGTAACCGACCAAACTGATCGTGTGTTGTTGTTGAATCCGGCCATGGAACGGATCCTGGGTCTCAAGGCTGATACCCTGATCGGCCAGCCAGTGATTGATGTTATCCCGGTTGCCGACCTGGCGCGTCGTCTCAGTTTGGGGCATTCGGCCACCGTCAGAGGCGAGGAAGATGCGGATGGTAAGTTAGAGTTGGAGATCGATGCGCGGACTTATTTGGCAAATGTCGCCACAGTCCATGGATCTGACGAGTCGGCATTGGGACGGGTAACGGTCATGCAGGATGTCACTGATTTTGTCGAACTGGATCGACTGAAATCAGAATTTCTGGCTGGTATCTCCCATGATCTGAAAAGTCCGCTGACCTATATGCAGAATTACGCCGGTATGCTGCCGGGTGAGGAAGATCCGGCGATCCAACAAGAGTATATTCTCAAGATCCTGGCCGGAATCGACCGCATGAGCCTTCTGGTTAATGACCTGGTCGAAATGGCTCATATCCAGGCGGGGATCGATCTGAAATTTAATCCTGTTCAGATGAGCGAATTGTTGATCGATATTGCCGAGGAATATGCGTCACCGGCTCTGATGCAAGGCGTGCGGTTGAAAGTCCAGCTTGAGGAAGACCTGCCCTTGGTCCTCGGCGACAGGGCGCTTCTTCGCCGGGCGATCACGAACTATGTTACGAATGGCCTCAAGCATGCGCCCAATAGCGGGACGATATTGGTGGCAGCCGGAAAGAAAAACGACGAAGTCATCATCAGCGTGCGTGATCATGGTCCGGGAATCTCCTACATCGACCAGAACCACATGTTCGAGAAGTTCTACCGGGGACAAAAAGCCGCTGGGAGCACGAGAGGTTCGGGGTTGGGTCTGGCTATCGTAAAATCAGTGGCCGACCACCATCAAGGTCGGGCTTGGTGCAAGAGTCGCCTCGGACAAGGCAGTATATTTTACCTGGCTTTGCCCGTCACCCGGTCGCAGGCTGACCAACCGAATTCCCATCAGGCTAACTGATCCAATATCTCCTGAAGTTCCGCCGGAAGTTCGGCCTGGACAACAATCGGCTGCCCATCCGACGGCCGTCGCAAGGAAAGTTTGGCGGCGTGTAGAAATTGGCGTTTCAATCCTAAAGCATCTTTCCGGCGGCCATAAAGCTTGTCACCGGCGATTGGATAACCCAGGTATGCCAGATGGACGCGGATTTGATGTTTCCGACCGGTGCGAGGCCGGCATTCAACAAAGGTGTAAGCCTCATAACTGTTAAGCGTGCGGAAATGGGTCTGGGCCGGACGGGCTGAAGCAGATGGGTTCAATACAACCGCCATGCGCTGGCGATGTTTTGGATCGCGCCCGATAGGAGCATCGACCACCACTTCGGGTGGGTTCAGAAGGCCGTTCACCAAAGCCACATAGACTTTTGCCACCGTTCGTTCTTTGAACTGATTTTGCACATACCATAATGCATGATCGTGCTTGGCGGCGATGATGAGGCCAGAGGTGTCTTTGTCCAGGCGATGAACGATCCCCGGTCGCCGCTCCCCCCCAACGCCTTCCAAATCCGGACAATGCGCCAGTAGGGCATTAACCAGAGTGCCATTGTCGTGACCCAGCGATGGGTGAACAACCATCCCGGCCGGCTTATTCACGATAATAATATCGCCGTCCTCGTAACGAATATCCAACGGAATGGATTCGGCCGTCACCGAAGCCTCGACAATTTCTGGCACAACCGCGGTTAATTTCTCTCCGCCTTGAATTCGATACGCAGGTCGGGCGCGAATCCCATCAATATTTACTCCCCCCTCTCGAATCAGGCGTTGCCACTGCATTCGTGACAGTTCGGGAGCCGCCTCGGCCAAGGCGCGATCCAGGCGTTCGCCCACGGCGTTAAGGGTGAGTTCAATTGTGCGGTCAGGAGCGGGCATCGTAGAAATTAACCTGCCCCCGAAGATTCCTGACTGTCAACGGCTGCTGGATCTTCGCCAGGACGAACGCTCGATTCGGTTGGGGATTTCGCTTGCCGGGCTTCCTGGAGCATGATCCAGCCAAACAAGATTACACCGCTAACAATAGCCAGGTCAGCGAGATTAAAGATATACCACGGACCGATATCGATAAAATCAGTGACATGGCCTTCCCGGCGAAGACGATCGACCAGGTTGCCAATGGCTCCGCCGAGTTGCAGCCCAATAGCAATCCTCAACAACCACTGCCCGCCCGGTAACGTGAAGTTAAAGAAAATGATCGCGCTGACGACAACAACTCCCAACACGGCAAAAAAAGCGCCTGTCCCCTGGAATAAACCGAATACGGCTCCCGAATTCGAGGTGTGGACGATGCGAAATAGGCCTTCCAAAGAAGGGATTGGCGCCCATGTTCCGTAAAGCGGGATGCGGGTTTCGACCAGGTATTTTGAGAGTTGATCGAGGATCAATACGCCGGCCATGATCGCGAACGGCAACAATCGTTCAGCCCATGACGGTCGCACCGGTGTCTCGGCCGTCGGTTGAACCACATCTTGCCCCTTAGATGGGACGGGGGTGAATTCTTGATCATCAATCATGTTGTCATTGTATCAATCGTAAAGAGGATAGGCCAAACGGGTTAATGATCGTCAGGGCGATGGGCAATGACGATTGTCACGACGCTCCTGGGAAGCACGATCCGACGGACTTCAACCTGAAATCCCAGGCCGGAGAGAGATTTTTGCCAAAATTCGTTTCCGGTTGCGATAGACATCGCTTCCGCATGGCGCTGGCCGGTAATCTTGTATAACCACTCCAGGAAGTGCGAGAGCGGATCTTGGCCTGTCAGTTGGGCTTCCGGCACAATGACCATTCGCCCACCGGGTTTGAGAACGCGGTAAGCCGCGGCGATTGTTTCCGGGGCGTAAATATAGGCGGTTGGGAACGTGGCCAGGATGCTGTCAGCGAATTTGTCGGCAAAGGGCAATGCCTGGGCGCGGGCGCGGACGAGCCTGATCGATGCGTTGCTTGAACGGATGTTGTGCTGGGCCAGCCGTCCCATTTGTGGTGAAAGCTCAAGCCCCGTGGCTTGAAACTTAAGATCTGTCAGGTCTTTCAACATGTGGCCCGGACCATGGGCCAATTCTAATACGTGGGGTCCAATAAGAAACGGAAGGGCCGCTCGTTGCCAAGCCCGCCATTGGCCCACAGAAACGAGAGCGCTGACAAGGTCATACGCCCAGGCAAGTTGGTGATAGAGTAAATGGAAGGCGGTAGATAGCCAGCTGCGGTCTGGAGTCAAAGGAGCGCCTGTAGAATCAGTGCTCCCTGCTCCAATGCGGGCAGGGATATCGATCCATTGTGGACTGTGAACGACTTGCCCGACAGGATATCGCTAAAGGACGTTCCATCCGGCACTCCGCCGTTGATCAGCGAGAGCGGACCACCTGGCCGTGGGCTTTGGCCACGATGGGCAATCACCAGGATACGCCCATCAAGCCCTTCTCGTTGGTAGGCGATCGTATCCGTCTCGACCACTAAAACCTGGAATCCTCCGGATTGCAGGATGGAGGATGTTCGGCGCTGGTGGATGAGCGTCCGATAGTGCTCGAGCAACGAATGATTCCACTGTGTTTCCTCCCAGATCATACAGCCGCGAGGACCTAGACCGGGAAGATCCTCCAAGCCTATCTCGTCGCCATAATAGAGGCCGGGCACGCCTGGAAAGGTGAGCAAGACGCTCGCCGCCAGACGGTGGAGATTGTCATTGCAGTTGACGACGGTTTGTATGCGTGGTGTGTCATGGCTGCCCAGGAGATTGTATTGCTGGAGATTGATTACCCAGGGAATAGCGGCCATCCGGCTACGCCACATATCGACCATGGAAGAAGTCGACCAGGGTCCGGCGATCACCGGTTCCGGAAATCCGTGCGAACTTAGCTCATAGCCGCGGAGCCAATACAAGAGCGGTTGGGTAAAACCGCCGTAATTCATGACGCCATCCCATTGGTCACCTTGGAGTTGTAATGAAGCATCAAAGAAGTTTTCGCCCATCAGGTAAGCATCGGGTTGGGACGCTTTGACGGCCGCGCGAATACCGCGGGTGATCTCAGAACCAACTTGGGTTAAACCTTGCCGGCCGAGCATGTTGGCGACATCCACGCGCCAGCCATCGGCTGAGAAGGGCGGTTTCAACCAGTGGCGAAAGACAGATTCCGGCGCTTCATAAATCCGGTTGCGAAGTTCCTGACTGAGGTAGTTAAGCTTGGGTAGAGACTGAACGCCAAGCCAAGTCGCATAGTCATCAGGGTGGTTGCGAAAGGTGAAGAGTTCAGTCTCCGGAGCAAGTATGTTAGATCGAGCGGCCTGAAACCAGGGATGCCAATAGCCACAGTGGTTGGGGACGATATCAAGGATATAGCGCATGCCACGCGAATCCAGTGCCCGGCGCAAGGCGATGAGCGCGACATCCCCGCCGAAATGGGGATCTACCTCATGATAATTGACGACGTCGTACTTGTGGTTGGAATATGCCCGGAAGATGGGATTCAGGTAAAGGGCGTTGATGCCAAGGTTGGTTAAGTAGTCTAAATGTTGTTCGATGCCTGGCAAATCGCCGCCGTAATAGACCAATGGAAAAATTTGGCCCTCAGGTGGCGGTGTCCCCCACGGATAGGTTGCGGGCCGGTGTCCCCGAAACTCGAACTCGTCAGGTTGGGGATCGTTCGATGGGTCACCATTGGCGAAGCGGTCGGGAAAAATCTGGTAGAACACAGCCTCCCTCAGCCATTCGGGAGGTTGGTAATTGGCCAGAAGGCGAAAATCGGTTGAATCAAGCGGGACATAGGCTGATAGACCGGCAGCCGAATAATGCCAAACCCCATCGGCCGCAACGATAACAAATCGGTATTCACAGACCGGTTGACTTACGACGAAATCGACCTCCCACCATTGCGCCGGTGGTTCAATGGACACTCGCCGCATTTCCGAGAGCATCTGCTCCCCATCCGGATATGTGCGGAGGATAACGCGTTGCACGGGCGCGTCGTAGGCCATGCGCAATCTCAAGCCCACAGTTTGGCCAATATGTGGGGTTAGTGTGGAAACATATTTTTCTGAGCCATCATGATGGATTGAAGCCAACCAGGAGGGGGCGTTCATCGCGATGTACTGTTCCCGGCTCGGACGATTAACAATGGCCGGTCGATTCTTTGGAGAACGCCGGCAGCGACGCTGCCGTAATACACATCGGACAGGCCACCCCGGCCGTGGCTGGCCATGGCGATCAGGCTGGCATCTTCTTGCCGGGCAATGCGCATGATCGACGCGACAACCGGCCCATATTCGATCTTTCCACGAGCCTTGATTCCCTTATTCACCAGAGAGGAAACGATGCCGTCGAGATACCGGTGGGCCTCCGTGAATTGCTGATTGACTTCGGCCGGTGTTATTTCAGGCAAGGCATTGTAATCGGCACTACGAGGCAAGCCGACCATGTGTGGCAACTCAAAAACCTGGAGCAAGATCACGGTCGATCCATACAGCTTTGCGAGTTCTTCCACATGAACCAGGATCGCCTCGGCTAATTCTGATCCGTCCAATGGGACTAGTATCGTCTTGTACATAACATCTCCCAATGCGCGAGTGCTGCATTATGATTGAAGGAGTAATAACAACCAGAGCGCAATCATCCCTACCGCAACGGTCAGCATAACATTGCGCGTTCGCCAGGCGACCACCGCCGCTATAAAACCCGCGAGTAGGCGCTCATTGGTGAGCGATAACTGCAGCTGGCCATCAATCAGTAATAACTCCGGGAATATGATAGCCGAAAGCACGGCGGCGGGCACATACCGCAGTGCCCTCAGGAGCCAGGCGGGTATGGTGGCCAGTTCCGGCAAGAGAAAGAGCGATAAGCGGATGGCATAGGTGATCAACCCCATACCCAGTATCGTCAGCGCCATGGTCGTGGCGGTCATTGTCCTTCCTCGGATAAATCGACGGGACGAGTTCCACCCTCGCGTCCGTAATTACGTTTGCCACCCTGAAAGTTCTCAAACAATGTTCCCGTGAGAATACCTGCGAATGTCGCGGCGAAGAGTCCCAATTTGTAAGGCCACATCGCCGTGGCCACGGCGACAAAGCCGGCAACGATCGCTGCGGCCACGTGCGGTCGATCGCGGAGCATGGGGATGACGAGCCCAATGAAGGTGACGACGAGAGCAAAATCAAGGGACCAACCGGCCGGTATGGCCGCTCCTAGAAAAATTCCCAACGCCGTGCTCAATTGCCAGGAGACCCACAAGGTTAAGCCTGCGCCCAGAAAGTACCAGTGGCGAATGGTCGGGTTGGCTGGGTTTTCAGTAAACCGCAGGATGGTGACGGCATACGCTTCGTCGGTTAATAGGTAAGCCAGCATCAGCTTCCAACGCAACGGTAACCAATTGACGTACGGGGCGAGAGACGCGCTATAGAAGAGGTGCCGAAGGTTGATGATGAAAGTCGTTAGCAGCAGGACGACAGATGGCACACCCGCAGCAAATAAATCCGCGGCGACGAATTGGGCTGAACCGGCGAAAACGATGGACGACATCGCTTGGGCCAGGCTGGCTGGCAGGCCGGCGGCAACAGCAACAACGCCATAAATCATCCCGAATGGCACCACCCCCAAGACAATGGGTAATTCTGCCTTGATGCCGGCAAAAAACTCTTCGCGTTCTAGGGATGACACACAGAAGATTAACCCTCCGGGGTCATTGGAATGGGTTGAATGGAGGCTGCTATCGGCAGAAATGTCGACTGAATGTACGTTGAAGACCCGCCGGAAGATGCTTCAGCCCAGATCGCGATCTCCTGATCCTTGTCTATACGACTAAGAAGCAACCCATCAATGGTTTCCCCATTTGGGTCGAGATAGGTAAAGTCATTTCGCTCCCACACATAACCACCAAGGTAAAAACGCACCGGTTCTTCGGCCGTGAACTGTTGGACTCCTTCGGCCGCGGTGTTCAATAAACCGGTCATGGCCTCGGCCGGCGTGCGTCCAGCCGGCTGAATCCGTACAGCGATGAAGGTTTGGGGGTCGGCGGCGAAACGATTCCAACTGTTGTAAAATTGGTGGGCAAACGAGGGATCATATTTCATTTGATAACCGCCGATATTCATGGATACCCATTGGGCCGCCTCCACACCCAGGTCAGAGGGTAAAAATTGCCAATAAGTCGCAAGGGTGTTCATCGTTGCCAGGGTATCCGCTTCTTGCGAACGAGGTCCGTCCAAATCGACAACGTAGCCGACGCCGTCTTTTAGGAAAGTCAGGAACACGCCCGTGCGCTCCCCGCGTTCCGCGCTCTCATAGCCATATGCGGTTTGTAGTCCTTCAACGCCTGCATCTCCACCGATCTGAACTGTTTCCTGAAGGAGGGTGCTGACCTCACCGAAGGCTGTTAATGCCTCTGCCTGAAGCGCGTTCAGATCACCCGTCCAATTCGGGTAGTATCGAACCTGCATGATCTTCTGATCCGATGTGCTGGAATACGAATTTCCGGCAAATGTGATGTTTCCCTGGGATTCTGGGGGAGGCCAATTAACCGGATAAAGAAACTGAACATTGTGCGGCGCATCGACAAAAGCGCGATAGCCCTCAACCCCATTGCTAGCTTCCACTGTCAGGCCTGTTGTAGCTACCACTGCACTTCCACCTATCGCGGTAGCGGCGACACCAACAGCAAAAGATCCGTCCGGAAGCGGTCGAGCACTGCGAAAAATCGATCCGGTATCGCTGAAAAGTAGCCTCACGCCAGGCTCAAGTATTAGACGGTTATCGTTGTCAATAATTACCGACCCTGGTTGGAATATATCTCCAGGAGCAGGGACCATCTCGCCAACGAGCCGTGCACCGCTGCTGACCGTTTGTCCAACCCAAAGGCGGGATGATTCGCCGCTGTCGGGTCGAAATGACAAATTTCCGTTGAGCGGGATATCGCTCGGTGGTCGCTGGTAAAAACCTTCGACGATTAATTGCGGGCCGATCGGCGATGGATCGACTGCTCGAAGAATGGCATAGTCGCCAGCGCCACTCGCATCGGAGAGGTACCCCCCGATTGTGTCCCAGATCACCAGTGATTCGTGGCGGCCGTCGGGCCACATAGAGGCGACCGTGCCGGATGGTAAAGTGATCGGCGCGGGGATGATCGTTTCATGCTGCCGTAACACAGATCGACCGTCGGCCAATAATTGCGTGGCGATGATCGCTATTTCGTCGATCTGTTTGCCGGTGACCTCGGCCCGCATGATCGCCGGTTGACTGATATGAACCGAGTTCCGGGGACTGTTGTTGATTGCCACAATTGGTGGTTCAGTGTCCTGGTTGACGAAAGCCGCCAAATATTCCGTCCAGGCGGGGAAGCGACTTACCTCGGCATAGAGAGGGTCAAATGTCTCGGCCGTAGTTGGCCAGTATAGGCTGACGCCCCGTCCGTTCGGACAGCAGCCTGCTCCTCGTTCATAGGCGATGACGGAAGCGGCGGCGGCCGCTGCGACCTCGATGGCGGCATCCTGGAGATCGCCGGGTGGGCTGAGTTCGGCCATGATAGCCGCGGCGTGGATCAAATCGACGGACGCCAGACGATCAAAATCGGATAAGGCCGCCGATCCGTATACCTGCGCTCCCCGCCGGGCGTCGGCGGCGATAGCCGCTTTCACGTCAGGGTCTTCACCCAAAGCGAGGGCCAGCATCTCGATCGCCGTTGACAGCCGGGGTAGGACAGCGAGATCGATGGCGGCCATGGAAGCATAAGATTCGCCATCAGGCAGGCTCTGGCGAGAGGCGAAAGAAGTTACAAGTTCCCGCGCGAATTGGGCTGACGCCATGTTGGGATCGGCCGTTAGGGTGGCTATTACTTGTTGGTAGTCCCACACTGATCCCGGTAAAAGAGAAGGCGAAGCCACCGTGTAAGCAGCATAAGGCTGAAGCATTCGGAGCACATCAACCTGACTCATGAGACCGGCTGAAAACGCGATGACTTCAAAGCGATTGCCGGTTGTGGCGCTGGCCGCCGCCAACGCCTGATCGAGGTCAGTCAGGCTGAGATGATCGCTCTCACCGGGTATGCCGATATCGGTATCAAGGCAGCAGCCCTGCCATCCGCCGCCAAAATCACCCAGAATCAGAGCGTAGCGGTTGGCCGGGAAAGACGTCAAGCCCCATTGTAGGAAATCGAGTAAGGTGGCCGGATTACCCAGATTTCCCTCACCGAGTGCAGTCGGCGACGAAGCGAGTTGGTTGGGATCATCATCTGCCTGAATGACATAACGGGCCAGGTCGTTGATGCCGGCCGGGCTTTCGGTTGGCCAATCCGTTTGGGCGATGACCTGGATCTGATTGGAAAAACCGGCCGCCTCCATGCTGTTTAAATCTGCCCAGACAAATTCGGCGCGATTGTTATCGGCACCGGCATAATAGAGGATCGTCCAGGCCGGGCGGTTTGGGTCATAGGTTGCAGTCGGAATTGGTGCAGGGGTTGAAGAGACAGGTTCGGATGGTTCGGTGGTGACACCTAACACCATGGGCGTCGCAATCGGAGCTTGGGGCGTTAGTTGAGCCAGACGCCCCCCCGGGTCACAGGCAACCAGGAGCAACACCGGTAACGCCGGTAAAACCACCATGAATAATGCGCGAAAAAAGAACTTCTTGGGCCACATTAGGCTTCATTATGAGCCAAGAATCGCTTGTTGGCAATGGCGCGAGCGCTGCGTGGATTTTCACCTTGCCTGCGCGGCCGGCCCGAGATAGGATTTAGTTTGCCCTTAAGAACTATCTTCTATGATTGATTGGCTCCACAGGCTGGAAAATGTCCGAGAACTGGTTTAGCTATGCGGGTAATCTGCACATGCATACCCGCTATTCCGACGGAGAAAAGTGGCACGCTCAGATAGCTGAAGATGCCATCGCTGCCGGGCTTGATTTCATTATCGTTACCGACCATAATGTCTGGGTTCGCGGTGTTGAAGGGTATTACCAGAACGATGCCGGGCAAGTCTTGTTATTAACCGGCGAAGAGGTCCATAACGTGCGCCGCCAGCCACAAGCCAGTCACTTCCTTGCCTATGGCGCTGAGCGAGAATTAGCTCGTTTTGCGGATGACCCACAGAAATTGATCGACGAGACCTTGACCGCGGGCGGTATTGGTTTTTTAGCCCATCCCCATGAGAGAGACCTGCCGCTCATTAATTCGCCGGACCTGGGCTGGCATGATTGGGATATCGAAGGGTTTACGGGATTGGAAATCTGGAACTATATGTCCAGTTTTAAAAATGTAGTCGCAGACCGGATCGATTCCATGCGGTGGAAGAACAAACTGTTTGGTCTGTGGACCGCGCTGCGAATGACGCTGCATCCGGAACGACATGTTACCGCGCCTGATCCGGCAACATTGGCTTTGTGGGATGATTATCTGCAAAAAGGGGTACGTGTTACCGCTGTCGGTAACTCCGATGCTCATGGTACACCGATGAACCTTGGACCTATCCATCGGGAGGTCTTTCCCTACGAATTTCTGTTCCGGTCTGTAAATACCCACGTCCTCCTACCGAAGCCGCTGAGTGGCGATCTGGTTCAAGACAAGCGAATGCTATTGAGGGCGATTGGACGCGGACATAGCTGGGTCGGCTATGACTTGCCGGGTTCCACGTCCGATTTTCGTTTCACCGTCCAGGGGGTGAAAAAAGGAATCCTGGGCGATGAAATACCCTTAGGCACCGGAGCGACATTCCAGGTACGTGCGCCAGGTCGCTGCCGGATTCGCCTCATTCGTCATGGACGGGTTATGGTCGAGGTTGAGCGCGAATCGAATCTGACTTACATGCCGACGGAGCCGGGCGCTTATCGGGTTGAATGTTATGTTCCCTTTGAGGGCCGTGAGCGGGGTTGGGTGTTTAGCAATCCAATCTATCTTTTTTAATCCGGTTCGGGCTGTGGGGTCAAGGCCGCGAGATGGTCGCGTTTAGAATCGATTGCCCGATCCCTTCAGCGACTTTCGGATCATTCCCATCCTCCAGGACGAGCGCCACGATGTAGCGGGGCGTTGTCGCCGGGGCCATTCCGGCAAACCAGACATCGCGATCGCCTGTTGGCCCGGATAATACCGCGGCAGTCGCGCCAAGCGTCGATGGATCTCCGGATAGAAATTCCCGCACGGCCGCGGCGGTTTCTTCTGAGATAGCCCTTGTGCTCGCTCCTTCCGAATTACTTGAAACGTTCACCCAGCCGGTGGATCCATCATGAATCGCCTTAACCAGAACGGGTTGCCTGATGTGCCCATCGCCGGCGAGGGCGCTGTAAGCTAAAGCCAGTTGAAGGGGGGTCACGGTTAACTGCTCCTGGCCGATTGCCGCTTGGCCAGGACTGACGATAGCAATTGGCGGCGGCGAAGGGGCGACCGGCAGAACGAAATCCGGCGCGTCGGTCAGCCCAAACCGTTCGAGGACACTTTCCAAGCCGGCGGTCCCGATTTGTTCACCGAGTTCGTAGAGTGGCCCCGGACAGGATAGATCAATTGCATCAGCCCAGAAAAATTCCTGGCCTGCATCGTTTGCCGGACGAGTCACACAACGCACTACGTGCCCGTCTATCGTCACCGGACGGCTGAGTTCCCGAATCGGTTCGTCCAGACGCAACCAGGCGTCGTCGCTGCCCGCGGCCAGAATGAGCGGCTGCAACATTAGGCCGGGTTGGTATTGTCCCTGGGCTGCCCGATTGAAGAGCGGTCCCGGCTGGCTGGCGGATAATTCTTCAAAACGTTCCGCCAAGCCATTCGGGTCGTATTTGGGCTGGCTGACCATCGCCAAAACATTGGCCCGATCGAACTCGGATAGTTCCAATAAAACCAATCCACCTGTTTGCTGGGCCATCAACTCAGTGGCCAGTATTTGCAGTTCGGCATCCAGGGTTAACTGAACATCCTGCCCGTATGCCGGGATGTGGAGAAGGCGACGCCAGGCTTGTTGCCATTCGTCTACATCGCCATTCCCGCGAAGGATAGGATCAAGGGTTTGCTCGATTCCGGCTGTGCCGTAGCGAATGTCGTAGTAACCAACCGCCGGACCGCTGTCCTGAACAGGGTAATTGCGATTTAAGCCTTCTGAGGTGGCGCTTGTTTCCGCCAAAACGATGTCATTTCGATCCACAATACGGCCACGCTGAACCAGTTGCTCGATTTCGATCAAGCGCGGGTTGTCTTCTCTCGCTAGAAGGGTGTCGCTCCGTACGACAGCCCAATAGGCCATACCGATCGCGAGTGCCATAAATGAGATCAGGATCGTCGCCCCTAATTTCACGATTCGCTGGGAAAATTCTTGCTTGATGGCACCGTGGAAGGTAGTAGGCAAAGGTATTACGCGGTTATTGTTTGTGGCCGATAGAAAGACCAACAAGCCGATCATGATGCTGCTTACCAAGAATGAACTGCCGCCATAGCTAATGAAAGGCAAGGTAATACCGGTTAGTGGCAACAGCTTGGTAACGCCACCTATGATGAGAAATGCCTGGATGGTAAAAACAACCGAGAAGCCCGCGGCTAGATAGGCATGGAACAAGTTCGATTGCGAACCGAGCGTCGAATCCAGCGCGATACGCAACCCACGTTGCGCCAACAAGGCAAAACAGGCAATGACAGCTAAACTCCCGATAAGACCCCATTCTTCAGCGATGGCTGCCAGTACAAAATCGGAGTGTACGACCGGGATATAATCCGGAAATCCTTGCCCAATGCCTTGGCCGATCACACCACCGGCCGCTTGCGCCATCAAGGACTGAACGATCTGGTAGCCAAAGGTGCTGGCATGTGGCCAGGGATCGATCCAGCTGATAATCCTCGGGGTTACGACAGTATCGAAAACGAAATATAGGCCGGCTCCGGCCATGACTAACAAGAAAATTCCGATGACCACGTAGGCCACGGAGCCGGTGGCCAGATACAACAAGGCGATGAACACCAGAAAAAAGAGAGCTGCTGCGCCTAAATCTTGTTGCCAGACCAGGAGGATGATGGTAAAGCCCCACATAAGCAATAAGGGTCCGAGAAATGGCACCTGATTTCGGATCGATTCCATCAGGCGATCCATGCCTGCCTGGTTATTTCGCCTGGTCTGCTGCTTGCGGTAATGGTAAAGCGGTTCCTGTTCCGTGAAGTAACTGGCCAGGAAGATGACCAAGAGGATCTTCAATAATTCTGACGGTTGTAAATAGACTTTTCCCCAAATGGGAATTGGAATCGGCAGCCATAAAGCTGCCCCGCTACCCGAAGGGTTGACGCCAAAGAGGAGCGTGAGTCCGATCAAGGCGAGTCCACCGAAAAGGAGAAGATAGCGATAGCGTTGTAAAGGCGCGAGAGTTTTGGGGAGGATGGCCACCAGGAGAATCGCAACTGTTCCCATCAAAAACCAGAGGACCTGGCGACTTAGAAAATTGGGAGCCAGGCGATCCTGTAAAAGCAAACTCCATCCGGCCAAAAAAGCAAAGACCGGGAAGAGAAACGGATCGCGATCGGCTTTATAGCGAGAAATCAAGAGATGGCCGCACAGCGTGACTCCGAACCAAACGATTGGTACCCAAAGATGGTTCCATCGCAACGTATCGTCAAGGGCCAGGCTATACGCGATGCTGTTGGTGAAGATGAACAACGCGGCGACGATCAGAAATGCCCGCTCGCGCCGATCGCGCTGTTCTTCTCGCTCTCTCACCCTCCCAACGAAATGATCGCGAATGAAGCGAGGACCAGATTCTTGAACTGCCATTATTGCAGGTATTTACCAACGAGTGGCTCAAGTTTTTCGCGAAGTTCTTGGGGTACACGAGAGCGATCCGTGATGAGCGCATCCTTGAGGGCATGGTGAACCGGGTACTCTGCCACCCATTGATCCATGCGACTTGTTAAATCGCTGATCGCCGCTTGCGCCAACCGGGTGTTAGCCATTAGAATACGGATAACCATTTCGACTGTAACCGGCGCTTCGCTTTCATGCCAACAGTCGTAATCGGTGACATGAGCCATGCAGGCATAGGCGATCTCGGCTTCGGCAGCCAGGAATGCCTCCGGACTTGTAGTCATCCCGATGATGCTCATTCCCCATTGGCGGAACAACTCGGATTCTCCTCGCGTACTGAACCGTGGTCCTTCCACCGTGATGAAAGTTCCTCCCCGATGTACCTTGCCTCCGGCCTCGACGACCGATTGGGCTAATGCCTCGCTCAGTTCCGGCGAAAATGGGTCCGGTACAGTGATGTGGGCGACAAGTCCTTGACCAAAAAATGAGCGATCGCGTATCCCCTTTGTGAAATCAACCAACTGATCGGGGATGACAATATCTCCCGGCGCATAATCCTCCCGCAACGACCCGCAGGCACTGACAGAAATGATATAGCGCACACCTAACGATTTTAGCGCGTAGATATTGGCTCGATATGGGACTTCTGAGGGAGTCAGGAGATGTCCACGACCGTGGCGCGGCAGAAATGCCACTCGCTTGCCGTGCAAGTTGCCGATTGTCACAGCATCCGAGGGATCGCCGAATGGAGTTGTGACCCGAATTGATTCAACCTCCCCCAAATCAGCCATATCATAGAGACCGCTGCCGCCGATTACGGCCAACTCTATTTTTGCCATGCCTAGCTCCAAGATATTCTCAATAGGTTTTCAAGAAGCGCTCTATCCCGATTGGGTTGACAAATAAGACTGATTCACGCCAAATAGGGCTGCTAATTTAGTAACAGTCGCTTTATATCACAATTATGTGGGCGTGTCGTCTGCTAATCAGCATACGACATAACGACGATGAATATGCTTTCACAATGTATATTTCGCTTTATAACAAAAGACAATATCATCCTTTCCTACCACGTTTTGATAAAAAAGAACTTGCCGTAGGCTAAGAAATAATTTATAGTCCCAGATGGTGGTTAGTATTTGGTTAATTTTTTGTTCGAGAAATTAATAATTCCTGGGAAGGAGGTAGTACGATGAAATGGCTTATTGCTCTCTTAGCGGCCGCCACCGGCATTTTGCATATCCTGGTGGGCTTTAATGTGATCCCCGGTGGTACGGGCGCTACAAATTGGTTGCTCATCGCCAACGGAGCCGGATTTTTAGTTTTACTGGCTCTGTTCCTAACCACTTCGGGGTCAACCCGCCGCACAATTCGTTGGATCCTGCTCGCTTACACACTAATCACCCTCATTGGATACTTCGTCTTGGGCGGTGGGTTTGGAAATACCGTGGCTTTGATTATCAAGGCTATAGAACTGTTACTGGCGATCCTCTTGCTTCTCGATCGGGGTAGTGACGAGGTTCCTGTTCCGGTTGCCGCAAAGACTACCGCAAGCACGGCTGCTACGCGGTCGTACAGCGCGGGTCAGACCGCGGTCGACAGTACCACCGCGGCCGGTGATGCGGCATATAGTCGGGCTGCCGGTGCAGTCGAGTCGGCTTCGGATGAAATCGAAGAAGCCGGAGACAAAGTCTTTGACCGCGTGGCTGGTGCAGGCGCGGCGGCTGTCGCGGCGGTTGTCGCTACTGGTGAAGATGTCGCCGAAGCCGGGGAAAATGTTGTTGATGAGGCCGGCGACAAGTTGGCCGCCGCCGGCGAGGCGGTGGTTGATGCCAGTGAAGCCGCAGTTGCCGCCGTCAGCGCAGCGGCCGTGGGTGTTATCGATTTCTTCCGCGGGCCTGATGGTGTTGAGTTAACCCACGAGGAACAGAAAGCTAAAATGACTGATTATCTCAAGTCGTTTGGCTCATCATCCGAGTTCAACAAAGAGATCGAATACATCGAGGGCATTGGTGAAGCCTACGGCGCCAAGCTTCGCGCTGTTGGTGTGAACAAGGTCATGGATCTGTTGGTGAATGGCGCTACGCGCCTGGGTCGTAAGAATCTGTCCGATTCTTCGGGTGTCGCCCAGAGCCTGATCCTGACCTGGGTGAACCACGTCGACCTGTTCCGTATCAAGGGTGTAGCTCAGGAGTATGCTGATTTGCTTGAGCAATCCGGAGTGGATACAGTTGTCGAGCTAGCCCAGCGTAACCCGTCCAATCTTCACAAGCGCATGGCTGATATCAATGAACAGAAAAAACTAGTTCGTCGTCTGCCGCACGCGTCAGATGTCGAAAGTTGGGTTGCCCAGGCAAAAGACTTACCGCGTATGATTCATTACTAGTCCGACATCGACACGCCCGTGCGATGTTCACTGCCTAGCCGATAGGCAATAACGCCTCGTTTGAAATACGGGTGGCGCCTTGATTTGAAGGCGTCACCCGATTTTTTGTCTCGGGACTGATCAGGGCTTTTCAGTTTTCGGAATACAATTCATTGATCATTTCTGCCACCAGTTCTGCGCTGAGCTACAAAACCCGAAGATAACGCAAAAGTAGGTTAAAACTCGCTTACACTGGCCAAAGT
>Ga0114939_10001413_pt1 | contig 18913 bp, 13 predicted proteins | sample AshMeaCrysSpring_FD_87196 | JGI IMG/M metagenome (GOLD analysis project Ga0114939, IMG submission 87196) | Groundwater microbial communities from Big Spring, Nevada to study Microbial Dark Matter (Phase II) - Ash Meadows Crystal Spring | ecosystem: Environmental > Aquatic > Deep subsurface >...
CATCTCGAGCATCTCGCGCGCCGGCAACATGGGCCAGAGCAACTACTCGGCGACGAAGGCCGGCGTCGCCGCAATGGCCACGACGTGGGCGAAGGAACTGGCCCGCTTCAACATCCGGGCGGGCGCCATTGCGCCGGGCTTCATCAAGACTGACATCTTGTCGGCCATGCCACCGGAAGCGCTCGAGAAGGTGACCGCACCGGTGCCGCTCAAGCGACTCGGCCTCGCCGAGGAGATCGCGCACACGGCGGTTTACATCGTCGAGAATGACTTCTTCACCGGCCGCTGCATCGACATCGACGGCGGCCTGCGGCTCTGAGCCGAGCATTCCGGTCGGCAACCACAACGACGCACCGCACGCGGGAGCACACGATGCAGATCCGGGACACTCGCGCACTGATCACGGGCGGCGCCTCGGGCCTCGGCCTGGCCGTGGCCGAGAATCTGATCGCCGCGGGCGGCAAGGTGGCCCTCGTCGACGTCAACGATGCCGCGGGAGTCGAGGCGGTGCACAAGCTGGGCCCGAACGCCAGCTTCCACAAGACCGACGTCACCTCCGAAAGCGACGTCGCCGCGACGGTTGCTGCGGCGGCGGCAGCCATGGGCGGGCTGACGCTTGCCGTGAACTGCGCGGGCGTGGGTTGGCCGAAGCGCATGGTCGGCAAGGAAGGCACGATGCCCGGCGAGTTCTTCCGCAAGGTGATCGAGATCAACCTGATCGGCACGCTGTTCGTCTGCAAGGAAGCCGCCGCCGTGATGCAGAAGAACGCGCCGAACGCCGCGGGTGAACGCGGCGCGCTGGTCATGACTGCGTCGGTCGCCGCATTCGATGGCCAGATCGGCCAGGTCGCTTACGCGGCGTCGAAAGGCGGCGTGGTCGGCATGACGTTGCCGATGGCGCGCGAGCTCGCGTCCTCCGGCATCCGCGTGATGACGATCGCACCGGGCCTCTTCATGACGCCGATGATGGCCGGCCTGCCGCAGGAAGCGCGTGATTCGCTCGGCAAGCAGGTGCCGTTCCCGCCGCGTCTCGGCGAGCCGTCGGAGTACGCGCTGCTGGTGCGGCAGATCGTCGAGAACCCGATGCTGAACGGCGAGACCATTCGACTCGACGGGGCAATCCGGATGGCGCCGCGATAGCTGGCGGCCGATACCGTGGCGGCACCGGGACAGGAGCATTCTTCTTGATCAGGATTCCAGGGATCATTTTCGGCGCATTCCTCGCCGCGTCAGGTCACGCCGGAGCCGCGGAGCCAACCACGGCGACCGCCGCACAGGCCGACGCCGTCCTGCAGGCACGGGCACTCGTCGCCGCTTTCCAGCATGAGCTTGCGGGCAAGCTTAATGCGGGACTGGCCGCAGGCGGCCCGGTGCACGCCATCGAAACCTGCAGGGTCGAGGCCCCTGCCATCGCCGCGCGCATGTCGCGCGAATCAGGTTGGGAGGTCAAGCGTGTGGGCACGCGCACCCGCAACTCCGCGACGGGAACCCCGGACGCTTGGGAGCGCAAGCAACTGGAAGACTTCGGCCCGCGCCTCGCCCGCGTCGAGCCGGTCGCGATGCTCAATCGATTCGAAGAAATCGAACAGCCCGCCGGCACGCTCCAGCGCTACGCCCAGGCGATCCCCACGGCCGCCATGTGCCTGACCTGTCATGGTGCCGTGGAAGCACAGTCGCCCGAGTTGCGCGCGGCCTTGCGTCTCGCCTACCCCGATGACCAGGCGACCGGATATCGCGAGGGCGAACTGCGCGGAGCGTTCTCGCTCATGCGTCAGAAACCTTAGGCGAGACGTCGCGCCGGCGACGAGCGCGCGGGAGTTCGACCGATGATCTGGGATGACCGGTATTCAGCCCCGTCTTTCTTTTACGGCACCGAGCCGAATGACTTCCTGCGTGAGCAGCAAGCACGGCTTGCGGCCGGAGGCCGGTTGCTGTGCCTGGCCGAGGGCGAGGGTCGCAACGCAGTCTGGCTCGCGCAGCAGGGCTTCGATGTCACGGCCGTCGATGGCTCTGCGGTTGGCCTGGCGAAGGCGCGCGCACTTGCGGCAGACAGGGGCGTGCACATCAGCACCGTCACCGCAGACCTTGCGGCTTGGCGCATCGATGCCGACGCTTGGGATGGGATCGTATCGATATGGTGTCACTTGCCCAGCGCGCTGCGGCGTGACGTGCATCGGCAGGTGGTCAACGCATTACGGCCCGGTGGCGTACTCGTGCTGGAGGCGTATACGCCCTCTCAACTCGCGCTCAGGACCGGGGGCCCACCCGATCCCGACATGATGCCTACGCTGGCCTTGCTGCGCGACGAACTGACAGGACTGGATTTCGAACTTGCGCGCGAATGCGAGCGGATGATCCACGAGGGCACGGGGCACAACGGACGCAGTGCCGTGGTGCAACTGGTCGCTGTTCGCCCTGCCTGACGCGGCACGCCGGCTTTGCAAGCGGCGCGCACACCCCGATCCGCCCGGCGCCGCTACATCGACGCGTAATTTGGCCCACCGCCGCCTTCCGGCGTCACCCAGTGGATGTTCTGCTGCGGGTCCTTGATATCGCACGTCTTGCAGTGCACGCAATTCTGCGCGTTTATCTGCAGCCGCTTGCCGCCGCTTTCCGCATCGACGAACTCATACACGCCCGCCGGGCAGTAGCGTCCTTCGGGACCGTCGTACTTCGCGAGATTGACGTTGACCGGCACTGACGCGTCGCGCAGCCGCAGGTGCACGGGCTGGTCTTCTTCGTGCGCCGTTCCTGACAGGAACACTGACGACAGCCGGTCGAACGTCAGCACGTTGTCGGGCTTCGGGTACTCGATGCGCGGCATCTCCGCGGCGGGCCGCAGGCACTCGTGGTCGGCCTTCTGGTGGCGCAGCGTCCAGCCTACCAGCGCGCCCAGACCGAGGTCGTTGAGCCACATGTGCATGCCGCCGTGCGCCGTGCCCGCCCAGAGGCCCCATTTGAGACCCGGCTTGACGTTACGCACCTTGTGCAGGTCGGCGTACGCCCACGAGTTCTTGAACGCCTCGGGGTATGCGGTCAGTTCGTCATTCGCGCGACCCGCGGCGACCGCTGCAAACGCCGCCTCGGCGGCAAGCATCCCGGTCTTCATCGCGTTGTGCGAGCCCTTGATGCGCGGCAGGTTCACGAAACCTGCGGTGCAGCCGATCAGCGCGCCGCCCGGGAACGTCAGCCTCGGAATCGACTGCAGGCCGCCTTCGTTGATCGCGCGCGCGCCATAGCCGATGCGCTTGCCGCCTTCGAAGTAGCCGCGGATCGCTGGATGCGTCTTGAACCGCTGCATTTCCTCGAACGGCGAGAGATGCGGATTGGCGTAGCTCAGATGCGTGACGAAGCCCACCGAGATCAGCCCGTCGCCGAAGTGATAGAGGAACGAGCCGCCGCCCACGTCGTTCGGCAGCGGCCAGCCCTGGCTGTGCACGACGAGTCCGGGCTGGTGTTTTTCCTTCGGCACCTGCCACAGTTCCTTGATGCCGATGCCGTACACCTGCGGATCGACGCCATCGCGCAGGTTGTACTTGGACATCAGCTGCTGCGAAAGCGAGCCGCGGCAACCCTCGGCAAACAGCGTGTACTTCGCGTGCAGTTCCATGCCCTGCGCGTACGAGTCCTTCTGCTCGCCGTCCTTGCCGATACCCATGTCACCGGTGGCGACGCCCTTCACCGAGCCGTCTTCATTGAAGAGCACTTCGGCGGCCGCAAAGCCCGGAAACACCTCGACGCCGAGTTCCTCGGCCCGCTGGCCCAGCCAGCGGCAGACGTTGCCGAGGCTCGCGATGTACATGCCGTGGTTGTCCATTAGCGGCGGCAGCAGCCAGTTGGGGATGCGGCGCGCCTTGTCCTTGGTGAGGACGAGGAAACGATCCTCCTGCACGGGGGTTTCGAGCGGGGCGCCCCGTTCCTTCCAGTCCGGAAACAGTTCCGTGAGCGCCTTGGGATCGATGACGGCGCCCGAGAGGATGTGCGCGCCGACCTCTGACCCTTTCTCGAGCACGCAGACGCTGAGTTCGCTGCCGGCCGCCGCGGCCTGCTGTTTAAGTCGGATCGCCGCCGCCAGACCCGCCGGGCCCGCCCCGACGATGACTACGTCGAACTCCATCGATTCGCGCTGCATGTACCTTGCCCTCGTTCGCCCGCGGCACCCCTGGGCGCCCTGTTTGTCGTGGAAGCCCGAATTGTACATCGTGCTTCCGCTCGTGATAGTGCATTGCAATATGGCCGGCCCGGCACGGGCCTAGCCCACGGAGAACCTGCTTGAGCCCGGTCGGAATCACCCTCCTCCTGCTCGTCGCGTTCGCGCTGTTCACTGCGTTCACCGCCCGCAAATTGGCCCTCGTGGCGACCCTGCAGCCGGAAGTCCGCTGGGACCAACCGTGGGAGCGGCTGCGCACTGTCGTAACCAATGGCCTGCTGCAGCAGCGCATGATCCGCCGCGAGTGGAAGCCTGGCGTGATGCACGCCGTGATCTTCCTCGGCTTCGTCTCGCTGCTGGTGCGCAAGCTGCAGCTGATCGTGATCGGGTTCGACGAGGAATTCGCCCTGACTGGGTCGCTGGGCGACTTCTTCACCGTGTGGAAGGACCTCGTCGAGGTCGGCGTGCTGGTCGCCGTCGGCTATGCGTTCTATCGCCGGCTGATCCAGAAGCCGGCGCGCCTCGAGCCCAATCGCGAAGGCCTGCTGGTGCTCGCCCTGATCACGATCATCATGATCACGGATTTCGCCTTCGACGCCTTCCGCTTCGCTCAGCTGTCCGACACGGTGCCGGCGATCGCTCACGAACGCGCTCACGCGCCGTTCGGGGGCTGGCTCGCGGGCCTCGTCGCGCACTGGCCCATTGCTACGCTCGCGAAGGCGGCGGCGATTTCCTACTGGACGCAGATGATCACCGTCTGCGCCTTCCTCGTGCTGCTGCCGCTCGGCGAGCATTTCCACATCGTCACCGCCCTGCCGGCGCTGTTCTTCCGCCGCGGCGGGCCCGGGAACGTGGTGCCCAAGGTGGACTTGAGTCCGCTGCTCGACGACGCAGCGGATGCCAGCGAGTTGAAGGTCGGCGCACGGACGGCGGCCGACCTGCCCTGGAAGGATGCCTTCGACGCCTTTACCTGCACCGAGTGCGGACGCTGCAAGGACGCCTGTCCCGCGTTCCAGACGGGCAAGCCGCTGTCGCTGAAGGGCGTCAACGACAGCCTCAAGCACCATCTGCTGCAGCAGCGCGCAGCGCTCGTCAGTGGCGATGCCGAGGCGAAGGAAAAGCTCCCGGCACTGGTCGGCGACGTGATCAGCGAGGACACGCTGTGGTCGTGCACGACCTGCGGCTACTGCGAGGCGGCGTGCCCGATCGAGCTCGAGCTGTTGCCCAAGCTCTACAAACTGCGCCAGCACCGCGTGCTGATGGACGGCGAGTTCCCCGCCGAACTGAAGAACGTATTCGATGCTTACGAGGCGACGTCAAATCCGTGGGGTCTGCCCGCCGATACGCGCGGCGACTGGGCGAACGGGCTCGGCGTGCCGGTGATCCGCAGTGCGGACGACATGGCAAGCGTCGACTGGCTGTACTACGTGGGCTCGGCCGAATCCTTCGACCAGAACGGGCAGAAGATCGCGCGCGCGTTCGTCGACATCCTGCGTGAGGCCGGCGTCACTTTCGGCATCCTTGGCGCGCAGGAACCCACGACCGGCGAATGCGTGCGTCGGGCCGGCAACGAGCTGCTGTTCCAGCAGCTGGCGGCGACGCTGGTGGAGACCTTCGACGCGCTGGGCGTGAAGCGCATCGTCACGTGCGATCCGCATGCCTTCAACTCGCTGCGCAATGAATACCCGGAATTCGGCGGAACCTGGGAAGTGATCCACCACACCCAGCTCATCTACCGGTTACTTGCCGACAGGCGCCTAACCTTGCGACCGACTTACGAGCGGGTACTGCTGCACGACCCGTGTTACCTCGGCCGCCACAACGGCGAGTTCGAGGCCCCCCGCTCGGTGCTGGCGCAGGTAACGAAGGACTCGTTGCTCGAGTTCCCGCTGCACCGCGAGAAGTCGATGTGCTGCGGCGCGGGCGGCGCGCGCATGTGGATGGAGGAGCACATTGGCACGCGCATCAACGTCGCCCGCGTCGAGCAGGGCCTCGCGCAGCAACCGCAAGTGATCGCAACGGCCTGTCCGTGCTGCTCGATCATGCTGGGCGACGGCCTCAAGACGAAGAACCTCAACGAATCGATCCAGACCCGCGACGTTGCCGAACTGGTGAAGGATGCGATGGTGCGCAAACCCGCCAGCGGTTAGCATCGCGACATGAGTGAGGACCGACCCCACTGGGTGCCTTCCGCCACCCGGATCGCTGCCGCCCGCATCACCGAGTTCCATGCCTTCGCGCGCTCCCGCGGCGCGCCGCAGGGCACCTACGAGGCTCTTTGGCAGTGGTCCGTCGACGAACCGGCCGCGTTCTGGCAGGCCGTTTTCGATTTCAGCGGCGTGATCGCGGACCGCGGCAGTGGCCCGGTGCTGCGGAACGGGAACCGTATGCCCGGGGCACGCTGGTTCGAAGGCACGCGCCTCAATTTCGCCGAGAACCTGCTGCGCGGCTCGGGCGACGGCGCTGCCATCATCGCCACCGACGAACGCGGCCAGCGGCGCGAAATTTCGTGGGACCAGCTGCGCGCCGAGGTGGCGCGGGTCGCCGCGGGACTGCGTGCCGCGGGTGTGGGCAGCGGCGATCGCGTCGCCGGGTTCCTGCCGAACCTGCCCGAGGCCGTCATCGCGATGCTCGCGACGGCCAGCATCGGCGCGACGTGGTCGTCGTGCTCGCCCGACTTCGGCATTCGCGGCGTGCTCGACCGTTTCGGCCAGATCGAACCGAAAGTCCTGTTCACTGCGGATGGCTATTACTACGCGGGCAAAACGCTGGATTCGCTCGAGCGCATCGCTGGCATCCTCGCAAGCCTGCCGTCGGTGCAGCGCGTGGTCGTCGTCGGCAACGTCGCGAGCCATCCCGACATCTCGCGCGTGCCTCATGCCGTGCACTTCGCAGACTTCGGCTCCGCGGGCGCACCGCTGCAGTTCGAGCGCGCGCCGTTCGATCATCCGCTCTACATCCTGTATTCCTCCGGCACCACCGGAGTGCCGAAATGCATCGTGCATGGTGCCGGTGGCACGCTATTGCAGCACCTGAAGGAACACCAGCTGCACGCGGACGTGCGCCCCGGTGACCGCCTGTTTTTTTTCACGACCTGCGGCTGGATGATGTGGAACTGGCTCGCGAGCGGGCTCGTCTCGCGGGCCACGATCGTCCTGTACGACGGCTCGCCGTTCCACCCGGACGAAGGCGTGCTCTGGCGTCTCGCGAGCGACGAACGCGTCGCGCACTTCGGCACCAGCCCCAAGTACCTCGCCGCCCTCGACAAGAGCGGTTATCGACCCAATGCGGTGGTCTCCTTGCCGGCGCTGCGCTCCGTGTTGTCGACCGGGTCACCGCTCGCGCCCGAGCAGTACGACTTCGTCGCCGATGTCATCGGCCGCGACGTGCAGCTCGCCTCGATCTCGGGCGGCACGGACATCGTCTCCTGCTTCGCGCTCGGCAATCCCACCCTGCCGGTGTATCGAGGCGAACTGCAGTGCCGCGGTCTGGGCATGCGCGTCAAGGTCTATGACGACGCCGGCCGCGACGTGCGCGGGCAGCAAGGCGAGCTCGTCTGCACCGCTCCGTTTCCGTCGATGCCCGTCGGATTCTGGAACGACCCGGACGGCAGCCGCTATCGCGCCGCCTATTTCGAGCGCTTCCCGAACGTCTGGTGCCATGGCGATTTCGCCATCCTGACCTCGCGCGGCGGCCTGGTCATCCTTGGTCGGTCGGACGCAGTACTGAATCCAGGCGGCGTGCGTATCGGGACGGCCGAGATCTATCGGCAGGTCGAAAAACTCGAGGAGGTGCTCGAGAGCATCGCAATCGGCCAGGACTGGGACAACGACGTGCGCGTCGTGCTGTTCGTGCGCCTGCGCCCGGGTGTCGTGCTCGATGCCGACCTCGAACGGCGTATCCGTGAAGTCATCCGCAGCAACACGACGCCGCGGCACGTGCCTGCCCGCATCGTGGCGGTGGACGACATTCCGCGCACGATCAGCGGCAAGATCGTTGAACTCGCGGTGCGCGAGGTGGTGCACGGACGACCCGTCAAGAACACCGATGCGCTCGCCAACCCGGCAGCGCTCGAGTGCTTCCGCGACCGTGCCGAATTGCGCACCTGAGCGCGTACCGATGAGCGCGCCCCCGGACCTGCGAGCCGCGTACGAGGCCGCACTCGCCCGCCACGGCCATCGCAGCGATCCGGCGCAGTTGCATGCGATCGGGCGGCTGGAAGCGCTGGCGCACAGGCTGCGGGTCTGCGCCGCAAATGACAACTCGGGCCTGCTCGGCCGCTTGCTGGGCAAGGCGCGCGGTGCAAAGGCGCACGCGGATGCCGGCCAGGGCGTTTACCTGTGGGGCGGCGTCGGCCGCGGCAAGACTTTCCTGATGGATCTCTTCCACGCCAACGTGGGTGTGCCCGCCCGACGCGAGCATTTTCATCGTCTGATGAAGGATGTGCATGCGCGGTTGCGCGAGTTGCGCGACACGACGGATCCGCTCGAGCGCGTCGCCGCGGACATTGCGGCCGGCACGCGCGTGCTCTGCCTCGACGAGCTTTACGTGAGCGACATCGCCGACGCGATGCTGCTGGCCGGCCTGTTCGGCGGGCTGCGCGAACGCGGTGTCACGCTCGTGTTCACGTCGAACCTGCCGCCGTCGGACCTCTACCGCGACGGACTGCAGCGGCAGCGATTCCTGCCCGCGATCGCGCTGATCGAGGGGCATTGCGAAGTCATCAACGTCGACGCGGGCCTGGATTACCGCCTGCGGCAACTCGAGAAGGCACCCCTCTACCTGGACGCGGGGTCACCTGCGACGCAGGAGAAACTGCGTGCCCTGTACGCCGACCTCACCGGTGCCGTGACTCTGGCGTCCGGCTCGATCCGGATCGAAGGCCGCGACATCCCCTGCCTCGCGCGCGCCGACGAAGTCATCTGGTTCGACTTCACGGGCCTGTGCGAAGGGCCGCGCTCCCAATCCGACTACGTGGAGCTGGCCTGCGATTTCCACACCGTGCTGCTCAGCGACGTGCCGCGCATGGATCCAACGCAGGACAATGCCGCGCGCCGCTTCATCGCCTTGGTCGACGAGTTCTATGACCGCGGAGTGAAGCTCGTCATCGCAGCGCATGCACCGATCGACAGCCTGTATGCCGGTGAACGCCTGGCGTTCGAGTTCGAACGCACACGAAGCCGCCTGACCGAGATGCAGACCCACGATTACCTGGCCCGGCCGCACCGGCCCTGAAGTGGCACGGCGGGCGCGGGAATCGTTACAATCGTAACTTCGTGACACGCGACCGGTTGCGCACCTTGTCCTCCCCGTTGATCAAGCTCGAGTCGTTCCTGCCCTACCGGCTCTCGGTGCTCGCCAACATTACGAGCAGCGCGATCGCCGCTGCTTACGAGCAGCGGTTCGGGCTCACGATTCCCGAGTGGCGCGTGATCGCGGTGCTGATGCGCCACCCAGGGCTGTCCGCGCGCGAGGTCGCGGAGAAGAGCCGCATGGATGCCGTGGCCGTCAGCCGCGCGGTGAACCGGCTGCTGCGGGCGGGCCGCCTGCGTCGTGCAGTGGCTGCCGACGATCGCCGCCGCTCGATCCTGCAGGTTTCGGCGGCAGGTGTCGCCGTGTATCGCCGCGTTGCACCGCTTGCGCTCGAGTACGAACACGCCCTGCTCGCAACGCTTTCGACGGACGACCGGGCCATGCTCGATCGCCTGCTGCACGAACTCACGACGCGCGCGGAATCGCTTGCCGTCGACCTGCGCGGAGCCAGCCAGGCCGCACGCGCGCCCCGGGCACGGCGCCCCCAGGCAAGTCGCGAGGCACGCCGAGCAACCGCCCGCTGACCACAGCAGAACGAAACCCAAGGACACCGCCATGCCAGGAACGATCCCCGCTGCACGACAGCACCTGATCGACGACATCGCGAAGCACACGCGCCGGACACGTGGCGCACCGGTGTCGCCGCGCGGGTTCGTGCAGGCCTACTACCGCGGCGTCGGCGAGGACGACCTCGAGCTACGCGGCCCGGTGGAGTTCGCCACCGCGGCGGCGGGCCACCTTGCATTCGGCAACGTGCGCCGCGCGGGCGAACCCATGGTGCGCGTCTTCAACCCGGACCCGAAGCGTGACGGCTGGGAGTCGTCCTACACGATCGTCGAGGTGATCACGGACGACATGCCGTTCCTCGTGGACTCGCTGGCCGTCGTGCTGGGCGATTCGCGCTTGGGCGTCCTGCTGATGATTCATCCGGTGCTGCGCATGGTGCGCGACCGGCGCGGCCGGCTGCAGCGCATGGTGGAGCGCGACAGCACCGAGGGCGCGATGGAGTCATGGCAGCACATTGCGGTGCCACGCATCAGCGACGCCACACTCCTCGAGACGTTGCGCCAGAACATCCTGCGCACGCTCGACGATGTGCGACTCGCCGTCACCGACTGGCCCGCGATCAGGCAGCGCGCGCTCGATCTCGCGCGCGAAGTCAATGCCGGCGTTCCCGCCATACCGCGGCGCGAAGAGAAGGAGGCTGTCGAGTTCCTCGAGTGGCTGGCCGACAACCACTTCACGTTCCTCGGGTACCGCGAGTACAGGCTCGAGCGCAGCCGCTCCATGGACCGGCTGGTGCCCGTGCCCCGGTCGGGCCTGGGCTTGCTGCGCGCCGGCGCCGGACGCCCGGCATCGCAACCCACCGTGCTCACCGGCGAACTGCAGCGCAAGGCACGTGAAGCCGTGCTGCTGATCGTGACCAAGGCGAACTCGGTCTCGACCGTGCACCGCGCCACGTACCTCGACTACGTCGGCATCAAGGTCTTCGACAAGCGCGGCCGCGTGGTCGGCGAGCGACGCTTCATCGGCCTGTTCACCTCGAGCACCTACAGCACCAGTCCGCGCGAGATTCCGCTGCTGCGCCACAAGGTGCAGCGTGTCATCGACGTGATCGGCGTTGCGCCGACGAGCCACGACGGCAAGGCGCTGATGCACGTGCTCGAGACCTATCCGCGCGACGAGTTGTTCCAGTCCACGGTGCCGGAGCTCGTGCGGACGACGCGCGGCATCGTCAACCTGTACGAGCGCCAGCGCGTGCGGCTCTTCGCGCGTCGCGATCCGTACCAGCGCTTCTTCTCGTGCCTGCTGTACGTGCCGCGCGACCGTTACAACACCCAGGTGCGTGGACGCATCGAGCGCATCCTGCTCGAGGAACTCGCCGGCACTGCGCTCGAGTCCCAAGTGCAGATTTCTGAGTCGGCGCTGGCCCGACTGCTCATCCTCGTGCGCACCGATCCAGCGCGCGATGTCACGGCCGAGACGGACCGAATCGAACACCGCATCACAGCCGCGATGCGCACCTGGACCGACCATCTGTGCGACGAACTCCGCGCCAGACTTCCTGCCGACGAGGCCGGTGCGATGGCCAGGTTGTTCGACGACGCGTTTCCTGGCGCATACGAGGAGGACGTGCCACCCGCCGACGCGATCGGCGACCTGCGGGAACTCGCGGCACTGGCCCCGGACGCGTCCGCGTTCGGCATGGAGCTGCGCCCCGGCGATCCGCAAAAGGGCGCCCTGCACCTGCGCTTGTACCGTCGCGGTGAACCCGTCGCGATGTCCGACATCCTGCCGCTGCTCGAGAACTTCGACCTGCGCATCCTCAACGAGCGCCCGTATCGCGTGACACCGACGGACGGCTCCACGCTCTGGATCCAGGACCTCGAGGTCAAGCATGCGGGCGGCCGCACGCTCGATCCGCAACTGGAGGGCCGGCGCTTCGAGCAGGCATTCTTCGCCGTGTATCACGGCCACGCGGAAAGTGATGGCTTCAACCGGCTGGTACTCGCCGCAGGCCTCGACTGGCGACAGGCGGTCGTGCTGCGCGCGATCGGTCGCTACCTGCTGCAGACCGGCATCCCGTTCAGCCAGCGTTACATGGAAGAAGTGCTGGCGCGTAACCCGAAGATCGCGGCACGGCTCGCCTGGACGTTCGAGTCGCGCTTCGATCCGGAGCTGAAGCCCGCGACGCGCGGCGCGCAGGTCCGCGCCTTCGCAGAGGAGATCGACGACCTGCTCGAGCAGGTCACGAGCCCCGACGACGACCGCATCCTTCGCAGCTTCCGCGCCGTGATCATGGCCACCCTGCGCACCAACCGCTTCCAGGTCGGGCCCGACGGCCAACCGAAGCTCTACCTGTCTTTCAAGCTCGATCCGCAGCAGTTGCCTGAACTGCCTAAGCCGCGCCCGATGTTCGAGATCTGGGTTTATTCGCCGCGCGTGGAAGGCGTGCACCTGCGCATGGGCAAGGTCGCGCGTGGCGGCCTGCGCTGGTCCGACCGACGCGAGGACTTCCGTACCGAAATTCTCGGCCTGATGAAGGCGCAAAACGTCAAGAACACGCTGATCGTGCCCGTCGGCTCGAAGGGCGGCTTTGTGCCGAAGCAGATGCCGTCCGGCGCGACGCGCGAGGAAGTCCAGCGCGAAGGCACCGAGTGCTACCGCATCTTCATTCGCGGCCTGCTCGACCTGACCGACAACGTGCGCGGCAACAAGATCGTGCCGCCGGCTCGCACCGTGCGCATGGACCCGGACGACCCGTACCTCGTCGTCGCCGCCGACAAGGGAACAGCGACGTTCTCCGACACGGCCAATGCGCTGTCCGCGGAGTACGGCTTCTGGCTGGGCGATGCCTTTGCCTCGGGTGGCTCCGCGGGCTACGACCACAAGAAAATGGGGATCACCGCTAAGGGCGCGTGGGAATGCGTCAAGCGCCACTTCCGCGAACTCGACGTCGACACGCAGTCGCAGGATTTCACTGTCGCCGGCATCGGCGACATGGCGGGCGACGTGTTCGGCAACGGCATGCTGCTGTCGCCGCACATCAGGCTGGTGGCGGCCTTCAACCACCAGCACATCTTCCTCGACCCCGAGCCGGACGCAGCCCGCTCGTTCAAGGAAAGGCAGCGCCTGTTCAACCTGCCGCGCTCGTCGTGGACCGACTACGATGCGAGGCTGATCTCGAAGGGCGGCGGCGTGTTCGCGCGCAATGCCAAGGAGATCGCGCTTTCGCCACAGGCCCGCACGCTGCTCGGCATCGACGCCCCGAAAGCTGCCCCCGCGGAAATCATCCGCGCGATCCTCAGGTTGCCTGTCGACCTGCTGTGGAACGGCGGCATCGGCACATACGTCAAGGCCTCCTGGGAGGCCAACTCCGCGGTGGGCGACCGCACCAACGACGCCGTGCGCGTCGACGGCCGTGACCTGCGCTGCAAGGTCGTCGGCGAAGGCGGCAACCTAGGCTTCTCGCAGCTTGGCCGCATCGAGTATTCGATGCGCGGCGGCCGCATGAACACCGACTTCGTCGACAACTCGGGCGGCGTCGACTGCTCCGACCACGAGGTCAACATCAAGATCCTGCTGACGGCCGTGAAAGAACGGACCAAGCTCTCGACGCCGCAGCGCAACCGCCTGCTCGAATCGATGACGGACGACGTCGGCCAGCTGGTCCTGCGCGACAACTACCTGCAGAGCCAGGCCATCAGCCTGCTGCAGGCCAGTGCGCCGGAGCGGCTGGGCGAGCACGCGCACTTCATCCGCTCGCTCGAGCTCGACGGTGTGCTCGACCGCGCACTCGAGTTCCTGCCAAGTGCCGAGGAGATCGAGGACCGCCGTCGCGCGGGCCTTGGCCTGGTGCGGCCGGAACTCGCGCTGCTGCTGAGTTACGCCAAGATTGCTTTGAGTGCGCAATTGATCCAGTCCGACGTGCCCGAGGATCCGTACCTGAGCCTCGAGCTCGACCGGTACTTCCCGCCGCGTCTCGCCAAACGGTACGGCAAGCGGCTGGGCGAGCATCGCCTGAAACGCGAGATCATCGTCACCGCGACCACCAACAGCATCGTGAACCGCATGGGCCCGACGTTCGTCGCGCGCACCCAGCAGGACACGGGCGCGGATGCCGCGACGGTGGCGCGCGCCTATTCGATCGCGCGGGAAGTGTTCGAGGTGCGCGAACTTTGGACAGGAATCGAGCGGCTCGACAACAAGGCCGCGGCGTCGCTGCAGTACGGCATGGTGCACGACACGATCGGACTGATTCGACAGGCTACGTACTGGCTGATCCAGCGGCACCGCAGCGCGCTCGGCATCGAGCAGCAGGTGGCGCGATTGCGGCCTGGCATCCGCGAACTGACGCGCGCGCCGCTGCAGTGGCTGCAGGGCGAGGAACGCGCGGCGTTCGAGACGCGCAGCGCAGGTCTCGCCAAGGCCGGCGTGCCGGCCGAACTGGCGCGACGCATCGCGGCCTGCGATGCGCTGCACAGCGGGCCGGATATCGTCGAGCTCGCCGAGTCGCGCAAGCTCACGGTGGAGGCGGCCGCGAAGGCGTACTTCGCGATCGGCGGCTACTTCGGCCTCGACTGGCTGCGCACGCACATCGAGGGATTGGACACCGAAGGCCACTGGCACGCGGTGGCGCGCGGCAGCCTGCGCGAAGCACTGTTCGAGGTGCACCGCACCCTCGCCCAGGGCGTGCTGGAGTCTTCGCGCGAGACCGAGCCGCTCAAGGCGCTGGAGAAATGGCTGTCGCGCAACAAGGTGATGGCCGAGCATGCTCGTGCCGTGATCAACGACATCCGCGCCCAGACCACGGCCGTCGACTTCGCGTCGCTCTCGGTCGCGCTGCAGGCGGTTCGCCGCGTGGCAGTGGCCGAGACCTGAGGTACGGTGCGATCATCGTAGCTGCGCTTTCACCGACCATCGTTCATCATCAGGCTGTCCATTCATGAGCACCGGCAAGCTTCTGCTCCTGCGCCACGGCCAGAGCATCTGGAACCTCGAGAACCTGTTCACCGGCTGGGTGGACGTCGACCTGTCCGAGCAGGGCCGGCAGGAGGCGATGGAAGCCGGTCGGCTGCTCAAGGCCGAAGGCATCGCGTTCGACATCGCCTTCACGTCCGTGCTGAAGCGCGCGATCCGTACGCTGTGGATGGCGCTCGACGAGATGGACATGATGTGGCTGCCGGTCGAGCGCACTTGGCGGCTCAACGAGCGGCATTACGGCTCGCTGCAGGGCCTGAACAAGACGCAAACCGTCGAGAAGCATGGTGCGGAACAGGTGAAGGTCTGGCGCCGCAGCTACGACATCCCGCCTCCCCCACTCCCGGCGTCGGACCCGGGCCATCCGCGCTTCGACCGTCGCTACGCCGGCGTGCCGGCCGGCGAACTGCCGTCCGCCGAGTCGCTCAAGGACACGCTGGCGCGCGTGCTGCCGTTCTGGAATGCGCGCATCGCCCCTGAATTGCTCGCGGGGCACAACGTGCTCGTCGCCGCGCATGGCAACAGCCTGCGCGCACTGATCAAGATGCTCGACGGCATGTCGGACACCGATATCCTCGAACTGAACGTACCGACCGGCGTGCCGCTGCTGTACGAGCTCGATGGCGCGCTGAAGCCGATTTCCAGCCGTTATCTCGGTGATGCCGAAGCCGTGAAGGCCCGCGCGGAAGCGGTGGCGCGGCAGACGGAGAAGAAGTAGCGGAAGGGCAGGAAGACCGGAGGGTGCGAGCTTAGCCGGAGGGCTCTGTCATTGGATCGGAATGGCTGTGCCATCGAGCTGTTACAAGAACGGACATTGTCAACTGGCGCTAGTCGGCCGAGTTCGGCGGTCGATCGCGGTGACGGGTCTTACATAGATGCGACTGATTGTTCTTGAATCGGATTGATTGCCCTGACCACCGGATCGAGAAGCTCATGTCGAGCTTGAAGGCGAAGGATGGACGATCTGCAACTGCTGGTTGATCTTCATCTGGAGGCCGATCGACAGGGGCCTGGCACTGACGCTGAGACTCAGCGTGCAATCGATTTGTCCGGCCTTCGGAATAGGCGCGGCTTGGTAATTGCCGATATCGGTTGCGGCACCGGTGCGTCGACGCTGGTTCTGGCACGGGAACTCGATGCCAGCATCATTGCGATCGATTTCCTGCCAGAGTTTCTGGCTGTGCTCGAGGAACGCGCGATGCAAGCCGGCGTCGAGAAACGCATTGCCACCGTGAATGCATCCATGAATTCGCTTCCGATCACCGTGGGTACGCTCGATGCAATCTGGTCGGAGGGAGCGATCTACAACGTCGGTTTTGAAAAGGGCGTGCAGGACTGGCGACGGTTTCTCAAACCAGACGGCATCCTCGCGGTGTCCGAGCTGACGTGGCTGACTAACAGGCGGCCCACTGAACTCGAGTTGCATTGGCGATCCCAGTACGCGGAGGTCGACACTGCTTCGTCCAAGATCGCCGTGCTCGAACGAAACGGCTACACCCCGTTGGGCTATTTCGTGCTTCCGGAACGGTGCTGGCTTGATGCCTATTACCGTCCGATGCAGAGGCGCTTCGCGGCTTTTCTGCAAGCGCATGACTCAAGCGACGCGGCGAAGGCAGTCGTTGCAGCCGAACAGCGGGAGATGGATCTCTACGAGCGCTTTCGGCGGCACATAGGTTATGGCTACTACATTGCGCGGAAAACCCAGACGCGCCGTGAAACGAAGGTTCAGCGCGACCGGCTTCCCGTGACAGAAGGTCACTGATGGCAGCCAGTGGACCTCATGGGGATCGTCCGGTTGCTTCGGGTCGCTAGTCCCAGTATAGGGCCCGAGTTCGGGATCGAGGCTTCGGCCAACCTGATCCAGCGACCGAATGCTCGCGCTGACCCACTTCACAGGTTGGCGCGGCCTTTGCCCGCGAAGAGCGTGACAGCTCAGGCTCGTCCGTATGCAAAGCAGCCGGGCAGGCCTGGAACGTATGCAGAGAAATTGGCACCCGCAGTCTCGATAACCACCGCATACCGCATGGCGCTTCCTAGGTCAGGAACCCGCCATCCACGACCAGGAACTCCCCGGTCACGTAAGACGAAGCATCCGACGCGAGGAACAGCGCCGCACCCGCCAGATCCTGCGGCTCGCCGACGCGGCCGCTCGGGTTGGTCGCCAGGTAGTGCTCGGTCTGGTCCTTGTCCGCCAGCAGCGTGCCTGCGAACTTCGTGCGGATCAGGCCCGGCAGGAGCGCGTTGCAGCGGATGCCGTGCGGCCCGCATTCCTTCGCAAAGGCCTTCGTCATGTTCAGTACCGCGCCCTTGGTGACCGAGTAGATCGCCTGCTTCGGGCCGGGGCGCACGGCGTTCACCGACGCGACGTTGATGATTGATCCCTTGCCCTGCTCGCGCATGATGCGGCCGGCGAGCACCGAGGCGAAGAAGTAGCCGCGGATATTGACGTCGACGGTCTTCTGGAACGCTCCCAGATCCGTGTCGAGCACGTGCCCGTAATACGGATTGGTCGCGGCGTTATTGACGAGCACGTCGAGCCGGCCGAACTCGGACTTGATCCGATCAAACAGCGCAGTGAGCGCATCCATGTCACCGATGTGGCACGCAATCGGCGTGGCCTTGCCGCCGGCAGCGACGATCTCGGCCGCGACTTCGGCACAGCCTTCCTGCTTGCGGCTCGAGACGATGACGTTCGCGCCGTACTGCGCGAAGCCTTTGGCCATGGCTTCGCCGATGCCGCGACTGGCGCCGGTCACGAGCGCGACACGACCCGAAAGATCGAATGAAACGGACATGATGCTGTAAACCTCCGGGTCGCTCAGGCGATGGCGAGGCGACGCTTCGCCGCTGCGTATTCTTCGACCATGCGCGCGACGATTTCGCCCGCCGGCACGACGTCGTGGATGTTGCCAACGCTTTGGCCGCCGCTCCAGATGTCGCGCCAGGCCTTCTTGTCCATGTTGCCGCCGGAGCCGAAGTTCATCTTCGACTTGTCGGCCTCGGGCAGGTTGTCGGGATCAAAGCCCGCGGCGATCACGCTGTGCTTCAGGTAGTTGCCCTTCACGCCCGTGAACAGCGAGGTGTAGACGATGTCGTCGGAGCTCGAGTCGACCAGCATCTGCTTGTACTCGGGCAGCGCATTGGCCTCGGTCGTCGCCAGGAAGCGCGTGCCGATGTAGGCCATGTCCGCGCCGATCGCCTGCGCCGCGAGCACGTCGGCGCCACTGGACATTGCGCCCGCCAGCACCACTGTGCCGTCGAAGAACTGCCGGATCTCGCGCACCAGCGCGAACGGGCTGCCGTTGCCCGCGTGACCGCCCGCGCCGGCACATACGACGATGATGCCGTCGACACCCTGCTCCGCCGCCTTGCGCGCGTGACGCACGCTCACGACGTCATGGAAGACCAGTCCGCCGTAGCTGTGCGCGGCCTCGACGATCTCGCGCGGGGGACGCAGGCTGGTGATGATCAGCGGCACCTGGTGGCGCACGCAGGCCTCCATGTCGTGCTGCAGCCGGTCGTTGCTGGAGTGCGCGATCTGGTTGACCGCAAACGGCGCGACTTTGGCGCCGGGGTTGGCCGCGGCGTAATCAGCCAGCTCCGTGCGGATGCGCGTGAGCCATTCGTCCAGCACGTGCGCCGGGCGCGCGTTCAATGCGGGAAACGAGCCGATGATGCCCGCCTTGCACTGGGCGATGACCAGGTCCGGCGTCGACGCGATGAAGAGCGGTGAGCCGATGACGGGCAGACTGAGACGATCGCGAAACGCGGCCGGAAGCGACATCCAAAGCTCCTCTAGGGCTTGCCGTAGTACCGCTGCCACGAGGGCAGCTGCTCCGGCCAGTCGGCCGGCGTCGGCGCATCATACGCGCGCATGCGGCGGTCGAGACCGGGGCCGAATGCGTCGAGGTACTCGGCAGTCGGCACGTAGTACATGAACGAAAGACCGCGCTCCTGGAAACGCCAGCG